>Ga0208300_100035_pt1 | contig 177985 bp, 146 predicted proteins | sample 23_taG_FD_184096 | JGI IMG/M metagenome (GOLD analysis project Ga0208300, IMG submission 184096) | Marine viral communities from Cariaco Basin, Caribbean Sea - 23_WHOI_OMZ (SPAdes) (version 2) | ecosystem: Environmental > Aquatic > Marine > Oceanic | place: Caribbean Sea: Cariaco Basin...
TCCATGAGTACATTCATTATTACAACAATGAGCGTATTCAATTGAAACTAAAAGGACTGAGTCCTGTGCAATACAGAATTCAGTCCTTGGGGTAAACTAAACCGTCCAAGTTTTGGGGGTCAGTTCATAAACGGGGCTTTTTTAGGACTTAACGTTTATTAGACCTGTAGGCTTAGACATTTTGACACAGCGAATCATAGTCTGAATGGAAGCCGTACACTTTATAATTCAAACGCGCTTTCAATCGCATCATCAAGACGTTCAACGGCAATCACATTAATCCCTTTAAACTGGGGCGAGTCCTTAGCAGGCGCATTGGCCTTTGGGATAATAGCGTGTTTAAATCCATGCTTCATGGCTTCCTTTAAGCGCTCCTGACCGTTGGGTACTGGGCGAATCTCACCTGACAACCCGACTTCACCGAATACAGCCAATGAAGACGGTAACGCCCTCTCTTTAATACTTGACGCACAGGCCAGTAATACGGCTAAATCTGACCCTGTCTCAATGACTTTAACACCGCCAACCACGTTGACGTATACATCCTGCCCACTGGTATGGATACCGCCATGACGATGCATCACTGCCAAGAGCATGGATAAGCGCTGAAAGTCTAATCCTAACGCCATCCGTCTTGGTTGCCCTTGAGAATCATCAACTAACGCTTGTACCTCGACCAGTAACGGCCTGGTACCTTCACGGCTAACCATAACAACAGAGCCTGCAACCGGCTTATCATAGCGGCTTAAAAATATAGCCGATGGATTAGCGACTTCTTTGAGCCCCATATCAGTCATGCCAAAGATACCTAGCTCGTTAACTGCCCCAAACCGGTTCTTGACCGCGCGAATCATCCGAAAACGAGAGTCTGATTGGCCTTCAAAGTACAGGACTGTATCGACCATATGTTCAAGCACGCGAGGACCTGCTAACGTGCCTTCTTTGGTGACATGACCCACTAAAAACAGTGCTGTGCCTGTTTGCTTTGCATAGCGGGTCAAAATCGCAGCCGACTCTCGAATTTGACTGACACCGCCTGGCGCCGAATTAATCGCATCCGTATAAATAGTCTGAATAGAGTCAATAATAGCAATGGCGGGCTGCTCTTGAGTCAGCGCGGCACAAATAGTCTCGACATTGGTTTCTGCCAGCACTCGAAGCCTATCAGCAGGCAAATCTAAGCGCTTAGCACGCATGGCAACTTGTGCAAGTGACTCTTCACCTGTTACATACAACGCGCTACCTGCCAATGAATCAGCACGTGCCATATTGGTCGCTGTCTGCAACAAGATGGTCGACTTACCAATACCAGGATCACCCCCTATCAGCACCACGGAACCCGCAACCAATCCACCACCAAGTACCCGATCAAATTCACTAATACCCGTTGGCAAGCGTGTGTCGAGCGTGACACTGACCGCATTGAGCGGCATGACGGCACTGTGCGTACCAGAATAGTTACCAGCAGGAGTACTAGCACTACGAGTGGTCGCACGACTGGCATTAGGTTTGGCTGTACTTTTATTGTGATGCGGCATACTGACATTTGGCGCTTCCACTAAGCTGTTCCATTCTCCGCAGTCTGTACACTGCCCTGCCCATTTACCAAAATGAGCCCCGCAATGTTGGCAGACATAGCTGCTTTTATTTTTTGCCATAACATATCAGCCTTATTCAGATGATCAATCAAGAATAATAAGTAGAGTATCGTGATGTTTTGATGGATGTTAATTTGAAAGTGTTTTTATGATAAACCAGCCTTCAGGGTGACAGGCTGTATTCTATAGAAAGGGAAGCATGGAACATAAGAAAAACGATGGTAGCTAACATTAACGTGCAGGCTTAATTTAAAACCTCATGTCAGCTATCAGCATACATATAAGCGTGAGAACGGTTTTGATGGGCAGGCTTATACTTGAAAATCTTTACCTAAATAGACAGACTTCACCAGATCATTCTCTAAGACTTCAGATGAAGTTCCCTCAGCAATAATGGCGCCTTCTGAGACAATATAAGCTTTCTCACAAATAGCCAATGTATCACGAACATTATGATCCGTAATCAGCACACCAATACCACGATTTTTAAGGGTCAAAATAACATCTTTGATATCGCCAACAGAGATAGGATCAACACCCGCAAAAGGCTCGTCTAACAAGATAAACTTGGGGTCAGCTGCCAAGGCACGAGCAATCTCACAACGACGACGCTCACCACCTGACACACTCATACCCTGAGATTTTCTGACATGCTCTAAATGGAACTCACCAATTAATTTTTCAAGCTCTTGCCGCTGTTCGCGCTTACTCAATTCTTGACGAGTCTCCAAAATAGCCAAAATATTGTCTTCGATAGATAACTTACGAAAAATAGAGGCTTCTTGCGGCAAATAACCAATACCGGCACGAGCACGCTCATGCATCGCATATTTTGACAAGTCCATCTTCCCTAAGGTCACACGTCCCTTATCCATATTAACCAACCCAACCACCATATAAAAGCTGGTCGTTTTACCGGCACCATTTGGCCCTAACAGCCCAACAACTTGACCTTGCTCAACAGAGAAAGAAACATCCTTAACTACCCAGCGTTTACCATAGCGTTTGCCTAGATTTTGCATCGATAATCGGACGGCAGGCACCGTATTGTTACTGGTTGCTAAGGAGTCTATATTTTTATTATCGCTCATAACTTACTCATACTATTGCAAAATTCAAGCACCGACACATTCATACGGTCTTATTTGTCTATAAATCACTAACCACCTAGGTTTTTAACGTATGCTCTTTTGGCTACTACTATTACTGGGTGGAAAGACCAACTCTACACGCTGATTACCACCAGCAGTCGCTTCGACATCACCGGCTTTTAGACTGTAACGAATAACGTTACCCGCAAAACTTGCGCCATTTTGCACCAACTTAGCATTCCCGGTCAGAGTCACGATGCCAGTCACTGCATTATAGTCAATTTTATTTGCCTGACCTTTTGCTAAACCTTTTTCTTGAGTGACGACTTGCTGCATAGTAGCTGGGCGTCCCGTCGCGACGGCCGAATTAATACTACGCTGCGGCGACAAATTGACCGTGATATTATCCGCGGTCATCTTAAACGTACCTTGAGTAATAATGACGTTGCCTGAGTAACTGGTAATACCTGTACGCTCACTATAAGTGGCTTTATCCGCCAACAGCTTAATCTCTTGATTGGCATCTGACGGTAGAGCATGGCTATACAATGGCAACGCTAACAACATAACCATCGGCAGCGCGTGCAATCGAGGTAAGCGACACGACGTTAGATTTGAGCGTGTCAATGATGGGCACAAAGTAAGCAAAAATTTAGATTTCATAAAAGTTACTCGTTTTATAATAGGTAGTAGGGCTTGCACACGTCATACTAACGGTTGTTTTTAGCACGCTTTTTAAGTACAGACTTGGTAAGAATACTTAGGCTCAGAACAATGCTTTATCTTGACGGTCAGCTGGGGTGAAGGCAACCGCCACTTGACCAAACTCATACTCCCCTGTTTCAAGGTTGGCGGTCATACTAGAAGCTTCAAACCGATTCATCCCTTGTTCAATCTTCACAGGCTCTTCACTATATACCTGCCCTGATTTGGTATTGCCTTTTAGAGTACTTCCAGTCACTTTTATTGGCTCAATATCTGGCGTGTTTTTACTGCCTTCACTGACCAGTGAAAAACCACCTGATAAGCTAAGCTCACCCGTCTGCTGACTAATAGCCGCACTACCCGCTTCAATACGATAGCGCTGCTCTGCTGATGGCTCCCAATTCATAGTGATCCCTGACATCTCATCCAAATTGGTCTCTGGATTGTGCGTCAACGATTCAGCGGTCAGCTCATATTCAGTCTCACCTTTCTCGTTAGTCTGTACCGCACTGATATCTGTGGCTTCATAGTCCACATCCGTCGTCTCCATGCTTACTGGTGGTGATATCTTTCCTTGCTGCTGAAAGAACCAGCCAGCAATACCAGCAATAATCAAAGCCAGGACTATTAACACACGAGTATTCACGACAAGTTATCCTGAGTTTTTGCTTCATCAAGCGTATGGTGCGCGATAAAGTCTTGATAGTGGCCATGACCCTTTAGAATCAGATCACATATTTCACGTACGGCACCAGTACCCCCTGTACGGGTAGTCACCATGTCACTGCGCTTGATCACTTCAGCGTGCGCATTGGGCACTGTCGCAGCAAATCCTACTGTTTGCATCGCTTTAATATCTGGCAGATCATCACCCATATACGCACAATCAGCTGGCGTAATACTAAGCGCAGGATCAAGGCTAGACAGTAGCTCATTTAAAGCAATAAGCTTATCATCACGACCTTGTACCACATAATCGACACCCATTTCTGCGGCGCGCTTATCCACCATCGCGCTACGACGACCCGTAATAATCGCCGTCAAAATACCGTAACGCGCCAAAGATTTCACCCCAACGCCATCATGAACAGAAAATGCTTTGGTCTCGATACCATTGCCGTCATAAATAATCTGACCATTCGATAAAATACCATCAACATCCATGACCAATAGCTTTACTCGTCCCGCTTTTTTTATTAAGTCTTGCATCAGTTATCTCTTATTATATTAAAGGCTATTTTTTAAAATAGTAGTTACTTCACACCAGCTTTTAGCAAATCATGTACGGTAATGATCGCCTCTAAGCGACCCTCGTCATCAATAATCAACAACTGACTGATCCCACTTTCATTCATCACACTAAGGGCATCTGAAGCGCGCATGGTCTTACTAACATGGCGCGGATTTCTCACCATGACTTCACGCATCGGTGTTTGCAGGTCGATACCTTTTTCCAAACCACGACGTAAGTCACCATCTGTAAATACTCCGACGACTTTCTCATTGTCATCGGTCACCACGGTCATACCCAAACGTCCAGCAGACATAGTAAAGAGTGCTTCTTGCAAGGGCGCTTGCTGATGAATCAGAGGTAAGTCTTCAGATTTCGTATGCATCAAATCCTCAACTCGTGTCAGTAGCTGACGGCCTAATGCACCTGCTGGATGCGACAAGGCAAAATCCTCTGACGTAAAGTTGCGTGCGTGCACCAAGGCCACAGCTAATGCATCTCCAAGAGCTAAAGTCGCCGTCGTACTCGACGTTGGCGCAAGGTTCAGCGGACAAGCTTCTTGTGATTTACCAAGGGTTAATACAATGTCAGCCGCGTGTGGTAGCATGCCTCGCTTATCACGGCTAATACTAATCAGCGGAATATCTAAGCGTTTAACAACAGGCAATAGCATTTTTATCTCATCTGACTCACCAGAGTTAGAGATGGCAAGCAAAACATCGCCCTTTACCAACATACCCAAATCACCATGTCCTGCTTCGCCAGGATGCATAAAAAAAGCGGGCGTGCCAGTAGAGGCAAACGTCGCGGCTATTTTTCGGCCAATCAAGCCTGACTTACCCATACCAGTGACCACGACTCGTCCCTGACAAGCCAAAATCACCTCGCAAGCTTGCGCAAACCTATCGTCTATCTGCTCGGTCAATAACGATAACGCCGCTATTTCAGTATTAATCGCTTCGATGGCGGTACTTATGAACTGCTCATGGGTTACATTGATTTGGGTATTACTCATGAATTCACTCTGTTTTTATAATGAATCAAGACAACATTTTACTATACTCTGTCTTATATTAATAATAATCTGCATACGCGATACAGCAGATGACCAATGATTAAGATTAGATCACTATTATATGTATAGGTTACTTGATATAAATGTTACTTGCTGAACGGGTGCAGCCATTTAGACAAAAAAAACCTACTCTAGAGCAGGTCTTGATCGAATCAGTTATGTCTCAACGATGCAACGCACCTCTATTACGCTCAATTATCTGTCATTGTTATCATTAGAGCCGTCACTTGATTTGTCTTCAAAGCGAGTGCTCTCTACTGGCGACTCAAACCCACGATCTTGACCAAAGCCGCCACGCTCAAAGCCACGTTCCTGACTTTGTCCGAAGCTACCACGCTCAAAACCACGCTCTTGACCTTGACCAAAGCCGCCACGATTAAAGCCACTACGATTAGAGGCAAAACCACGATCTTCAAAACCGCCCGTACCAGCTGGATTGCTACCACGCTCAAAACCACTACCCTGATAGCCTGCTGGGGCGGCGCTCTGAGTTTGGGTGCCAGTTCCTGTGGTCGTACTACGGGGGTTGCGCGCTGGGACAACAGTAGAAATGGCATGTTTGTACACCATTTGGCTGACTGTGTTTTTAAGTAAGACTACATACTGATCAAATGACTCAATCTGACCTTGCAGCTTGATACCATTAACCAAAAAAATAGAAACAGGAATGCGATCTTTGCGCAGCGAGTTCAAGAACGGATCTTGTAAAGTTTGTCCTTTTGACATGAAATCTCTCCTAAATATTATATAATTATATTTTAAGCGCCAATTATTTTAAGTGGTCATTTAATTATACTGGCTAAAGATAGATACAATAATAAGTGTTCTTTTTAAAACGTATCTAAATACATACTTATTGTTCTTAAGGCAGTCCACTTTATCGTGAATACGTTATTATTGTAAATGATTAAGTAACTACTTGTTTCATTAGCTATTTTTATCAACAAACGTCAATTAATAATGACTGGAAAATAGCTGGCCTGACATCAGACCAACTACTTTGATAGATTTGAATTATAGCAGTTATCTACATTATACTTTGAAACTAATTGTCATTAATTCCTTATGGGTTTATAAAGCATTTTTTACATCACAATCTTTATATACTCGGCTTTAACGGTCACTGACTTTTATTGTAGATGCGCTCTTGCCTGCTCCATCGTACTAACTTCCTGTATCGACAAAGCTCTGTTTATAGCGTGACCATCATTACTGGATAAATCAGATAGCTTTGTGACTTCTACTGCAGCATTAGGCAGTTGGATTATTTTTCGTAACCAAGTGTACTGGCGCTTTGCCAGCTGCCTTGTAGCATATAATGCCTTATTTTGCATTTGCTGACAAGCAAGGGCCTCGGTTTGACTGTCAGACATCATTGACTGAGCTTGTAGATCAAACATACTGTTTGGTTTTATTTTTTTATTTATTGACCCTTCAAGCTCTCCAAACGCGTTATAAAATTTAGCTTTATCTAGATGGGGTTGTTCAAATATGGGGTGTTTAATGTGTACTAGATACTCTAATACTTGCCGATAGCCAACGCAGCGCATAGAAGGTAAGTTAGGCGTTAACGGATATTGTTCAAGTAGACGTATGACCTCCGCCACCAACCCTTCAGACCACATGATATCTAAACGCTGCTCAATACGCTCATGCAGCCATGGACGATCAGGCATCACCGCTAAGGCATGCCACTGCTGATTGGGATTGTGTGCTAACGCGCGTTTTGGTTGACGCTGCCAGTCACTTATGGGGGTTCTTGTTTGCAAATAGACTTCAACCGCACGAGTAATACGCTGGGTATCGGTTGCATTTAGGCGCTGATGGCTGATCGCATCCACGTCACCAAGGTAATCATAAAGCGCACCGATACCCTCATTTTGTCGCCACTGCTCTACGTGTGCACGGGTGCTGTCATCACTATCAGGCACAGGCGACAGCCCATCAAGTAGCGCCATGTAATACATCATAGTACCGCCCACAAGCAAGGGAGTCTTGCCGTTGTGATGGCAGTCATCAATAAGGCGCGCAACATCACTGACGAACTCAGCAACACTATAGCTTTGCATGGGGTCAACGATATCGACTAAATGATGGGGGTAACGCTCAAGCTCAGCGGCTGTCGGTTTGGCCGTACCGATATTCATATCACGATATATCAGCGCCGAATCTACGGATATTAGCTCATAACGCCCTGTATCATATAACTCATAAGCCAAAGCTGTTTTACCACTGGCGGTGGGCGCCATCAAACACACCACACTGTTCTCCGCCATATGATGAGATAAGCTATCAGACGACTGTCTCATGGGATTGCCTTTCATATTATTTATATTCTGGAGTAAATAGAAACTGATCTAGAGACGCGCTTAAGGGCATTTAGTGCGTCTCTGACAGCATGAGCGCTACCAATCGATTGCTGTCTATGGTTTTAATGGCATGCTTAAACAACAGCTCTTTAATGTCTGTGTTAAACGCCCTCAAATCTTTTCCTGACATTTGCGCGCTTACGATAGCAAGCTGCTGATTAATCTCTCTAGCACCATTCACACTATTGGACATTTTATCTTTTTTAAATATCTCGTTACTCACTACCCTGTTACTAAACACATGGGATTCAAATAACCCACTAACCTTCAAGCGCCAAACGTCTGCACTAATGAGTAAGCACTGTCCTTCACTATAAAACAATAGCCATGGACGCGTCTTTTCACCCTCATTGCCCTCCTCCATAAGAGACTCGGACACTGATTCATCCAAGCTAGCAATGATATCTAAACAGTAGGGTACGCCTATTGTTTCTATCAATGAATCGTTCAAATCAGTTGGAGTGGCATGCGCGGTCGTCATATTTTGATATGAAGGCGCCTCAAAATCGGCTACTGCTTCACACTCAGATAACTGCGTAGTTGCTGACAGCTGATAGCGATGCTTAGGCGACTGTACTTGACCGCTTTGGACGAAACTATGGATAGCAGAAGTCTTGGGCAAGGTTGTATCAAGTGATTTACTGGTAGGCGCATAACGGTTGGGTAATGTTGTCTCTGGCTGAACTGCCCTTTCTGTCGCACAGAACGCTTTCAACTTTGAACGAAGCGCATGGTTTAAATGTGCCATGACATTATTGAGCGGACTTATTTTAATGCGTTGTTTGGCTGGGTGCACATTGATGTTAAGCCAATGGGTGGGCATATCAAAATAAAGCGCATAACCCATGCCTGTGAGCTGCGCGCCTTGAGCCAATTGGCGGAGCTGATTGCTGATTAACGCTTCTTTAACCAGCCGACCATTTACATAGATCAACTTTGGCAGGCTCTCTTTTTGGTCACGCATAGGCCATAACCAACCACTAATACCTGCGTGGTGATTAGCGCTTTTATTGTTGTCATACTCTGATGATGGCTGGGTTAAACTAGATAAGTCAACCGCTACTTCAATCGCATTCTTTGTCAAAGCGCTACCTATCGCCTGCTCAAGGCGCGCTAAAGACAGACGGTTATTATGTTCGTTATGGGTAGTACTAGCAGATAGTGACAGCCTTTTTTTATGATCGTGAAAGAGCATGAGGGTGATGTCTGCTCGTGCTAACGCTACCTCACGAACAATCGTTTCAATGTGGCCAAATTCGGTGGCAATAGACTTCAAGTTGCCTCGGCGTGCAGGCACATTAAAATACAAATCTCTTACCGTAATCGTCGTGCCACGATTGTGCACCACGGGTAACAGTGTGGGCGTCTCATCCAACACGCCAGCAACCTGTAATTGGCGGCCAATCCCACTGTTATCGTGGCTACTAGTCAGCGTCAGACGAGAAACAGCAGCCGTTGCTGCCAATGCCTCGCCGCGGAAACCCAACGTCATAATGCCATGCAGATTGGCCACATCAGCGACTTTGCTGGTGGCATGACGGGTAATCGCCATCACTATATCATCGGGGTGGATACCAACCCCATTGTCCACCACCTCAATCATGCCCATACCACCTTGAGTAATATGGACCTCAATATTAGTAGCACCCGCATCGATAGCGTTTTCAAGTAACTCTTTGACCACCGCTGCTGGACGCGTGACGACCTCACCAGCGGCTAATTGATTGATAAGCAGCGGCGATAGTTTTTTTATGCGTGTATCAGAGTAGTTAGTGGGCATCTATAAATATCATGTGTTTCGGTATTTTGCGCCTTATTTTTGATAAAAACTAAATATGGAGCGCTGACAGATCTAGCCCTTGCGCTTGCCCTACTTTCGATAGTCGCAGTGTAATCTGACGGGCTTCTTTACCATTCTCGCCATCACCTTGAATCATATCAATAAACAAAATCGGCGGTGGTAGATAACTGTCTGCACGACTTGGCCATTCAATAATGACCAGTGCATTTGGCTCATCCAGATACTCATCAAACCCTATAAAAGACAGCTCTTCTGGATCTTGCAGGCGATATAAATCAGCATGATAGACGGGCTTGGTTGTACCATCCTCTTGCAGAATACTATAAGGCTCAACCAACGTATAAGTTGGACTTTTTACCGCATCTTTATGTCCCAGCGCCTGTAACCAATAGCGCGTCAGGGTGGTCTTACCTGCACCCAAATCTCCTGCCAGCCAGACACTACCGCTCAAGGACAAAGCGGCCAACTGGCTAGCCAAGGCTTTTGTATCGTCTTCAGAATGCAGTGTCAGTGTTTGCAAGGTTTGCAAGCTGCTTTCGTCTTTTAAACTGTTGTTAGGCATCTGGCTGCACCTGCATGGTCACTGATGGGTTCACAAAACGCTCACCGCGAATCAACTTGGCATATAGCTCAGGATCATGCCAATCCGCACAAACTTGCTCGCTAAATGCAAATTCCTCTAAAGTCAGTTTGCCCATTTGCTCATTGGCAACATCATCAGCAAAGCACTGGGCATAACCCGTTGCGGTTTCGTGTGCAATTACCGAATAAACGCTAACGTCTGTCTCACCGTTTTGCATTTGGGTTTGTTTTAGAATTTCTTGTGCCCAAAAGAATATCACTCGTGAAAACTGCTCTGCTGATGGTGACACGGGTAAGCTTATCCAGCGGGCACTGAATTTTTTGCAAGCTGCAATATATTCAGGATCGTCTTTGTTCCAAAAACAAATCGCATGATCAAAGCTATCAATAATGTCTTTAATCGAAGATTTTAACAGACCAAAATCATAGACCATCTGCCCATGATCTAAGCGCTTAGCCTCAAGAATCAGCTCAATCTGATAGCTGTGACCATGGATAGAGTGTTTGCAGCGCTCAGAGCTACAGTTACGAACGATGTGAGCATTTTCAAACTTAAACAGTTTACGGATACGCATAATAATCAATCAACCAGAACAGTAAGCATCTTTGTGCTAAATAAGAGTTGGCCGCCTCTACTCATCGGCTTGTTGTTTATTATAGCAAATCGCCGTGTATCCGTAAGTAAGTACTTATGAATACGCGTATTGATTGAACGTATCAACCAGACTTATCTTTTAAACTAGGTACTGCGCGGCGCGAACATAATAATCGCCATGCCAAGCAGTGCCACCGCAGAGCCTAATATGTCCCATGTGGTTGGCCGAATACCATTGACCGTCCATAACCAAATAATTGCCATCACGACATACACCCCACCATAAGCGGCATACACTCTACCTACCGCGGTTGGATGCAATGTCAGCAACCAGACAAATGCCGCCAAACTAAGCGCGCCAGGTATCAGTAGCCATATAGACTTACCTTCTCGCAGCCATAGATAAGGCAGATAACAACCGACAATCTCTGCTAGTGCCGTCAATGCAAAAAGTCCAACTGTCTTTAACTCTGTCAAAGCCGATTACTCCTCAACTGTGATAACACCCGTCAGATACTGTACGGCGTTGCCAGAAATAAACACTCTATCGCCTACAACCGCACAGTCTAGAACCCCGCCTCGACTTGAGGCTTGATACGCAACCAACTCATTTTTCTCCAAACGCTCGGCCCATAACGGTGCAAGTCCAGTATGTACCGACCCAGTTACGGGATCTTCATCGCCACCATTCGCTGGCCAAAAATAACGTGAAATAAAATCATAGTTTTTGTATTCAGTAGATTTAGCCTGACAAGTCACAACCACATCGTAAGGCGCTAGCTGCTTTATCTTCTCATTATCCCGAACGACGTTTAACACATCCGACTCAGCGTTATAAATGACAAAGTACGCTTGATTATTTCTGTAAACATCAACAGGCACAACAGAAAGGCCAGATAATAGACTATCAGGAATGCTATCAACTTTTTCAGGCATCTTGTTTGGGAAGTCCATTTGGATTTTTCCAGTCTCTGTTTGTACGATTGTCAAAATACCAACCGCTTTGGCCGAAAACTTGATAGACGCCGCCGTAGGGTTCTTCTTAAACAAAACAAAGGCTGATGCCAACGTCGCATGACCGCAAAAAGCAATCTCGGTGGAGGGTGAAAACCAGCGAATGTGATAGATTCCTTTATCGTCATCAGCAACGATAAAAGCGGTTTCAGACAGATTGTTTTCAAAAGCAATAGACTGCATTAAATCATCACTTAACCAACCATCTGTGATAATAACCGCAGCAGAGTTGCCTTTAAACACAGTGTCAGTAAAGGCATCGATGACATTAACTTCTAATTGCATTTGATAGTCTCGTTTTAATTGTTTGTAGTGTGATATGAGTTATTACTGGGGAGCTGGTGAACTTATAGACAAAAAGTTTACGATAACAATAGTCTTCACTGGACTGATGATAGATAGTAGCAAAAACACAATCATGCCGCATTGAAAAATTATAATCCTAGTGAGGGGTGATATTCGAATACTATCAGCCAAGAAAAAAGCCTATCCATAACAGATAGGCTTTTTTATACCTAAGACAATTTTACTTAAATATCAAACTCAAGTGCTCTATCACCTTCGCTGTCTTTGATACGCGTTGGCAAGCCAATCTTATTGAGCAGATTGATAAAGGGCTTGGCATCAAGCTCTTCGACGTTGACCATCTTACCCGCATCCCACTCGCCAGTCGCGACGAGCATGGCAGCGGCGACAGGTGGCACGCCTGCGGTATAAGAGATACCTTGGCTACCAACCTCATTATAAGCGTCTTTATGGTCGGAGACATTATAGATAAACACCTCGGTCTCAACGCCATTAATCTTGCCTTTAACCTTGTCACCAATGCAAGTCTTGCCAGTGTAGTTCGGTGCCAGCGAGCTTGGGTCTGGTAGTACTGCTTTGACGACTTTTAACGGAATCACTTCTTGGCCTTCAGCGGTCATCACAGGCTGCTCAGACAATAGCCCTAAGTTTTGTAGCACGGTAAAGACATTGATATAGTGCTCACCAAAGCCCATCCAAAAACGAATGTTTGGCACATCCAAATTAGCTGACAAGGAATGCACTTCATCATGACCACTTAGGTAGCTGTTTTGCACACCAACCACTGGCAAATCGTCAGCACGTTTGACTTCAAACATCTTATTAGACTGCCACTTGCTGTCCTGCCACGAGTAAACCGTACCGGTAAATTCACGGAAGTTAATCTCAGGATCAAAATTGGTGGCGAAATATTTCCCGTGACTGCCAGCATTAATATCAATGATGTCAATGTCCGTCACCGAGCCTGCATCCATCATGTCATAGCCAAGACGTGCATACGCATTGACCATACCAGGATCGAAGCCTGCGCCTAAGATAGCCGTGACATTATTATCCGCACAGCGATCGCGACGTTGCCATTCATAATTACCATACCATGGCGGCGTCTCACAAATCTTGCGTGGATCTTCATGGATAGCGGTATCAATATACGCCGCGCCTGTCTCGATACAAGCTTCTAGTACCGTCATATTGATAAATGCCGAACCGACATTAATGACGATTTGAATACCTGTGTCTTGAATCAGACTTATTAGCGCTTCGGTGTCCATCGCATCAACTTGATGCGTGTGCAACACGGCAGGCTCTTTGAAGCTATTTTTCTCTTTCACACTTTGAGCGATGGCATCGCACTTGTCTTGCGTACGTGAGGCGATATGAATCTCGCCAAGCACATCATTATGCATCGCACACTTATGCGCGACTACTTGAGCGACACCGCCTGCTCCGATGATCAGTACGTCTTTTTTGTTGGGCTTAATTTGTTGGTTTGTGTTCAATGAACAATCCTCCTTTGTGTCCCTGTCGATACCATTGATTGCGGCTATGCAAAACAGAAACGAGTGAATGATATGCGTGAATTAAAAAGGAAGACCGAGGAAAACCCACGCACCCGTCGAGCAAATAACCCTCTCGTATTTGCCCGACGCGATTATAACAATTTTTATTCCCTTATCGGTAAAAAATAATGCAGAAAAGACACCTGCATTACATCCACACTTCATTAATCCTAAACCTTTGTTTTTAATAGGTAAAAAACTATGAAAGCTGAATACTAAGACAAACTGGCTTTATAGTCTTGATAATTAAATTCGCGCTGAATATCAAGGCTGCCATCTAGGCGACGGATAACAATTGCCGGCATGTTGACCCCGTTAAACCAGTTTTTCTTAACCATGGTATAGCCTGCCGCATTGCCAAACGCGATTTTATCGCCTATTTGCAAGTTAGCGGGTAAGGCATATTCACCAAAGATATCCCCTGCCAAACAAGAGCGACCATAGATGATTGTATTGTCTGATACATCCGCTGTCTTATTCATATCGACAGGTGAGATACTCATCGCTTCTTCGTTAATCGCAGCAATGGGGGCGGACTCGCGATAAATCAGCAAATCAAGCATGTGCGCCTCAATAGAGGCATCAACGACAGCCAAGTTCTTGTCGTTGTGCATGGTATCTAACACGGTCGTGACCAGTGAACCCGCACCATGGATACTCGCCTCCCCCGGTTCAAGGTAGACCTGCACGCCATAGGTTTCGCTAAACGCTTTTAATCTTTTAGCAAGTTTCTCTAGCGGATAGTCAGGAGCGATAAAGTGAATGCCGCCGCCCAAACTGACCCAGTCAAGCTGCTGCAAAACATCACCGAATCTGTCTTCAATATCGGCCAAGCTCTTGCTAAAGGCCTCAAAGCTGTCATTCTCGCAGTTGTTATGAATCATCACACCCGTAATATCACCAAGCACCACTTTAATCTTATCTTTGTTGTGCTCACCCAGACGGCTAAAAGGACGGGCGGGATCAGCAATGATGAATGACGAATTGCTGGTTTTAGGGTTCAATCGCAAACCTACTGGTATATTTTGCGCCGCAGCTTGATCTTTAAAAGCATATAGTTGCGAGATTGAGTTAAAGATAATTTTATCGGCATAGCTCAGCACTTCAGGAATTTCATCTGCGCTATAGGCCACACTATACGCATGCGTTTCTTTTTTATCTTGGTCACGCTCTTCGCCTTCATCATTGGTATTATTACCAAAGGTCTCATGACCCAAACGCACTTCATTTAATGAAGAGGAAGTCGTGCCGTGCAAAAAGGGACTCATAACATCAAACACGCCCCACGTGGCAAAACATTTGAGCGCCAGCAGGGCTTTAGCGCCTGACAGCTCGCACAGGCGGGCGATAACCTGCATATTAGCGACGATTGCCGCCTCATCCAGTAGATAATAAGGCGTTGCCGGCAATGATGAATGGGGGGTGTTTACTGAGTTTTTTGGATTCATAATAGGTTACCTAATAGTCGCTGTCGGCGTCATGACAGACATAAATATTTGCGCTATAGTAGACTAAATCCATCATAATTAGAATATGTTATGTCATTATCAACTGATTATTCCACCGCCAGCAGTCAAGAAAATTTATCGCAAACTGATTCAAAAAACATTCCTTTAGACCATCTGAATCCTGATGCTCGGGCGGTCTTGGATTTTTGGTTTGATAAAGACAATGAACCATATTGGTTTGCCAAAAACGATCAATTCGATCAGCAGATACATGATAAATTTGGCACAATTTGGCAGGCGGCAAAACAGGGTGAGTGCGTAACTTGGCGAAACGCAGAAGTCTCAAAAGACAGTAACAGCTCAATCACCGCTTTGGCTGGGCGTTTAGCAGAAATTATTGTCTTAGACCAGTTTTCACGTAATCTACATCGCGGTCAAGCGTGTGCCTTTGCGCAAGACAATATGGCAGTAGTATTGGCACAAGAAGCTGTCCAACAGCCGCATTTTGATACACTACCGATGGAGTGGCGCCAGTTTATCATCATGCCGTTTATGCACTCAGAATCACTGTGGATTCATGAGCGGTATCTGCCCCTGTTTGAGCAGCTACAAGACGCTGTAACGCTGGACTTTGAACACCGTCACAAAGATATTATCGAGCAGTTTGGACGTTATCCTCATCGTAATGACACGTTGGACCGCGAGTCAACTGACGAAGAAGAAGCCTTCTTACAGCAGCCAGACTCGTCGTTTTAGTCTTGTAATTACGAGGATAAGATTATTAAAAATTCCGCGCTATTGATATATTGATAGCTGGCTGTATTTGCTTTAACAATTAAAGTAGCTACTTAGGCTATTGATAAAAGGGACTAATAGTCATTTGACGTTAGTTTTCAAGCGCCTTTCTTACGGGCGCAAAACTGCGTCTGTGCGCAGTTAGTACGCCATACGTCCCAATGGCTTCCATGTGTGCCCGTGTCGGATAACCTTTGTGTTTGGCAATGCCATATTCTGGGTGCTCGGCATCAAGGACATACATGGTTTTATCGCGACTTACTTTTGCCAAGATACTGGCAGCTGCAATACTGGTATGACGCGCGTCACCCTTCACCCAAGCTTGGCAATCAATAGCCGATTTTTTTATGCCTATTTCATCAAGCAGGGCATAATCTAAATCAGGGCAACGATTGCCGTCATACAGTACCTGAATTTGAGCATGGCGTTTCATTTGAGACGCTGTATGACTGGTTTCGATCCTATCCGTAATAAGATGCGTGACGATTTCCTCCAACAACCCTTCCGTACATAAACGCATGCCAAGCATCGTCGCTTGCAAGATATTGACCTGATCAATCACCGCAGCTGGTATCTCAGCGACGACACAGCCAATAGCGTGCTGCTGAACCAAGGGATAAAGAACATCACGCTTTTTTTCACTCAACTGCTTAGAGTCCGTCAGTATAGATAATGGCGTATTTTTGAGGGGCTGCCTCTCAATCAATCCTGACCACGCCGCAGGTAATATAGCAGCAGCCACATTGACACTACCTAATAGCGGTCCGCGCCCTGCTTCATCAACGCCAATCTGTAGCGGTGTTTGCTCCCCGCTCTCTGCTGCATTGACCAAATACTGAGCGCGCAGCTCAGAGATATTCAGTTGACCCGACAAGTGGATGGGCGCTGCCAGTTGGACATATTGGCCTTTGATGTCAACTTGCTCAATACTAACGGCGATTGGTGTCATACAATTTTCTATCAAGGGCGGATTACTCATAGCGTTGGGGTGTCTTTTTATTCATAGAACGGGTGTTTATTAGTAGAACGGAACAGATTATGCGCCATTGCACATTAGGCTTTATGACCACCTTGAATAAACCATTGCTCAATCACGCTATGAGCAGGGTCGTGGTTACTTTGCTGTTGTAATAGTTGCTTTGTGGCTACTAGGTCTTTTAATTGCTCAGCGTAGGCACGGGGCTGCATTAGGCGCATGACCGTACGGCAAATATTATCACCACTCGCCTGTTCTTGAATAAGTTCAGGAACGATCGCTGTGTCAGCTAAAATATTGGGCAATGCAACATAAGGCACTTTTACCAAGCGCTTCGCAATTTGATAGGTCATTTGGTTTAACTGATAAACCACCACCATCGGTCGCTCAAGTAACATCGCTTCTAACGTTGCCGTACCAGAGGCCAGCATAACAACATCAGAGGCCGCCATCGCCTGCTGACTAAAGGCTGGCTGACTATCATCATAGACCACAGCGATAGCGGCACGCAGCTGCTCTGAGCGCCGATCAATGACATCTTGGACGATATATTGATGGTTTTGATCGACGGTAGGAATGATAAAACACAGCTTTGGATCTAACAATATAAGCTTTTGGATACCATCCAGCATCAACGGCAAAATCGCTGTGATTTCGCCGCGCCGTGAGCCTGGCATCACACAAATCAGCTGGCTGACGTCATCAAACCGTTCAATAAAAAACTGCTGCAAGCCGTCATTGTGCCAGACCAGCTCGCTACGGCGCTGATTGATAGGCGTGTCTAACAAGGTTTGATCAATAGTACGAAGTAGCGGATGGCCGACACAGATCGCTGGATGGTTATGGCGCTCATAAACTGACAGCTCAAACGGGAACAAGCACAACACCAGATTGGTCGCCGCTTTAATATTATGAATACGTGACTCACGCCATGCCCAAATAGAGGGACTGACATACTGCACACAAAATATGCCTTGAGGCTTTAGCTTCTTAGACACTCGCAGATTAAAATCGGGCGCATCAATACCAATAAACCAATCAATATCAGCCGCATCAAACGCCGTTAATAGCTCACGGCGGGCTTTGAGTAAATCGGGCAGCTGCGCCATGACTTCCACCAAACCCATCACTGCCAGACGCGCTAACGGAAAAATACTTTGCAGTCCTTGCGCTTGCATCTTGGTGCCGCCCACACCCACCCAGACAATGTCATCACGTAGATTATTCATCTGCTGCATAAAGTCCGCGCCCAAACTGTCACCCGACACTTCACCAGCGACGATACCGATGACGAGCGGCGCATCTTTTGATTGGAGCAATTGAGGGTAAGTCGCTGTCTCGCCGGTTAAATCAGTATGTTCATCAAAGGTAGCAGAATCGGTCATGACAAGTTCTCAATATTCAAAATTACAATGGGTACAAAATTTATGTTACTTAGATTATAACGTTTATGTCGTCATCATACGTGACGATGGCAAAAATAGCTAAATCCACCTATAGATTTTTTAACCATTGACCTATGTAAGGTGGCTGATAGGTCATCGTATAGTCAGTTCAGAATAAAAGTGGTACATCCGTGAATGGTATTCTACTAGTATAAATCTTCCTCGCTAGCGGTTCGCAAGCATGACAGATGCTTCTAAAATCCTTACCAGCAGAATGGTTACCTTTTTAAAGTGAATCCACTACCGTCAGCAAAATTTTCAGCCTAAAAACCGCAATCAGGCCGTTACGTTTATGCGTTAACGCTCTTAATTATAACTAAGTTTTGGTTTCGATATTCCAGTTAGCAGTCAATTAACTGCGCGACTGCCCTTGTCAACCAACACTTTTGTCCGCATAATGAATATTCCTATAAATCAGCTAGATGATATATAACCATGACAACATCAGTTACCCATAATGCAGATATTGACGACGTGAATATTGAAAAGTTCATTCCTTTGATCACTCCCGCTGAGCTAAAAACCGAGCTGCCTTTATCAGAAAAAGCGTATAACACGGTTCTAAAAGGTCGCAACACGATTCAGGACATCTTGGATGGTAAAGATAAGCGACTGTTTGTAGTCATTGGCCCTTGTTCTATTCATGATATCAAAGCCGCCCACGAATATGCCGATCGTTTGGCCGTATTAGCCAAAGAAATCGAAGACAGTGTCTTTGTCGTGATGCGCGTTTATTTTGAAAAGCCCCGTACGACTGTTGGCTGGAAGGGTATGATTAATGACCCTGATATGAATGACAGCTTTGATATCGAAAAAGGTCTGCGTACTGCTCGTAAGTTGTTGCTTGATTTAAATGAAAAAGGCTTGCCTTGTGCAACCGAAGCCTTAGACCCTAATACCCCGCAATACATGCAAGATTTGATTAGCTGGTCAGCAATTGGCGCCCGTACCACTGAGAGCCAAACGCATCGTGAAATGAGTTCGGGCTTATCGTGCCCAGTTGGCTTTAAAAATGGTACCGATGGCGGTATGACAGTAGCCGTCAATGCCATGCAAGCAGTCAAAGAAGGCCATAGTTTCCTAGGTCTGTCAGCAGATGGCAAGGTTTCTATCATCAAATCTAAAGGCAACCCTTACGCTCACGTGGTACTACGCGGCGGTAACGGCAAACCTAACTATGATGAAACAGCCGTTGCACAAGCTGAAAACGAGCTAGCTAAAGGCAAAACCAATAGTAAAATCATGATTGACTCGAGCCATGCCAACTCAGGTAAAGATCCTTATCTGCAACCTATGGTCATCAATAATGTCGCAGAACAAATCCAAAACGGTAATAAATCCATTATCGGCATGATGATTGAAAGTCATCTAAAAGGTGGCAATCAAAAGCTAACGGCTGATTTAAGCCAGCTTGAGTATGGTAAATCCATCACCGATGGTTGCTTAGATTGGGACAGTACTGTCACGGCGCTACACAAACTACGTGATATGGTCAAAGACGTATTGCCAAATCGTTAAGCTAGATTGGCTATAAATTAGCGCCATCAGATACTCCATAAAAAGCCCGTCCGACACTCTGTCGGACGGGCTTTTTTGAGCCTACTGACCTATCAGTCTTCTAGGCATTAACCATTTGCCGCCTTTAGTACACTATCTAAACTTTCAAGTACGTGTTTAGAGGCAGCATGCTTTTGCAAATCCACGAGCTTATCATGCGCCATTTGACGACGGGGCTCAGCCAATGTGTTCCATCGTGCCAGCACTTGTAATAAGCGTGAGGCCAATACGGGATTGGCATCATCCAGCTTTTTAATCACGCTGGTATAAATATCCAGACCTTCTTGTGTCCATAATACCGTAGGCTGTGAACTAAAGGCGCTAATGACTGAACGCACGCGATTGGGTGTGTTCCAATCAAAGTCTTCATGCTCAAGCAATGCTTGGATAACCTCGGTACTCACATTATCAGCAGACGCTTGCACGCTAAACCATAAGTCAATGACCAAGTCATTTGCTTGAAAACGTGTATAAAAGTCCGTCAGATACTCACTAGCATTTGCCACTTGGTGATTGACCATGGCTTTCAATGCGCCAAAGCGTTCGGTCATACAGCTGGCATTGTCATACTGCTGCTGAGCCCATTCTACTGCGCCCTTGACGTTAGCCGTTAGCGCCATGTCAAGTACGACGTTGCGTAGGGCGCGTGTGCCGCGAGCGTCAGCGCTATCGTCATAAGATTGCATTGGCAATTGTTTATAAAGCTCTGCCCACTGATCTTGTAGCGCATCTGCCACTTGTTGATACAAGCTGTCACGCTGCGCTTTAATCAACGCTGGATCGTAGTCTTTATGAATGGCAGACGCCAGCTCCTGTGCTGATGGAATATCAAGCAAGCGCGCAGCCAACATCGCATCATCAGCTGCTAATACGGGTAATGTTTGCGCCAACGCTTGCAAATATATATCAGGGCTGCTCTTTTGACCTTGCAACAAAATACGATTAACGAGCATTTGGGTGACTTGCCAGCGGTTAAAACCATTGGTCTCATGTTTCAGCAAAAATGCCAAATCTTCGTCCTGATAATCATAATTCAGTTGCACAGGCGCGCTAAAGTCACGCAGCAATGACACCACAGGGTCGCTAGCTACCCCTTCAAACACAAAGGTTTGCGTTGCCTCATCTAGCAGCAGCATACGTTCAGCCACAATGTCACCAGAGTCCTTGTCAAACAGCGCCGTCGCTACTGGAATTGGCAAGGGTTTTGGTGCCTCAAAACCGCTCACGTGACGTGTTTGCTGACTCAACGTAATGGTTAATGTTTGCGCCGCATCATCATAATCTTGGTGACCTGAGACGACTGGTGTGCCTGGTTGGCGATACCAATCGATGAACTCCTCTATTTTATCATCAGTAATACTGAGCGCCGATAAAAAGTCCTCAACGGTCACGGCTTGCCCATCATAACGGCGGAAGTACTCGTCTGTTCCCTTGCGAAAATCGTCTGGCCCCAAGGTATTGGCAATCATGCGTACGATTTCAGCGCCTTTCTCATAAACCGTCGTCGTATAAAAATTATTGATCTCAACGAAGCTCTCAGGACGCACAGGATGCGCAAGTGGCCCTGCATCCTCAGAAAACTGATGGGCACGCAAGGTGGCAACATCATCGATCCGCTGTACAGCACTCGACTGCTGATCCGCTGAAAATGACTGATCACGGTAAACGGTGAACCCTTCTTTTAAACATAGCTGGAACCAATCCCGACAAGTGATGCGATTGCCCGTCCAGTTGTGAAAGTACTCATGAGCGATAATGGCTTTGACGCTAAAACTACGCGCATCGGTCGTCGTCTCTGGACTCGACAACACGCAAGCGGTATTAAAAATATTAAGCCCCTTGTTCTCCATCGCGCCCATATTAAACTGACTGACTGCCACAATCATATAGCGATCTAAATCATAGGCTCGGCCATAATTAACCTCATCCCATTCCATGGCGTCTTTTAAGGCTTGCATACCGACATCACATTTATCAATATCGGCAGATTTTGCATACAGCTCAAGCGCAACCTCTCGACCTTCGCTGGTGGTATAAACGTCTGTCAACACATCTAAATCAGCGACCACACAGGCAAACAGATAGCTCGGCTTGTTAGTGGGATCATGCCAAATCGCATAATGACGGCTTGGCTCGTCCGCCACTTCACCGGCTTCGACTAAGTTACCATTGGCCAATAGCGTCGGATAGCGCTTATCCGCCTCAAGACGCGTGGTAAATATGGCCAGTACATCAGGACGGTCTGGATAAAAAGTAATCTTCCGAAAACCTTCTGGCTCACACTGGGTGACAAACATCGTATCATCACCACTACCCGCCATATAAAAACCTTCAAGTGCGGTGTTGGTCTGCGGGCAGATGCGTACTTGAATCTCTAACGTCACTTGGTCAGGTGCGTTAACTATCGTGAGCTTACCCGCTTCTTGCTGATAGTCCCCAATAGCCAGCTGGTCGCCATTCATACTAATGGCCAGCAGCTCTAAATCTTCGCCAAATAACACGAGATCTCCTGCTGCTTGGCGTACCATTTGTAGCGTACTGTCTACCTGCGCATACGCTTCAAACAGCTTAATGTCTAAATCAACGGTTGCCACATCAAAACTTGGCTTTTGATAATCTTTTAAGTTAATTTTATGCGGTGAATGCGGCGGTACATCGGGCATTTCAGGATTAATAATTTGAGCATCGGTTTCAGCAGTAGACATATAAATTCCTATTATTATTTATGACATAAATAGTTGGGTAGTATGGTGAACGCCATTAGCGCTAACAGCAATGAACAAAACTTTAAGCAAATTTTTAAGACGATGGATTATCACTAAATCTATAGCCCATAAACTTATAGTTACATTGACCTAAACTGGCAATTTTCAAGGACAGATCTTAAAATTATTACATTGATAAGCCATCATGGATATCAGAACAGTGATTAAGGTAGAGATACGGTTGTCACGGCCACAGTCATAGAAAATTGACAAAAGGTATCAACCAAAAAATTGGCGTAAATCATCCATTGGATAATGATCACGAAAATGATTTAATAGGTTTACCGATGACCACCACTCGATAAACGGCCTATTATATGACAAAGCACACCGCCAGTCGCTCAGACATTACGCTCCCCCTACTTATAGATTACGTTGATGCTCTGCTGCCATCGCTAGTCCCACAGGTAACAACGCCAACTACCCCTGAACACACGGATGAAAGCACTGAGTTACTATGGGCGGTGCAAGACAATAATGCCCGCTTAGCCCTAAAATCACAACTCAAAGACCATGTCATGAGTAAAGATGATGAGAAGGTAGCAGACGCTGGGACATTGCAGCCATTAACTTTATCAGAGCTGATACAGCAACCAACACCAGAGCGTTATGAGCTTGCTTGCTTTTGGCTACCCACGTTATCAGCAGAGATGCTACAGCAATACATTCCCCTATTCATGCGCTATCGCGATCTTTATGCCGCCCATCTGCTAATCGCACTTGATAACACCATAGACTTAAAGCCCTATGGATTTACTCCATTTGATATCTTAAGCGAGCATTCTTTCGACGTTGATCGTGTGAACCAAAATCAGGCACCTTCATCAGACACGCCGTCCCTAGTGTCCGCCACCCTTTGGCAATTTAACCTATATGATTATAAACAATTACCCAATTGGCTCAATGCGGATTATTGGGCCAATCCTGAGAATTGGGGCAAGCACCGTTGGTAGTGGACAGCGATCAGAGCTTGTTATATCTGTTTGTAAATTCTAGAATTATTTACAGTAATACTACTTACATAAAGTAACACTTAGTATATGATAGATAGTAAATGTCTAAGTTTTATCGCAAGCAGTTTAAAAAACAAATTTAATTAAAATTTTAGGAGCTCATCATGTCAACCAGTTTCTCTAAGATCGCGGTACTTGCTGTATTATCAAGCGCAGTTGCCCTAACCACAGGCTGTGCTACCAAACGTTCTACTTCTGAAGTAGTTGTGGCCCCGCTCGGTATTCCAAGTGGCCAAGCTGACTACACTGGCGCTGTCATCGTAGATAACCCAAATGCTGTTATCACTACCGCTGAGAACTTGCAAGCGGTTGTCTATTTTGCTTTCGATAGTAGTGAGATTACCGCACAAGCAGCCAATGTCTTGGATCAACACGCAGCGCTGCTAAGCTCAAATCCAGCAGCTGGCGTTGTTATCGCAGGTCACACTGATGAGCGCGGTAGCCGTGAATATAACATGGCATTAGGTGAGCGCCGTGCCCAAGCCGCCCGTAACTATCTTGCTGCTCAAGGTGTGCCCGTAAACAATATCCGTGTCATCAGCTATGGTGAAGAACGCCCTGCAGTTACTGGTAACACTGAAGAAGCTTATGCACAAAACCGCCGTGCTGAGTTGTCTTACTAAGACTGACGCAACCAACAATAACTAATAAAGCGTCGTTTAATTGATAAAAGCCCAGTAATATTGATTGCTGGGCTTTTTACGGTTTATTAAACTAAGACAACTCACCCTACTCGACACGATCAATGATGCCAACGGTAAAATTAACCCATCTTCAATACACTCAGCTCAACCCGACGACGTGGTGCGCCACTGCGCAAGTAAGCGAACCTTTGTGTCTAAGTTTTGATACCTTTCGGGAAAAATCGTCATGGTTATGGGTTTCTAATACGTCGACTATAAATTTTAATAAAATGGATGGTCTTAACTGGCAGTACTGTAGTCCACGCGTCATTTTATCCGCTCGTGAGATGGCCCATCAACAACGCCAACTACAGCGTAAGGGGGTGCGATTATTGCTACAGCAGCTCTTAAATTATCTAGAGCTTCGCGATACACTGGATGAATCAGACTTCCCCTATCAGCTTATCGACAGTAAACACTATGTGTGCTTTAGTCACACAGGTGCTACCCAAAAAAAAGCGGTTCATCAAAACCTGAGTCCGTCGTTGAATACTCGTTCAAATAGTAAAGTTGCTGTCACTATTAGCCGTCATCGTCCTATAGGCATTGATATAGAGACTAACGAGGTTGCATGGCATGTGGCGCAGCGTTTTTACTCAGACAATGAGCTTAGGGTCATACAGTCATTGCCAACCAGCCAACGTGACATTATCACTAAACTACTCTGGCAAATAAAAGAAAGCTTTATAAAAATTCATCAATACAAACTGGCACAAGGTTTAGGAGTAGATTATTCATACCTCATTGCTGATTTACTGAACGCTATTAGAGACCCGTTATCTTTGTGGGTCACGGCTGACTATCGCTCGCAATACCATGTTGCCATCCTACCCATTCAGCAAACTGTGGTTATTTTTTAGATCAGCAATCACTATACGACTTTTAAAACATTGCTTTTTCTTTACTTTAAACAAAAAAAACGATCCTAAAAAGGATCGTTTTTTTGTTCTTACTTTTCTTCTAACGACAGTATTTAAACTGTGCTTGGCTTAGAAGCGGTAAGTAGCACCAAGTTTAACAATTGGCATCCACTCTAACCAGTCTTTGTCTTCTAGTTCTTGCTCAGCAGCTTGAGCAACATCATCACCTGTCACAACAGTAGTACCATTCACAGTCGTAGCCGTAACAGGACCATTTGGATTGCTTGAGCGAACAGTGGCATCGGTTTGACCCATATAAGCTGCACCAATTTCCCCAAACAAGCCGAAATTGTTAGTGATGTTAGGACGGAAACCAATAGTAGCATAAGGCGCTAACTTATTACGATGCTCCATAGTACCTGACAAAGTACCAGTTTCGGCAGCATTATAATCAACATTGTCAATTCTAAAATTTGGACCTTCAGCATTAGCACGTACATCAAAATCGTTATCAGGAACGATGATACCAGCACCCATTGTGAACCAGTTACCAGCAGGACGTAACTGCACGCCTAGGTATGGGTTACTAAAGTCAGAATCAACGTCATAGTTGACGTCATCTACATCAAAATCACCGCCGAAAAGATCAGCGACATCGCCACCTGCCCAACCAGCTTGTAGTTCAGTTTTCTCGTTTAGTGACCAACCGATGTTAGCACCATAACCTAGTGTACCAACTTCAGCACTAACTGAGGCTGGGTTCACTACTTTGCTAAAGAAACCTTTAGTACCACCAACGATAGCGCCAGTTGTATTGCTTACCACACCAGCGTCCGCATCGTATGCATAAGAAGCAGGCTCTGCTTCATAAGCAACCGCTACAGGCTCAGCTTCATAAACAACGGCATCATTGTCATCAACAACGATCACTGGCTCAGCAGCTAGTGCAGCACTTGATGCTAAAACGGCAGCAGAAATTGCTGTTAATTTAATAAGTTTCATAAATACTCTCCTAAAGTGTGGAATAAGTCGCCCATAAAAAAATGATTATCTCGCTTTTGTGAATCAACCATTTTGTTGAGCAGATTAAAACAATTTTGCCTCAAAAAGTCACCCCTGAAGGCGCGCTTTTTATTTGCTATTATGTAAAGATTGCATAGGTATTGTAATAATTACCCTACCAACCTGCAAAACTTCGTCTTTTAGTTACACAATGCTCCTAAAGTAACCAAACAGCCTCGACATGAATATTAAGTGGCTTAATGTTCATGTAAAGGTATTACAAAATATGTCATTATAATGACTTACCTGCTTATTCAACTCAAGGGTAGTTATATAGCTTATTACTACAGTTTGTTGTGTTTTGTGAGCTAACGTAGCTATTCTTACTTTAAAACGAAATTCCAGACATATAAGCAGTCATGTAAATATTGCTATATAGTGTGACTAACGCTTGTCTGCGCTTGATATTATGCTAAATTAGAGTGAGTGATGAGTGTGGCGCAAGCCTTTGAATTGTCCCGTTTGTCCTATTTATAAATATGTTGCAATGTTTGTCGCTGTATTCTTTATTATTACTATTGAGCCATTTATATGCCTAAAGTATCGTCGATCACCCGTGTGCTAGAAATCATAGAGGCGGTATCTTATGCGTCTCTGCCTCTGTCGCCCCTTGAGCTGTCACAAGAGCTAGATATACCTAAGCCGACCATTCACAGATTGATTCAGAATTTGGTCGATGAGGGGTTTTTGACCGTCGATATAGGTGGCGGTATTATTCCTGGTAAGCGGGTACGTAACCTAAGTGTCGAGCTTTGGCAGCAGCGGCTGTTTTTTAATGAGCGGCAAATGATCTTGCAAAAGCTGGTTGACGAAATCAAAGAAACCTGCGGTATTGGTGTGCCCTATCATATGGATATGATCTATACCAACCGAGCACAAACGACCTTACCGCTACAGATTTATCTACCCGTGGGCGCAAAATCTCCCATGTGGTGCACCGCCACGGGCAAGCTATACCTAAGCCAGTTATCTGCTACCAGTCGCCACAAAATACTACAAGGTTTACCGCTAGATAAATTTACTAAAAACACCATTACCGATATTGACGCCTTAAATGACGAGCTTGACCGTATTGCTGAAACGGGTATCGGTATAGACAATGAAGAGTTTATCTCTGAAATGGTGGCAGTGGCAGTACCTATATTGGATAAGAAGTCACGCTATCTAGCCTCACTATACATGCATGCACCAACCATACGAGTATCTTTGGACGAGCTATTGACGCATGTACCACGTCTACAAAAAGCAGCACAGGATGTTCAGGCTCTTGTGTACGATCTACAAAGCTAAAAGTACCTAACAGTAAAAATAAAAAAGTCTGCCCTATTCAATAGGGCAGACTTTTTTATTTTACTTCTACGCATATATCTCAGCTACAACTTACATCACCAAATCAAATTAAGAATGTGTCACTGAGAGATACAGTGGCAATACTAGGACAGCACTGAGCTATCGTGACGCCCCATAATACTTGAGAAGTCCTTATCACCATTCTCTACAGTATGAGCCTCATAAAGCTCTGTCGCCTTGGCCCCCATTGGCGTTTCGACATTGGTATCCTGAGCCGTTTGCATGGCCAGATTGAGGTCTTTTTGCATCAGCTTACTCATAAATCCACCTTGATAACCATTACTAGAAGGCACATTTTCCATGACTTGGGGATAAGGATTATAGACTTCTAATGTCCAGTTGCGACCTGAGCTTTGTAGCATAATGTCTGATAATACTTTGGGGTCTAAGCCATTTTTAACGCCTAAGTTAATGGCTTCTGCCGTTCCTGCCATGAGAATACCCAGTAGCATGTTATTACAGATTTTTGCTACTTGTCCTGCCCCATGGTCGCCGGCATGAAAAATATTTTTTCCCATCACGGCTAGTATTGGTTCAGCTTTGGCAAAGGCATGAGCGCTACCACCCACAATGAAGGTTAAGCTACCAGCGACTGCACCGCCTGTACCGCCAGAGACTGGTGCATCCAAGAAATCTATACCAAGGTTACTTGCTGCCTCCGCTACTACTGTCGCGTCAGCCGCTGCTATCGTACTGCTGTCAATGACCAGTGTGCCTTTGGGCAACTCTGCAAGTAAGCCATTTTCACCTAAATAAACAGAATGGACATGCATGCCTGCTGGCAACATACTGATAATAACTTGAGCGTTACTTGCTGCGTCTTTAGGGCTATCAGCAACGCTTGCTCCTGCTTGCTGTAGACGCTGAGTCGCTGATTCAGACAAATCATATACAGATAGCGAATACCCTGCTTTTAACAGGTTCTCCGCCATCGGGGCTCCCATATTACCAAGCCCGATAAAGGCTATGTTTGGCTTAGCACCATTTTTATCAGTCGTACTTATATTTTGTGTACCCATCTCATCACTCCTTGATGATTGCTTATGTAGGACATTACTACATATAGTCTGTCATTATTTTTTTGAGGCTAATTTATATCTCATACTTACGCTGCTTTGGTAAGCCAAATCTTTAGCGCACAAGCTCATTGCCTAACGCGTTATCACTCAACCAGTCGCCCAAAGGATGCTCGCCTTTGTGATAAGGGTTTACAAAATGCTGTTGAATGTATGCGTGCCCTTCTGCACTCAGACAATCGGCCAACGAGCGTGACCACTGCGGATTGCGATCTTTGTCAATTAGTAACGCCCGCACCCCTTCTTTGAAGTCCGGATTGGCGGCACAATGTACGGCTACATTGGTCTCTAAATACAAAACTTGCTCTATCGATAAATCAGTGACTTTATGATAAAGCGCATAGGTCAAAGCCGCAGTCGTGGGGCAACCGTGACGATAGGTTGCGACAGCTCGCTGTGTCCAGCTATCCTCAGCAAAGGCTGCATCTAGCTGTGCCAGCGCTTCATCACTTTGGAGTACAGCATCAATATCCCCTAAGCCGCCGCTATTCATCAATTGCTGTATAGGACGCCAATAGGTAGCCAACTTGCTAGGGGGTAAATCAGCCACTGGTTGCGCGGCAAGTGCACGGCTAACGATGCGATGAGCGCTATGATCATGACTGTTATCTGTGCTACTAGAATCCATTGCCGCTTGCCAATTACTCTGTCTTAAGCGTTGAATAACAGCATCATAGTCACTACTGGCGACGGCATACTCTGCCAGATTGGCTAATAGAGCATCGTTACCATTACACATCGCGCCCGTTAGCCCTAAAAACAAACCGGTTTTGGCTGGCATGCGCTGTAAAAACCAACTGCCCGAGGCATCAGGAAACAGGCCAATAGTCACCTCAGGCATGGCAAAACGCGTGCGCTCAGTGACCAGACGGTGACTACACGCTGCCATCAGCCCCATCCCGCCCCCCATGATGATGCCATCACCCCAAAGTATTAATGGTTTGGCATAAAAATGCATCTGCCGGTAGAGACGATATTCATGACTAAAAAATTCTGTCGCATACGGGTTTGGCAGTGGGGCACTGGTAGACATACTGTCATACAGTTTACGGATATCACCGCCAGCACAAAACGCTTTATCGCCTGCCCCTTTTAGTACTAAGGCAACTATTTGATCATCACTCTGCCACTGCTCTAACTGTGCGGATAGTAACTGGCACATATCAACGCTTAAGGCATTTAAAGACTTAGGCGTGTTCAACGTCATGACACCGATCAGATGGCCACAATTTGTCGGCTCAGTATCAAATAACACCGATGCTTCCTGCTCTACAATTTTTTGATTACTACTATCATCCGTTGCTGTCATCAAGCTCACCTACAAAAATTGAAAGTAAAGTTACCATTAAGGCTAGGGCGTGTCCTCGATTCAATCGATAGTCATCTAAATGGACTAAAAATGGCTAAATCTTGCCAAACAGCGGCAAATAGTTGGTTAATATCTCGATATTATCTGCACTATTTTTCTTGTTTGACTGCAATTTATCTCATTTTTATCACCATTTTTAAAATGAGGACACGCCCTAAATTTATGCCGTTTATTTATTTTGCCAGTTGGGTTTACGCTTCTCTAAAAATGCTTGAACGCCTTCGCGCTGATCTTTTGTATCGAACAACTTAACAAAGGCCTCACGCTCATGGATAAGGTTTTGCGCAGGTGGCGTGTCTCTTGCCGCTTGGATAAGCTCTTTAGAATAGCTGACGGCCACAGGTGACTGCTTAGCGACGTTTTGGGCTAATGTTTGTGCTGCTGCAAGACCCTCACCTTTAGCAGTAACTTCTTCAACCAGTCCAATACGCAATGCGGTATCGGCATCAACGCGCTCACCGCATAAGATCATGCGCTTTGCCCAGCCTTCGCCAACGAGCCAAGGTAGATTTTGCGTACCGCCCGCACATGGCAATAAACCCACTCCTGTCTCTGGTAGTGCCATCTGTGCATGCGCCTCGGCGATACGAATGTCACAGGCGAGCGCACATTCAAGTCCGCCACCCATCGCATAGCCATTGATAACCGCGATACTGACACCGCGGTAAGCAGACAATGCTTCAAACGCTTCGCCAAAAGCAATGGCCATGCTGATTGCATGACCTTTATCCCCGTCTGAAAAGTTATTAAGATCCGCACCTGCTGAAAAAAACTTCTCGCCATCACCGTAAACGATTAAGGCATAGATATCGTCCTTGACATTTAGATCAGTGATTAACTGTTTAAACGCTTGCAGACTGTCCATTGTCCACGTATGGGCAGGCGGGTTGTTCAGTGTGACGGTAGCGGTATGACCGCTGATCGATAGTTTAAGATTGGTATAGTCTGTCATAAAACATCCTTGTTTTAGCATGGCTTTATTGGCAAATAACTGAATATATAGCTGTACTAGCGCAATTGACCCAACGCATCGTCTTGTAACAGTTGCCGTGAGACAATCACTCGCATAATTTCATTCGTGCCTTCTAAAATCTGATGGACACGCAGATCTCGTACGTGGCGCTCAAGTGGATACTCGTTTAGATAACCATAGCCGCCATGCAACTGTAAGGCTTCATTTGCAACCTCAAAACAAAGGTCGGTTGATAAGCGTTTTGCCATCGCGCAGTAGGCCGTGGCTTGCGCGTCATTAGTATCGACTTTATTAGCGGCAAGATAGAGCATTTGCCGCGCCGCAATCGTTTGAGTGAGCATATCTGCAAGCTTAAACTGTACTGATTGTAAGCTTGCAATCGGGCTGCCAAACTGGCTGCGCTCTTGGACATAATTGGTCGCCGTCTCTAGCGCTGACTGGGCCGTACCAATCGCACAAATCCCAATATTAATCCGCCCACCGTCCAAGCCCTTCATCGCAATACGAAAGCCCTGACCCTCTTCGCCGATTAAGTTTTCTGCAGGGACTTTTACGTCCTTAAAGCTAATCGTCCGCGTTGGCTGTGCTTTCCAGCCCATCTTATGCTCATTTTTACCGTACTCTATCCCAGCACTATCAGCGTCAACGACGAATGCTGACACCCCTTTTGGTCCTGCACCGCCCGTACGTGCCATAACCACTAGCACATCGGTCGAGCCTGCGCCTGATATAAAGGCTTTTTCTCCATTGAGCACATAGTCATCGCCTTGCTTCACTGCTTTGGTACGAAGAGAAGCGGCATCAGAACCCGCATTTGGTTCCGTTAAACAGTAGCTACCCAGCCATTTACCGCTGACCATATTTGGCAGATACTTTTTGCATAAGGCATCACTACCGAACTCACCGATCATCCAGCCGGCCATATTATGAATGCTCATGTAAGCGGCAACGGCCGTATCGCCCCATGCCAACTCTTCAAAAACCATGGCAGAGTCCAAACGTGGTAGCCCTAAGCCATCGTACTCTGGGTTGGTATAAAGCCCTAAAAAGCCAAGCTCACCAGTTTTTTTGATCACATCAACTGGGAAGTGCGAGGTACGATCCCATTCCGCCGCATTTGGCTTAAGCTCTTTTTGGGCAAACTGTCTGGCCGTTTGGCGAAAAGCAATCTGATCTTCGGTTAATGAAAAATCCATAGGGTCATCCTTGTGCGTGCGTAACAAATGTGGTGAATTAGAGTTGACGAACTATTATGTCAATATAAGTGCGGTTTGACGATAACAGCATCAAACTGCAAAGTTACCGTCAAAAAACTTCTCGCTGTACCGCAAATATAGTAGATCAACGACTAAATTGAAATAGTGGTATTGACGCCGCGGCTCGCCTCATCATCAAACCAGCGCGCAGTAACTGTCTTTGTTTGGGTATAAAACTGCACGGCTTGCTTGCCATAAGGGCCGAGATCACCAAGTTTACTGGCACGTGAGCCTGAGAACGAGAACATCGGTAATGGCACAGGAATTGGTAAGTTGATACCGATTTGACCGACCTGAACGTCTTGTTGGAATTTGTGCGCGGCCGCCCCCGACTGCGTAAAAATCGCCGTACCATTGCCATGTGGGTTAGCATTAAGCAGCTCAATCGCTTCATCAAGGTCGGCTGCACGCATGATACACAATACTGGCCCAAAGATTTCTTCTTTATAAATTTGCATGTCGCTTGTGACATTATCAAAAATAGTAGGTCCAACAAAGTTGCCTTTTTCAAACCCTTCGACCGTGATACCGCGACCATCCAGTAGCAGGCTCGCCCCTTCTTCTACCCCCGTACCAATCAGGTGCTCAACGCGAGCTTTGGCTGCAGGAGAAATTAGTGGACCTAAATCTTTATCGTTCTTACCCGCTGATACCACCAAGCCTTCTGCTTTGGCCTTAATATCATCGATCCAGTCACCAGCTGCCCCTACTAGCACCACAACGGACAGTGCCATGCAGCGTTGACCGGCAGCACCAAATGCGGCACCGGCTAGTTGGTTGAGCGTCTGCTCTTTGTTGGCATCTGGCAAGATAACGCCATGGTTTTTGGCACCCATCATACACTGAGCCCGTTTGCCTGATTGACTAGCGCGCTCATAAACATGCTTACCCACGGCAGTAGAGCCGACAAATGATACCGCTTTAATATCAGGATGATCACAGATAGCATCGACGGTTGCTTTGCCACCATGCACCACGTTTAACACCCCTTCAGGTACGCCAGCTTCAATTGCTAATTCAACCAAACGCATGGTAACCATCGGGTCTTGCTCAGAAGGCTTAAGGATAAAGGTGTTACCGGTGGCGATCGCCATGGGGAACATCCATAGTGGAATCATCGCTGGGAAATTAAAGGGTGTGATGCCAGCACAAACGCCTAGGGGCTGCCAGATACTATAAGTATCTACACCAGATGCGACGTTTTCTACAAAATCACCAATCTGCAAATTGGCGATGCCTGCTGCATGTTCGACGACTTCCAAACCACGAAACACATCACCGCGAGCATCAGCGATGGTTTTACCTTGCTCTGCGGTCAAGATTTCTGCCAACTCATCCATGTGCTCACGAATGAGTGTCTGATACTTTAAAAAAATACGAGCACGCGTGGTAATAGGGGTCTTGCGCCATGTCTGAAAGGCTGTTTGGGCGGCAGCAACCGCTTGGTTAATTTCATCGTCCGTCGTTTGTGGGACTTTAGCGATGACTTCTTGAGTAGCGGGATCGGTGATGTCAATCCATTCATCGGTATTCGATTGAGTAAATTGGCCGTTAATAAGCTGCTGGACGTGATGCATAAGATATCCTTATCTTGTTTGCGAGACTACCGTTTAACGGTGTCTTTATATTCATAAAGGGGACGAATAACTATAAATTTTTCTCGATAAAACTTAATTTTAAAATGATTTAATTTGTATCGTTATTGACTATAACAATAAATCATTTTTAGGGTCAAGCGCTTTATCGAACTTTTATTTAAGTTGCGATCAATGTGGTGATCAATCAAACAAATTTTCTCTAAGACGTTAACAAATAAAAAAGCCCATGAGTCTTCATGAGCTTTCGTTTCGCATGGGCGTTGCACCATCAAAATTCGTTCTAAAAGAGACGTAAAATTAGTAGTCTTTCATAGACTGCTTGATGGCATCAATCGCTGCTGGATTATCAAGCGTAGACATATCGCCAGTGTCTTTATCTTCTGCCAAAGCACGAATAGCTCGGCGTAGAATTTTACCAGAGCGGGTCTTTGGCAGCGCTTGCGGGAAGTAAATGGCCGCGGGCCGAGCAATACCACCCAGAGATTTAACCACCGCACCAACCACTTGTTGCTCAATGCGGAAGCGATTTTCGGTTGTCGCTACTTGTTCATGATCTTTTAACACACAAAAAGCGATGGGCAACTCACCTTTTAGCTCATCTTGAATGCCCACAACGGCGCATTCTGCCATCTCGGGATGACTGCTGATGGCCTCTTCAATCTCTTGTGTGCCGATTCGATGACCAGCGACGTTAATCACGTCATCGGTACGTCCCAAAATATAAAAGTAGCCATCTTCATCAGTCACCGCATAATCTGAAGTAGAATACTGCTGACCATCAAACAGGCCAAAATAACTACTGATAAAACGCTCATCGTTACGCCACACTGTCGTGAGGCAACCGGGTGGTAGTGGGGCTTTAATCGCTAGTAGGCCTTTTTCACCAGCCGCGCAAACCTTGCCCGTTTCTTCATTTATCACCTGTGCATCATAACCATACATCGGATAACCTGGCGATCCTTGTTTGTGCGGTTTGTGGTCAAATTTTGGTGTATTACTTAAGATTGGCCAACCGGACTCTGTTTGCCAATAATGATCTAAAATAGGCACGCCTAAATGCTGGGTGAGCCAATTGGCCGTTGACTCATCAAGCGGTTCACCTGCCAAAAAGAATGACTTGACGCTTGATACGTCATAGCGGGTCATCCACGTCTCATCTTGTTTTTTGAGCATACGCACGCCCGTGGGGGCGGTGAACAAAATGTTAACTTTATTGGCCTCGACAATCCGCCACCAAATACCCGGGTTTGGACGATGCGGCAAGCCTTCATACATGACACTGGTCATGCCCGCAAGCAATGGGGCATAGATCGTATAAGAATGCCCGACCGCCCAGCCGATATCTGATATCGCCCAAAAAGTCTCGCCCGCTTTACCATCATAGATGTAGTCCATTGAGGTGGTGAGTGCGACAGCGTGCCCGCCCGTATCACGCTGTACCCCTTTTGGCGTACCCGTCGTACCAGAGGTGTAGAGCAAGTAAGATGGGGTATTGGACTCTAACCATACCGGCTCAACAATGGCATTGGCCTCACAACTACGGCGGCGTTCGGTGGCATAGTCCACATCAATATCTTGCGGTTTAAATGGGAGTACGCCGCGATTCACAACGAGGACATGCTCAGGTTTTACGTTTGCCTGCGCAACCCCTTGATTAACCAAGTTTTTATAGTTGATGACTTTACCACCGCGCAGACCTGCATCCACTGTGATGACCATTTTTGCTTCGGCGTCATCCATGCGAATCGCCAAATTGTGTGCCGCAAAGCCCCCAAACACTACCGAATGCACCGCACCAATACGAGCACAAGCTAGCATGGCGTAAGCCGCTTCTAGAATCATCGGCATGTAGATAACGACGCGATCACCTTTCTCAATGCCATGACGCTGTAGTACATCGGCAAAATAATTCACTTCTTTATACAAATCATTATAGGTCAGACGACGCTTGGCATAGTCCGTATAAAACTCCACGCTATTGCCCAAATCTTTAAACGCATCAACAACGCCTGGGAAGGTTTCTGTTAACTCTTGATTGATCTCTGAGGATAGCCAGATAAAGGCGTCTTGCTCTGCGCGCTCTTCTAGATGCCGATCCACACAGTTATAGCAAAGGTTGGTCTCGCCACCGACAAACCACTGCGCGAAAGGTAAATTGCTATCATCAAGGATCTGCTCAGGCTCTTTGTGCCAATAGATGCGCTTGGCTTGCTCGGCCCAAAACTGCTCTCGATCCGTAATTGAGTTATGATAAATATCAGCGAATTTAGGCGTGTCTGTTGTTTGAGAAGAGACTGGATTTTTGGTTGGGTCACTCATAATAGCTGTCCTTAGCGTAAACGAGGTGTGAGGCAATGTTATTGAAGCAGTGTTATTTTAGTAGAGAATGTTTAATGAGTTACTGGTCATCCTTGCCAGAATTAAAAAACCGATACATAGTGTATCGGTTTAAAATGTAGCAGAGCCAATCATAAAGGTCAACTATTAAGCGTTCATCCACCCAATCTTTTGACTGATGCACGCATTTTATCAGCTACTACCATTACACTTCGGTCTGATTGGCATACATCTCACGCATGACCTTTTTGTCATGCTTGCCTACCGAGGTTTTTGGCAGATCATCGACAAACTTAAACTGACTCGGCACGCCATATTTAGGAATCATACCACGCTCTACTGCCTTTTCAGCAATGGCTTTAATATCATCAACACTGGTGTCTGGGCAAGCAGGCTTGAGGACAATGAGTGCTAGTGGACGCTCGCCCCACTGCTTATCGCGAACGCCAATCACTGACACATCTGCCACTGCTGGATGCAGTGATAAAATCGTTTCAATCTCTAATGAGGAAATCCACTCACCGCCGGATTTAATCACGTCTTTTAAACGATCCGTAATTCTAATATACCCATCAGGACGTATATAGGCGATATCTTGGGTGTGCATGTAACCGTTTTCCCATAGCTCCTTACCTGCATCGTCATTTTTCAAATAGCTTTGGGTCAGCCAAGGGGCACGCAATACCAGCTCACCCGTATTGTCTTCTCCTGTGCCCACTGGTTGGTTGCCCTCACCCCATACCTGAGCGTCAACCATTAGCACAGGCTTACCGGTCATACAGCGGCGAGCAATGTCTTCATCCTCTGTCATCTCAGGCTCATTTAGGCTAAATTCTGTCAAGCTGATCAGGGGCGCTGTCTCTGACATACCGTAGCCGGTATAAACCTCGATACCTTGAGCCATTGCCGTTTTTGCCAAGCCTTCAGTCAATCTTGAACCACCAATGATCATTTTGAGACCATTAAAACTGGCATCACGATCTTGCGCTTCTTTGAGTACCATTTGCAAAATCGTAGGTACACAATGAGTAATACTCACCTTTTCATTGATAATCAAATCCATCAAAGCGTCGGGCGCATAACGGCCGGGATAGACTTGTTTCAGACCAACCATCGTGGCGGTAAATGGAAAGCCCCATGCATGGACATGAAACATCGGGGTCATTGGCATATAGACATCACCATAACTAACCCCTTGTTTATTCGGTAACATACCAAGGGTAGCCGCTTCTGTTAGGCTGTGTAATACCAATTGGCGGTGACTAAAGAACACCCCTTTGGGATCGCCGGTCGTGCCTGAGGTATAAAAGGTGGTTGCAATGGTGTTTTCATCAAACTCTGGAAAGTCAAACTCACTTTCAGCCGCTTCTAGTAACGCTTCATACTCACCCGTTACGCGGTTTTGGTTACCGCCGAAGACACCTTCGAACGTCACCCCATTGTCATCTAGCCAAATGATATGCTCAATGCTAGAGTTTTCAAACTGATAATCTTTGACCAAAGGCGCAAACTCAGAGTTGAGCAACAACACTTTAGGCTTCGCATGATTGATGGTATAAAGGATCTTTTCTGGTGACAGACGAATGTTAACCGTCTGCAAGATGTACTCTGACATTGGTACGGCAAAATAAGACTCAAGATAACGATGGCTATCCCAGTCCATCACGGCCACCACATCACCAGCGTCAAGCTTCAAATCTGCTAAGACATTGGCTAAGCGATTAATACGATTAAACAGATCCTTATAAGTAAAACGCTTTTTGTCAGCGTAAACAATTTCTTGCTCTTGCGATACCGTCTTGGCTCGGTTTAATAACTGCTTGACCAATAATGGATAATCATAGGCAGACGGGGCACTTTGGTAAGTATTTGACATAGGTTTGACTTCCTTGTGGGTCATATAGATGCGTTCTTTGTAGTTGTACTTAACGATAACTGGTTGTTATAAGACAGTAGCCACATACTGCTGAGCCAGTGTTGTTACGAACCTCTACCTATTCTGCAAGCAGAGGGCTGCTGGTGCTAACAATAAAATCAATCGCCTTTTCATTGATAGTAAAAAAAAAGTGCTTATATGTAAAGCGGCAAGTGAGTACTACCAAACCTATCGCTTGCTTTTTAAAAGCAGATTAAGCAGTGCGTGATTTGGTCTTCACCATGCCAAAGCTGGCAATCAACAACGCCAAGACCTGTACGAATAGTAGCAACCATACCGTAAGCGACCACTGTCCCCGTGCATATACTATGCCGCACAGCCACGCCCCTAACGTACCTCCCGCGTAATAACCCATATAATATAATCCAGACGCCAGTGAGCGCCCTTTCTTAACATTCACCGCGATATAGCTGATGGTTGCCGATTGCGTAATAAACACCCCTGTAGACATGATAGCCAGCCCTATCACCACACCCCATAATGGCATAACCAAGGTCAACAGCACCCCAGTGATAGAAATAAGGACAGCGGCTCGAACTGTACGCGCCGACCCAAATCGACGTAGCAGTGTGGTGGATAATGGCGTAATAATAACCCCTATCAAGTACACCGCAAAAATATTGGCAAGCGCGCCCGTACTCAAATTATATGGCGACTTAGCCAGATGCAAATTGATAAAAGTAAAACAGCCGACTAATGAAAACAATACACAGGCACCAAGCAGACAGGCAGTCACCACATAGCGATTGGTCAGATGCTCACCTAGGGTCTGTATCGCTGAGCGAAAGTTTGGATTGGCCACAAAGTGACGCGATGAGGGGAGCATCTTAAAGACCCAGAGTGCGCCTATGAGCGTCATAGCCGCCATCACATAATAACCAGAGCGCCAGCCGATCAGCTCATGCAAATGCCCAAGCAAAAATCGTCCCATAAAGCCACCAAGCACCGACCCTGACACATAAAACGACATCAGCTCTGTCACCGCTCGTCCCTCAAACTCCTCACCGATGTAAGCAATTGTCACTACGGTAATACCCGGTACCGATAGTCCTTGCATAAAGCGCCACATCCCCATCCATCCGATACTTGGGCTTTGCGCAATCAAGGCAGTAGGTATGGCCAAAAACAATAAAGCACCGACGATAAACGATTTGCGTCCGACCGCATCGGACAACATACCCAAAAACGGTGACATAATAGCAATCGCCAGCACGGTTGCACCCACCACCATGCCTGCTTGTACCTCGCTTGCTGACAAATCCAACATCAATACGGGCAAAATTGCCTGAATAGAATACACCTGCAAAAAAGCAAACATTCCAATCAAGCCAATCGTCAACTTCAGCACCCACGAAGGTGAGTAAAACGGCAGCTGATCCGCGGCACTGGCGGGCGTCTTTGTGCTGGGATCTTGATTATTGGGGTTTGTTTGTTTGTGATCTTTGCTTTTATTTATATGATTCAAAATAGTGCTGACTGTGTTAGGAGCTTTTTTAGCGAAGGCTAGGTAGGCTAGGTGATAGAAATGGAACAATGGTAACTGGGCTGAGCGTCAAAATAGAGCCAAAACTCGCGATAGAACGCTGAGTACTTTATATTATCACATCACATAGTAAACACAGGTTTCCGTGTGTTGCTTTTCTTTCGCCCTCACTGTACCCGTATGGCTGTTATGAATAACCTCCCCTCACCCTCTTGCATAGAGATTAGTGACATTTCCCTAACAACTCTTTTGTATTTTTACACATCTACATTGCTTCTCTCTTTTTTATTACAGACTTTTCCGCCTCAAAAAACCATACTCATTAAGTGCCACACATTAATAGGCCATACTAATAGAGTCGACTCATTTACAAAGGGGTATAAAGCGACTGGAATAACTTTTTCGCAGCCTCTGTGTTAGCAGCAAGCAAGGAAAAATTATTCCAGTCGCCTGTAGCTATTGAGGTATCGATTTTATTTTGAACTGCCTATAACTAAATAATCCAAGAATACAAAAATTATAAATATTAAGGAAGAAATCTATGGATGATGAGATTCATGATTTAGGCAAAGGGTTTTGGAGTATACGGGGCTCGTTTATCAAAAATGGCGTGCTTGATATAGGTGTACAATCGGCTTTGATAAAACTGGCCTCAGGACGATTTATTTTCTTAGACAGCTATACACTGACAGGGGATGTGCGTGAACAAGTAATGGGTTTGACCAACGATGGTAAAGATGTCGAAGCCGTGTTAAACGTCCATCCTTTTCACACCGTTCACTGTGCGCAAATGGCAAAAGATTTCCCGCAAGCGCTTTTTTATGGTAGTCGTCGCCATCATCAGCAAGTGCCAGAAGTACATTAGGCAAAGGACGTCGTCGAAAGCGCCACTGTCGCGGCGCGCTATACTGAACTTAAATTTTCTCTGCCTAAGGGCATTTACTACATCTCGCCCGATGAAAATATCCACGCAGGCTCTTTACTGGTCTATCACCCTGCCAGCCAAAGTATCTACGTCGATGACACGTTTGAGATACCGCCTTCTAAGCTATTTAATGCCCTCCAACCTACTTTAGGCCTGCACCCAACGACCAAACAAGCCTTTAAAGATGTGAAAAATGCAGGTGAGCAGTATTGCGCTTGGGCCACCGCACTGGCTCACCAATGGCGTGACACGCACTATTTTTGCGGTGCCCACTCCGGTTTGGTTGAGTTCGGCAAAGGGGAATTTGAAGCAGCGCTGTTGTCTGCCGTTGCAACCGCTCAATCTGAACTGCAATCGTTATAAGCTATAAAGGCAATAATTTAAGTAAAACCAGACGCTAATGAAACCATTAAATTTCAAAAACACTCATACTTTAAGTGATGGTTTTTAAAATTTTTAAACTATTTGTAAAAAATAAGGAGAAAGATGAATGTCAGATAAAATACACGATTTAGGCAACGGATTTTGGAATATACGCGGCTCATTTCGCCTAGGCGGTGTTCTAAACATTGGCACACAATGCTCACTGGTAAAGCTAGATTCAGGGCGCTTTATCTTTCTAGACAGTTATGCTCTAACGAATGAGGTTCGCGATGAGGTGATGGCACTGACCAATAATGGACAAGAGGTTGAAGCAGTGCTTAATGTCCACCCTTTTCATACCGTACACTGTGCACAAATGGCAGAGGATTTCCCGCAAGCGATTTTTTATGGCAGTCGTCGCCATCATCAGCAAGTTCCAGAAGTGAAATGGGCTGAGGATTTGGTCGAAAGCGAAGCGGTCGCTAAACGCTATTCTGAGCTGCAGTTTTCGATGTCACAAGGCATTTACTATATCTCGCCTAACGAGATGATTCATGCTGGCTCCTTATTGGCCTATCACCCTGCTAGCAAAAGCTTACATGTGGATGACACCTTTATGAGTCCGCCGATGAAATTACTAGAAGCGGTACTCCCTGAACTGATACTACATCCTACCACCAAAAAAGCACTCAAAAATGAGCCAAATGCGGGTAAGCAGTATTGCGACTGGGCAAGCAATCTTGCGCACGAATGGCGCGAGGTTCGCAATTTTTGCGCCGCCCATTCTTATTTGGTTACCTTTAACGAAGGTGAGTTTGAAAAAGCGCTGTTAAAAGCAATTGATAAAGCTCGGCCAAAGCTAGAAAACACGTAATCAACCGCATAGTTCGAAAATGTATAAAAAAACAGGGCTACCATCTCGGTAGCCCTACTGTTAGCACTGGCCATGCCATTACCGATGATGACGCTATCGAAATAACAACGTCGCCAACTCCTCTTCATTATTAATGACATCCGCCAATGTATAGCGTTCCAAAACGTTAATAAAGGCGGTTAATGCCTCAAAAAATACGCTTTTAAGTTGACACACTGGGCTAATGACGCAGCCTGGCGAGCGCTCTACGGTTTCATCGATAAGGGTGATGGGTAGTCCAGTCGAACGAGGGTGCCTGTCGTCACTGCTTATGGGTGTCGCAAAACACTCTACCAAGTCAAAGTCAGGCTCTATCTGTTTGATTAATACGCCCAAATTGATTTCTTTAGGCGCGCGCGCCAACCGAATACCACCATTTTTACCACGCACACTTTCTATATAACCCAGCTGTCCCAATTGATGAATAATTTTGGTCAAATGGCTTTTAGAGATACCATAACTGTTCGCAATATCGCTGATATTTGCCAATAATGGTGGCTCCGGTCTCACTGCTAAGTAAATCAATGAGCGCAGTGCATAATCGCTATAATTGGTCAATCGCATTCATTTGCGCTCCTTTTTAATGTCACTGTCTTAAAGCAACTGTCTCTGCCTAATTTTTAGTCCTAAAACGTTACACTTTTTCCAAAAATTTAAGGTGTCAACCAGCAACGTTATCTGTGGGCTCGGGATGGTAGAATGGGTACTCAACCTGATCTACCCAAACAACCCATCAGGTCTAGGACGTGCCAGCATCGGTAGGTAGCTGATGCAAAATAGCACGAAACAGGCAATCCACGCACTTTGAGCGACCATAATCCATAATAAGTAATGGCTCATATCAGCCAGCGGCAACAGTACCCGACTGATAAATACCAGCACCATCAGACCATACATATATTTTACCATTTTGGGCGGCTGATGGATGCTACGTCCAGTATGCCCAAGGGATACCCGCGTCATCATTGCGACCGTGATCATGCCAATGCCAGTAATAGCTAGCCCATGCATAGCAATGTTGTGATTATATCCTAACCACGGCTGCAACGCGTACAACAAAAAACTCAGACACATTCCCAAAAACGCGACATATAACGACCAAAGCAGTGGCTTTTGCCAAATACCATGATGATACCAACCGACTAAACGGACCGTATTGACCACTGCGACCCCAAGCGCCGTGAGGGTAAGCAAGTACTTATTAGGGTAAAATAAATCCACGATAAAAAATGCTAAAAAGAACAGTAGACTTGCGATATCTTGCGCCTTACTATTTCGTAAAGTCACGGTTTGTTTTTCGCCTTCAGTACTAATCCCGCTAAGTCCACGCTCAATAAAGAACGGCACCACGCGCCTACCAATGGTTAGCACCAACCCAATAATTAAATAAAAACCCACGTATATCCCAATTTTGGTCATACTCATGTCTGCCTTGACAATGCCCCAATAGCACAGACCATTACCCACGGTGAGCAGCACGAGCTTTGCCAAAATACCCAGTTGCTTATATTGCTTTACTTGTAGCACTGCTCGGCAAACCGAAAACGCCATCAGACCGATAAACAACAAATCAAACACTGCGCCAACATATAACCACGATACACTACTGCCCGCAATTGTCATCCCCAGCCCAAAAGCCAACCAGCTCAGACGCGCCAACAACCAACAACTAAAGATACCCAGTAACTTATAACCATAGGGCATCATAACCCCTGTCCACGTCTTTACCGCTGTCAGCAAAAATCCGGCAACTACTGCTAGTGCATAACCATAAATCATCTCATGACCGTGCCAGTAGAGCGGGTTTAATACTTGGGCGTTGATGGCCGTATGACCAGTAAAAACAAAAGCCCATAGCACCATCGTAACCACCGCAAACAACGCGGCGGCACTAAAAAATATACGAAAGCTCAGATTAAGAATAGGATGCGGAGAGGTTGGCGGTTTGCTGGGCAAATCAATAGAGTGCATAGTGGCCTTCTTATGAACATATGAGTAAAATCCATCTTATAGATTCATTTTAAATGAATGTTATAAAACATACAATGACCACCTGTATCAATCCTACCGTATTTATCATCATTTTCATGACACTCATTGACTCTCATGGGCCTGACTGCTTAAATGGATTATCTTTAGGAGAACTATATGACTGAACAAAACGCATCAGACGAAAAGCGTCAAATCATCAATCGATTTTTGATGACTCTGACCAAAGAACAACCGCAAATGTATTACGCCACGACCTCCGAAATCGCTCGTAGCATCCATACAATGATAAAAGAACATACCAATCGTTTGTCAGTAGAGGAGCAAGCACTCGTCAGGCGGATGACGATGGAAGAAATTGAGGGTTTATTAGGGTTTCATGCTAGGTAGGAAATCATCGCAGCAACTGGCATTATTGACATGTACCCAATAAAAAGACTGCCACAAGAGCAGTCTTTTTAGTAGAAGCTTGATTTAAAACGTTTAGAACGGATAGTCACGCGGCGTATTCTGCATGGATATCCAATGCGTTCTGGTAAATTCCTCGAGTACCCATTCCCCATTGAAACGGCCAATACCTGAGTTTTTCTCACCACCAAATGGCACATTGCTTTCGTCATTCACCGAGATGTCATTAATGTGGGTCATACCCGCTCTGATACCGCGAGCAAAGCGTAGACCTTTTTGCATGTCTGCCGTAAAGACCGCACTAGAGAGACCATACATTGAATCATTGGCTATCGATAGCGCTTCGTCTTCATTTTTAGCACGGATGATACCGACCAGTGGCCCAAATACTTCATTACGTGATAAATCCATATCGCGCGTCACTTCGGTAAAGATGTGCGGTGGTACGACTTGACCTTTAATATCACCGCTCAATACCATGTTAGCCCCTTTTTCTTGGGCTTTGGCAATCTTTTCTTTAAGCGACTCAACCTGTTTTGTGTTAATGATGGGGCCAACTGCTGTTTCTTTTTTACTGGGATCACCGACGTTTAGTGTCTTAACATGAGCCACAAAGCGCTCTACAAAATCATCATAAATCTCATCTTCCACGATAATACGGTTGATAGCGATACAGATTTGACCTTGGTGCAAGAACTTACCAAAAGCTGCCGCCTTAACCGCTTGTTCGATATCAGCATCCTTCAAAACGACAAATGGGCTATTACCACCCAACTCAAGCGCCACTTGTTTTATATAATCGCCGCCATTGGCCAACTCGCCAATACGTTTGCCCACTGAGGTTGAACCGGTGAACGACACCAAACTCGGGATATCATGAGTCACGATGGCATCACCAATCTCTCTGCCCGCCCCAACCACCACATTTAGCAGTCCTTTTGGCAGACCCGCTTCTTCAAATATTTTTGCGAGCAATAAACCGCCCGTAATAGGCGTGTCACTCGCAGGCTTTAACACCACAGCATTACCAAGCGCTAACGCTGGCGCAATAGAACGCTGCGTCAGATGCAGTGGGAAATTCCATGGACTAATAACGGCTACCACGCCAATTGGCTCACGGTAAACAAAGTTTTCTTTGCCGGGCGTATTAGACGGGCGAATCTCACCATGCACACGGTTCGGAAAAGTTGCCGCCTCAAGGGTAATCGCCCGCGCACTGCCGAATTCCACCATCGCTTTGATACGAGTGCTGCCCGACTCTTTGACAAGCCAATCGACGATTTCCTCTTGACGCTTATCTAAAATATTGACGACGTTATACATCACAGCAGCACGCTCAGCTGGGGTTTGTTGTGCCCATTCTGTTTGGGCAGCGCTTGCCGCTTGATAGGCTTCATTCAGCTGCTTATCCGTGGCTTGCTGAATGTCTACAAGGGTATCACCACTATAAGGGTTGCTGTCACTGTTGACGCGATCATCTTGGCCAGCCTGCCACTTACCGGCAATGTACTGGAGATGAAAATCACTGTACGCATTGGTTATTGTACTATTGTTATTGGTTGACATAATTATCCTTAGTTATTTTATGAGGGTCATTGCAATTTTAAGTAAAGCTATACAGCTAGCAAATTAAGAGAGAAAATAATAATTGGTGTCATTAGGCCTATTTGATTATTTATCTTTTTCATTACCTAACTTACTACTCTTCATCACGTGTAGCAAACCAAAACTTGCTAGACGACTGGTCTAATGCTAACATAGATGATCTTACAATGAGAATATTTCCTCATGCCATATTGTAGAAAAAACGTAACGTCGTCACACAGCCATCGACAATAAGTGCCAAAAGCTTGAATAAAAAATATAAGAACAATCATAAAACGTATAATAAGTGGCCGTTCATGACATTTATCAATATGCTACCCCATACGCTATTCAAAAAACTTGCAAAAACTCTAGGAGAACATGACTACTATGTCTGCTAACGCAACCAAAATTCCACTAGATACCAAAACTCATTTGCTAGAAACAGGCTATCAACTGATCGCCAAAAAAGGCTTTACTGCTGTCGGTATCAAGCAGATACTAGACACAGCAGGCGTCCCTAAAGGTTCTTTTTACCATTACTTTGCCTCCAAGGAAGCCTTTGGCGAAGCCCTTATTAGCAACTATTTTGCCAACTACAAGGCACGTCTAAACACCATCGCTCAGCGAGATGTCAGCGCTCAGCAAAAGCTTTATGACTATTTTCAGAACTGGTATGACACTCAGCAAAATGGCTGTGATTATGATAAATGCTTAGTCGTTAAGCTTAGCGCTGAGGTGGCAGATATGTCGGAACCCATGCGTATCACCCTAAACGCGGGTTATCAACAAACCATCACTTGGCTTGCTGATCACATCAAAGCAGGCTGGACGGACAACTCAGTACCGCAGCCTGACAACATCTCTGCTGAAAGCATAGCCAAACGTTGGTACTTTGCGTGGCTTGGTGCCAGCTTAATCGCCAAAATCAGTCAAACCAACACACCATTGGCAGAAGTATGGCAAATGACCACGTCACAGTTGGGGCGCTAGCCTCCTAAATGCAACACCACTATTGATGCAAACTCACTTATAAACGAGACTAAGCAAGTTATAAGAGAGTTTTGTAAAAATAACTAGACGACTGGTCTATTTAATGTACAATGCCCTCCGTGCAAAAGCGAGCGGTTTAACATCATGCGTCCGACATCTTTGCAACCCATACGTTTACAATCTATACATTTATTAATGATCTACCATTTAGGAATACTATGAACAATTTCCAATATTACAATCCTGTCCGTATCGTCTTTGGCGAAGGCCAAATCACCCAATTATCAGAATTGGTGCCTACTGAGGCACGCGTGCTTATTACTTATGGTGGCGGTTCAGCACAGCGCACAGGTACGCTAGATGAAGTAAAAGAAGCCCTAGCAGCAAGCGGTACACGCACCGTATTTGAGTTTGGTGGTATCGAAGCCAATCCAGAATTTACTACCCTCTTAAAAGCAGCTGACATGGTCAATGAGCACAATATTGACTTTATATTGGCAGTCGGCGGTGGCTCAGTCATTGACGGCAGTAAGTTTGTCGCACTGGTATCTTCACTGACCGAAGCGGATGGGACTGTCTCACGTGAGCAAGCCTGGGACGCCCTGACCGGTTATTGTAAAAATCTCGACTCGGCTGTCGATTTGGGTGCTGTTCTGACCATTCCTGCTACTGGTTCTGAGATGAACTCAGGTGGTGTCATCAACTATAGTGAACGCCAAGCAAAACTGCCATTTGGCAACCCACTTGCCTTCCCTAAGTTCTCGATTTTAGACCCAGTCAAAACGTTAACCCTACCTGAACGTCAAGTGATGAATGGGGTGGCAGATGCTTTTGTTCATGTAATGGAGCAATACCTCACCTATCCTGTCAATGCAAAAGTACAAGACGCCTTTGCTGAAAGCTTACTCAAAATCCTCATTGACGAAGGTCAAGCGGTTGCACAAGATCCAGAAAACTTAGAGACACGTAAGAACATTATGTGGACAGCGACGATGGCTCTCAATGGTCTAATCGGTACAGGCGTACCACAAGACTGGACGACACATATGATTGGTCATGAGCTGACGTCGCTTCATAGTATCGATCATGCGCGCACATTGACCATCTTACTCCCGTCAGTGATGCGTGAGCTTAAAGCCAGTAAAAAAGAAAAGCTGCTACAGTATGCAAGAAACGTTTGGAACCTGACCGATAAGCAGCAAGACGACGATGCTACTATCGAGACGGCCATTGTTTATACCGAAAACTTCTTCCGTGACCTTGGCTTGCCCGTCAGCTTAGCAGATGCGGATCTCACCGAAGCTGCGATAGATCCCATTATTAAGCAACTTGACGCCCACAAAATGGTGAAACTGGGTGAACACGGTAACAATGACTTAACCGTATCACGCCGTATCCTGCAACGTGCCGTTAACAGCAAAGCGTCTTAAGCCGTAACATCTGCGTAATAAACACTACATATCGTTATGCTATTTATAGTAGTTACTCTCTACAGAGTAACTACGCCATGCAAAATAAAAACCTAAAAACCAATAACTAAAAAGGAATCTTATTATGAGTTTTGATAAACAACAAAACCAAAAAACAAACCGTCAAATCAAACTTGCCAGCCGCCCAACAGGTGAGCCAAAAGCAGAAAATTTTGACATGATCACCAGCGACATCCCAACGCCAAACGACAACCAGATGCTCCTGCGGACAGTGTATTTATCGTTAGATCCATACATGCGCGGGCGTATGAGTGCGGCGAAGAGCTATGCAGAACCATTAGAAGTGGGTGATGTCATGATGGGCGGTACGGTGGCCCAAGTCGTTGAGTCCAATATTGATAAATTTGCCGTGGGCGACCTAGTCGTCTCAAACTCAGGCTGGCAGGACTATAGTGTCAGTGATGGCGAAGGCGTCCTAAAGCTTGATAAAGAGATGGCCAACCCCTCTTATGGTCTGGGTGTATTAGGTATGCCAGGCTTTACTGGATACATGGGGTTAACCGATATTGGCAAGCCGAAAAAAGGCGAAACCTTAGTCGTCGCTGCCGCTACCGGTCCAGTCGGTGCTACCGTCGGACAAGTCGGTAATCAGTATGGCTTACGTACTGTGGGTGTCGCAGGGGGCAAAGAAAAATGCGACTTTGCGGTTAATGAGCTTGGCTTTGACGCTTGTATCGATCATAAAGCCGATGACTTTGCCGAGCAGCTAAAAGCGGCTTGCCCAGATGGTGTCGACATCTACTACGAAAATGTGGGCGGCAAGGTATTTGATGCTGTCATGCCCCTCTTGAATGCGCATGCTCGTATCCCCGTCTGTGGTCTTGTCGCACAGTACAATGCGACTGAGCTGCCTGACGGTAAAGATCGTTTGAGTGTGTTGACGGGTCTGGTTTTAAGCCAGCGATTAACCATCAAAGGGTTTATCATTTTTGAAGAGTATGGCGATCACTTCCCTGGATTCCTAAAAACCATGAGTAAGTGGGTCGAGACCGGTGAGGTCAAAACCAAAGAATATATAGCTGAAGGCTTAGATAACGCACCTGATGCCTTTGTCCGTATGCTCAATGGCGACAACTTTGGTAAGACAGTGGTGAAAGTCGCTGACATTCATTAATCAAGATCGGTTGGTGAAAAATAACTGAAGCGTAGTCAATAACCACTTAACAACATAAATCGCTAATACTCCTACTGAAAATTACTATCGCAGCACGAATACTAATATACGAATGTGATTAACCGTTAACAGTCATCACTCATACCGATCCCGTATTCGTGGACGTATGTTAATGCGTTTCATTAATGACTTAAGCAATGAGCGTGACTGTTAATGAGTTATGTTGATTGAACCCAATAACAAATAAGGATAATTATGAATATTTTAATGGTACTAACTTCTCACGATCGTTTAGGTGATACGGGTAAAAAAACGGGTTTTTGGTTAGAAGAGTTTGCCGCCCCTTACTACGCTTTTCTGGATTCTGGCGTCAATGTAACCCTTGCCTCCCCTGCTGGTGGTCAGCCACCTCTAGATCCTAGTAGCGATACTGAAGACACGCAAACCAAAGACACGAAGCGCTTTAAAGACGATAAAGAAGCTCAGGAGCATTTGGCCCATACCAAAAAGCTTGCTGATATGAAAGCGGAAGACTTTGATTCGGTTTTTTATCCGGGTGGTCATGGCCCACTATGGGATTTGGCAGTGGATAAGAACTCTATCAACCTGATCGAGACTTTTGTCAAGCAAGACAAGCCTGTGGCCTTTGTTTGTCACTCTCCTGCTGTTCTCAAAAATGTCAAAATTGATGGGGAGTATTTGGTCAAAGGAAAGACAGTGACTGGCTTTACCAATTCAGAGGAAGAAGCCGTTGGTCTTACCGACGTTGTGCCGTTCTTAGTAGAAGATGCCCTAAAAGCCAATGGCGGTAATTATGAAAAAGCTGCTGATTGGGAATCATTTGTCGTAGAAGATGGCTTGCTCATTACCGGTCAAAACCCAGCGTCATCAGAAGAAGCGGCTAAACGTTTGATAACCAAGCTTAACGGTTAATGTGTTTCAAAGATTCATAGAGCCGTCCACACCAAAAGGTTAGTATCATGATTCGCTTACATCATCTTAACCAATCACGATCGTTACGTGTTTTATGGCTTTTAGAAGAGCTAGGCGTGCCTTATGAGATCGTCAGCCATCAACGTGACGCCAAGACCCATTTAGCACCAGATTCTCTAAAAGCAGTACATCCACTCGGTAAGTCTCCAGTTATCGAAATGGATGGCCAGCTTTATGCTGAGTCAGGTGCGATCACTGAGCTATTGATCGAACGGTTTGCATCAGAGCGTTTACGCCCTGCTACAGACAGTGCGGCATATGGGCGTTATTTACAGTGGCTGCATTTCGCTGAAAGCTCACTGATGTTACCTTTATCAGTTGAGCAATTTACTAAAAAAGCGGGTGTGGACGACAATGAATCTTTGAACGATTGTATCTGTCAGGAAAAACACAAGCTATTAAGCTATTTAAACACAGAGGTTGCAGGTAAGTCCTTTATTGTTGATCACAAGCTAAGCGGCGCTGATTTTATGTTGTCGTTTGACTTAATTATGCTTGCCAAGCGCGGTGCGTTAGAGGACTATCCTTATGTTAAGCAGTATGCGTTACAACTGGCTAGTCGCGATAGTTTTCAGCGCACCATGCGTTTAGAAGCAAATCACGATCAATCAATTTGACATTTTGGCATTGTTTTTCAATGACCGAGCAATTATTTAGTGTAGAAAAAACAGCTCTGAAAAGAGCTGTTTTTTCTGTTTGCTTGATCCCTGGGTTACCTTGCGTGTTGGCAGACTAAAAATGTGTTTAAAAACTTTATTTAATCTGACAGTCTACCCGTAACGGTGCCATTCGCACTTACCCCAAGTCATGACAAGACCATCAAGCTTCGAGTTCAGCCACAAATTACGTGTATGTGACAAAAGCCAAAAGATAATTATGATAAAATTTTCCACGCTTTTCTTAGATCGTTTTTTTAGTTTTATCGGTGTTCAATCGCACTAAGCTCAATGAGTACCAGTCCAACTGGCTCTATTTTCGTCTGGAATATTTTTTATGTCTCTCTACCTTCCTACAAAAACTATTATCGTACGCTCATGAGTCATGAATACCAATTTAAACCCCATGAACAACCGTTTATGGTGGGTTCCCCTGCCAACCCTGACCACCCTGCACGCCGTAAAGTATTTTATTTACTGATTGGTATTTTTATTGGCATCACCGCCAGCTTCCAAAATGGTCTCTTGGTCGCCAATCTGACTCAAATCCAAGGAGAACTTGGCCTAACGCCGTTAGAAGGCGGTTGGATCTCCGTCGCCTACAATATGACCAACGCTTGTATTACGGTGCTGCTATACAAAATTCGCCAGCAATTTGGCATGTCACTCTTTAGTAAAATCACGCTGTTTTTTCTGTTAGTTGCCACCAGTTTACAGTGGCTGGTCAGTAGCCATCTGTTAAATACCACCGGTATCAGAATTGATCCTTACTATTTAGAGATCATTGCTAGAGGATTGAGTGGCATGGTGGCTAGCGCCATGACCGTACTCGCGATTTTCTATTGTTTGCAAGGCATGCCCGCCGCCAAACGCATCAGTGGTTTGATTTTAGGATTTGGCTTAGTACAGTTTGGCATCCCCCTATCACGGATCATCTCACCCTACTTGGCTGTCGATGGTCAGCTAGAAAATCTATTTTTATTTGAGTTTGGTTTGGTGCTCATCTGCTTTGGACTGATCAACCTTTTGGAGCTACCACCAGGCAATACGGAAAAAGTGTTTGAAAAACTTGATTTTCTAAGCTTTGCTTTTTTTGCAGGTGGGCTTGCCGCGCTGGCTGTGTTTTTGGTACAAGGTAGGATTGTATGGTGGACGACACCTTGGCTGAGCTATCCACTAATCATTGCCATCGCCGCGATTGGCATCGCCTTATGGATTGAGACACACCGCAAAAATCCGATGTTACAAGTCCGCTGGATGCGTAGCCGCAATATCATCGCTTTTACGGTCACAGGCGCTGTCATGCGTATCTTGCTCTCTGAACAAAATGTCGGCGCGGCCGGCCTACTTGCCAACCTTGGTTATGCTAATGATCAACTGATAAACTTTTATGCCATTATCTTGGCCGCCAGTGTGCTGGCACTGATCACCAGTATTTTTAGCACCAATGCCATGGATTTACGCCGACCCGTTATTTTTTCAGTGGCACTGATTGCCATCGGCGCTTGGTTGGATACAGGCGTCTCTGTAAATTCAGCCCCTACCACGTTTTATCTCAGCCAATTCCTCATTGCTTTTGCTGCTGTTTACTTTATGGGCCCAATGGTTTTTGAGGGCATGTTTCGCGCTATTGCCAACGGTCCCGCCTATATTATTAGTTTTTCAGTGATTTTTGGGATCTCGCAGACGGTTGGCGGGCTAGCAGGTGCAGCTGCCATTCAAGCCTTTACTACGATTCGTACGCAAGTGCACTATGCAGATATGGTCAGCTCACTCAATTTAGGTAATCCGGCATTCAGTGCCCAAGTATCAGGGGCTCGCCTGGCATTATCCAGTCAAACCACAGACACAGCACAAGCAAACGTGACTGCGATGGGGCAAGTGTTGCAAGGCGTTCAGCGTCAAGCAACTGTCGCGGCATATAGCGACTTATTCGTCCTTATGGCCAGTATTGCCACCGGTGTTACGGTAATTTTGTTGATAAATTATTTTTATAATCGCTATCATAAGCGTAACCCACTTGCCAAAGAACTGGCGATTATTGCAAAAATGCGTGAATCGAAGTAACCGTGTTCATTGAGCTGACAACATTCGCGCCATTTAAGTAGCCATTAAAATACTTTAAGTATCTGTATATTCAAAATTTAGGAACGCGTCATGAGCCAAGAAAAATCCAGTGAGCTTAACCAAACACCTCAGACGTCAACTGGCGCTCCCGCTAAAGACACAGACATAGACACAGAATCCGATACCAGCTCATCGGTTACTGCTGTAAACGCTACGCAAAATAGACCAGACACACCAGAGCTAGAAACAGCTTCTGAGCCTCCAACCTCCTCACCTGTAGAGCGCTCTGTAGACAGCCATGAGCCGCCGATGCCCCCAAAAGAACCAATCGCGGATACGACTGGTTGGTCACCTAAGAAAAAATCTTATTTAAATTTAGGACTGTTGATTTTGTTGATTGTCATTGGGGTGGCGCTGATTTTATACGCATGGAAATTACCTCCTTTTACACCCACGGTACAGCAAACGGATAATGCCTTTGTTAAAGGTCAAACGACTATTATTAGCCCGCAAGTGTCGGGTTATGTGACCAAAGTCGCCGTGCAAGACTTTGCTAGTGTCAAAGCCGGTGATCTACTGATAAAAATAGACGATCGGACCTTCCAGCAACAGCTTGAACAAGCGCAAGCCAATACAGAGGTTGCGGTTACCAATCGCTCCAGTAACGCGCAAGACACACAAACCAGTCAAGCGCAAATCGAAGCACGAGAAGCGGATTTATACAGCGCTAAAATCAGTGTGGACAGTGCGCGAGCAGATGTGGCGCGCTATCAAGGTTTAGATGCCATCGGTGCCGTGTCAAAAGCAGAAGTCGCTCACACCAAGGCACAACTCGCTCAGGCACAAGCGAGCGTGCAACAGGCGGAAGCCAATTTACAAGCTGCTCGTGAAAATCGCGAAAAAACCAGTGGTAACCGCTCTTCTTTGGATGCAAATATCAAAAGTGCTCAAGCAGGTGTGAAGCAAGCACAGATTAACGTGGCCAATACCATCATCACAGCACCTGAAGCGGGCCAATTGAGCCAAGTAAGTGTCAAAGAGGGCCAATACGTTAACGCCGGTACCCAGCTGATGTATATCGTACCAAAAGGCGTCTGGATTATTGCAAATTTTAAAGAAACTCAGATAGCAAACATGGCAGTTGGTGAACCGGCCATCATTCATGTAGATGCGCTTGGCGGTGCGGCGTTCAGTGGCCATGTCAGTAATATCTCACCAGCAACCGGCAGTGAGTTTAGTGCAGGCGCAGCCAATCCTGCGACAGGTAACTATATAAAAATAGCTCAACGTATTCCGGTACGAATCGACTTAGACCCAAATCAGCCTGGGCTTGCCCGGTTGCGTCCTGGTATGTCAGTCTCAGCTGCTGTCGACACCAATGCGACAGCAAAAAATTAGCATAAAAAAGCCGCTGTAAATCCAGTTACACAGGTATTTACAGTGGCTTTTATCTGTCTTTAAAACCCTCTAACCGTTATGGTAGCAGGCGTTTGGTTGCCCAATTTACTACGCTCTCACTATTACGGCTGTCTTGTGTATACACAATACGGTCGTGCATACGATTGGCACGGCCTTGCCAAAATTCAATCTTTTCAACTGTAATCTCATAGCCACCCCAAAATGTAGGGGTTGGGACTGGCGTATTTTCTGGATACTCTGCTTGTAATTGTTCAAACGTTTGTTGCATGACTTCACGATTGGCCACCTCCCCGCTTTGCGGTTGACTCACCCACGCCCCCACTTGGCTGTCATGGGGACGTTTTTGGAAATAAGCGGCAGACTTATCAGCGTCTATTTTAGTAACCTTGCCACTGATACGAATTTGTCGCTCAAGCTCATGCCAAAAAAACAGCGCTTCTGCATTGGGATTTTTGGCAATATCATGCCCTTTTGCACTTTCATAATTGGTATAAAAAACAATACCCGTATCAGTAATTTCACGCAATAACACAATGCGCACACTCGGTGTATGATCCACACTGCAGGTTGCTAGACTCATGGCGTAAGGTTCTTGTACCTTCTGCTCTATTGCCTCATTCATCCATGCCTTTAAAAGCTCAAATGGCGATTCTGGTACGGACTGCTGATCCAGCACACCTTTTTCATATGACAAACGTTGATCGGTAAAATCCATGCTCATGGTAGTTCCTCATTTTAATGTGGGTACGTGACTCACTGTTAGCCTAAAACCGCTTTAATATGGTCGGCTAAATCGTTCGCCAACACATCACACTCTATTTCATCATCAGACTCGACCATGACCCGAATCACAGGCTCAGTTCCTGACTGCCGAATCAATAAACGCCCACGGCCTTCTAATGTGGCTTGCGCTTTATCAAAAGCTGTGACCAGCGCTTCATGTTCAAAAGGATCTTGCATTTGCGACAGACGCACATTGACCAACTTTTGCGGTAACACTTCAAAACCTTCGACAAGGTCACTAAGGGCGCGACCTTGCGCCTGCATCACGGACAATACCTGTAGACCTGCGATGATAGCATCACCGGTCCGGCTTTTATCTAAACATAAAATATGCCCAGAAGGCTCGCCACCTAGTATCCAGCCATTGGCCTCAAGCTCATGCATCACATAACGATCACCCACTTTGGCGCGAGTAAACTCAATATCAGCCGCCTTTAGTGCTAACTCTAAGCCCATATTACTCATAAGTGTGCCAACCACACCTTCTGCCTTGGTTTGGCCTTGGGTAGCAAGCAAGTATAAGATGCCATCACCATCAATTAACTTGCCAGTTTCGTCAACCATCACGATACGATCACCATCACCATCTAAGGCAATACCAACGTCTGCTTCGTATTTGAGTACAGCTTTTTGTAAACCCTCAGGATGAGTCGAACCGCACTCGGCATTGATATTAATACCATCAGGCGTGTTATTAATGGCAATCACATTGGCGCCAAGCTCACGCATGACTCTTGGGGCCACGCTATAGCCTGCACCATTGGCACAATCCACCACGACTGTCAGATGGCTCAAATCATACTGGTAAGGAAAACTGCCTTTACAAAATTCGATATAGCGACCTTTTGCATCATTGATTCGATTGTTTTTACCGAGTTGTGCTGGATCAAGAATAGGCATAATCACGTCATTATCCGCCTCAGAGGCGGTCATGATGGCTTTTAACTTGTCATTGATGGAGTTTTGCATCTCATCAGACAGCTTTTTACCGTCAGCTGAAAACAGCTTAATGCCATTATCATAATAAGGATTGTGTGACGCTGAGATAACCACGCCAGCATCCGCATTAAAACTACGAGTTAAGTGTGCAATAGCCGGCGTTGGTAGGGGACCGAGCATATGAACATCGACACCAGCCGCATTGAATCCCGCTTGTAGCGCGCCTTCGATCACATAACCCGACAAGCGCGTGTCTTTACCGATGACCACACTTGGCTTGCGCGCAGGATTGCCACTACTCTCTATTAACACCTGTCCCGTCACATAGCCCAATTTTAAAATGAAATCAGGTGTAATCGGCAACTCACCAAATTTTCCGCGAATACCATCGGTGCCAAAGTAGCTCATTATCTATGTTCCTCAAGTCTAAAAGTGAAAAGCCAAACGTGTACGCAGGCGATACTATCATTATAATAATCTGTTTTTGTATTTTACAAAAAAAACAGCCAACAATAACAAAGCATTGTTGGCTGTTTGTATCTTAAAGTCATTACAGCCCTGCAATTTAGCGGTTGTTGCTACGATACAAGACTAGGACACGGTTTTTAATTCACTCGATAGTTCGGCGCTTCTTTAGTGATTTGTACATCATGTACATGCGACTCTTTCATACCGGCTGACGTCACCTTGATGAACTGCGGGTTGGTACGCATATCTTCGATGGTTGCAGAGCCAGTATAGCCCATTGATGAGCGCAGACCGCCAACCAACTGATTCACAATACCAGCAACTGGGCCTTTATAAGGAACACGACCTTCAATACCTTCTGGTACTAATTTTTCCACGCCATCTTTGGCGTCTTGGAAATAACGGTCTGATGAACCATTAGAGCCTGACATTGCCCCAAGGCTGCCCATCCCGCGATACGCTTTGTAGTAACGACCTTGGAACAGTTCAACTTCGCCTGGCGCCTCTTCAGTGCCTGCCATTAACGAGCCTACCATAATGCACGACGCGCCCGCAGCAATGGCTTTTGCCATATCACCTGAATAGCGAATACCACCATCAGCAATCAACGGAATGCTGTCTTGCAGGGCACTGGCAACATTATCGATGGCTGAGATTTGTGGTACACCAATACCTGCAATGATACGAGTCGTACAGATAGAGCCTGGACCGATACCAACTTTTACAGCATCAGCACCAGCATCACGTAACGCCTTAGCCGCATCGCCAGTTGCGATGTTGCCACCGATCACTTGCACATGGGGGTAATTCTTCTTAATCCAAGACACCTTATCAATCACGCCTTTTGAATGACCGTGGGCAGTATCTACAACGATAACATCGACATCAGCGGCAATTAACGCTTCAACGCGCGCTTGCGTATCTGCACCAGTACCGACGGCTGCGCCAACACGAAGGCGACCTTGCTCATCTTTACAAGCATTTGGATTGTTTTCAGCTTTGGCAAAGTCATTCACTGTGATCAAACCACGTAAACGGAAGTGGTCATCAATGACGATCACTTTTTCAATCCGGTGCTCATGCAGCAGTCTTTTGATATTTTCGTTACTCTCACCTTCATGTACCGTGACCAACTGATCTTTTGGCGTCATGATTTGACTGACTGGCAGTGACAGGTTGGTTTCAAAGCGCCAATCTCTGTGAGTCACAATACCCACGACGTTATCAGTCCCTCTTTCGACCACAGGAACACCTGAGATATTATTGTCTTGCGTCAACTGTAGTAAGTGACCAATCGTCATCTCTGGATGTACAGTGATCGGATCGACAACCGTACCCGCTTCAAACTTTTTGACGCGGCGTACTTGGGTGGCTTGCTTTTCGATATCCATACTCTTATGTAAGATACCCATGCCGCCTAGTTGCGCCATGGTGATGGCCATTTCAGACTCAGTCACTGTATCCATTGCCGCAGAAATTAGCGGTAGATTAAGGGTGATGTTTTTGGTCAAACGGGTAGACAGATCCGCAGTTTTTGGCAAGACTTCTGAATAGGCGGGCAACAATAAAACGTCATCAAAGGTTAAGGCTTCATCGACAATTCGCAACATACAGACCCCTAGTGGTGGTTATTTTGATGGGTGGGATTTTTGCATTAAGACAATCAACTAAGATCACCGATATAACTGTATGATCTTCAAATCTTTTTTGATAAAGACTGACAATCACAGCGCTTTAAATAATCAGCAATGAGCCAGCTAAATACCACACTCGAAAATTGCTATTGATTTATCAGTGGTAAGGACACGCCTATGTGGCACCGCCTTACACTTAATCGCTCATTTATCCCTTAAAAATAACGCCATATTATAACAAATAAGCAGACGAATCGCATGCTATATTTATCAGAGTATTTTACTGGCATCTACCTAATAACACTGAGTCACTGCTTACTCATTTTTGTCCTTTAATATGAAACGTTCGGCTGGTAAGTAAGCTTTCTGTTCATGGTATAGATAATTAAGCATCTTCTCACGTACCTGACACTCTAAGTAAAAAGCACTCATAGGCCCATCAGATGCCACGCTACCACGCAGTTTAATGGTATTTTCGCTTAATGACACTGTGACCATCTCAGGATCAGTTGTACCATCCCATAAGTCATTTTCCTTAACCACCTCAGTAAACTTGTCTCGAATGGCCTCAATATCTGCGCCATAGTCAACGTACAAGTAGACCACACAAGTTTGATGCACTTCTGTGTGTGACCAATTTTCTACAATTTCGGTAATCAGTCGGCGCATCGGCACAATCAATCGACGCTCATCCCACGTTTTTAGCACAGCGTAGGTATAACGCAAATCCTCAATCGTCGTCCAATCTCCCTCCATCATGACGGTATCACCAATGCGCACAGGCTGGGTCACCGCCACCTGCAAGCCTGCGATGATGTTACCCAATATTGGCTGCGCGGCGATACCGATGACCACACCTGCAATACCCGCCGAGGTCAATAACGTCTTGCCAAGGCCTTCCATGTTGGTAAATTCACTTAGCCCAATCCAGATACTACCGAGGATCATGACAAAAATAAAAACGCGGCGAAAAATCGATACGTATGTGCGGCGTCGGCGCTCCTTGTCAAAATGTTCTTCAGACAGATTTTCAATCTGCATATTTTGATAGCGGTTGGCAAAGAAGTTGATGATACGAATGCCCAGCCACATGGTACTAAACACCAAACCAATCCAAATCAGCGGGCGGGTTGATGAGGCAACGGCATCTAAATAAGGAAATCCACCTGAGACCAAGGTAAAAACCAGCAAAAAACTGATGGTGAACGTCAAAGGCACGGTTAGCTTACTGACCAAATCTACCAAACCATTGCTACTACCAACATACGTCCTATATTTTTCGTCATCGACATAGCGATTGATCAGTTTCCCCGTCACCTTACTCAATAGCCAACCAATCCCCATCGTAACGAAGAAAAATGAGAGGAGCGCCAAAAACTCCCACAAGGCGATACCAAAAAATTTAAGTTTTAGCCACACAGGCAGATAACGCTCAAACTCTGCTGGATGATATTGCTCATAAAGATTGTCGATATTGCCAACGGTCTGAGCAGAAAACACCCAAATAGGCGCGTTGTTCTCAACCCGTACCCGCTGCAAATAAATAGGCACACGGCGCTCACGATAATCCATGTAACCAAGTTGAATAGAGCGTCTGGCCGTCCCCATTACGCTACTATTGTTACCCAGTGGCGGCTCAATCAAACCATCAGGACGATCTGGCAGCTCATCAAACACATAAAGTTTTTTTTCAGACAGTAAAAAATCAAGTTGTTTCGTCAACTCAAGGGCACGAGTGCGTTGATTCTCCTTATCAATCAGATTCATATTCAGCGCATGAGCTGCCAAGCCATACTGCTGCTTCATCACCGCTGACTGAAAAAACTCTAAAGTGGCAAGCGGTGTGGTGAGATTCGGTGGCTCAGCCAAAGGTGGCAAGCCTACATTGAGCTTGTCTAATAAGTAATAACCCTCGTGAAACTCCCCCGTCAACCCAGCATCACCTTGTAAGGTACCCGCTTGTTCGACAGCGTTTCGCTCGGTAGGATCGAACATCTCTTCTGCGACACCAGAGACGCTCACGCCTTCGTCTTTAATATCATTGACTTTTTGGGTCGCGTACTCCGTGAGTGAATCGGAATTGCTTGCCGCATTGGCAGGGATACAAACCACACTCAGGACAATAACGAATAAACCTAGTAGCAATGGCAGGAGATTCCAGCACAGCGTAAAACGCTCTGGACTTCGGTAGTGGTCGCATTCAAAACCACTTGCCACAACCTGATCGCCAACAGCGCCATTTTTGAGAGTATTCATATTTTTAAAAACCACTAGTTTTAAAGGAGGTTATGTACAAAAATCGATCTTAATATAACCTTAACTTAATGCAGTCTACAAAAAAAGCCAGCCCAAGGCTGACTTACTTTATAACGATAATTATGTGTGTTTTGTAACTTCTATCTTATGCACGGCGCCATGTTGTGCCAGCGCGGCTATCCTCAAGCTCGATACCCGCCTCTTTTAATTGTTCACGTATCTCATCCGCACGCGCAAAGTTTTTGTTGGTTTTGGCCTCTGCACGCTCGATGATTAGGCTGTCGATAGCCGCATCTGTTAAATCACCATCGGCTTTGTCACCAATCACTGCTTGCAAAAACTGCTGCACTGGTTGCTGTAAAACATTCAACACCTGCGCCAACGCTTTGAGTTGCTGCGCCAATTGCCAAGCGGTATCCATCTCTTCAGCTTTAACGGCTTTATTGATATCACGCGCCAGCCCAAATAACACGCTAATCGCCGTAGAACTATTAAAATCATCATTCATGGCTTTGATAAAATCTTGTCCCGCCGCACTGCGATAAGCATCATTTATAGATGTCTTATCAACGACTAGCGTCTGTCCTTTTTGTTGTTCAGCCAGTTTCAATGCATTATACAGCCTGCTTAGGCTATTATGCGCTTCATCCAAGGCACTATCAGAAAAATTCACTTGGCTGCGGTAATGGCTCGATAATAAGAAAAACCGTACGGTTTCTGGCAGATACTTCGCCATCACATCACGAATGGTAAAAAAGTTATCTAGTGACTTAGACATTTTTTCGCCATCGACATTGATAAAGCCGACGTGCATCCAGTTACGTGCGTACTCGCAACCAGTCGCGGCTTCAGACTGTGCTATCTCGTTTTCATGATGCGGGAATTGCAAATCATGACCACCGCCATGGATATCAAAGGTGCTTCCTAAGCACTTAGTCGACATTGCTGAGCATTCAATATGCCAACCTGGTCGCCCTTGTCCCCATGGTGACGCCCACTGCGGCTCATCAGGTTTTGCCGCTTTCCAAAGTACAAAATCAAACGGATTGCGCTTGTTATTTTCGACATCGACTCGCGAGCCTGCCTGCATATCATCAAGATTGCGCTTCGATAATTTGCCATAACCTGCAAAGTTATCGACCGCGTAATAAACATCGCCATTATCGCCTGCATACGCATAATTGCCCGTGACCAGCGTCTCAATCATTTGCTGCATCTCGTCGATATGATCGGTTGCCCGTGGCTCGGCATCTGGCATCTCACAGCCAAGTGCGCTCGCATCTTCGTGCATCGCTGCGATAAAACGCTGCGTCAGCTCCCCAATGTCTTCGCTGTTCTCGCGAGCGCGAGCGATGATTTTGTCATCAATGTCGGTAATATTACGCACATAATTAACGTCGTAACCCAACTGTTTGAGCCATCGCACCGCCATATCAAAGGCCACCATCACCCGCGCATGACCAATGTGACAATAATCGTAGACGGTCATACCGCACACATACATGCCTACCTGTCCTGCTTTGAGTGGTACAAACTGACGTTTGCCGCCAGTCATTGAATCATAAATGGCAAGCTGAGACATTGCATCGGCAAGTGGTGTGGACATAGTTAAAACGCCTTTTCATATAAATAGAGTAGATAAGATAACATTAACAATACTGGCCGCCTCTTGTTAGCAAGGAACACTGACTGCCACTGTTATGATGACAACAATGACTGAAAAACGGCGACAATATAAAATTTAACCCATTATCTTAGCGAAAACAGCCATAAAATACTACAATGAGCGCGCAACTAACGTCATTCAATCATAAAAACAGGTAAGGATTTAGATATGGGCAATCGCTTAAGCAAAATATATACGCGCACGGGAGACGATGGCAGCACTGGCATGGCGGATGGTAGCCGAGTCAGTAAAGCCGACAGTTTGTTTAACGTCATGGGCGATATTGATGAGCTCAACTCGCACATTGGCCTAGTGCGTGCTCAACTACAAAAAAATACAGGGCAATCTATAAGCAAGGAGTTTTCGGAAGCCTTGGTCATCATTCAGCATTTATTATTTAACATCGGCGGTGAGCTTGCTATGCCAGAATATGAGGGCGTCAATGCGACTCATATTGAGTGGTTAGAAGAGCAGATTGACACGATGAATACAACCTTGCCACCGCTAAAAGATTTTATCTTACCGACAGGCTCAGTATTGGTCAGCCAACTGCACGTGGCACGTAGTGTTTGTCGCCGGGCTGAGCGCCAAGCGGTGCTACTACAACAGCAACGTCCGCAAGCGATTCGCGGTACAGCAGTGAGCTTTATCAATCGCTTATCGGACTGGTTGTTCGTCTCCGCGCGTTTTTGTACTGATCCCAAACAAGTCTCTGAAGTACTCTGGAACAGCCAAGTATTACAAAAATTTGCTGATGACAAATAGGTCTAGATGACAACAGCAGCCCATTGAAACGCTACTATAAGAGACAAAAAAAGCCCGCAACCTAAGATTGCGGGTTTTTTGCTGATTTGATACGACGCCTAATAACAGTGTTCACCTTACCGCTTAATTAATAAGTGGCGCTTTCATCTTCAATAATAACCATATCGATGCTTTCATCGTTAGGTACTGCTTTTGGTGCAGTGGCTGGGGTCGGTTTTTTGGCCGCCTCCGTAGGTGCTCTGTTATCAGTAGAGCTGTTTTGGTTGCTACTTGGATTATTGATGGTCGGCGGCGTAGCAGGCTCAGCCGGGCGAATTGGCTCAACGGGCGTTACCGTTCTAGGCTGACGAGTTGGTGCTGACTGACTCTCATTGTTTTGTGCATTTGCACGGCGCTCAGCGGCCATTTGGGCACGCTGATCATCTATCGCTGATTTAAACACAGAACCTGCCATCACATCGGCCACCACGGTAATCAATGCTGGCTGGCCAGCGATACGTGTCCGTACCTGCCCACCTTGAGTACCCACCACATAGGTAAAGGCATCATCAACGAGCATATTGTTATTGATACGGATATTGTCTTGCGCTAAGCGTGATTGCAAGCTTGGCTGATTATTAGCGGCTTGTACTTGACTGGCTTGATACAAGTCTTCGCTTGGTAAGGTCATGCTAACGCTTGCCTGACAGGTCGTCATACCATTGTTATTGGTTGCTTGTAAAACCGCCGCGTTTTGTATATCAATCATAACCCCATTTACTTTATCAGTAACAACGCCACTGGCCAGACTAATTTCTGCATCATTGGCGTAGTTGGTAGCCAGCATTTGTGCTTGCTGATTGAGCGTATTTTTTAGAGCCGTTTTGAGACGATCTTGTACCATTGGATCATCACAGCTGACGGCGGTGGCTGCCGCATTTTCCGTCACATCTGACTCCTGCTCTGTGACCTCTGCCGTCTCGGTAACGTCTTCTTGCTCTGAGCGATCACAGCCTACAAGCGCCAAACTACATACTATGCCGACTCCAGCAACTTTCTGCCACTTGCTCAAACTCTTATTTGCTACGCTCATATTTATTTTGCTCCCATTTACTGATTCGTACCGCCACTGACAGACAGTGATTGGTGTTCAAACCGTCACCCGAACTGTCATAGGCTTGAAAATCACATCATTATACGGTGTTTGGATGAAATGGTCATCAGTGTAGCCCATGGATGTACAAATAACGCCATCCATTATAGGTAAAACGGGTACTTGGTTGCAAAAACATAACAAACACCTCCCTATCCTACCTATAGACGCTGCTCATTTGACCCTATATGCTTACTGGTAAAAGCAGCTCACAGCGTGTATTGATATGATAAATTTCGAACATACGCTCTTATTAGGTCATCGCGGTGCTCGTGGTGAGGCATTAGAAAACACGCTCATAGGTTTCGAGCACGCTCAACGTCTGAAGGCTTACGGCTTAACGGGGGTGGAGTTTGATGTGCAATTAAGCGCCGATGGCCACTTAGTTGTGTTTCATGATGATGACTTAGCGCGTATGTGCGGAGAGCAATCACGCCTTGATCAATTAAGTGTTGCTGAGATTCAACGTCATCGACAACTCGATCATCAAATTGCGACATTGGCTAGCATAGCGCCTGTACTAAGTGGTTTTACGTATATTGAGCTTGAGATTAAAACCCATGGCCGCACTGATTACGGCAAACTCATTAGAGCGCTGAGCCAAGACTTAGTTGACAGCCCACTGGCTAACCTACCTATTGTCCTAACCAGCTTTGATGTCGAGCTACACGCACGGCTACAGCGCAGCACACTATTAAGACATATCCCACGTGGCTTGTTGATTCGCACTCCTGAGACTTTGGTAATTGCGTCCAACACTGCCCTACAACTTGGTTGTATCCAGTTGGGTATTCATTACCCTCTGCTAAGCCAGTCGGTCATAGAACGTAGCCATCGTTATGGTCTGCCCGTGAGTGCTTGGACGGTCAATGATATCGATACCATTAAGCAGCTCATCAGATGGCAAGCTGACGTCATTATCACTGATTATCCTCGTCACTTATTACTGAATTGAAAAACCTAGCCAGCCTTTTATTTACTTGAGAGGCTCTACATATCTACAGTGTTACTTACACTTTTACCCCCTGCCTGATAAGTCACCCGATATTTTTGTCAAAACATTCTATAATCCATACAAGTTATTGTTATTTAGCAATATTTTTATAGTGTATAAGTGTTCACTTTATTGGTTTTTTAAGGTACTATATAGGCTTAAATTAATACCGCTAGGGATATTATATGATTGCAAAAAAAGCACTTGGCTTCCCGCTTAAAGGCTTACGTTTCGCTATCAAATCTGGTGACACGCTTGTAAAAGCCGCCAGCGTTCAAGTCACACGCTTTAAAACACGTTTTGACGAGAATAAAACGAAAAGCTCACTCGATGAGCAACCTGTGGCTAAACGCAACTACGCGCATGCTGCCGGACAAGTTGACGTCTCTCCCAAAGAAGAGAGCCTTGACATGCGCGAGTTTGAATTTACGAAGGCACCGATCAACTGGATTCCAGCGACAATCTTGGTAGCCACGCCTATTGCTGCCGCTATCATTACGCCTTGGTACTTATTTACTCATGAGGTTAGCGCGCCAGTGTGGGGTGTATTTGGTGCCTTTATGGTGTGGACAGGCATCAGCATCACAGCGGGCTATCACCGCCTACTGTCGCATCGTGCGTATAAAGCGCATCCAGTGGTAAAAAACTTTTTGTTACTTGGCTCTACCTTAGCGGTGCAGGGTTCTGCATTTGACTGGGTATCTGGTCACCGTAGTCACCATCGTCATGTTGATGATCGCTTAGACGATCCTTATTCAGCGAAGCGTGGCTTTTGGTTTAGTCACATTGGTTGGATGCTACGCAATTATCCTAGTGGTAAGTTTGACTACAAAAACATCCCTGATCTGACCAAAGACAAAGTGCTACAAATTCAGCATAAGTACTATGGTTTATGGGTATTGGCAACGAACGTCGCTATGGTCGCGGCAGTTGGTTGGTTAATCGGTGACGTTTGGGGTACGTTAGTCTTAGCAGGTCTACTACGTCTGGTACTAACGCATCACTTTACTTTCTTTATTAACTCGCTATGCCACATGTTTGGTACGCGTCCTTATACCGATACCAACAGCGCCCGTGATAATTTCTTCTTAGCCATCTTTACTTGGGGTGAGGGTTATCATAACTACCATCATTTCTTCCAATATGATTATCGTAACGGCGTAAAATGGTGGCAGTATGACCCTACTAAGTGGTTGATTGCAGGCTTATCAAAGTTTGGCCTAACCACTGAGTTACGTACGGTTGATGATACGACTATTAAGCATGCCGAAGTGCAAATGCAATTCAAAAAAGCACAACAGCAGATTGATACAGCAGCAGTGAGTGGTCTTGATCTGCCTCATGCGATGAAAAGCTTCCAAGATCGTATCAAGTTTGAATATGATGCCTTCACTCAAACTGTGGAAGAGTGGCAAGCGCTAAAAGCCAAAACCATTGAGCTAAAAAAGACAGAGTTTGCTGATCGCATACATGAGGTTGATGACAAGTTAAAGCATGACTATGCCAAGATTGAACAAAAAATACTTGAGCATAACAGCAATCTAAAAACCGCGTTTCGCTCTATTGGCCAAAATACCAAAGCCGCTTAAACGCCAATGTCTTGTGTATAGTTCATATTCCGTATTGTGACGTTATCCTTCCCTCTATCTGTAACAGATAGAGGGATTTTTTGTGTCATTTATAATAGGCTATGAGCCGTGTCCTTTAACTCATCACCTTTCCAAAAACATGAGGCGCAAGGAAAATGAGGATAAGTCCTACATCTAGTCGTATTTTTTTTAGTCGTATTTTTTGGGTGGGGTGTAAAACAGCTGAGCACGCCTGGTTTACAAGAGATGGACAGAGTGACACGATGCGCTACGAAGGCTGTGCTATAGTGACTTCATTAATCAATATTAGATCTCAATGGGAGCTGTGTATGCGCTATCAAAACACCTACGTTAATTTGGACACGCGCCTTTATCATGAGCAGCCACCGACACCATTGGACAATCCACGTGCAGGTCACTTCAACACACCGCTTGCACAGCAATTGGGCTGGGCAGATGACGACGAGTTAATGGCGCGCTGGGTTGATATTCTTGGTGGTCAATATGTACCTACCGCGTTTAAACCACTGGCCATGGCCTATGCTGGTCACCAGTTTGGGCAATGGGCGGGACAACTGGGAGACGGGCGCGGCTTGTTAATGGCTCAAGTACTCGATAACAACGACCAATTGCAGGATTTGCACCTTAAAGGTATTGGTCTAACCCCCTACTCACGGATGGGTGATGGCCGCGCGGTGCTGCGTAGTACCATCCGCGAGTACTTGTGTGGACACGCGCTCACCCAGCTTGGTATTCCCTCCTCCAACGCCTTGGGATTTGTCGTCTCCGATACGAAAGTACGCCGCGAGCGAATGGAAGCAGGCGCCGCCTTGATGCGTGTCGCTGATAGCCATATTCGCCTTGGTCATGTGGAATGGATTAGCAGCTTTGCGCCAGATTTGCTCAGTGAATTTACCGACTATATGATTGATACTTACTATCCCAAGTGCCGTGATAGTAAAGCGCCAGTATTAGCGTTTTTGACTGCCGTGGTTGAGCGTACGGCGCGTATGATTGCTGACTGGCAGCTGATTGGCTTCGCTCATGGCGTGATGAACACAGATAACTTATCCATCACGGGAAGTACTTTAGACTTTGGTCCCTTTGGGTTTATGGAGCGCTTTAATCCTGCTTGGATCAACAATCACTCTGACCATACAGGACGCTATGCGTATCAAAACCAGCCCGCTATCGGTCATTGGAATCTCAATATCTGGCTGCCGCACTTTATGCGTCTAGAAGAGGTTACTCGTGATGGTCTATCAGAGTGCTTGGCACCTTACGAAGCGACCTTTATGCAGCACTATCAGCAAGGGCTGTGCCGTAAGCTTGGACTGCCACATGAGAAGGATAGCTTAACGTTGGCCTTTGAGTGGTTGACGCTGTTAGAAGACAACTTACTGGATTATACCAATAGTTTTAGGGCGCTATTGGGTCTGGTAGCGCCTGATGAGCATCCTTATGAGCAGCAGCTGCTGGCAACGATAACAGCGGAACTCGATCAAAAAGCACAAAAAGTGTGGCAAGATTGGTCAATCAGTTATTTGGCACAAATAGAGCTTGTATCTTTTGAACAAGTTATCAATGATATGAGAGTCAATAATCCTGTTTATGTCTTGCGTAACAGTATGGCACAGCGAGCGACTACTGCTGCCGAACAAGGTCAATTTGAAGAAGTAAATCGGGTGTTTAATTTACTGGCTGACCCTTATCAGGTACAAGACATCGCCACTGAGCTTGATAGTACCCCGCCTACGCCTAACGCCCCGCAAATGCCAATTAGCTGCTCGTCTTAGTAAACTGCGATAGCATTTGGAAACGTTGTGAAATTAGGGTTGCTATATAGCTGCATTATTTGGCATTATCAACTAGCTAAATAATGAATATCATTTTATTATATTATTCGCAGATTTCACCGCTGTTGACTAGGCAGTGAATTGCCAATAATGCTAGAATAACGGTTTTTGTAGCATTGTTTTTTGACTTGATATTTAATCGCCGATTATTACTTCTTTTAGTGTCTTTGTACCCTTTGATTTTATCATTCGATGATTTGGATGAGGGTGAGACATTATTTTTTTATCACCATTTAATTTATTCCAATTTATTCCAACCATGGCAATTATTATGAATGACGATACCACTTTGAATACGGACACCCTTAGTACAGAAAAAGAGCAGTTTGAACAAGCTGCCTTACATTACCATGAGTTCCCACGCCCAGGTAAAATATCAGTTACCCCTATCAAGCAGCTGGCCAACCAGCGCGATTTAGCACTGGCCTACTCACCAGGTGTGGCAGTGCCTTGTCTTGAGATTGAAAGAGACCCAACACTCGCGTCTAAATATACCGCTCGTAGTAACTTGGTTGGGGTGATCACCAATGGTACTGCCGTATTGGGTTTGGGTAATATTGGTCCATTGGCGTCAAAACCCGTCATGGAAGGTAAAGGTGTCCTGTTCAAAAAATTCGCAGGTATCGACGTTTTTGACATTGAAATTGCCCAAAACGATCCAGATAAGTTCATCGAAGCCGTTGCGTCTCTTGAGCCGACTTTTGGTGGCATTAACTTAGAAGACATCAAAGCGCCAGAGTGTTTTAAAATCGAGCGTGAGTTGCGTGAACGCATGAACATTCCAGTGTTCCACGACGACCAACATGGTACCTCAATTATTGTTGCGGCGGCGATGCTCAATGCTTTATTGATTACTGGCAAAAAAATTGAAGAGATTAAAATTGTCTGTTCAGGCGCAGGTGCGGCAGCCATTTCTTGTCTAGATATTATCTGTGCGCTTGGCGTTGATAAAAACAATATCTTTGTTTCAGACTCACGCGGTATTATTAGCACCAGCCGTGAAAACCTTGATGAAACCAAACAGCGCTATGCGCGCGATACGACTGCGACGACGATTGAAGAAGTCATGGACGATGTTGATATGTTCTTAGGACTATCAATGCCAGGCACTTTGTCTGAAGATATGGTTCGCCGTATGGCAAAAGACCCTATCGTCTTTGCTTTGGCTAACCCAACCCCTGAAATCATGCCAGAGCTGGCACATGCTGTCCGTCCAGACGTTATCATGGCGACAGGGCGCTCAGACTATCCAAACCAAGTAAACAACGCCTTATGCTTCCCTTATATCTTCCGCGGTGCATTAGATGTTGGTGCAACAACGGTTAACGAAGAGATGAAAGTGGCTTGCGTAAAAGCAATCGCTGCTATGGCACACGTTGAGGCGACACCAACCACCAACGTTAGAAACATCGAAAAAATGCAAAGTTTTGGTCGCGACTACTTAATCCCAGGTCCTCTAGAGCCAAACCTAATCATCGAAATCGCTTCTGCAGTTGCTAAAGCGGCCATGGACTCAGGTGTTGCAACCTTGCCTATCGATGATCTGCAAGCGTATCGTCAGCGTTTGTCTGAGTTTGTCTATAACTCAGCGTTTGTCATGAAGCCAATCTTTGCCCGCGCCAAATCCGATCCAAAACGTATTGTTTACTGTGAAGGCGAAGACAACAATGTATTGCTTGCGGTACAAGTCGTCGTTGACGAACAGCTAGCGAAACCCATTTTGGTTGGTCGTCCTTCAGTGATTGAAGCCAATATCGAAAAACTGGGCTTGCGTCTAAAAGATGGCGTAAACATGACTGTCGTCAATCCAGATGATGACCCTCGTTATAAAGACTACTGGCAGGGTTACTACGAAAAGAACAAACGCCGCGGTGTGAGTATTGAGCTTGCCCGTCGTGATGTACGTCGTAAAACCACCTTAATTGGCTCACTGCTGGTCGATAATGGCGATGCCGATGGCATGATTTGCGGCACATTCAGTCATTATCAGCTGCACTTAGAGTACGTTCAAAGCGTTATCGATAAAAAAGCAGACGTTAATGATTTTTACGCCATGAATGCTGTATTGATGCAAGATCGTAATATCTTTATCGCTGATACTTATGTGCATGAAGATCCAACCGCCGAACAGTTGGCTGAAATGACGGTCTTGGCTGTTGACCAGTTATGTCGCTTTGGTATCACGCCACGTGTCGCGCTAGTGTCACATTCTAACTTTGGCGCTTCAAATCGTGCCAGCGCTGTCAAAATGCGTAAGGTTCACCAGTTACTGACTGATATGAATGTAGACTTTGACTTCGAAGGCGAAATGCAAGGCGATGCGGCGCTTAATGAAATTATCCGTCAAAACCATATGCCATCAAGCCCATTAAAAGGGGCGGCGAATCTGCTTATTTTACCAACGCTTGACGCCTCTAATATTGCTTTCAACTTACTTAAGACGGCAACCGGCAGTGCCTCTATTGGTCCTATCTTATTGGGTACTAGCAAGCCTGTACACATTATGACACCATCAGCTACTGCACGTGGTATCGTCAATATGACCGCTCTTGCCGTTACTGAAGCTCAGGACCTAGAAAACGAAAATTATAGTACGTCATGCGTATGATAAAATTGTGAGCGTACCATTAAGATAGGCGCTGTCATCTATTGACAGAGTCCGTCTGCTATACTAAAACCAGTCAATGCCGTTAAACAAGCATTGACTGGTTTTTTTTGATCAGTGTCCATTGGGTCAGCTCGCTCTTACTTAATAAACAGAGAATACTATGCAAATTTACCTGGTTGGTGGGGCCGTACGTGATCAACTGTTAGCGCGTCCTATTAAAGATAAAGACTTCGTTGTCGTTGGTGCCACTGTGGCAGAGATGCTTGACGCAGGGTTCCTGCAAGTGGGCGCAGATTTTCCTGTGTTTTTGCATCCTATTAGCCATGAAGAATACGCACTGGCACGCACGGAGCGCAAGCAAGGAGTTGGGTATCAAGGCTTTAGTGTGTATGCCAGTCCTGACGTCAGCCTAAAAGAGGATCTACAACGTCGTGATTTGACGATTAATGCCATGGCCATAGAAGTGATGAGTCTCACCGATGACACGCCAGTCAATGGTGAGGTGATTGATTATTATGGCGGATTGGCAGACATAGCAAGTAAAACGTTGCGCCATGTCTCAAGCGCATTTAGCGAAGATCCCCTAAGAGTGTTGCGCACCGCCCGCTTCTATAGCCGCTATTATGACTTGGGGTTTACCATCGCTGATGAAACCTTAACCTTGATGCGCCAGTTGGTTAGCTCTGGGGAACTTACGCATTTGAGTGCGGAGCGGATTTGGCAAGAGTCGAGCCGCGCAACCATGCAGCTATCGCCTCATGTGTATTGGCAGCAGCTATTTAGCATAGGCGCGCTCACAGAGTACTTTTCGCCACTGCATCATACTTGGGCGGACAATCATACGCGAGAGATCGTACAGACCGCGCTGTATTTCGCAGGCCAGATGCAGTTGAATCTGTCACAACGTTGGGCGCTGTTAATGGCTAGTCTCAACGCAGATTTATTTAATGTGAGACATGCAGACTCAAACCCTAATGTAACCACGACTGTGACAGGTATTAACGAGATAGGCACTACTGCCAAAGTACCAAAAGTCCAAACGCAATTTGCCAATTTGTTCGTTCAACAGGCCAACAAACTAAGCGCTCTCAACAGTCTTAGTGCTGCGGAAAAAATTGACCTCATACAAGCGTGCGGTGCTCATAAAGAACCTGAAAAGCTCTCACAACTACTCGTGACCAGCCATGCCTTACAGCTGGCCATACAGCACCGACAGATGATGATAGCGTTAGGCAGTTTTCACGCTATCAGTATGCAAGACATTGCGCCAGACCTAAAAGGCCCAGCAATTGGCGAGGCGTTACGATGCGCCAGAATTGAACATTTACAGGCACAAAACTCGTATTAACAACCATTTAAAAAAACAAACTCACAATGACTGTGACTACAAAGATTGATACTGCTCGATCAGGCGAGACTGAGACAGCTGGTTTTGATAAAAAATATCTTTGATACGATCATCTTTTACTTGAAAAATCGAAAAAATCAGGTATCATTGTGCGTCTAACGTTAGGGCCCATAGCTCAGTTGGTTAGAGCAGAGGACTCATAATCCTTTGGTCGTAGGTTCAAGTCCTACTGGGCCCACCATATATTAAATCAGGCTTAATCGCAGCGATGCGGCAAGCCTTTTTTTATGGGTTTAAAATAAGTAAATAGAGGATGAGTCTGCTTGGTGTAACTCATCCTATAAAAAACCCTAACAAACACCTCTTGCTAGGGTTTTAGAAAGACTGATGACGTGAGCCGCTATTTTGAGCAAAAGGTCTATCACTCATTGACGCCAGTCATTAGCTAACGTAAATCATCAACGACCGCCAACATGGCAATTAACGACGCTTCCCCCAGTTTCGCAGAACGCGCTGGTGACCACCCCATCGCCGAGTCAGGGACATTGTCGTTATCTTTAAACGGCATCTCTAAGGTATTGGCTAAGCAGTCAAAGCGTTCAGCGACCCAGTTGGTTGCAAGTGTCATATTCGCTTTACCCGGCGCATCAACGTCATAACCAAATTCAGACTGGAAATCGACACTGGCGAGTCTTAACACTTCTGAAAATCGATCCCGTAAACGTGCAAGGCGGTCATTATAACTTGGCGTACCTTGTGAGCCTGCAAGGAACACATATGGTAATGCTTCATCGCCATGTACGTCATAAAATAAATCAACCCCCGTCTCCTCCATTTTCTTGATCACGTAGAACACTTCAGGGCTTTTTTCTAGACTTGGATTTGACCATTCACGGTTTAAATTGGTCCCTGCTGCGTTTGTGCGTAGATGTCCGCGTACACTGCCATCAGGGTTCATGTTAGGCACAATGTAGAAGTTTGCTTTGTCTAACAACAATCTACTGTTGGCATTGTCGCTGTCTAGCAGGGTGTCTATTAATCCTTCAACCAACCATTCTGCCATCGTCTCACCAGGGTGTTGACGCGCTGTGATCCAAATATTGCGTTTATTGGTATTGCCATCACCAATTTTCACTAAGGTTAGGTCGCGCTTATCGAGGGTTTCTCCTAAATGCTCTAAGGTTACTAACGGATGCTCTTGAGCTGCTGCTAATAAATCTTGATGACGCTCATAGCTATAAGGCGCAAAATAAGCGATTTGAATGGTGTCACACGCTAAGTCTGCCTTGATGCTTAACTGTCCATCTTTATAAGAGGTTGGCAGTCGGAACCAGTGCTGACGATCGTATGATGCAACCGCTTGATAATCCTCCCACCCTTTAGGATATGATGCTTCCCCTGCATTGAGAATATTGAGTACGTACTGCTCTCCGATTTGACCTGATAGACGAAAGTTAAACCATTGAAAAAACGCCTCACCAACGTCTGGACGAATGGCCAGCTGAATGTCTTTTTTATTGTCTACATTAATAATGTCAATATTACCTGCGTCGAAGTTGGCAGTGATGTGCATAAATCTTCCTTATTGAATTTGTTTTGTATGGTAGGGTTGCAAAAAATAGCAGTCAGGGCAATGGATAAATTGATCGCTATTTGTGCCTTTATAACCCCAAATATAACATTTTTTCTCTGACCGTAACTTCTTCTTTAACGCCTCGACGTACTTTTTAAAACACTAGCGATAGATGTTTAAAAAGTACTATTTTATGGACGATCCATGCCTATTGCACGCTTCCCTCTGGCATATTGATCTTCAAACCAATGATTGTTTTGTTCATACCTTTAATGGTGTAGAGGATGAGTCAAAATTCAACACCAAAAGCCACCACCAACCACACATTGCCGTTCGTCTCTCGGGGAGTCTCTCACCTGTTTATCACATAAGTAAAAATGAAAATCATTTGCATTATTAAGCAGTTTTTATTTAGAATGCTTCATTTACTTTTAGACAGCTCACTATGATGTACATCAATAATTTAGCCTTAATACGTCAAAAGAAAGTATTGCTGCATCCAACTTCTTTTAAAATTGAGCCAAAAAAACTGTACGCCTTAATTGGTCACAATGGTTCAGGTAAGTCCAGCCTTATTAAAGCGATGGCAGGAGAGATGACGCCGACTCAAGGTGACATCCATATCAATGACCACAACTTACGAGAGTTTTCTGCCAAGGCACTAGCGCAAAATCTGGCGTATCTGCCGCAACACCTTCCTGACGCTGGTGCTTTCACTGTCTATGAGCTGGTGATGCTGGGAAGATATCCCCATCAAAAATGGCTACAAAAACCCTCTGCGCAGGACCATGAGCAGGTGGATAAAGCCATCACACTCACGCAAGTCGATGCCTTTAGAGACCGTCAAGTGTCGACGCTATCTGGTGGTGAACGCGCACGTGTGTGGCTGGCGATGTGTTTGGCACAGCAGACAGAGTTTCTACTGTTAGATGAACCATTGGCGGCGCTTGATGTGGTTTATCAAGTTGAAGTTCTAAAGTTGATTCGGCAATTGGTTGACCAACAAGGCTTGGGTGTGGTCATTATTTTGCATGACTTGAACCTAGCGGCAAGGTTTTGTGATGAATTTATTGCCTTAAAACAAGGCCAGCTTTGTCACATGGGTGATGTCCCAAGTACGATGCAAAAAGAGGTGTTACATTCAATATTTGGGGTGGACTTTACCTTGCTAACCCATCCTGCCACTGACCACAAAGTAGCAGTTATATGAGAATTTATCGATCACAGCGCCACACTGCCTCCTCTTTGATCGGATTCTTTGTGGCTTTGTGCTGTAGCTTATTGTTAAGCAGTTGCCAGTCGCCTGATACCCCACCTACTCCCTTATCTAATCCAAACGATCAATCACTACCTAGTGTCATGACCCCCGACTGGGGAATTGCCGCGACGCTCATTGCCATGGGTTATCCACCTGTTGCTATGGGTGATAAACCCTTTTATAGAGAATGGGTCGGCAAACCCAGCATACCCGATACGACACTCGATGTAGGCACGCGCTATCAGCCCAATCCTGAAATGTTCTCTCAGCTAGACTTAGATATGGTGATAGACAACGCGTTTTATCAGCATTTGCATCCCATGTACGGCGATTTGCCCATCCATTCTATTGAATTGACCAGCCCTAATAAAGTCGCGACTTGGGAAGATTTTATAGAACCCACTTTAAAACTGGGAGAGTATGTTGGCCACCCTCAAGCCGCGCAGGCATACCTAGACAGAAGTCAGCAAAAAATAGCTCAAGCGGGCCAGACTTTTCGTGCGCGCTACCCCCATATTAGAAAATTGGCCGTTGTACAATTTGCTGACAGCAATAATTTGCGGATGTTTTCATACAATAGTTTGTTTCATCCCGCTTTAGAGGTCATGGGCCTACAGCTCGTGGCATTGGCAGATGGCAATCAATGGGGGTTTGCACCCATCATGCTAGAAGAGTTGGCGCAACTTGATGACGATACCTGCCTTGTGGTCGTGGAACCTCTCAGTAACCTGCTTAAGCTGGAATTACAAGACAGCTTAGTATGGCAACGACTGGGCTACTCCTTTGAGGGGAATCAACAATCTGCTGGTAAAGGACGCTGCGTCACCTTACTGCCCGCAACATGGAATAACAGTGGTGTGGCCTCTATGAATGTCTTAGCCGATCGCTTAACGAATGTCACTTTTGTAGGCAATACCGATTTATGATGAGTAAAAATAATTTTTTGTCTGCGAACCGCATTTATATGATGGTTGTCCTATTAATAGTGATGGCACTGGTAAGCAGTTATGCGGTCATACGTCAACTATGGCACCTACCTTTTTTCGAACTGTTTACCCCCTCGTTTGAGCTATCACTTGAGGACATGAGTGCCCAGCTGAAAATAGTACCGACGATGTTAGTGGCATCGACTGCCGGCGGTCTTTTAGGATTGGTCAGTGTGCTATTACAACAGTTGGTTAAAAACACGCTTGCCTCGGACACGACATTGGCAGTCGGTAGTGGCGCCAATATGGCCTTACTAATTGTCACTTTATTCCTGCCTAGTTTGGCGCTAGGAGGAAACTTTTGGGTCGCTTTTATCGGGGCACTTAGCAGTATGGCGATTGTATTCATCCTAGCTGCTCCCAGTCGCATGAATCCTTTGGTACTGGTGTTAGGAGGGTTGGTCACCAACATTTTATTGGGGGCTATCGCGGCCTTATTACTGATTTATTACGCCGAAGAATCCTTAAACGTCATGGTGTGGGCGGCAGGTAGCCTCACACAGAACAACTGGCAAGTATCTGGGCTATTAACCCTTGCCAGCGTGGCTGCTTTTATCAGCTTACTACCCTTGTTAAAACCCCTAGAGATAATGAGCTTGGACGATAGGCAGGCAAAAAGCTTGGGCGTACCTATCAATCTTATTCGCGGATTGGTGGTGGGATTGGTGGCCTTACTGACTGCTCTTGTCGTTAGTCGTGTGGGCCCTATTGGTTTTATTGGTTTGGGTGCCGCCACCCTTGTTAATGTGTTTTCCGTTCGGCGTATTGGTTACCGCCTGTTATTAGGGTATGGGTTTGGGGCGCTTTTATTGTGGATTACCAGTAACGCCACGACACTACTACAACACTATCTGAGCCTAAATATTTCTGCTGATGCTATGACAGCCTTACTTGGCGCGCCATTGGTCATATGGCTGATAGTGACTCAAAGTCGCCAGCATACCGATGAGGTTATCCCAACTCTGGTGTCAGAGCGCCGCCCCACTCACTTAATTCGCTGGAGTGTGGCCTTAGTATTGCTAGTCATAAGCGTGCTTGTCTTCACCGCCACCGCAAACGGCTGGCAACTAAACGCTATATGGCACTTAATTATTGATTTTAGGCTACCGCGCACCCTAAGTGCTGCCGCCACCGGCGTCATGTTAGCAACGGCAGGCGTGTTGCTACAAACCTTGACGCGCAACCCTATGGCTAGCCCTGAAGTATTGGGCATTAGCTCAGGCTCAGCGATAGGTGTGGTATTGGCCTTTATTTTCCTACCCAGTTTTGGCTACCTGGGTATCGTGTTATCAGGACTATTAGGCGCCTCTATCGTGCTTGGTCTAATCTTATGGCTCGCTCGTCGGATCAATCCAGCCTATTTATTATTGGTTGGTGTGGCTATTGCCGCATTGATGGGAGGGCTGTTAAGCCTAGTCAAAATATCTGGGGATCAGCGGCTACAAGCGGTCCTCAGCTGGCTGTCAGGCTCCACATATCTTGCCAGTCCCGAAACTGCGTGGCTGCTTGTGGCGTTTGCTTTATTACTCTTCTTATTGAGTTTTATGGTCATAAAACCATTAGAGATACTCAGTTTAGGTAGTGGGATAGCACGTGAACTCGGCGTGTCTTTGAGACTGTTTCAAAGTCTGATATTAATTCTCGTAGCAGCCCTTAGTACCGTATCGACTTTGGCAGTGGGTCCACTCAGTTTTGTCGGCCTGATGATTCCGCACCTCGCCAGCACACTAGGAGCCGTTCAGCTAAAGCGCCAGTTGCAGCTATCGGCTATTTTAGGAGCAGCCCTAATGGTCGTCGCTGACTGGCTGGGCCGCTATATCATCTTTCCTTACGAGATCCCAGCGGGCACTATTGCCGCCATTATTGGTGGCGCGTACTTCTTATACCTGATGCGTCGCATTAGAGCATAAACAGTAGCATAAACACTATTAAAGAAAAGTTTGCCCAAAGTGACGATAACTGGCGTGTCGTCATTCTGGACAAGCGAGATATTTAGGCAATTAAAAGTCTTGCAAAAGCTATCGTTAGTGAACGATTACCATCACTCAACCTACTCATAGCATTTAACAGTTTGCAGTGTGGTGTCGCCTCGTTTTTTAGCATCTATTCTTTCATTCCCAAATCGTCTATTCATACCCTTCGTTCTCTTCCCTCAAATTAATAAACTTACGGTGTAGGACATCGATGGATTCGTTAATGTTTCAAAAATATTTCATACTGTATTGCTAATAGTAACAATTATCATTATCATTGTTCGGCATTCAACAGTGCCTATTTAATACCAGCCAATGGGCGTGTTATTTATAAAGCGTTTTATGAGCAAAAAAATTAACGCTGTATCAACATGGTGTTGGACCGGCCACCCTACTACTATAATTGAGATTTTATTTGATGTTTACAATCACACAAAATATAAAGCGGTATAAACCCAGTACTTTAAGTTGGTTTGTCAAACAAACCATGCACCTGTCAGCCATTGCTTCTTTAGCGGTAAGTTCATCGATGATTCATGCTGAAACATCACCGCAAACCACGACTACGGATGACAGTGGCGACATCAATCTCGCAGACAGCGTAGCAGAACCAAGTACCACGCTACCCACCATTGTGGTCACAGCAGATATCAATAAACAAGTCACCGAAAATACTGATAGCTACACCATCCCTGTCGCCAGTAGCGCCACAGGGTTAGCGTTATCAGCCAGAGAAACCCCGCAGGCCGTCAGTGTGGTCACCCATCAGCAGATTAAAGATCAAAACTCAAACAATTTAACAGAGGTACTCAAACGCGCACCCGCTATTCAAGTGGGCAGTATTGATGGCGCTCGCAGCGGGTTTTCAGCAAGGGGTTTTGGCATTAATGGCTTCCAAATCGATGGGTTGGACACTGACTTTGTTCAGCAGGCCGCCATGGGCGAATATGGTATTAATACCGCTATGTTTGATCATGTTGAAATTGTACGCGGCGCCACCGGTTTGATGAGTGGCACAGGTGACCCTTCTGCCAATGTTAACTTAATACGTAAACGTGCGGATAGCAGTGTACGTGCTACTGAACTCTCGGCTGACGTAGATCGTTATGGTTATTATGGCCTCAGTGTCGATCACAGCCAGCCATTGAGTGAGAGCGGTGCGGTACGGGGCCGAGTTGTGGCAAATTATCAAGATAGCGATACCTTTATCGACCGTCAAGAATTGGGACAAAATCTGCTTTATGCCACGGTTGATGCGGATGTGAGCGACAATACTACAGTCAGCATTGGGGCCAGCCGTCAGCACAATAAGTCAAAATCAACCATGTGGGGCGGTTTGCCAAGTTACTTAAGCGATGGCTCAAAAGCAGAATGGGACACCAGTAAGAATGGCAGTGCCAATTGGACAAACTGGGACTCTGACAACGTCTATTACTTCGCTGATATCGATCATGATTTCAATGAAGACTGGAACCTCACCACCAACGCCAGTTATAACGAGAGCGACAGTAGCCCAAAACTCCTTTATATGTACGCCAGCAGCACTGATCCTGACGCTGGACTGATTTACAACTTAAATCCATTCCATGCTGATACCGAACGCAAGCAAGTCAATGTTAAAACCGAATTGACCGGTAGTTTTGATGCCTTAGGTAGAACGCATCAAGTCATCGTCGGGGGCTCTTATAAGAAAAGCGATCTTGACACCTTTACTTATACAGCACCGCCCGATGGATTGTTGCCTGTGTCTGAATTTTCTGATTGGGACGGCAGTTATCCTGAACCAGTGTGGGGCGACAAAACCCAAAGCTCTGATGTCACTACCAAAGAAAAAGCCATTTTTGCAGCAATTCAGCTTCAGTTAACCGATCCTTTATCGTTAATTTTGGGGTCACGTGTGTCTGATTATGAGCGCTCGGGTTTTCAGTATGGAACTAAAGTGAATACTGAATCCGAGCACATTTGGACGCCTTATACGGGTATCACTTATGATATCAACGACAATCACAGCCTCTACACCAGCTATAGCGCCATCTTTCAACCTCAGTCAGAACGTGATATCAATGGTCTTTACCTTGATCCTATCGAAGGCAAAAACTACGAGATCGGTTTAAAGAGTGAGTCAGACAACGGTGCGCTACAAAGCCAAGTCAGTATCTTTAGAATCGAGCAAAATGACCTTGCACAACCCGATGGCGGTCAAACCATACCAGGTGCTGGTCTTGAAAAAGCCTATGTTGGCGCAGATGCCACCAGTCAGGGTGTTGAAGTAGAAGTCACCGGTGCGCTTAGTGACAAGCTACAAGCGACTATTGGCTACACGCACTTTAATGCTAAAGGCAAGAATGGCAAAGCCATCAACACTGGCTACGCTGACACCACGCTTAATCTGTTTGCCACCTACGATATGGACGATATCATTCCTAACTTGACCGTTGGTGGCGGTATTGATTGGTCAAACGGCTACTATGGTATTGTTACCAACCCTGTGACTGGACGCTCTGAAAAGTACGGCCAAGATGATGTGACACTGGCTAGCATCATGGCAAGGTATACCGTTAATGAGAATCTAGAAGCGCAGCTTAACGTCAATAATTTATTCAACCAAAAATATCTTGCTGGCGAAAACTTCTTTGGGTTAACATATGGTGAGCCTATAAATGTGGTAGGCAGATTGACCTATCGCTTTTAGTCTTCATACTGATCATGACTGTATTGGTCACGACGCTTCATCTTAGTACACGGGCAGTCAAGGAACTGATTGAATCCCCGCTTAACGAGATTAGCCAAACTGAAAAGCTGATATCTGTGTGCTAAGGACTTGCTGAGAATAAACTTTGGTGCCGTGATCGCTTTCTGCTGCGCCTGCTGCCACCATCAAAGGTATCAGGTGCTCTTCTGCACCCAGCAGATGAGATTCGAGCGCATGAGGCGCACGTGACCATTTAGATAGGGCTGCAAATCGCGCTTCTGGCTCCGCCTCCACAGCTTGAGTCAACCACTCATCAAATATCTCTGACGGTGCGGTAAAACGTGGGTCTCCATAGCCACGCATATTATGAAAACTCATACCACTTCCCACAATCAACACCCCTTCCTTACGTAATGACGCAATGGCTCGACCTGCCAGCAAGTGCGCTTCAGGGTTAAGGTCATTACGTAACGACAACTGCACCACTGGAATGTCTGCCTCAGGAAACATCAGCTTCAACGGCACAAACACGCCATGATCAAAGCCTCTAGAGATATCTTGTCTGTTGTCTAAACCCGCACTGGTGAGCAACTTACTAATACGATCTGCCAATACTGGCGCACCAGGCGCTGGATAAGTGAGCTGATAAGTATGCTTGGGAAAACCAAAATAGTCATAAATCAGCTCGGGTTGCCTGCCAGCGGTAACACTAAACTCAGGCGTTTGCCAGTGGCCACTAACCATCAAAATAGCTGTGGGACGCTGTGGTAAACGACTTGAGATACTTTTTAGAAATGCGGCCATTTTGTCCCAGGTATCAGCCGGTTGCCAATCCATAAAAAAACACGGCCCAGCACCATGAGGGATAAACAGTACTGGCTGCGTTACTGAGTCGGCCGATAATGGAACGGGCATGGCGGTCTCCCCTATCTTATTACTTGTAAATTCATTACTCATTAACGTTACTCCATGCCTGTTTATTCAGGCGATAAACAATACAACGCAGCCTATAAACACTGAGATTAGGCAAAAACTTTATGGATTTGCTGTCTGATTTACTGAATGCTTTTAGGTCCAACAGGAACGATTCCATTCGGATTTAACGCCTTTATGGAATAATATCCCGCCTTGATATGCTCTACACTCACCGTTGCTGCGATACCATCCAGTGCTAATATTCGTAGCATATAGGCATGCAGTGCATTCATATCTTTAATCAAGTGACGATTGCATTTGAACAGTCCATAATACGCCGCATCAAAGCGTACAAGGGTGACAAATAAGCGAATATCGCTTTCGGTCAGCTGAGTACCAAACAGATACTGGCGACCATCGCTCAGACGCTTTTCCAGTAAATCTAGCATGTGAAATACTTGATGATAAGCTTCTTCATAGGCAGGCTGTGTCGTTGCAAAACCCGCTTGATAGACCCCATTATTCAGATTGTTATATATGTCTAAATTTAGTGACTCAATGTCATCAGCCAGATCTTTTGGGCACAAATCAACATCGCTTGACACTAGTTCTGCAAAGGCACTATTGAGCATCCGCAAAATGTCAGCGGACTCATTGTTGACGATAGTGCCGCTTTTTTTGTCCCATAGCACAGGTACAGTCGCCCGTCCGGTAAAGTCAGGCGCGGCTTTGGTGTAGAGTTGATGGACATATTGGGCACTGTTGATAGTATCATTGTCAGCGCCATCGAACCCACCAAACTGCCAGCCTTGGTCACCAAGTTGTGGATTGACAACAGTGATATCAATCATTTCTTGTAGGCCTTTTAATTGCCGTACCATCAAGGTGCGTGATGCCCAAGGGCAAATCAATGCCACATATAAATGGTAGCGGCCTTTTTCTGCTTTAAAGCCACCAACGCCAGTCGGACCGGGCTCTCCATCCGGCGTTATCCAATGACGAAATGATGAGGTCTGACGGATAAACCGCCCTTGCTCGTCCTCAGCTTGTACCGGTTGCCAGTTTTCAGTCCACTTGCCATGAATCAACATAATCGCTTACTCCTAATGTCCTAATGCTGCTTTCGTTTTGATAGAAACGATTAAACACGCCCTAGTTTTCCTGATAAAGCCTTGTCCACACTGAGATACCCGCCACCTTGTACAGCTAAAGCAATCAAAGTAACAAACAAGATCAATGCATACTCATAACCACCATCAGCGGCAAATAAACCATTACCAATATGTACAGAAAAGATAGCGACCAGCATAGTGAAGGCGGCTACTAGAGCGGCAGGACGAGTTAGTAGCCCTATTACTAGTGCAAGACCGCCGAAGAACTCCGCGCCTCCTGCCAGCAAAGCCATTAGATACCCAGGTTCAATGCCCATACTGCTCAGCCACTGCGCGGTACCTGCCAAACCATTGCCACCGAACCAACCAAACAGCTTTTGGGCACCGTGTGCGGCCAAAATCAAACCGACTGGTACACGAAGGATGAAAGCGGCAGACCCAGCTTTGGTCTGCAAAGTTTTATTGAACAGGGATGTTTGCATTTTATTCTTACTCCATGATGTTTCATTAAAATATATTGTCAGCCTTTAGGCATAAACATACTTTACTATCAACGTAGCATCAGAGTAAGATAGGTTGTAGAGAATAATTAACAACACATCATTGATAATAAAGGCAAGAGTAGATAACCCATGGATAGAATTGATGCGATGCGCGCCTTTGTCGCGGTCGTGACCGAAGGCAGCTTTAGTAATGCGGCAAACGCTTTGCGCCTGTCACCGCAATTGGTCAGCAAGTATGTCTCTAAGTTGGAAGATCAGCTCAATACACGTCTGCTTAATCGTACTACTCGTAAAGTCAGCCTCACTGAGGCTGGTAGTCATTACTTTGGGCACGCACAGCAGATTTTATTAAGTATTGATGACATGGAGTCGCAGTTGGGAGGCTTGCAGCAGAACCCTAAAGGGGTCTTAAGAATAAGTGCGCCTGTGTCGTTTGCCCTAAAACACATGGCGAGATTAGTCACCGACTTTCAGCGGCGTTATCCTTTGGTCAAGGTCGATCTACAACTGAGTGATCGTAAGGTAGATATCATTGAGGAAGGGTTCGATGTGGCACTGCGTATCGGGCAGCTAAAAAGCTCATCGCTTGTTGCCAAACCCGTCGCACCCATTCGTGTGGTTTTATGCGCTTCGCCTCAGTATCTTGCAACGCATGGTACGCCTACACAACTTGCCGACCTTAATCATCATCGTTATTTGCACTATAGCTACATGAATATGGAAGGACGGGAAGATCTCTACCAGTGCTTAAAGACAAAATACATGCAACAAGGGAGTGAATTTCGTAGTAATAATGGTGATGTGCTGGTTGACGCTGCAATAGCGGAGGCAGGATTGGTATTACAACCGACGTTTATTGCCAGTGCTGCCCTTAGTAGTGGTAAGCTGGTGGTCGTGTTACCTGAGTTTGAACCAGAGCCTTTAGGCTTATACGTTGTCTACGCGCACAGGAAACTATTGCCTCATAAAGTCAGGTGTTTTATTGATTTTATTGAAGGGTACTATGGTTCACCGCCCTACTGGGATGAGTCTATAGCGACTGACTAACGCTTATGATCCTACTTAATATCAAAATTTCAGACTTTTTGAGAGCAATTGCTGATAAATTCATCAAATTTATAAACAACTATAGGGCAAATTAGCGCAGCTCAGCGGCTTTTTTATTGTAAACCTTAGCACTAACAGCAAAGTGCTGGGGCCTAAAATCCTCAAAAGAGTATTCCGTCTTTTTGTTTTTTTAGGGTCTTTAAATATTTTCACGTTTGTAGTCAAAGCCTTCTGCATCATAGATTTTATAAGTGACGTCCAGCAATGTTTTTAAAAGCTCTGCCTTATCAAAGTGCCTGACACTCATCACAATCGGTGAGGTAATCAATCGATCTTCAAAGGGTATATAAGTCACTTCTTGACTACGCAAATGTTCAAGGGTTTTGGGGACAATTGTCAAACCCTCACCGGCCGCCACCAATCCTAATGCAATGTGCAACTCACGCACTTCCGTAAAATAGTTGGCTTTTAAATTACGCGCCTCAAACAACTCCAAGACGTAATCGATAAAACTGGGACGCGGCGCGGTTGGGTACAGTAATAGATTCTCATTGGTTAAATCGGTTAGTCTCAAACTGGTACGCCCTTCTTGCGCGAAAGGATGACCAACAGGAACTGCAACCACCAAGCTTTCCTCTCTGAGCAACAGCCGCCGAATAGAGGCATCTTCGAACAGCAGCCTACCAAAACCAACGTCTATTTTGCCGTCTACCAATCCTTGTGTTTGTTGCCAAGAATTCAGCTCGTACAGTTTAATCTCGATGTTTGGATATACTTCACGAAAATAGGCGATTACTTTTGGCAAAATGCCGTACAGTATCGATGAGACAAAACCGATAGACAAAGAGTTGTCAAAATTACCTTTACGAATGGTCATCGCCCGCAGATCATCCGATTTCTTTAGTATCTGCATCGCATGATCATAAAAAAACTCCCCTGCTTCAGTCAGTTTGAGCGGGCGATTTTCCCTATCAATCAACGTGACGCCTATCTCTTCCTCTAGCTGCTTGATTTGTCTACTAAGGGGCGGCTGTGAGATATACAGGCGAGCAGCAGCCTTGTTAAAACTTTTTTCTTCTGCGACTGCCACAAAATAGCGTAAGTGCCTCAGTTCCATCTTTCTCTTCCTTGATTAAGCCTTGGGCTTTTTTAATGTCATTTTTCAGTGGTGTTACTAGTGGCTATATCAACTGAGTGAACGCGATCATAGCAACCATCTTTATACCTAAAGAACATAACACGGCGCAGGTTGGTTATAAAAATACCTAAAAGGTATCAATAGTAGACTAAATAGGTCTTAGACATGCAGTTATCTAGCATTTATAGTTCTTATTAAGCATAAGGAAGCAACACTCATTCAATTAGGGACTGTCATGATTCGTTCAATTAATACCTTGCTGGTACCAATACCTACTATTCGAGCGCATAAGCTTGCTTGTACCGTCATGAACGAACAAGTACTCGTGCTCGTACACATTCAAACAGAAGACGGTTATGAAGGCTGGGGCGAAGCGACGACGATTGGCGGCCTAAGCTATGCTGAAGAGAGTCCTCATAGCATCAAAACCAATATCGACACCTACTTTACCCCGCTACTACTAAAAGAGCAGCCCGCCAGCGCAGCAAAAGCGATGCAACTGTTAAACCTTCACATCAACGGCAACCGTTTTGCAAAGTGTGCGATTGAAACAGCACTACTGGATATCGAAGGCAAACGTCTAAACCTGCCCGTGAGTGAGCTGATCGGTGGCCGGGTACGTGATCGTATCGAGGTGGCGTGGACGCTGGCCAGTGGTAATACAGCGACCGATATCAGTGAGGCCAAGCAAATGATGGCACAAAAACGCCATCGTATCTTTAAGTTAAAAATTGGTAGCAATCCGATTCTTGAAGATGTCGCCCACGTACTGGCTATCAAACAAGCGCTACCAGATTGCCGAATTACCGTCGATGTCAATCAGGCGTGGTCAGAGCTTGAGGCAATGAAAGGCATTAGTCTACTGCAAGCAGGCGACGTTGACCTAATAGAGCAGCCCATCTCAATGCGCAATAAAACGGCCCTAAAACGGTTAACAGAGCACTTTGATGTGCCTATTATGGCGGATGAAGTGGTTCAAGACCCACAAAACGCTTTTCAGCTAGCAGCCGATCACTGTGCCGATGTCTTTGCGGTAAAAATTAACCAAGCAGGTGGCTTAAAGGCAGCATGCTTGATCGGACACATGGCACATTTAGCGGGTGTTGAGCTTTACGGCGGTACGATGTTAGAGGGCCCTATCGGTACAGCGGCATCAGCACACGTGTTTGCCACTTATCCTAGTTTGAGATTTGACACAGAGCTTTTCGGTCCCCTCTTACTGACCGAAGATATCTTAGCACAGCCGCTTGACTACCAAAATTTTGGCCTGAGCGTTCCTACTGGCGCAGGTCTTGGTATCGAAGTAGATAGCGACAAGGTATACCACTATGCCAAACAAGCCGCGGCCACATTATAAAAACCAACATTATTACAAGACTATACGAGTAACTCTGACACTAAGAGCGTATAGCAAGCCGCCAAAAAGCGTCAAAAATACAGGTAACCATATATATGAATACTGAGTGCTGACAGGAAGCAGTTGTCAGCCACACTACCCTTCAACAGATACAAGGAAACAGTTATGTTATACCACGTCAGAATGGATGTTTTAATCCCAACGGATATGGATGCCGATAAGGTCAACGAGCTTAAAGCAACCGAAAAAGCCCTCTCACAAAAACTCCAAGAACAAGGTAAATGGCGTCACATTTGGCGTTTGGCTGGTGAGTACTCTAACTTTAGTATTTTCGATGTCGATAGTAATGAAGAGCTACACGACATCATGATGTCGCTCCCCCTGTACCCATACATGAAAGTTGAGGTCACGCCATTACTACGTCACCCCTCATCTGTCCGTGATGATGATAGCTAAACCCGTAGACAGCGCTATTGGTCAGTGCCATCAGAGTGACTTATAACCAATCACCAATAGCGTATCAGCAATCGTTTCCACACATTTTTCTCATTAGACTTCCGTTGGTCTATCGCAGACCAAGGGTACTTTATGACCCAAAATTTAGTAGATCAGCCATTTAATCGACACAATTTAAGTAAGAAAGCTCAATATCAAAACCTTTAAATAGTCCTCAACAAGGAGAGAGACATGGAACGCAGCCAAATTGAAGCACTAGCCACGCAATTCATCAAAGGCAAAATTGACTTCCCTGAACAAGTCAATCCACGCGTACAAGAGATTGTATTACGTATCGTCACTGACCTCATGCAAACCATCAATGACTTAAAAATCACGGCCGATGAATACTGGACTGGGGTTGAATTTATTGGTGATTTGGGCAAAGAGGCCGGTTTATTATCACCCGGTCTTGGTTTTGATCACTTTATGGATTTGATGATTGAAGAAGATTTAAAAGAAGCGGGCCTTGATGGCGGGACCATACGTACTATCGAAGGGCCACTCTATGTCGCTGGTGCGCCAGAAGAAAAGGGCTTTGCTCGTCTAGACGACGGTACGGATCTTGACAATGGCACCGTGCTGTTTATGCAAGGGACTGTTTATGACAACGATGGCAAACCACTGCCGAATGCCAAAGTTGAAGTATGGCATGCCAATAGCTTAGGCAACTACTCTTTCTTTGATGAATCACAGTCTGATTTTAACCTACGTCGTAGCATCATCACGGACGAAAACGGCAATTATGCCTTCCGCAGTATTGTACCGCTCGGTTATTCAGTACCACCAGATGGCATGACGCAAAAAGTACTGGGCCCGCTCGGCCGTCATGGTCATCGCCCAGCCCACATCCACTTTTTTGCCAGTGCAGATGGACATCGCAAATTGACCACGCAAATTAACATCGATGGCGATGAGTACTTATGGGATGACTTTGCTTTTGCCAGTCGTGAAGGCTTGGTGCCAGAAGTGACGATGGTTGAAGACGCTGACAAGCTACAAGAAAAAGCGCTTGATAAACCCTATGCCAGTATTGATTTTGATTTTCATCTCGTAAAAGACATCGATAAACCGGTCCAAGGCAGTGAAGTTGAACGCCGCCGTGCCCAAGGTTAAGGCTCACTTGTTATTGAATATAAGTAGCTAATAAACAGTAGATTCTTGTGTTTGATACGTCCCAAGTGTCGTATCAAACCTCACTCCCTACCCTCATTTAACACCGTTATTATACAAGGAAGGCCACCATGAGCGAGCGTATCAACCTAATACCTGAAGGATCAGATATCACTATTGATGATTTTTTAGAAGAAAGTAAAGAACAAGGGATCTATCGTCTGCATCGTAGTGCCTTCACCAATGAAGAGCTATTTGAGCTTGAGATAAAACACATTTTTGAGAGCAATTGGGTGTATTTGGCTCATGAAACGCAAGTCCCTGACAATAACGACTACTACACGTCATACATTGGTCGTCAGCCAGTCATCCTTGCCCGTAACAAGGAAGGCGAGCTGCACTGCATGATTAACTCATGTTCACACCGCGGCGCTCAGTTATGCCGTCATAAAAAAGGTAATAAAGCCACTTATACCTGCCCATTCCACGGTTGGACCTTTAACAACTCAGGTAAACTACTCAAAGTAAAAGACCCAAGACACGCAGGATATCCTGAATGTTTTAATAAAGAAGGCTCGCATGACCTCAAGCAAGTCAAGCTTGCCAACTATAAAGGCTTCTTATTTGCCAGTCTAAATGATGATGTCGAACCTATCGAAGATTGGCTTGGTGGCTCCACCAAAATCCTTGACATGATTGTCAACCAATCACCAGAAGGGTTAGAAGTCCTACGTGGCACGTCAACTTATACCTTTGATGGTAACTGGAAACTGCAAGCTGAAAATGGGGCCGACGGCTATCACGTCTCAGCTGTGCACTGGAACTATGCTGCGACAACTGCGCGCCGTAAAGAAACCGAAGCGGTTAAAGAAGACAATATCAAGGCCATGAACGCTGGTAAATGGGGTCGTCAAGGCGGTGGTTTTTACTCCTTTGAAAATGGTCATATGCTGCTATGGACCCAGTGGGAAAACCCACAAGACCGTCCAAACTATGCGTATCGTGACGACTACGTGGCCAAGTATGGCGAGGCCATGGCGGATTGGATGATTGGACGTTCGCGTAACTTATGCTTATATCCGAACGTCTACATCATGGATCAGTTCAGCTCACAAATCCGTATGCTACGTCCTATTGCTGTTGATAAAACAGAAGTGAGTATTTGGTGTATCGCCCCAAAAGGTGAAAGCGATGAAGCACGTGCGCGCCGTATCCGTCAGTACGAAGATTTCTTTAACGTCACCGGCATGGCAACGCCCGATGACCTAGAAGAATTCCGCTCATGCCAAGAAGGCTATAACGGCATCAAGCTTGAATGGAATGATATGTGCCGAGGCTCAGAGCACTGGATAGAAGGTGCTGACGAAGGGGCGGCCGCCATCGATCTCAAACCTTTAATGAGTGGCGTTAAAACGGAAGACGAAGGCTTATATACCGTACAGCATCGCTACTGGCATCAAGAGATGAAAAAAGCCCTAGAGCAAGAAAAACAGCTACATGGTGAAGGGTAATACCAGCCACTAAGCCAAGCCAAATACGAAAGCCAGTCACTTGCTTGTTATGGCAGGACTCATAAATACATAAGGATATCGATAATGAAAAATGCAACCGTTAATATCGAAGAGGTTCGGCAGTTTTTATACCGTGAAGCGCGTCTACTTGATGAAAAAAACTGGGATGAATGGCTGACGTGCTATGACGAAGACTGTCCATTTTGGATGCCCAGCTGGGATGATGATGGCGAGCTCATCAGCGACCCACAAAGAGAGATCTCACTGATTTATTATCCTGATCGCCGTGGTCTTGAAGATCGTATTTTCCGTATCGAAACGGAGCGCTCTTCAGCGACCATCCCTGATACCCGCACCACCCACAACTTATCTAACATTGAGTTACTTGAGGATAATGACGGGATCGTGACTGTACGCTTTAACTGGATAAATAAATCTTATCGCTATCACGAGACCAATACCTATTGGGGATACTCCCAGTACAAGATAGATATGAATCAAGACAAACCAAAGATTTTAGATAAATACGTGGTCTTAAAAGACGACTATGTTCATCAAATTATGGATGTCTATCACATCTAGTTATCACTCACTCATTCTTCAGACACTACGTTTCATTTAACACGTGTTGAAAAGGGATATTTCTCATGGAATACAATATTGCTCTACAGTTCGAAGACGGCGTCACAGGTTTTATCAAGTGTGAAGCAGATGAAACGGTCGCCGAAGCCGCTTATCGTCAAAAATTCAATATCCCAGTGGATTGTCTTGATGGCGCTTGCGGCACCTGCCGTTGTCACTGTGAGTCAGGTAGCTACGATATGCACCCTGACATGTATATCGAAGACGCGCTCACAGAAGCGGAAGCTGCTGAGGGTTACGTGTTGACCTGTCAGATGATTCCAGAAAGCGACTGCGTCATCAAAGTACCAAGCTCCTCTGAAGCTTGTAAAGTTGGTAAATCTACTTTCAAAGGCAAGCTACAACAGCTCAATGTACTGTCAGAGTCCACCATTCACTTTGGTGTGGACATCGAAAACCCAGATGCCTTGGTGTTTTTACCGGGTCAATACGTCAATATTAGTATTCCTGATTCTGACGAGACACGCTCTTACTCGTTCAGCTCTGTACCTAGCGCGAAGCAGGCCGAGTTTGTCGTCCGCAATATCCCTAATGGCAAGATGAGCACCTTCTTGTCTGATATCGCTCAGATTGGTCAGGACATTGACTTTGAAGGGCCATTTGGGAGTTTTTATCTACGTCCACTGGTGCGCCCGACATTATTTTTGGCAGGTGGAACAGGCATCGCTCCTTTCTTATCCATGCTAAAAAGCTTGGAAATATCAGGCGCTCATCACCCTGTCAATATGGTCTACGGCGTCACCAATGATACGGACTTAGTGGAAATCGCCAAACTTGAAGAAGTGAAACAAAACCATGCGTGGTTTGATTATCGTACCTGCGTGGCAAGCGAAGACAGTAGCCATGAGCGTAAAGGCTACGTCACAAGCCATGTTGAAGATGAGTGGTTAAATGGAGGTGACGTTGATGTTTATCTCTGTGGTCCTTTAGCCATGGTCGATGCGGTCAGTGACTGGCTAGACACTAGACAGCTAAAACCCAGCAATTTTTATTATGAGAAATTCACCCCAAGTGAAAAATAACATGGCTTAAACCATAGCGTGACAAGCAAGGTTTTTAGGAGACAGCAATGAGTAAGCGCTTTGAAAATAAAGTATGTATCGTCACTGGCGCCGCCCAAGGTATCGGGCGCGGCGTCGCCTTACGTCTAGCAAGTGAGGGTGCAAAAATAGTCATGGCCGACTTCTCACCATTGGTGGAAGAAGTCTTGGCCGACATCACGGCAAACGGCGGTGATGCCACGACGATTCAAGCGGATCTTGAAACCTATCAAGGCGCACAAGCGGCTATCGATAAGGCTCTTGACACTTATGGTCGTATCGATGTACTCATCAATAACGTTGGCGGGGCGATATGGATGAAGCCCTTTATCAACTTCTCAGAAGAAGAGCTGCAAAAAGAAATCAGTCGCTCATTATTTCCAACGCTCTGGTGTTGCCGTGCGGTATTGCCAGTCATGGTCGAACAGCAAGCGGGCACCATTGTCAATGTCTCCTCCATCGCCACACGTGGTATTAACCGTATCCCCTACTCAACCGCGAAAGGTGGTGTCAATGCCATGACAGCCTCACTCGCTTTTGAGTACGCCAATAACGGTATTCGTGTCAACGCAGTCGCAACGGGCGGTACAGAAGCGCCGCCCAGAAAGATTCCACGTAATGCTAAGCCCTTAACAGACGATGAAAAGTTATGGATGCAGGCAGTCGTTGATCAAACCATTGATCGCACCTTTATGAAACGCTATGGCACGATCGATGAACAAGTCAATGCCATTGTATTTTTAGCGTCAGATGAGTCCTCTTATATCACTGGCAGTACGATCCCTGTGGGTGGTGGTGACGCAGGCTAAAGGCGCCCAACAAGCTCGGAGTTTGACTAATTTAACCTCTCCTACTCTAGGATTACCGCTCATTTGCAAGGAAGCAATATGGCCACTGTCATCCAAACCTTAAAAGAAGATTGGTCACTCTCCGCGTCGGTGGCAGGATTTTTGGCGGTGCTCATCTCATATGCTGGCCCCCTGATTATCTTTTTTCAGGCCGCACAAGCCGCGCAGGTCTCAGATGCAATGATGGCTTCTTGGATTTGGGGTATCTCAATTGGGGCTGCCGTATCTGGCATTTATCTCTCTATTAAATACAAGACGCCGATCATCACTGCTTGGTCAGCGCCCGGTACAGCACTACTGGTAACCGTATTTCCTGAGATGAGTATCAATGAGGCCATATCTGCTTATATCCTCTCAGCAGTGGTCATATTTTTGGTGGGTGCTACAGGGTCTTTTGACAAGATTTTAAGGTGGATACCGAATGGTATTGCGGCTGGTATGATGGCCGGTATTTTGTTTCAGTTTGGCTTAGCGTTATTTGTGGCCACCAACACCATGCCATTTATCGTGTTTAGCATGCTTGGTTGTTACTTATTGGCCAAACGTTTTTCACCGCGCTACACCATGATTTGGGTCTTGTTATGCGGGGTTATTTTAAGTCTCCTGCTCGGCAGGATGAATCCTGTTGCGATGAATTTGGCGATTACCATACCCACCGTTATCTGGCCTGAATGGACGTGGAATGCCACGTTTAATCTAGCCATTCCCTTAATCTTGGTCAGCTTAACAGGGCAGTTTTTACCGGGTATGGCCATCTTAAACCTCAGTGGCTACAACACACCAGCCAAACCCATCGTCAGTGTCGCAAGCCTTGCCTCATTAGTGGTCGCTTGTGTTGGTGGCATTACCATTGTACTCGCGGCGATTACTGCCGCGCTGTGTACAGGCAAAGATGCGCATGAGCTCAAAGAAAAACGCTATATCGCAGGCGTCGCCAATGGGCTTTTTTACTTATTAGGGGGATTGTTTGCCGGTAGCATTGTCATGGTGTTTAGTCTGTTGCCAAAAGAGCTGGTCGCAGCATTGGCAGGCCTTGCTCTTATTGGTGCTATTTCTGCCAACATCACGATTGCTATGAAAGATGACGGCCAAAGAGACGCCGCCTTAATTACTTTTTTAGCGACCGCCTCTGGCATGAGCTTTCTTGGGTTAAGTTCTGTATTTTGGGGCATCGTTATCGGTATGGTGGCTCATTATGTTTTGACAAAAAAACGTTTATCACCACTTTCTACTTAATCGCAAACGCTATAGGTGATTGATCATACCACCTTCTGATAACACCCATTAACACTCAGCCTCCTTGATGAATGATTCAACGGTTTTAACGAAAATACTGGCTAATAATCTCTAACACTACTGTCTTATAGGATATCAATATGATTAACAAAGCGGATAAAAGTATCACAGATGTGCTCAGTCAAATCAAAGATGGCGCTACGATTATGATTGGTGGCTTCGGTACTGCAGGACAGCCTGCCGAACTGATTGACGGCCTCATCAGTTTGGGCGTTAAAGATTTGATTATCATCAATAATAATGCTGGTAACGGTGATCATGGTCTTGCCAAACTATTAAAATCTGGGGCGGTACGCAAAATCATTTGCTCGTTCCCGCGCCAATCAGACTCTTGGGTGTTTGATGAGCTGTATCATGCGGGCAAAATCGAGCTTGAATTGGTGCCACAAGGCAATCTCGCCTGTCGTATCCAAGCTGCAGGTATGGGACTTGGTGCGGTATATACGCCAACAGGTTTTGGTACTTTGCTCGCAGAAGGTAAAGAGACGCGCCATATCGATGGTAAAGACTATGTCCTAGAATATCCAATTAAAGCAGATTTTGCCTTAATCAAAGCTGACAAGGGCGATCGCTGGGGTAACTTAGTCTATCGTAAGTCTGCCCGTAACTTTGGTCCAATCATGGCAATGGCGGCTGACGTGACCATCGCTCAAGTCTCTGAAACGGTAGATCTGGGTGAGCTTGATCCCGAACACATCATCACGCCGGGTATCTTTGTGCAGCATGTGGTGCCAGTCCAACCAACTCATGCCAACGCCGCAGCTATCGCTTAGTCATCGCTTAACACTGCCATTTATAAGGAGCTTCACCATGAGCCATACGTTATTAACACGGGACCAAATCGCCAAGCGTGCTGCCCAAGATATCCCAGATGGTGCCTATGTCAATTTGGGCATTGGTCTGCCCACCAAAATTGCAAAATATTTGCCTGCTGATAAGGATGTGTTTTTGCATTCAGAAAATGGCCTGTTGGCTTTTGGCCCTCCGCCCGCCAAAGGTGAGGAAGACCCCGAACTGATCAATGCCGGAAAAGAATACGTCACCATGTTAGAGGGTGGCAGCTTCTTTCATCACGGTGACTCGTTTGCCATGATGCGTGGTGGTCACATCGATATTTGCGTGTTGGGTGCGTTTCAAGTGGCGGCCAATGGCGACTTAGCTAACTGGAGTACCGGTGCAGAAGACGCAATACCCGCTGTCGGCGGCGCCATGGATTTAGCGGTTGGTGCCAAAAAAGTCTTTGTCTTGACCAATCACACAACGAAAACAGGCGATCCTAAGATTGTCAGTGAACTGACCTACCCCGTGACTGGCAAACACTGCGTGGATCGTGTTTACACCGATCTGTGTGTCATTGATGTCACTGATAAAGGCTTAGCAGTCACAGAGATGATTGACGGTATGAGCTTTGCTGAGTTGCAAGCAGTGACTGGTGCTAGGCTCATTGATGCCACTCATTCATAAAAAAACTCACAATCCAAACCCAACTCTCAGGACAGGATACTCACCATGACTGATTTCATCACTGGTTTAAATGATGCTTATATTATAGACGCCATTCGCACACCTTTTGGGCGTTACGGTGGCGGCTTGGCACCAGTACGGGCGGATGACTTAGGCGCTATCCCTATCAAAGCACTAATGGAGCGCAATACCAACGTCGACTGGATGCAAGTAGATGACGTCATCTATGGCTGCGCCAATCAAAGCGGTGAGGATAACCGTAACGTCGGGCGTATGTCGTCACTGCTCGCAGGCCTTCCCTATCAAGTGCCTGCTACTACCGTCAACCGCTTATGTGGCTCATCAATGGATGCGCTAGCCATCGCCGCGCGCGCGATTAAAACAGGAGAAGCCGATCTTATTATCGCAGGCGGCGTTGAGAGCATGAGCCGTGCGCCGTTTGTGATGGGCAAATCAGATAAAGCGTTTGGGCGTGGTCAAACGCTTGAAGACACTACGATGGGCTGGCGTTTCATCAATCCAAAGCTCGATAAATTATATGGCACCGAGACCATGCCGCAAACGGCAGAAAACGTCGCCGAGCAGTTCAACATCAATCGCGCTGACCAAGATGCTTTTGCCCTACGTAGCCAACAACGTACCAAAGCGGCAGAAGCGGCAGGATTTTTCAAAGACGAGATTACCCCAGTTGTCATCCCGCAGCGCAAAGGCGATGCGGTCATTGTCGATAAAGATGAGCATCCTCGGGCTGATACCACGCTTGAGAAATTAGCCAAACTGCGTGCCATCGTCAAAGAAAACGGCACCGTGACGGCAGGTAATGCTTCAGGGATTAATGATGGGGCGGCAGCTTTTTTAGTCGCTTCAAAGCAAGCGGTGAAGCAGTTTAACTTAAAGCCGCGTGCCCGTGTTGTGGCCGCAACGACGGTCGGGGTTGAACCGCGCATCATGGGGTTTGCCCCTGCACCGGCAATGAAAAAGCTATTGGCGCAAACAGGATTGTCGCTCGATGAGATGGATGTCATTGAATTAAACGAAGCATTTGCAGCGCAATCGCTAGCCTGTACACGCGACTTAGGTTTGCCCGATGATAGCGCACGCGTCAATCCCAATGGTGGGGCGATTGCTCTTGGTCACCCCCTAGGTGCGTCGGGCGCGAGGCTGATTTTAACCGCACTCAATCAACTTGAAAAAACGGGCAAACGCTTTGCCATCTGCTCAATGTGTATTGGGGTGGGACAAGGCATCGCCATGATTATTGAACGTGTTGACCATTGCGCATAGAGCATATAAATAGTTAACCATCATAGCCACAAGCCTATGCGCCACTGACACGAGAATGACACCATTCCAAATAAGGATAATAGTTATGCCCGTATTTAACAATAAAGACGTTACTTTACACTATGCTACTTTTGGTGATAATCACCACCCTGCGCTTATATTCTCCAACTCCTTAGGGACAAGCTACCACATGTGGCAGCCGCAAATTGACGCCTTGCAAAACGATTACTTCATTGTTTGTTATGACACTCGTGGTCATGGTAAATCTTCTGCGCCCAAAGGTCCTTATAGTCTTGATGAGCTTGGTCAAGACGTCATTGATTTGCTTGATCATCTGAATATTGATAAAGCATTTTTTTGTGGCATCTCAATGGGCGGCATGACTGGTCAATGGCTAGCCCTCAATTATGCTAACCGCTTCCACCACTTAATGCTATGCAATACCGCCGCGAAGATTGGGAACGAGGGAGCATGGACAGATCGTGCGCAGTTGGTACGAGAGCAAGGTCTAGACCCTATTGCAGCTACAGCAGCATCGCGTTGGTTTACCGCAGGCTTTATCGACACCCATCCTGAGGTCGTACAAACCTTATCTGATACGCTTGCCGCTGGGAATAGCGAGGGTTATGCCAGCTGCTGCGAGGCGCTGTCTGTCGCTGATACTCGCGAACAGTTAAAAGATATCGATGTCGCGATTACAGTGGTGGCAGGCTCTAAAGATCCTGTGACGACGGCTGCTGATGGTCAATATATGGTCGAGCGTCTCCCAAACGCCACGCTTGCCACAATCGACGCTTCACACATCTCAAATATTGAGCAGCCTGAGGTATTTAATCAGCTTGTGCGACAACATTTGACCCATTCATAACGCCAAACTTATTGCGCATTTAAGTACCCATCTGAGAAGAGAGCAATAAGTAGCTCATATATCTTTTAGATATATGAGCTGTTTTTTTATCTGTGTTTTAAAAATGTGTTTTACGGTCAGTAAGTACCAGACTTTTGCACAACAGTCACAGCGCAGAAGTCACAGGTTTATAAATCATAACAACGCATTTTAGTGGCAGCCCTTACTTCCCTTACACCACCCAAGCAACAATCATACCTTTTGGGTATAAATTTATACTTAGAGGGTTTTTGACTTGATCCTTAGAAAACCCTAACTTAATAAGTACTTATAGGGACATTATCCATGGAGAAAGACGAATGGAATCACCAACGTTAAACGTCAATAAAGTGATTGATGACGCCAAATTTGCGCCCTTTCATTGGAAAGTGCTGTTTTGGTGTTTATTAATTATTATCTTTGATGGCTACGATCTCATCATTTATGGTGTGGCACTACCACTGCTTATGGAAGAGTGGTCATTGACGGCTGTACAAGCAGGTTTTCTTGCCAGCGCGGCCTTATTTGGCATGATGTTTGGGGCGATGATCTTTGGTACGTTATCTGACAAGATCGGTCGCAAAAAAACCATCATGATTTGCGTGGGCCTGTTCAGCACCTTTACCTTTTTAGGCGCGTTTGCTAGTGGTCCAATGCAGTTTGCTGCCTTGCGCTTTATCGCCGGTTTGGGTATTGGTGGCGTGATGCCAATCTGTGTCGCACTGACTTCAGAGTATGCGCCGAAACGCATCCGCAGTACGTTGGTCGCGGTGATGTTCAGTGGCTATGCCATCGGTGGTATGGCATCCGCCCTACTAGGCTCGTTTTTGGTGGTGGACTTTGGCTGGGAGGTGATGTTTTATATTGCCGGCATACCGACCTTGCTGCTACCTATTATTTGGAAAATGCTGCCTGAGTCTTTGATGTATCTTGTCAAAGAAAAACGAGACACAGAGGCGAAAGTCATCGTGCAAAAGCTGGCGCCACAGGCAACCGTCACCCCTTCTACCACTTTATTGTTAGACGAACCGACCAAAGGTGATGACGCTCCTATTAAAGCGCTTTTCCTAAAAAACCGCGGCTTTACGACCATTATGTTTTGGGTTGCCTTTTTTATGTGCCTACTGATGGTTTACGCCCTCGCCAGCTGGTTGCCCAAACTGATGATTCAAGCGGGTTATTCGCTAGGCGCTAGTATGCTGTTTTTATTTGCGCTCAACATTGGTGGTATGGTGGGTGCGATTGGTGGCGGTGTGCTGGCTGATAAATTCCACCTTAAGCCGGTCTTGACCACTATGTTTGCTCTTGGTGCGGTTTCATTAATACTGCTTGGTTATAACAGTCCTCAGGTGGTGTTATACACCCTCATCGCGATTGCTGGCGCCACTACGATCGGCTCACAGATATTGCTCTATACCTTTGTGGCTCAGTACTACCCTACCGCGGTTCGTACGACAGCGATGGGCTGGGCATCAGGTATCGGGCGCATTGGCGCAATTGTTGGACCCATTTTGACGGGTGCGTTACTGACGCTTGAGCTCAGTCATCAAACCAACTTTTTGTTTATCGCCATACCAGGTATTATTGCCGCCATTGCCATTTTCTTAGTGAACCTCAGTGCTGCGGTTGACAGTAAAAAAACTCAGCCACCACAGATGGCTTTAGACACCCCAATCTCGACTTAAAACTCACTTAAGCGTGATATGCGGTTGCACACGATTATTTAACACTTATCAATTTTTAGCGTATTCACGATGTGAGTACGCTTATTTCTTTATTGTCAACGTATGGTCAGGTCAACCAAAAAAAGGCTACAGGGGGAGAAGTTGTCGTATTAAGACGGAAAAACCACCACCGCATCTCCCTCTTGCCATGGTTGAAATTTGGTCATGACTTGCAGAAATAACGGGTGCACAAGCCAGTTCTGTAGCCACTGTTGCAGCTTAGGATATGGCAAGCTATAAAAAGTATCACGATCCACATGGGCAAATTGGCGAACAAAAGGCATGATGCCAATATCAGCAATAGTCACACGACTCCCTAGTAAGTAGGGATTTTTGGTCAGTAATTCCTCCAAAACCTGTAAAAACGCTTCGCCCCGCTGTCGATACGCTGTCTGCGTCATCTCTAAATGACGATCGGCGTATTTGTAGCGATCTAGCCAGTGTTTAAACTCATTGTCGTTTTGCTCAATTAAAGCATGGGCCTGAGATAAAACGTTTTCATCAAGCAGCCCTTGTGGGTCTTGCTGCTCCAATGCCCATACCATTATCTCTAGGCTCTCTTCAATCACAGTCCCATCCGCAAGCTGTAAAACCGGTACGGTGCCTTTCGGACTAATCGCTAGCATCTGTTCTGGTTTGTTTTTGAGCGTGATCTCTCGCAGCGCCACTGACAATTCGGCAAATGAAAGGCCAAGACGAGCTCGCATGGCGTAGGGACAACGACGAAAAGAGTACAGACGGTGAAGCGGTGAAGTCATAGTTATTCCTGTAGTTGGATGAGCTCAAGGGGTCAGAGCTCCTGTTTTCAGTAGTTACCAAATATTAGTCTTAATCTATGTTATCACAGCTCGCTTTTAAAGCGTTTACGCACCTGACGCAAGTATAGAGCCGGTGCCACTCGCCACAGTAAACTGCCAAAGCGCGAAATAGGTTCAGGCAGTATCCAGCGGCGGCGCTGCTGCAACCCTTGATCGATCAAGTCCGCCATCCATTCAGCGCTGCGCATATTACCTACCATCGAGCGTGGGTGCCGGGCGATGCCACCATCATGCCCCAGCGCATGATTCTCAATAGCCGTATCCAGAAAGCTTGGGTACACCATGAGGATATGAATACCCTCAGACTCTAGCTCCAAGCGTAGCACTTCAAAGAATTGTGTCAATGCCCCCTTAGCGGCGCAGTATGCTGCACGCCCCGGCACTGGCATCCAACCTGCCATCGAGCCAATACAGACAATCTGACCGCTGGATTTACGTAGCAGAGGTAGCGCAGCCATGGTCAACTCTACTGCCCCCTGCCAATCTACCGCCATGACCTGTCGGAACACCGCAGGATCAGTCTGATGCGCTGGTGAGCGGTGGGTAATTCCAGCATTATTAACCAGTAGATCAAGCCGACCAAAGCGTTCACGCACTTGCTCAATAAGAAAAGCAATATCATCGAGTTGAGTGATATCTGTGGTGACCGCCATGACTCTATCAGAGTCTCCCAACTCAGTAGCACGTGCGCTTAAAGCTGACCCGTCTATATCGGCCAGCACCAAACAATGTCCAGCTGCGTACCAGTGACGAGACATCGCCCAGCCCAGACCCGAGGCCGCACCAGTGATTAGAGTGACAGATGTTAATGACATTGATGACATTCTCTGTGTCAGGGTTTACGCAGACCATTGCGTTCGATGAAGTACTCAAACGTTTCGGCAGACGTCTTCGCTAAAGGATAACCAAACTCTTCTTTTAACCGCTGATTGCTGAGAACGGGACGATACCGCAAGAAATTAACTTGCTCTGGCCCCGTTGGTTTGCCACGCCATTTTGCAACCTGCAGCCCAGATTTAACCAGCCATACTGGCAGCGTAAGTAGCGGTTTGTTGAGTCGATTAGCAATATCCTTCATCGTCAGCGCTCCATCACCAGCCATATTATAGATACCAACTTTGTCCTCGCGTATTCCCATCTCCATGGCTCCAATCACGTCTTGATCCCAAATAAACACAAAAGGCGAATCGCTACCTTTAAGCGCAAGAACACGCGGCGCCATAAACAAACTGGTAATCTGGTTACGAGTATCGGCTCCCAATACGGTACCCGGCCGAAAAATGAGTTGCTGTAGTTGCGGATGCTGCTGGCGGAAGTCGGCCAGCATTTCCTCGACCTGCCTTTTGTGGTCGGAGTAGGCAAACTCAGTGTTACCGCGTAACGCATCTTGTTCGTCTATCCATTCAGGATTATCGGCGTGATAACCGTAAGCCGCTCCAGAACTGGTCAGCGTTAAGTGCTGTACACCTGCCTTAATGCAGCAGTCGAGCACGTTGCGCGTGCCATTGACATCGATATCATAGTCACGAGCGCGATCTTTCGATGCTTGCAGGATAGAGGCTAGGTGCACAACATGGGTAATGTGCTCTTTTTTTAGTAATGCAGTCAGACTCTGATCGCGTACATCCAGTACTGCAACTGAGAAATCCAAATCGTCGCGGCGGCGGATATCTGTACCGACTACATGATAATGAGCAGCCAGTCGATTACCCAGTTGATGGCCTATATAGCCAGCTGCGCCAGTGATTAGTATACGTTTATTCATAGGGAGTCCTTGCCCAAATTTGTGAAAGTGTGAGGCCTGACACTAGGTGCCAGACTCCCCAGAATGCCGTGATCAGCATCATGCCGCCCGCCTCTGGAAAAAAGGTAAATAAAATGACCAAACCCAATCCTGAGTTTTGGATGCCCACCTCCAAGGTCACAGCGCGTCGATCAGCGATTGGTAACTTGAGCATTTGGCCTATCCCATAACCCAACGAGAGTGCCAGCAGATTGTGCGCCACTACCAACCAAAAAAAACTGTGAAAGCGCTCTATAAAAAGGGCGACATTACTTGAAAAAGCAATCGCGACAAAACCCATTAACACCAACAGCGAGACAATGCGCAGCGGTTTTTGAATGCGTACTACTAAATCCGGTAGTTTGCGCCCCGTCACCATACCGAGCACTAAAGGCACTGCCAGAACCAGCAAAACCAGTATCAAAATGCTGCTAGGCTCGATCGTGATTTGCGTCAAGTATTCGCGTGTATGCGGGTTAAGCCAACCGTAAAAGGCAAAATTCAATGGTGTTAATACGGTCGCAGCAAGACTCGATACAGCTGTCATGCTGACTGACACCGCAACATTACCGCGTGCCAGCCAAGTCATGATATTAGAGAAGCTACCGCCAGGACAGGACGCCACCAAAATCATCCCTAGCGCCAGCTCTGGGTCGATGTTTAATGCCCAAGTAAGCAGACACGTCATCAAGGGCAACAACAAAAACTGAGCAAATAAACCGGCAATTGGTGCGATTGGAGACAAAATGACGCGCTTAAAATCTTCGAGACGCAGGCTCAGTGACACACCAAACATCATTAACGCCAAGATCAGATTAAGCAAAACCAAACTACTTGGTGAAAATACCACCGCCGCCATCATACTTCTGACGCCAGTATAGGTTGTACTATCTTGAGCTCAGCTATGTGCTTGGACAGAGTATCTAAGTACTCATCTTTATTCACATAATACGCCATGCGTGCAAGCTTGATATAATTATAGCCACCATCGAGATTTGTGCCAGCACGCTGACGTTTCACCTCATTGAACTGTCTGGCGGCTTCTGTGTTTTGCTCGCGCTGCTGAATATAAAGCGCCACCAGCCGCGCTTGTTGATTGCGGCCCTCCCAGCCCAAACCTGCGGCTTCAACCATACCCATCATAAATAAATTGTCATGGGTAGGATGAAACACATTCATATAGAGCTGCGGTGCATCTTGATTGATCGGCCAGTTGAGATGCTGTCGGTCAATGAATGGATAGTCAAGTAGGTAACCGGTCGCCATGAGAATCAAGTCATAATCATGACTTTCACCATCACTAAACGTCACAGTATGACCATCTATGTGACGAATATCCCGACGCGCCTTAATATCGCCGTGTCCCAAATGGTGTAACACCAGTGAGTTAACCACTGGATGGGACTCATACATACGATAGTTTGGATTCGGTAATCCGTAATCAGAGGGTTTGCCAATGATCATCCGGATCATGGCAGCGTCCATGCGCTGTTTCACCGGACGTGGCAGCTTTAGCTTGCCGCCGAGCGTGTCACTTGGCTGACCTTTAATAAATTTGGGCAAAAAGTAATAGCCTCGGCGCAAACTGATGTCCACGGACTTGGCATGATGTACCGCATCAACGGCAATATCCGCCCCAGAGTTACCGCAGCCAACGATCAGCACGCGTTTGTCTGTGAAAATGGAGGGGCTACGATACTCGGATGAGTGCATCAACTTGCCTGCAAACTCACCCGGCAAGCTTGGCATATTAGGGGTGTGCAAAGTGCCGTTAGCGATCAAGACACCATCGAATAAGCGTGATTGCGTTTGGCCATCACATTCACTAATCAGACGCCAACGATCACCTTCCGGCTCCACGCTAATCACTCGCGTGGCGAACTCGTAGTGTGATTTGAGATTGAAAGTGTCTGCAAAATCGCGGAAGTACTGACGTAGCTGCGTATGATGAGGGTAAGAAGCGGCCGAGTCATTCATAGGGAATTCGGCGAATTCGGTCATGCGCTTGGACGAAATTAAATGGGCGCTTTCGTACATAGTGCTGTGTGGATTGTCGATATCCCACAATCCGCCCACATCTGTGTGCAACTCAAAACCTGTGAAAGCAATATTCAGTTTTTGTAAATTTCGGGCTGCAGCCAACCCCATTGGACCTGCTCCAATCACTGCATACATGAGAATCACCTTAAAAATCCATTTCATTATATTAATCAGCCAGTTCCATCTGACTGCCCTACTGGCGGGCATTACCAGCGTCTTGCTTACCCTTAACACAGAAATAGCATACATTTAACCATTCGCCCGAGCAAACGAATAAAGCGACTCAGTAGATCTCTTACGCTGTTTGCGTGTTGCCGCTCCTCACATCTTGTATTGTCACCTCTGTTGTCACAGCTATAAAATAACGTCCCGTCAAGCCTAAACACATTGACATCCACACCGATTAACGTAATAATAATTTAGATGTTAATGGTTATCACTAACCTACATCGCTTATCGATCCTCACTGTTTATTCGTTCCTGTGTTTCTGTCTCTCTAGTCAGTTATAGATATCTTGTTGGTTAACCTCAAGTCTCTGATTGTTTTATCTACCCTCTCCGCGACTTCGTATTTTTAGATACCAGTTAATTGACTGCTATTTGATTTTTAGCTTGGAATCATATTTATGGCTCAACCACTTGCCCAGCATGATATCAATAAAACACCGTTAGCCATTACCGATAAAGACCAATTCGTCAGTCACATCAATGAAGAGCATCAAGACGAACTTGCCATGTTTATCAACGCTTTTACCAAAAAATCAATGCGCGAGTACGAGGTAGCGACGATAAAAGAGATCTATAGTGATGGCATATTGCTAGAGGTCATAACCCCTACTACTGACAACAACACAGCCAGCACGCTTCACGCTAAAAGCCCTGTCAGCGGCCATACTTTCGCAGCCGCTCACACTGTCACAAGTCAGCACTTCATCTATTTTACGTCCCCTATTAGCGACTCAGTGGCACTGCAAGAGCAATACATCACACTGTTGCAAAAGTCTGCCAGCCAGCTTGGCAAACGCACGATTAAACTTCAAGAGCAGCGTTTTACTGTGATGAATGGTTATTATGCCAGTCCTAATCTATACCGATTGGTGGTAACCGCACCTGCTAGCACGCCGCTTAATCATCCAGGCTATGCCTATTTATTTGAACTTGTTTCCGATGGATTGTTGGCGCCAAACAATGAATCAGTGGACAATGTCTCAGCAGACAACGAATCAGTAAATCAGGACAAGCCTTTGCAGCGTTATTACACTTTACGAAAAGCTTGGCAAGATTCAGACAGCGGCGCCGTTCAAGCTTGGATAGATGTCTATGTTCATGGTGACACCCCAGGCGGTAACTGGGCGCGTTCTCTCACCCGTGACATGCAAATAAAAAGTGTGCGGGAGTACCCTGAAAAAACAGAACATCTCACTGAAGGCCAATGCTTACTCATCTGTGATGAAACCTCGCTGCCTACAGTAGCCAATCTATTAGAGAACTGGCAAAACCCATTACCTCCCCTCGTCATTGCCATCACCAATGATCCAGAGGACGTGAGTTACCTCCATACCCTAAAACTTAGCGACCAACTACGTCAGGATGAGTGTTTTTTGCAAAACAACTTACTGCATATTGTCAATGCACCTAAGACTGACCTTGCTGCACAAATAGTGACGTTATTACACACGCAGCTCACCACCATGCCGCGCAAGATTGACAAGGTATGGGGCGCGATTGAAGCAACAGATATCAAGTCGTTAAGACCAAAATTAAAAGCAACCCTTGGCTTATCACGTCAGGATATGGTGATAAAGGTGTATTGGCGAGTGCAATAAACCGTTCGCGCTTTATACATTCACACACAGTGGAGACTGAACGACTCGTCGATTATCGATAAATATGGATAGGTCTAGCAAAGTAGCGCTTTTATCTGCTGGCTTGCACTACATGAGTATGACGCTTTAAACGCTTTATCGGGTACACCACCATAACGTTAAGGACACTCTCTATCATTGACAGACAGGTTTACACTTAATGCGGTAATGTTATTGTAATGAAAACAATTATCATTATAATATGCGTTTAAATCACACGCTGGAAATATTCATGCAACTGTCTCGCTTATACTCTGCTATTTTTCGCCTTAATCCCATGAATGTGTCTGACACCCCGCTCTCATTAAAGTCAGTATGCTCCTCTTGTCTGTCCACTTCCGTGGTGTTATTGGGGGCGAGCCAAGCTGCATGGGCACAAACAGATATCAATACCGATACCCAGTCAGCCGATCCTAGCGTCGTACTGGACACCATTGTAGTGACCAGTAGCGCCGATGCCTCAGCAGACGGATTACCCCCTGCTTATGCAGGCGAGCAAGTTGCCACAGGCAGCCGCGTTGGGATCTTAGGGAATCAAGACATCATGGATACGCCGTTCTCTACGGTCTCATATACCAACGAATATATCACCAATCAGCAAGCACAAAGTGTGGGTGACCTGCTCAGAAAAGACCCGACTGTGCGTGTCGCCAGAGGCTACGGTAACTTCCAAGAAGCGTACTTTATGCGCGGCTTTGTCACAACCTCTGATGACACCATGTTCAATGGTTTATACGGTATATTGCCTAGACAATATATCGCAACTGAGTTATTCGAGCGTGTTGAAGTTCAGCGCGGAGCGTCTGCCATGTTAAATGGCGCAGCTCCCGGCGGAGGTAACGCTGGTGGTACGATTAACCTACTACCAAAACGTGCGGGTAATGAGCCACTGCGTGAGGTGACGCTCGGCTATGGTCAAGGCGATCAAGGCAAAGTAGCGGTAGACGTGAGTGATCGCTTCGGTACAGAGGACGCTTTTGGTGTGCGCTTCAATGCCGCTTATCAAGATGGCGACAGCGCAATCGATGACGAATCCTCAACCTTGGGTCTAGCCGCTTTTGGCCTAGATTATCAAGGCGATCAGTATCGACTATCAGCAGACTTGGGCTGGCAGGACAACAGGCTGAAAGACACTCGTCCTAATGTCAATCTTGCGGGTGTGACTAGAGTACCGGATGCACCAAAAGCATCAAAAAATTGGGCTCAGCCTTGGACTTACTCAAACGAAGAAGATGTGTTTGGTACCATTAGAGGCGAATATGACTTTAGTGACACCGTCACTGGTTATGCCGCTTATGGCATTAGACATGGCGACGAAGACAACTCTTTATCAGACTTCACAGTAACCAATGCTAACGGCACTGGCTATGTTTATCGATTTGATAACACTCGAGAAGATAAAGTCCAAAGTGCTGAGCTTGGTCTGCGTGGTCAATGGCAAACGGGTAAGATCGATCATGATTGGGTACTAGCAGCCGATCTCTATGATCGAGAAGAAAAAGGCGCGTATGCTTATGACTTTCGTAACCAACTTGCAACCAATTTATATCGTCCTACTGACTACGCTGAGGTCCCTTTTACAAGCACAACAACCTTCGGTGGCGATTTAGACAATCCAAAACTGACAAACGAAACAAAGCTGCAAAGTTTTGCGTTAGCAGACACCGTGTCTTTGTTCGATGACAAACTAAAAACCACCTTGGGTGTGCGTCATCAAAATATCAAAACAACCAGCTATGACCCTACTACTCAAGCTCAAACCTCTGATTACGATGAGAGCAAATGGACGCCAAGTATCGGTATCGTCTACCAACCGAGCATGGACTGGTCTGTTTATGGCAATTATATTGAAAGTCTCGCTAAAGGAAAACCCGCGCCACTCACTCAGAATGAAACTCCTGTGACCAATGGTGGTCAAGAACTCGCACCTTATATCAGCAAACAAACTGAAGTAGGCGTGAAGTACGACAACGGCATGATTGGTAGTAGTCTCGCGATATTCCATACTGAGGAGCCGCGTGCTTATGTCGATGATACCAATACTTTTGTGGCAGCGGGTGAAAACCGTCACCAAGGGGCTGAGCTATCAGTCTTCGGTAGCCCAAGCGAAAATATGCGCATTATCGCGGGTGTCAGTTATTTAAGCGCCAAACAAAAAGACACAGGCGATACCTCATTAGATGGCAACCGTGTCATTGGTATACCCAAACTGCAAAGCAACGTCAACCTAGAGTATGATCTGGCAGCAGTCGAAGGACTAACATTGACGGGCGATATCATTCACACAGGCACACGTTATGCCGATGCGGCCAACACGTTAAAAGTGGATGGTTATACCACGTTAGACCTTGGTGCGCGCTACCGTACGATGCTGGCAGGACAAGAGGTTACATTAAGAGGAATGGTGACCAATGTCACTGGTGAAGATTACTGGCAATCAGTGGGTGGTCTTCCAGGCTACGGTCATTTAAATGCAGGTGAGCCCACAGCCTTAAAGGTGTCAGCAACTTTCGACTTTTAAGAGACGCTGCTTAAGCCGTATTAATAAATTTTCAATAAAAGGGATTAGGTGCGACCTACTCCCTTTTATGCCATCAAAAATACGTAAAATCCATCCTATTATTGAGTCACTATGTCCTCTCGTGCCACAGCTTCTTTATATCACATGATTTGGGCGCACTACCGCTTGCCCTTTTTCAAAGTCATCTTGCTTAATCTAGTGAATGCAGCCGTCAGTGTGGGTATCATTGCTTATATCAATCACACTTTTATCAGTCAGCCCGCGTTTAATACCTTATCGTGGGTGAGTTTGGGTTACTTTTCAGCGTTAGTGCTACTGCTGTTAGTCACTACTTTCTTATCGCAGTATGCCTTGACACGTTTGGGCCACAAGTTTGTTTATGAGCTTAGAACGACGCTGGTCAAACAAATCATCGATACCAAAGTCCCGCAAATAGATCATTTGGGTAGTGCGCGATTACTCGCCAGCCTATCCTCTGATATCCAGTCCATTACTGTGGCTTTTGTACGCATGCCAGAGTTGGTACAGGGGATTATCTTATCTGCGGGTGTCGCCCTTTATCTGGGTTGGCTATCATTGCCCCTACTGTTGATTGTCATGTTTTGGATTGTGATGACCATTTGGATCAGTACCATTTTAGTGAAACATGTCTATAAGCATTTGACAGAACTGCGAGACATTAACGATCTTTTATATCAAGACTATGAATCTATTATAGAAGGTCGTAAAGAGCTGGCGCTAAATCAACATCGCGCTAAAAAACTGTATAACACCGACTTTTTGTCCCATGCTAAATCTTACGAAAAAACAGTGGTTAAGTCTGACACGTTTCATTTATCGGCAGTGAATTGGTCAAACATCATGATGTTCGCAGCGATTGGTGTGGTGTTTGCGGTGTCCAACTATCTTGATATACCGATGACTGTAGCCACTACCTTTTCTTTAACAATTTTATTTGTGCAATCGCCTCTCCTTCATGCAGTCGGTGCTTATCCGACGCTGCAAACGGCACAAGTTGCACTAGATAAAATAAAATCCTTAGAACTGGCAGATTATCAATCAGCATTTGCCACCGACACCGCCGTCAAAGACTGGCAATCTATTACTTTGTCCGATATTCATTATCGTTATGAGAGCAGTCGTTATGAGAGCAGTCATTCTGATGCATCTGCTCTAGTGACAAAAAATACGGCTCATTCAAATGATATATTAAAAGACGTCAATTTAACCTTAAAACGTGGCGATGTGGTCTTTTTGATCGGTGCTAATGGTAGCGGTAAGTCCACTCTTGCCAAGATTATGACAGGGATTTTTACCCCTACTACCGGTTCTGTCCACATTGATGCTCAGCGTATTGACTCAAAAAACAATGCTGATTATCGACAGCTGTTTTCTGCCATTTTTAGTGACCAACATCTCTTTAAACAACTGATTGGATGTGAGGGTAATGACCCTGATATGACGTTAGTGTCCACCTGGCTGCATAAATTAAATCTGCAAGATAAAGTCAGTGTGACTGACCATCGACTGTCTACCGATAAACTATCACAGGGACAACGTAAACGATTGGCCATGCTCATCGCTGTCGCTGAACATAAGGACATCCTGTTACTTGATGAGTGGGCGGCTGACCAAGATCCTGCTTTTCGCCGCGTGTTCTATCAGACACTGATTCCTGAACTAAAAGCGCTGGGTAAAACCTTATTTATTATCAGTCATGATGACAGCTACTTTGAGCATGCTGATCGATTGTTACTGATGAAAGAAGGCAACTTAATTGAACTAAATGCTGAAGAACGACAGCGCGCCAGTGCCGATGCCATCTCCATGCTGAAGTAAATATAACTTTGAGTATAAAGTCATTGTAAATAAAACCATTGAAAATAAAGCCATAACGATAACGTAAAGGGGCTTCTTTCTAAAAGACGCCCCGCTTTTAGGTACAGTGATAGTCATTTATTTATCCGAACAACGCCCAGTAACCATCTTTAGTTATTCAACATATAACACAAACATACTGGCAAATATTCACTGTTTTTTATCTATTGTGAGCATTTAACCATTCAGCTAGACAAATTTTTTCTTTGTCACTTCACTATAAATCCCATGATTCATGACTGCTAATCCTGCGACATCCGCTCAAAATGTAAGTTTTTAATGATAACGATAATCATTAATGTTATCATTAATCGGGTTGTTTAACGAACTCGAAATAAAATCTGTCATAGTCAATGGTCATTATCTAAAAGGAAATATAATGCGGTCGCCTTTACCCTTCCAATCTATTCAAAAAAAACGTCTAACAGTGGCAATACAAATTGGCTTATTAATGGGCATCAGTCATGCTGCTTATGCGGAGGATGTGCCGAAGCTTAACGGAGACAACGAGGCGACTCCATCCACCACCTTAGATGCGGTTACCGTCTACGCCGACAGCTACCGCAGTACAGGCACAAAAACCGCATTAAATCCCAATGACGCACCAATGAGTTACACAAGAATCGATCAAGAGCTGCTACAAAAACGTCAAGCTGACAGCGTCAATGCCGCCCTACGTTATGAGCCAGGGGTGACGACCGAGAGTCGCGGCACCGTGTCTATTTTTGATGAGTACAATATTCGCGGTTTTAAGACCTATTCTAATTTTTACGATGGACTAAGACTGCCTTATGATGGTGCTTGGAACCTGATGCCACAAGTTGATATCTATGCCACGGAAGCGGTAGAAGTATTAAAAGGGCCCGCCTCTTCACTCTATGGCTACGCCGCCCCCGGTGGCATGGTCAACCAAGTCGCCAAGAGTCCAAAAAACACCCAAGCGTCTGAGATGCATCTTCGGTTTGGCAACCAAAATCTCAAAGAAGTAGCAATCGATACCACAGGCCCTCTTACAGACACACTGAATTATCGCTTGGTCGCGTTAAAGCGCAAAAAAGATGGGCAGATGCAGACCACAGAAGAAGAACGCACCCTGATCAATCCATCACTTGAATGGCAAGCAACTGACGATGTTTCTGTCCTTGCCAATCTTTTTTATCAAGATGATCCAGAAATGGTACCCTCTACCCCATTGCCTGCTGTTGGTACTGTCTACAATGCCAGCTACGGCAAACTAGACAGTGATGCCTACGCTGGTGATAAATGGAATCGCTTTAGCAAAGAAGTATTCATGCCAAGCGTCACTGTCAACTGGAACATCAATGATCAGTTAACCTTTAAACATGTCACGCGCTATACCGACGCTGAAGCGCAGCAACGTAATATATATAACCGTGGGTTTGTCGAGGGTAGTGACACGACTCTCAATCGCGTGGCATACACCACTGATGAGACTATGCACAACTGGACCACAGACAACCAGCTGGCTTATCAGCTAGATACTGCCAATACATCACATAACCTATTGTTTGGGGTCGAGTATCAAGAGACAGACAGCAACGCGACTTACTACGATGCTGGGGCAGCTGGCACACCAAATCTTGATTTATCGAGTCCAGACTTCTCCCAGATAAATGGGGACAATTTGCCGTTAGATACTTATCGTCAAAAGCAAGACATCGAACAAAGCCAGCTGGGACTTTATGTACAAGATGAGATGCAGTGGCAAGATTTAACAGTAGTAGCAGGATTACGTCACGACAATTTTGACAGTAGCACCGAGCAAACCGAAGCCACTAAAGGAGCTGTTTATAGTGACAAAACGATTAGTAATGATGCGTCAGAGACCAGTGGCCGTCTTGCTGCCATTTATGACTTTGATAACGGTCTATCTCCTTATGCCAGCTACTCACAATCTTTTCAGCCCGTTGTCGGTAGTAACTTTATTACCAATGAAGCGTTTAAACCAACCACCGCTGACCAGTTAGAAGCGGGTATCAAATACCTGTCCTCAGATCGTGCCACTCAAGGGACGTTGGCTGTGTTTGATATTACGCAAAAAAATGTCGTCGTAACGAACCCATCCAATTCTCAACAAAAAGTTCAAACTGGTGAGATTACTTCTAAAGGCGTTGAGATATCCGGCAGTCATATGCTGAATGACTGGGTAGATATCGCTGCAAGCTACAGCTATACCGATGCTGATATTACCGAGGATGAGTTCAATCCCGAAGTAGTCGGCAACACGCCGGCGCAAATCGCCAAGCACAAAGCCACGCTATGGGCCGATTACTATGCTACAGACAAGATCACCCTCAATGCCGGGGTTCGCTATGAGGGTGGCATGCAGGTTGATAAACAAAACTCAGACGAGCTGCCAAGTGTGACTTTGGTAGATATCGGTGGCAATTATCAAATTAATCCTATGCTTGCTGTCGGCGCTAGTATCAACAATCTCTTTGACAAAACCTATGTTGGCGCTTGCTATGACCTCGATAACTGCTGGATGGGACCTGAGCGTCAAGTGTCAGTCAGTCTAAAGGCGAGCTTTTAAGCACCACAAAGCATTGAACAACAATCATGACAATAAAAGGAAAATATAATATGGCAAAACCCAATCCAAGAGTTCTTGAGGTTATTGGCACGACATACATCACGCCACATATGTGCCGCGTCACGCTTGGCGGTGACGGATTGAGAGACTTTCCAGTCGATCAAGAGAGTGCTTACATCAAGCTCATATTTCCTCAAAAAGAAGCGTCACGTCCACTGATGCGTACGTATACGATCAGCGGCCAACGTGACAATGAAATAGATGTTGATTTTGCTTTGCATGACGCTGAGGGGCCTGCCTCTACGTGGGCACGAAACGCCCAAGTTGGACAGCAAATATTGGTGGGTGGTCCTGGACCAAAGAAGCTCATTAACAATGATGCAGATTGGTTTTTATTGGTTGGCGATATGACTGCCCTACCTGCGATCACTGTCAACCTCGCTCAGCTCCCTGATGACGCGCGCGGCTACGCTGTACTTGAGGTGACTACTGAGGCGGACCGTCAAACACTCAAAAAGCCTGCAAACGTTGAAATCCATTGGATTATTAATGCCACACCTAATGCAGAAAACAGCCCTTTACTTGAGCGTGTTAAAACACTTCCATGGTTTAGTGGGCAACCTGCGGTTTGGGCTGCTTGTGAGTTCCATAGTATGCGTGCGCTACGCCAATACTTCAAAGTAGAGCGCTTGATAACAAAAACGCATTTGTATGTCTCTAGCTATTGGAAAGTTAATAGCACAGAGGATCAACACAAAATTGAGAAGCGCGAAGATGCACAAAGCATCGCATAACACGCGAGAGGCATGAATCGTCTTGAAGTCTTAGAGATCACTTACGCTATGCGATGATATTTAACTTGTCATCCCATAGCCTTAAGGATTTTCTACTGACGGCTAAGCAAAAGAGACTCTACTTATCAAAACCTTTTAGAAGTTAACTCAAATTGGTTGACTACTACAATCGTAAAGCTTACAAAATACGAAAGTTAGCGCACCAAAATCACTGGTGATAACGTGCTGGCGATAATTTCTGTCGTGGTACTTCCCAAAAATAACTGCTGCCACTTAGAATGGCCATAGGCGCCCACCACCATAATATCAATGTGATTGTCTACTTGGAATTTTAACAGGCCATCAACGGCATCAGCCGCCGATAAATGATGCGCCTCTACGGCAAAACCTGCATCTTCGAGCTGCGCTGCGGCTGCACTCAAGCTTTGTTTGGCCGTGTCGTTATGGTTGCCTATCATGACGATATGACCCTGCAACCCTTTCAAGACAGGACTTCTCGCAACCATCCACGCCGCTTTAATAGCCGTTTTGCTGCCATCGAAGGCAATCATATATGAGCTTGGCTCTTTGAATTTCTCTGAGCAAATCAGTACCGGAACATCTGATGCTCGGGCAACTGTTTCAATTTGACTACCGATATTAATGCGACTGTTTTTATGGTCTTCTCCGCGCCGTCCCATGACGACGGCTCGGTTTTCTGTTTTAAAGTGCTCAATGGCTGGTAACAGCTTGCCGTGCCGTTGGTAGATACGGACACTGACACCATCAAAGCTACCTTGGATGTGACTTTTGGCATCTTGCACTAGGGCATCGCTATAACTGTTCACAACCTTTGCTCTTTGTTCATCCAGTTCGGTTAATTCTTCTAATAAAAACTGGCGACTATTAATACCGATCGCCCCTGACAAATCGCGTCTGGTCGACACAGGAATATCACTAACATGCAACAGACCGACTGGTAAGCTCAGCTTACTGGCATACCACGCTGCATAGTCACAAACCGATTCGGTCACTGCCGAGCCGTCAATACAAGCCAAAATGTGCTGTGATGTTGTCATAACTTATCCTTAAATGTAGTTATTTACTCCATGATTTGATCATAACCAATTTGGACCCTTTCATCCAGTGATGTAATTACGATTATCCCATACGGCTAGACTTATCTACACCATAATCAAAAACAATGTCTAATAGAGTTCGTTTGATTCATTCGTGAAGTCTTGTCCTCTCCTAACAGCATGCCCTAGTAAAGTTTGCTACAATATATTTTTTTAATTTATGATTGAAGTAATCTTATTTAGGTGATGGAACTATGGCAAAAAATGCCCTACAGGCTCAATTGTTAAAAGCGGGATTGGTGGATAGCAAAAAAGCCAAAAAAATCAGCAAGCAGACACAGCATGCCAAGCGGACTGGTGACTCAGAGAGTATGGAAGCCAAAAAAGCGTTGGCAGAAGCCCAAGCAAAAAAGCTGGAGAAAGATCAAAAGCTCAATCAGGAAAAACAACGTGCTTTAGAAGAGAAAATGCTAAAAGCCAATATTGTACAAATGATTAAGCAGCATCAAATTACCGATACAGAGGGTGATGTCAGCTATCAGTTTGTAGATAACTCTAAGGTGAAAAAAATTGCTATCACCCAAAAACTGTATGATCAAATTGTGGTCGGTCATGTGGTGATTGCACGACTAGAAGAAGGCTATGCCCTCCTCCCTCGACCATTGGCAGATCGTATAAATGCGAAAATGGAAGGCTTTATGGTGGTGTCTAACGATACGACAGAGGAAGTACTGGCAGAAGACGATCCTTATGCTGCTTATGTGATTCCAGATGATTTAATGTGGTAGTAGCTCACTTCTATAAAGATTGTTGAATCAAAACCCTTTATAGCGTTCTATACTCTACAAAGGGTTTTTGATAGTATTCGTTTACGACTATTTATTCTCACCCAGTCACATGCTTACTGCAACCACTCAAGTTTTAAGACGCTGAGCTACTGAACAGCATGATGACCCATAGTGACAAAGATTATACTGCTGTGTGTGGTTCTTGGTTTTTTAGACCAATGGTTCTTAGCTTGCCTTTGTCATCCACTTCCTTAATGACCAATGACCACTCTTCACTGATTGCCACGGTATCGCCTGAGACGGGCGCGGTACCCAAGTGTGATTTTACGTACTCAGCAACCGTTTGCTCCCACATATTTCTGAAGCCCTCTTCATCTGTGGTTTTTAGCGTTTTTACTAACGTTTCAGATTCCATAATACCGGCAAAAAATGGCAAGTCTCCAAGTTTGACACTCGGTGATAGCAGCCAGTCACCATAAAAATCATCGATGGCTTTACGATCGAGTGTCGTATCATTAAAGATGTTGGCAATTTTACTGGCATGATTGCCGCGCATCGCGTACCAGACACTATCGCCAAATGTTAGCTTGGTGTCATTATCAACCACCACAATTTGCTGCCCGCGTACCAGTGCAAACACACTGATTTCGTCGGGGCTAATGCGTTTAGAGATGTCCATCGGGTGGCGGCCAATAGCAAACGCGCCCGATTGAACTTCAAACTCATACAAGGTTATGCTCGCTTTGTCTGACACCCAAACCTCGTGTTCTTCTTTTGGGTCTTTATTATTCGGAATACGTACTTTGAACAAGTTAGCCATAAAAGGAATGGTCGTGCCTTGCAAAATCAATGATAAAACCACCACACCAAACGCAATATCGAACAGCATAAAGGCGTTGTCTATCCCAGCCATCACGGGCAGCATAGCAAGGGTAATAGGTACCGCCCCGCGTAAGCCGACCCAAGAGATAAAACCAATCTCTCTGTCTTTAAATCTAAAAGGTTTCACACTGGTATAAACGGCGATAGGACGGGCAACCAAAATCATAAAGGCCGCAATCGCTACTGAATAGTGCCAGACATTGATGACATTCGATGGGGTGACCAAAAGCCCCAATACCACAAACAGTACCGCTTGCGATAACCAAGCAAAGCTATCCATCACTCGCATGACATGCTCAGTTGAGCGTACCTTATGATTGCCAATCAACACGCCCGTCAGATACACCGCCAAAAAGCCACTACCACCCAGTAGATTGGTCGCGGCAAAAACAGCCAAACCAGCAGAAAGTATCAAAATAGCATACATGCCTTCTGCCAAGTGCACCTTTGGCAACAGCCGAGATAGCAAGTAACCAAAGAGTAAGCCCATACCCAACCCAAAGCTCAGCTGCTGCAACAGCAAGCCTAAAAATCCAAGTACCGTCTGTCCGGCAGGATCAACGTTTAAGGCAATCAGACCAGTTACCAACAAAATAGCCAACGGGTCATTAGCACCGGACTCTAATTCAAGCGTGGCTTGAACGCGGTCATTCAGTTTAACCCCACCATTGCGCAATAAAGAAAATACAGCTGCCGCATCGGTCGAACCAACAATAGCAGCCATTAACAAACCAAAGCGCCAGTCAACATCGAGCAGCCAAGTGACAAACGCGCCTAACACCATCACCGTGACCAGCACACCCCACGTAGCTAAAGTAACTGCAGGCTTTAGACCGACTCGAAACGACTTAAAAGAGGTACGTAAACCACCATCTAACAAGATGCAGGCTAAGGCTGCTTGCCCGACAAAATTGGCGAGCGCATATTGAGAAAACTCAATACCCAATATTCCCTGCTCGCCCGCCAGCATCCCTACTATCAAAAACAGCAATAACAACGGTACGCCTAAGCGCGCAGATAGTGTGCTCGCCATAATGCTGGCGAAAATGAGTACTGCGCCTACGAGATACAGGATATTTAAGGTATCCATCTTTTTAAGCCCTATTTTAATCGATTATGATGAGTTGGGTTATTGCGACAGTGACGTAATAATGATGTATACCCTTCATTAAGCCTGAATGTATTGCCACGCGACCACCAAGACAGCCGCTGCCACTGTCCAAGCAACGACCCCTAATAACAACGCCTTATACAAGCCAATATAGCTGATACTAAAAAATACCACAAAAGTGTAAATCAGATGCGGTATGACCCCAAGCATACTAAATATGAGGGCCACTTTTAGGTCAGCGGGACTACGCTCGGTACCAACGATGAAATGACTGATCAAAGTAAAAGTGGGGAACAGGGGCGCAAGCGCAGCCAAATAGAAAAACCGAGTCTGTGCGAATAATTGAATCACCAATACCATCAACGCGCCAATAAGCATTTTTAGCCAAATCACGATGGGTTATCTCCTGTTGAATGCCAAGGGCTGAACATCGCCTAACCTGTCATGATACTAAAGTATGCAAACAGACATAAGGGCTATCTCTGTTTAGTTGAGCAACATTATAAAAACAGTCAAAAAAACCCATTTAGTCACCAAACTAAATGGGTTTTTGCGTTTATCATCAAAACTTGGCCGATACTGCTAATCGGCTTTCGGCTTCAGGGCGGCGCTGATATCAGCTAACAGTGGCGGAATATCATGCTTGTCTGCTATCACCTCTAGCATAACTAACTTATCTGTGGTTGCCGCCGCTGTTTCGAGCGCAGATTTCAACTCACCAGCAGTGTTCACCTTGAGAATTAAACTGTTTTCTTCCGTGGCACCAAACGCTTGTGGCATTATCTGCCAATTACATTTAGGAATGTCATTATAACGCTGATGTTCACCATGAATCGCCCGCTCAACCGTATAGCCATCATTGTTAACCAATACTATGACTGGGTTGATACACTCTTGAATCATCACTGCGATCTCTTGTACCGTCAATAACGCTGAACCGTCACCGATCAGTAAAACACTACGCTTATTTGGCGAGGCTATAGCAGCGCCCAAACTTGCTGGTAACGTATAGCCAATCGACCCCCACATTGGTTGCCCATAGGACGTAACGCCCTCTGGCAGACGCACATCACTAATACCAAAGTAGGCAGTCCCTTGATCAGAAAATACCACGTTATTATGGTTTAAGTGGTCTGCAATGATGTGCCAAAGGTCATCCTGACGGATAGGCTCGTCATCTTTGCCATTTTGCTCGTGCGGCTTGACTGGCTCACAAAAAGGTTTGGGCACGATATTGATACCAGATGTCATCACTTCATGTAGCGCTTGCAAAGAATCCTTTAAAGCAATCGGAGCAAAATTCTGACCGCTAATAGACGCGCGTTCATAGTGCAGATCGACCACCACCTCCTCATTGATATCTTGGCTAAAGCCTGCCGTGGTGGTATCGGTATATTGCACACCAATTTTTATCAAACATTCGCAGTTTTCTACCGCATCTTTAACCACTGGTCGTGAAGCCACGCCTGCATACGTCCCTGCCCAGCGATCGCTGTTTTCATCTAGCAATGTCTTGCCCCACGACAGCGTTGTATAGGGAATATCGGTATCGGCGATTAAGGCTTTGAGCTGCGGCTGTAGCCCCAAACGATGCACCATCAAATCTGCCATAAGCGTCGTGGTTTTATTTGGCAAAAAATCTATTAGGGCTTGCTTAAAATCGGCTAGCGCGGCTTGGCTAGTGATGTCTTCTTGGCTGTCATCAAGTTTGGTCGTTGGCGGATAAATAGGTTGACGAGCAACATCAGGGGATAGCAACAGATAGCCTGGACGGTGCTTTTTTAGTACCAAGCGAATCACACGGTCAATCTCTGATGCCGCATTTTCAGGGGTAATCTGTGCCCGTGCTACCGTTACGGGCTCTACCATTTTGATAAAATGATTAAATGTGCCATCCCCAAGGGTGTGATGGATGCGACGTTTGGAATCTTGTAGTGCTGTACTTGGTGCCCCCACAATGTGTAGCACTGGTGCATACTCAGCAAAAGAGCCCGCGGTTGCATTAATCGCGGACAACTCTCCCACACCAAAAGTTGTCACCATAGCAGCAAAGCCACGCTCACGTGCGTAGCCATCAGCGGCATAACCTGCGTTTAGCTCATTGGTGTTACCCACCCAGCGCAGTTTATCAGAGGCGATAATATTGTCTAAAAAAGTTAAATTAAAATCACCAGGCACGCCAAATATCTCAGAGGCCCCCGCTTCTGCAACACGATCAAACAAATAATCGGCGATGGTATATTGTTGACTCATTTTTTATCCTTATGACTTATCTTGGTAAGTATTAATCATTGAAAATGTCAGTGAGTTAAATTATAAAGTGCGTCCCAGCCTATTTATGCAATACAAAGCTTTTGGAATACATAATATAATAAACTGTTATAACATATATTCATGACCAGATGACACGCCTGTTTTACTAACTTTACTTTTTTTCTTCATAGGTGTTGACAGACCAAAAAAACTGCGTATAATACCTCGTCATCATCTAGACAATAGATTGTTTATCAGATGATTTAGCGGGAATAGCTCAGTGGTAGAGCATAACCTTGCCAAGGTTGGGGTCGAGAGTTCGAATCTCTTTTCCCGCTCCAAATACTTAAAAAGCCTCACTTAACAGTGAGGCTTTTTTTTGTCCAATTTTCGGGGGCTGTAGCGTTTTTCAACATGAGCTATTCAGTCTAATTGCTAAGTTTAGCTAATATATTAAAAGCTCAAAAATCAGCACCGTGACCAAAACGTGACCATTTCGTGCCCACGCTATAAATACTGATTTTGTAATTGACCCCAACTTACTATTCCTACCTTTATAAGAAGCGATGCTAAGAAATGTTTTCTTAGCATCGCTTCTCCTTTTCCACTGCTTTTTTACAATTAGTTCATAGCGTGACCAAAACGTGACCAAATCATGAAAAAGCAAATATAAAAAATAACTCCAACCTCAATTTTATACTTTAAATCGCCTTATATAATGACCCCTGCCGTCAATCCCGTAGACTTAAACTTGGGAGATTTTAGTTACGCAGCTTGACGATAATAATCAAACCACACCTGTCTTGGCGTTTTATAGCCCAAGCCCTTTTGAATCCTCGTCTGATTGTAGTACAGCTCGATATAACTGATAATATCATTGATGGCTGTGAACCTTGTTTTATAGTCTTGATGATATACCAGCTCATTCTTTAATACGCCCCAGAAGCTTTCTATCGGAGCGTTATCGAAACAGTTGCCTTTGCCGCTCATTGAGCCTATAAATTGATGCTGCTTAATGGTCGTGTGGTAGGCGTGACTGCAATACTGGCTGCCTCTATCAGAATGCACAATTAGTCCCTTGCTTGGGCGTTTATTCTTAATTGCCATGTTAAGCGCACGACATACTAAATCTGCGGTCATGCGCTTGTTAATAGCGTAGCCGACAAGCTCTTTAGTGTATAAGTCTTTGACTCCAGCTAAGTACAGCCAACCTTCGTTTGTCCAGATATAAGTAATATCGCTGACCCAAGACTCATTGGGACGCTTGGCGTCAAACTGCTGATTCAGCACGTTGTCATAGACCAGTTTATTGTGATTGGAATCAGTAGTGACTTTAAAGCGCTTATGACGACGGCACTTGATGCCGTGTTCCTCTTTAATACTTCTAACCATGTAGGGACTGATGTCATGGCCTTGATCACTTAGATGCGCATGTAGACGATCTACACCATAACGCTCATATGTTTCAGTATGAGCGGCTTTGACTAGTAGCTCGCAGTGATTACGATGTATCTGCTGATCACTAATGTCACGACTTGACCAGTCATAGTAACTTGATGATTTAACCTTTAATACACGGCACATAGTTGTGATGCTAAATATCTGCTGATTGTCTTTGATAAAAGCGTACTTTACTAGCTGTGCTTGGCGAAGTACGCCGTCGCCTTTTTTAATATCTCGCGCTCCTCCTCAGCAACTTTAAGCTGGCGCTTTAGCCGTTTTACTTCTTCAAGGGCGCTCATAAGATCAGGATCGTATTGTTCAGTGCCCACAAGCTTGCCCTGATTGGCTTTATTCTGCCAGTTAGATAAGGTTTGCATGGCGATCCCGAGCTGCTTTGCAGTAGCTGAAATATTGCCATTATTATCCGCTATCTTCTTGACAGCTTCTGCTTTAAATTCTGTGCTGTAAGTTCTAACTTTCTTGGTCATGGTAAACTCCTCGTTGAGTCGTTAGTTTACCAAGTTTACTTGTACGGTTTCTTCAGCATAGCTCAGGGCCCAAACTGTGCCCTGCCCTAAACTCTCCAAATTGAAAGGGCTACCCTAGATTGTTTTACCTACCTAAGACAACCCTTTATTTTATCGTGCTTGGCGTCACAAACACCACTCACCCAACCGCTTATTTTTTACGCTACTCTGCATCATCTAATAACTTATTCAGCTCGTCCACCATTGCGTCATCTATGATGTTGTCTTCTACATAGTTTACTATCTCGTCTATGGTCGTCAGATCCATTTCCCGAATACCTAAGCGGTCCAGCTGCTCATTAATCGACTCTAAACTCTCACCATCTTCAGAATCGTCTAATAGGTTCTCCTCGTACCTAACTCTGACGAACCAATACATTTTTTCTAGTACGGTTTGTTTTTTGGTTAAAGTAGAATACCCATCACCGTAAATAAACAAATTAAAATGATAAGGTATCTCTACATCGTTAATGGAAAAAGTACGCTGACACTCTAATGTGTAGGCTCGAATCTCTTTGTCTTTAACGCCTTCGTCTTCTTTATTATCTTCATCATACTCGATCGCCTCCTCTATCAACTCACCTAGTATTTGATAGTCGCCTACTTTGATTTTATGATTGTAAATAATGCTAGAATCCGCGATTGCCTCAAAAATAACGGCACTGACGTCTAACGTATGATCATCAATGTCATAAAACTCTTTGAGCGCTGGCAAAAACTCTGTCAGCTTTTCTTCAGGCACTGAAATGAGAAATTGCTGCTCATATATTTTAATCATGTCTTCAGGCGCATAAGTGTTTGCAGTATCAGTCTCATTTCTACCTGTAGGCTGCAAAGGTAAAAAGTTGTATGGGTTATTGTCGGTCATTTGGAACTGCCTTTTTATTTGGGTTAGCTTTATTAAATGTCTAATATTATCAATTTGTACGCATCTCTAAGCACGTTTCTACTTTTCAATATCACAGCGGCTAAAAGCCTGTGGCGTATTGTCTCTCATTCCAACGCTTTTAGATATATAGTCATAAAAACGCAAGCTCAATCACTACAGTTTATAAAAACTGACTGGTCACTATGTCTCTGTGCCATGGCACTTAAAAAAGAGTGCCAATCTAGCGATCAGACCCAACCCTTTTCCAAAAGCTGCTCGGTATTGCTCACTTTAAACTCATTACATAAATCAAAAAATGCCATCGGATCTTCAACCTCATCGAGCAACTCTCGCTTATTGAGCGCCACAAACATCGCCAGCGCATAAGCCGCACTATGGATAGATTTTTTAGGATTAAACGTAATATCAGTAAAAGCTTGATACTGCATGACCGCCTCGTGCAGCGAAGGGTTTTGTTTTAGAGCATTCACATATAGCCAATCATAAAAGGTGGTCAATGGCTCGATACTCCACTCCATACCAAAATAGTTGTAGCCAATGAGTTCACCTGAGGCCGTCAATCGCTCGTCTTTTTTGGCTTGTCTTGGCGGGGCGTTCAGCAAGTCGATGTAAGGTCCACCATGTTCAAACACCTTACTGGCATAAAAAGCGTTTTCGACACTATATTCTCTACCATCATGCTCATTCGTTAGCTTCAAGCTCAGTGGACTTAGCGGAAAGCTCAACTTATTGCCCGATTTACTAGACAGCTCTAAGACGTGGTTAAAACCATACTTTTTACGAATGACTTGATGCAGATCATTGATAGATTTTTTCTTCTGTCTACTCGCAAACCCCACATGCCGCTCAAACCTCACCATGTCCGTTTTTACCAGATTGTCACTATTGACTCTAGGCATAAATACGGGTCTGTGTTCTACAGCATTTTGGCTTTGTTCCAGAGGATTCTGTTTTGTTTCCATAGCAATGTGCCTTATATATCAATGGTCTTGTATAAATGTTCTTTCATAGCGGATCAGACATACATAGTACTTATTCCGTGTATGGAACCGCTCCGACTGTATCGAAGGCTGATTTAACCCTATCAGACAATAATAGCGGTCAAGGTTAAACGACTATCATACCGTTTTTCAAACTCAAAAGCTGGCACATAACCCGTCACACGGTACAAACGAGCCTTATTAAACCTCAGAAGCGTCCCTCATTTTACGATGGAACACCCAGTAAAAAAGACTCACAACTAATTGCGAGCCTTTTCAGATAAGACACTCTCATCATAGGGATGAGTATTTTGTATTAGCACACAGAATCGTTAGATTTTGGCACTGACAGTCCAAACAGGGGACGCATGTACAATGCTAAAAAAGTTCCTGCCATGGCGAGTATGCCCCAAATATAGCCATGCAAGCTAAAAGAAGCAATACCACCAAAGTAAGCGCCAATATTACAGCCGAATGCAAGACGGGCACCATATCCCATCATCAGCCCACCAATTACTGAAGCCGCAAAATTGCCGACCGTAATCTGCGTGAATTTGAATAACCCACCGGCAGCCGAAGCAATAAATGCGCCAATGATGATACCGATATTGAGTACAGTCGTTGAATCTGCAAAAACGGACGTGTTAAGCGCGGCTGCATTCGCCCCTTGCCAATAGCCCCAGCTGGCCACATCGACCCCTAAGCCACTAGCAATTTTAGAGCCCCACAATGTAAATGCGGACGTAATACCCCAAGGCTGACCACGGGTGAGCAAGGTCAGTGCATTCAGCAGTGCTAAAACAATTGCCGCTGCAAACAGGGGCCAAGAACCGCGAAAAATACGTTTCCAGCCAGATTCTGAAGGCACAGGCGCCATCTTAGGGGCATTTTTCTTTTTTTCAACAACTAATGTCACCCATGCGATGATACCAAAAACAGCAAGAGATAGCAGCCAAGCACCTGTATAGCCAAAGCCTGTAGAAGTGGCCAAAGAATAAGGGGCGTAGGCGGGCATCTCTTCTGTCCAGAATGGCAGATGATAAGCACCAATCGTGGCGCCGACGATAAAGAAAATGAACGTTATAAACATAACAGAACGCCCACCCCCTACAGCGTAGAGCGTGCCCGAAGCACAGCCGCCGCCAAGTTGCATACCAATGCCAAATACGAACGCGCCCACGACTAAACTGACACCTAACGGGGCTACGTAGCCTGCAACCGGACCACCAAAAAATGTGGTGCCATAAGCAAGGATTGGCGCAAACAATGTCACCGCGACAGCCAGCATCAGCATATGAGAACGCATCGCCTGCCCATTGCCTACCGCCATCATCCGTCTAAACGCCGAGGTAAAACCAAAACGAGCATGAAAGAGGGTGTAGCCTAACAAAAGACCTATGCCCAGAAGCAGTGATTGAGAGATGTGCTGGGTATCAAGCAAGTAGATAAGCAAGATCAATCCTGCAATGGCGCCTCCTGCTATTAATATTTTCTGCGGCGCATTTAACGCAAGACTGTCTCTTAAAATAGGATCTTTTGTATCATTTACAGGTTGAACTCTCGTCATAGTATTCAAAGTAATGCCGTCCTTCTCCGATGCCTTTAATCGGATATCGTTATATAAAAATTTATAGTGAAATATTGGGGCGTATGAAGCTGTTAAGGATTCTCAACGAGCAACGCAGCGCTACATCATAATCTTATTGTCATTAAAGTAAATATAAGCACACTAAAATAATAAGAATTAACATATGAAAATATGGAATAAAAGAAAACAGCCAAACAACTCCATCGATACTAAAGCAAATTAGGCTGTTATAAAACGTGAAAAACCCTTAATAAAAAACGGCTGAAACCTGTACTTATCAATCCAAGCAGTAGATGAGCCATTATTCACGAAAGCGCGTTCACTAAGGGTATGTCTGGGAAGTTACAGAAATTATGCCAAATTAAACATACTCGCCACCAGAGTATAACTGGGTCTATGGCAAACTTATTATCAGGTTTGGAGGTATACGGCTCGTTACTCTCGCCACCCAAACTGACAAACGCATACGTAAAACGCATGAGCTTTTAGCAGATAGCCTATTTTAAGGTCAGGTTACATTTAGTCAAAACATAATATTGCCTCACTAAAAAGGAAAAAGTGTGACTGTTGCAATAAACCCCAGCATAAGTACGCCGTCGTACATCCCGCCCAACACCTTTGCTGATTATTTATCTAATCAGTATCGCTATTGTTTGTTCTTGGACATGGATGGCACGCTGGCGGATTTTACGCTTAATCCCAAAGACAGCGCCATTCCAAACGCCACATTGACACTTTTACAAAAAATACAAAATCATGGCGTTAACGTCGCCATCGTCACCGGACGCAGTCTTGATGAAGCAAAAAAAATGCTGTCTCCTCTACAGTTACCGATTGCCGCCACTCATGGGCTAGAAATAGCCTTTGATAGCAAAGAAGACAGTGATAATAGTAATGGCAATAATAGTGACCACATAAGCGTTGCACATGTTGATGCTACCGAGCTTACCACTATCAGGCAGCGCATCATCCAATCTTGTCTGCCTTATCGTGATTTCACGATAGAAAATAAGCCATATTCCATTGCCCTACACTATCGGTGTGATCCTACTTTAGCGGATGCAGCTTATACCATAATGTCAGCAGTATTAAACCATCATTCCAATTGGACATTAAAACAAGGGAAATATGTGTGGGAAATCATGCCAAAAGGGGCAGATAAAGGGACAGCGATTTTAACCTTATTAAAGAATATGCAAAACAGCGAAGACTTGTGTCCTATCTTTATTGGTGATGACATTACCGATGAGGCAGGCTTTATAGCTGTGCAAGACAAAAATGGGGCTAAAACAGTAAAAACACACCAAAAAACAGCAAAGGGCATGGGTATTAAAGTAGGCGATGAGCGAACGTGCGCCCATTACTATGTGCATAGTGTACACGAGGTACGGGTGTTGCTTGAGAGCTTCTTAAGCTTTTGTCAAAGCCACCTTGCTCTACCATCTGACTTAGCAGACGCTAACACCTCTCCTATCAAACACCCAATGAGACACGTTATATGAGCCGTTTAATCGTTTTATCTAATCGGGTTAAAATGCCCGACAACAATCCGATGGCAGGCGGCCTTGCGGTAGCACTGCATGATGTATTAATAGAAAATCCAAGTATTTGGATGGGCTGGAATGGCAAGATTTTAGATCCTTGTGTCGATGGTTTTAACGACTGTGCGACCAATGCGTTTAGCAGTAGCAAACCACCTACTCTAGCAAGCGCTGACGCTGACGGGCAAAGAGCAAACCCAAAAGTCACCTATATAACCACTGCTCTAACGACCAAGCAGTACCAACATTTTTACTGCGGATTTGCCAATAATGTACTGTGGCCACTGTTGCACGAGCAAGCCAATTTAATCAGCCAAGCCCCGCAAGATTATGCAGGCTATCAAGCGGTAAACCATCTTTTTGCCAGGCAATTAAAAAAAGTGATTGAACCGGATGACGTGATTTGGGTTCATGATTACCATTTTTTAAGCGTGGCGCATTACTGTCGACAATTAGGGATAAATAATCGTATTGGCTTTTTTTTGCACATTCCATTTGCCCCACTGGCATTTTGGCAGCAACTTGACCAAAGCCCTGAATTGATTGAACATCTTGCCCATTATGATGTACTTGGTACGCAAACTCAGCAAGATAAAACCAACGCTATAGCCGTCTTTCAGCATTATTTAAACGGCCGCTTTTTACAACACAGCCCTTTACACAAGTCGTATAACAGTCAAGACTTTACCCCGTTTAACCGATTCGCTGGGGTGCATTTAACGCTCAATCTAGATTTATGCGCCACGCACTGTTTAGCAATTAACGCCTACCCAATCGGTGTGAACGTTGCAAAAATCCAGCAGCAGATCACTCGTTCATCTTCACGTCTACCCTCACAAACGGTAAAACACCCACAGCAAGAAAACGTCATAAAGCCCGCCGCACAGCAGATAATTGCTGTCGATAGAATTGATTACTCCAAAGGTTTATTGGAGCGTTTTTCAGCATATCGCTATTTTTTACAACAACATCCGCTATATCAAAACCAGCTAAAATTACTGCAAATTGCCTGCCCTAGCCGCTTAGACCTACCTGTTTATCGCCGGCTTTATGACAATGTCCAAAAAACCGTCCATGGTATTAATCAGCAATTTTTGCCTAGTGGGGAGCAAACGCCTACGTTTAAAACCGATGACTGTAGCGCCCACGACAAAGCTAACGATTTTATAAATAACTGGCAGGCAATTACGTATAGCGAAAAAGTATTAAATCACGAGGCACTAATGAGGGCGTTTTGGCACAGCGATATCGGTTGGGTCAATTCGCTTAAAGATGGGATGAACCTAGTCGCCAAAGAATACATTGCCGCCCAAAACCCTGAGAATCCAGGTGTGTTAATGCTATCACGTTATGCAGGGGCTGCTGAACAAATGCAAGCGGCGGTCATTATCGATCCGCACCAGCCCAAAAGCATCATACACGGTTTAAAAACAGCTTTAGAGATGCCACTTGCCCAGCGAAAGGAGCGCTATCATGCGTTGTTACAGGGGTTACAGCAAGACAATTTACACGCTTGGCAGCAAGATTTTTTAGATGATCTATACGATGTCAAAAATCATCCCACAACCAACGAGTGTCCAGCTACCGTCTAAAGGCCTGATCCACAATAATCATTAGGAAATCTCCATGGTAACGTTAGAGGCAAAAAATCCTTTATTACAAAACATTAAGATCGCTATAGACGACATTATCTCCGCTGATCGTCAGACGATTGACACGTTGGTTATCACCGATAAACTGCGGCACGACATCTTAAAGCGTTTAGTCACTTATAGCGACAAAATCCCCCATCCTGCCAGTGGTGACAGGACAACCCCACACACCTTAATGCGTTGGCAAATTTTGGCATATGTGGCAGGCATTGATTTAACGATTGCTAAATGGTTTGAGTCGCACTTAGACGCCCTAAGTATTTTACATGAAGTCAGCTATAGCGAGCGGGGACAAGGACTATGGGCAATTTGGGCGGCAGAAGGTCATCCTGACCCCATACGTTATCAACAAGGCAAAATCAGCGGCTCAAAGTCATGGTGTTCAGGCGCCAATATCGTGGATCATGGGCTCATGACTTATCGAGATGAGAATGGACAATTGCAATTACTTGTTGTGAATATGCAGCAAGACGGGATCAAGATCGACAACGGAGCATGGCAAGCGGTCGGCATGCAAGCCACTGATACAGCTACCATACAGTTCAATCAAGCAGCAGCCAGTCATGTTGGCGCGGCAAACGCGTATTTAGAACGCGTGGGCTTTTGGCATGGCGCGGCAGGGGTAGCTGCCTGCTGGTATGGCGCAACGGCATCTATAGCGACCTATTTGATAAAAGGGTATCAGCGTAAACCGCACGATTTTAAAGCCATGTATCTGGGACAGATTGGCACAGCATTGGCCGTCACTCAGCAGTATTTTCGCCATGTGGCTCACTTGATAGACAGCCAACCAGAACACAGTCATGAACTTGCCATTCGCCAATTAAGAGTGAACGTCGAGCAGTTGGCGCGTGAAGTCATCGAAACCGTTGGACTGGCATTGGGCGCAGCACCCTTTTGTGGTAATGCCCATTTCGCAAGGCTATCAGCGGATTTGCCTGTATTTATTCGCCAAAGTCACGGCGCGTTTGATTTACAAAAAATTGGCGAACTATCAAGTACTTTAGCCAGCGAAACAATCAATGAATCAACGGATGGACAGGAAGATATATGGCAACTGTAACCACCAATATGTCAGAACATCCTGCATGGTCTGACCTAACATTTAGCGATAATGAGGCAGCGGGCAGTACCGATACCGTAACCGATTATACGGCCACTTCTGAACACAATCATCCGATTGTCGGTGACCGTGTGATTGAGGGCGATGGCACCAGTCAAGACGCTTGGCAGAATTGGCAAGGACTGCAAGACTTACCTCGATTGAATATTGCACAAAACTTTTTGCCGCATCAGCGTGTGTGTGTCTTTGCCCCGCATCCCGATGATGAAATCTTGGGCTGCGGCGGTATGCTGCAACAACTGGTGGCTAATGGCAATCCTATCATCTTGATTCATGTGACCAATGGCACACAAAGCCATCCAGACTCGCAGATTTATCCGCCACAAAAACTTAATGTCATCCGTCCACAAGAAAGCCTTGCGGCATTAAAAGCATTGGGCATCGCTCAACAGGTCACGACTATGACTCTAGGTCTAACGGATGGTGATGTATTTGCTCAACAAGCCCCGTTTAACGAAAAATTAGCCGCTATTATTCAGCCTGACGATATTTTAGTGACACCCTTTGCTCACGATGGCCATCCTGATCACGAAGCCACAGGTCAGGTGGTATCTGCTTTTGCCAAGCAGCACAATCTGGCCTGTTATCAAGCACTCATTTGGGCATGGCATTGGGCAAAACCGGATGACAGCCGCATTCCTTGGCACTGTGCCCTCAGGCTTGATTTAACCCCTGAGCAATTACAGCGTAAAACGCAAGCCATTGCCTGTTTTAAAAGCCAAATCACCGTTGATGAAAGTACGGGTAACCCGCCCATTTTATCGGCGCAAGCCATCGCTAGAATTAGCCAGCTCTGGGAGGTTTATTTGTATGAACCACATGTCTGAATCGACAACGCCAATGACGCTTACTACTGATACTGACATTAACAACCAGTCTGACAGCTATTCAGCAACGTATTTTGATGCGTTATATAACGACAGTACCGACCCATGGCAATATCAGACCCGCTGGTATGAAAAACGCAAACGTGATATGTGTCTGGCGGTCCTGCCCCAAGCAAAATATGGCAATGGCATTGAATTGGGCTGCGGCAATGGCGTTTTTAGCGAATTACTGGCCCACCGCTGTCAGGCATTGGTCTGTATAGATGGTAATCATCATGCGGTACAACTTGCCAGTCAACGCTTGTCAGCGTCCTCTCATGTTAGGGTGATTCAAGGGACGATTCCTAACGCTCTATTCACTTTAAAAGAGGCGTTTTTAGGATCTGAGCCTTCATCAGACCATCCTCTTGTCAGTCAACCACCCTTTGATTTGGTTGTCATTAGCGAAATTTTATATTATTTATCCCCAAACGAGATTGATGCGGTGACCACTTGGATCGGTCAAAACCTTGCCATAGGCGGCACATTACTGTGCTGTCATTGGCGCTACCCCATTGATGGCTTTGTGATGACAGGCGACACGGTGCACCAACGCTTACACCAAGCGTTTAATTTAGCAAAGCGTGGGATAAACAATAAGAGCGCTCAGCAAGTGGCTTTTAGTCATCAAAGTGAGATTATCGATACCGATTTTTTACTAGACGTTTGGCAAAACACGTCAAATTCAGTCGCTATGCAAGAAAACTTAATATGAGGCGTACGACAGCTAGCAACACAATGGGTGGTACATGGATGAGATAAAAATCGGTATTGTGATTCCCGCTCATAATGAAGCGATGACAATGACCAATTGCCTCACGTCGGTTCAGACAGCCATGACGCAGCTGCCGCCGACCATTACGGCGTACCCACTTGTGGTGCTGGATAGTTGCACCGATGAGACGCTTGCATTAGTCAAAGCCGCAGGTGTGGATTACCTATGCTGTCATTATCACTGTGTGGGACGGGTGCGAGATATGGGTATTCGCCATGCCATCAAAAAAGGTGCAACGTGGATTGCCTGCACAGACGCAGATTCAATCGTAACGGTAGACTGGCTGATACAGCAAATCGTCCATATGACGCAGCAGCCTACGGATATGATTTGCGGTGTGGTGAGCGTGGATAGCTGGGCGCATTTAGCACCGCAAACGCGACAAGATTATATCAATCACTACCAAGACAGTATGGGACATCGCCACATTCACGGCGCAAATTTAATGTTTAGCAGTGAAGCATATCTTACGGTGGGTGGCTTTGCCCCATTGCCTTGTCATGAAGATGTGGATTTGGTCAAAAAATTTGAGGCCCAAGGCTATGCCATCACTTGGAGCAATCAGGTCCGTGTGATTACCAGCAGCCGTTTAGAAGCTCGGGCGGCAGAGGGTTTTGCCGCATTTTTGGCGAATTTAGAAAAAAGCCATTTATCTGAATGACCTCATCAAGGGTTGAGTTAAAAGGTATCCCGTGCTGCATCAGTAATGATGCTCAGCCATTTCTTTATACAATCTGCTGCCATCCGGATGTGGCGTCATGCTCATCTTGATGGGCAAACAAGGGATGCGCTTTGGCTTCATGTAAGCTCAGCACAGGGGTCACGCAGACATCAACCGAGGCAAAGACTTGTTGCCAATAGGCCAGCGTTTGACTGGCAAATTTTTCTGCGATTGTTTTGGTTGCCGACTGGCTCTCAATCATGTGCGGCATAACACCCCGTTGCCAGTGTACGTCTTTAAGCGCTGGCAACTCCAGCACATCGCACAGTCCTTGCCAGAACTTTAGCTCCAATGAGCCAACCGCCATATAACGATGGTCGGCAGTTTGGTATAAACGGTAGCAAGGCAGTGCCCCTCCCAAAAAGTCATGCTGCGGCGTGGGACGCTTACCTGTGAGACTCTCAACCAGTGCGCCGGTTGCCTTTGGCATGACCATGTGCTGATATAAGCTATGGGTCATACTGATCGCAATATGACGACCTTTTTTGGTACGCTGGGCGGCGAATACAGCAGCAAGTATAGCAATCACTGCCGTATCACTACCGCCCGCTAAATCAGCAAACTGGACATTCGGCATGGCCTGCTCACCTTGGGCGGTCTTTAATTGATCAAGGACACCGCTCATGGCCATAAAGTTAATATCATGGCCTGCTTTATTGGCCCAGTCATGATTGACGCGGCCCTCAGCTTCCATCGTGCTGTCTGTGACACCATACCCTGTGATTGAGGCGATCACCAGCTTTGGGTTGATGGCGTGCAGCGTTTGGGCGTCTAGGCCCATGCCTTTTAGGACACCAGGGCGAAAGCTATCTAACATGACATCCGCATCTTTAAGATGGGCTTTAATGGCCTCAATACCTTTAGCATCACGAAAATCATGTTTTTCGGTGGTCTTGCCATGATTTAAGGCGGTAAACAAGTCACCAAAAGCTCTGGCGGAGTCACCATTTGTGGGTTCGATTTTGATGATATCTGCCCCCAAATCAGCCAGCAGGCGCGTGGCAAAAGGTCCGGGTAGGTTACGAGTCAAATCAACCACTCGTAACCCTCGCAGACAGTCAGTCATTTGTTCATGCATCTGTCCGTGGTTTGGTAACTCTCTGTTAGCCATCTGAGAACACCTCGCCTTTGTCTGCCATTGCTAACAAAATCTGAGCAGGCTCGAAACGCTCCCCGTATGTCGCAGCAAGCTCACGACTACGCGCAATAAACGCGTCTATTCCCATGGCATTGATAAACTGTAGCGTACCACCCTGATGTGGCGCAAAGCCCCAACCAAAAATAGAACCAATATTGGCATCAGCGACAGAGCGTACGACGTTTTCTTCATAACACTTAGCGGATTCATTGGCTTGGATGAACATCAACCGATCGACCAAATCCTGCTGCGGTGGTTGCTCGGTTTTTGGTGGGTATAGTTTCGTCAATTCAGGCCATAAGTGTTTATCGCCATTGTCTGAGTACTCATAAAAGCCTTTGCCGCTCTTTTTGCCTGCGCGGTTGTACTCTTTTACCAGTGTTTTGAGAATCTCATACGATGGGCGTACAGGAATTGACTTTCCTTCTGCGGCCATATCCAATTGCTGCTGTTCACTAACGTGTAGCGCAAGACTCAATGACACCTCATCTTGTAACGCCAGTGGCGGCATCGGCATCCCTGCTTTCGTGCCAGCCACTTCGATACTGCGTGGATGAACGCCCTCGCCTAACATGGCGATACCTTCTGAGACATACGTGCCAAACACACGCGAGGTATAAAACCCACGACTGTCATTTACCACGATAGGCGTCTTGCCAATTTGCAGCACATAATCAAAGGCTTTGGCTAAAGTCGCATCATCGGTTTGCTCGCCCATGATAATCTCAACCAAAGGCATCTTATCAACGGGTGAAAAGAAATGCAGACCAATGAACTGGTTCGGGCGCGTACTGGCTTTTGCCAGTCCAGTGATCGGCAGTGTGGAAGTATTGGAGGCAAAAACCGCTGTTTTAGCAATGACGGCTTCGCTTTGCTGCGTACACTTGGCTTTGATGTCTCGATTTTCAAATACCGCTTCGATGATAAGGTCACAGTCTGCCAAATCGTCATAGGAAAAAGTTGGCTTAATACGATCTAATAGCGCTTGTTTTTGCTCTCTAGTGGCGCGCTGACGGCTGGTGGCTTTATCAAGAATCTTAGCAGAGTACGCTTTGCCTTTTTCCGCCCCTGCTATCTCGGTATCTAGTAGCACAACATCAATGCCCGCTTTGGCAGTGACATAAGCAATGCCCGCCCCCATCATACCAGCGCCCAAAATACCGACTTTTTTGGTTTGCGTGCGCTCAAACCCTTGAGGACGCGACTGACCTTTTTTAATATTGTTAAGCTGAGTCCATAGCGTGCTGATCATGTTTTTAGATTCAACAGAGAGCACACAAGCTGCAAAGTAACGCGATTCAATCTCAAGACCGGTGTCGATATCCACGAGGCACCCTTCAAACACGCAAGACATGATGTGCGTAATCGCTGGATAATTACCGTGCGATTTTTGATTGGCCATGGCTGGCGCCACTGAAAATACTGGCACTACCTGAGGATGCTTGCTATCGCCACCAGGGATTTTAAAGCCTTTTTTGTCCCATGGCTGCTGGGCATTTGGATTGGCCTTAATCCATTCTTTGGCCTGCTTTAGCATATCTACTTTGTCAGTGGCGATGGTATCAATCAGACCCATGTCTTTAGCAGTGGCTGGGCGCAGCTCTTTGCCTTGCGTCATCAGCTCAAGCGCCACTTGAATACCGACTAGGCGAGGTAAACGCTGAGTACCGCCGCCGCCTGGCAGCAAGCCCAATTTGACTTCAGGCAGTCCCAGTTTCATTTTAGGTGCATCGATTGCAATACGATAATGACACGCTAGGGCAAGCTCTAAACCACCGCCAAGTGCTGTCCCTGTCAACGCTGCAACGACTGGTTTTCCTGATGTCTCAAGTTTACGCAGACTACCTTTCAGATCTTCAGCCAACTCAAACGCTTGCTCAGCGGTTTTGATGGTAGACAGTTGGTCGATATCTGCACCGACCACAAACGTCTCTTTACCTGACGTCAAGATTAAGCCTGTCACAGACTCATCGTTAATAAAGCTGTCTGTCATCGCCGCAAACGCCTCGGTAAAACCCTCACCGATGACATTCATTTTGCGCGTACTTTGATCAATGATGACAGTCACGATGCCATCGTCATCACGTTGGGCAGAAAAACCTTCCAGCTTATTAATTAAATCCACACTGTCTTTCGCCCCATCTTTTACACTATTGTTTATAGTCATGTTTCGTCCTTTGAATAGTCCCTTAATTACAATGCTCTTCCCATCTGAACCAAATCAAGCTAATAAAAGCATATCAACCTGTTCGCGCTCAATGATCTAGACACGCTCAATGATCGTCGCAATACCCATACCGCCGCCCACACATAGAGTAATCATCGCCGTTTTTAGGTCACGGCGTTCTAACTCATCAAGGACAGTCGTCATAAGCATGGCACCTGTTGCCCCAAGCGGATGACCCATGGCGATCGCGCCGCCATTGACATTGACGATATCGAGCGAGAGTCCAAAATCATCAGCGGTATTCAGTGGTATCGCAGCGAACGCCTCATTGATCTCCCATAAGTCAATATCTGAAGCTTGCATACCCGCTTTTTTGAGGGCTTTTTGGCAAGCGGGCGTCGGGCCTGTCAGCATAATGGCAGGCTCTGAGCCAATCACTGATGCCATCGTGATCTTAGCGCGTGGTTTAAGGCCTGCTTTTTGACCGGCAGCGGCACTACCGACCAAACACAGAGCGGCCCCATCAACGATACCCGAAGAATTGCCAGCATGATGCACGTGGTCAACGTTCTCAATGCTGGTATACCTGTCTAATATGACGCTATCAAAGCCCATTTTCCCGGGCACAATAAAAGAGGGCTTAAGTCCCGCTAACGTCTCAACATTGGTGTTAGGACGGATGGTTTCATCTTTGTCCAACAGTATCATGCCATTGATATCCGTCACAGGAACGACGGACTTATCGTAGTAGCCTTTCTCCCACGCATTAGCAGCACGGCGATGCGACTCGGTGGCAAAGGCATCAACGTCAGTACGGCTAAAGCCTTTGAGCGTCGCTATAGTATCTGCGCCAACCCCTTGCGGCACAAAATGCGTCGCTTCATTGACCCGGGGGTCCATATACCAAGCGCCACCATCAGAACCCATCGGTACGCGGCTCATGGACTCAACCCCACCTGCCACCACCATGCCCTCCATACCGGACATGACCTTGGCGGCAGCCAAATTGATAGACTCAAGGCCTGACGCACAAAACCGAGACAAGGTGACACCCGCGACACTTTGTGCCCAGCCAGCGTCGATAACCGCGATGCGTGCAATATCAGAACCCTGCTCACCAACTGGTGTCACACACCCAAGCACCACATCATCAACCAAACTGGTGTCCAAGTGGTGACGCTGCTGCATCTCCTTTAATAAGGTGCGCGTCAACCAAGTCGGTGATGCCTGATACAAAGAACCATCCTTTTTTCCTTTACCACGCGGGGTACGGATAGCCTCATAAATGTAAGCGGTCTCAGTCATAAAAAATCCCTTTTTTCTTTTATCAATCAACAATAACTAGCGCAATTTTATTTTCAACGAACCATAAAACGTACTAACTTTATCCAAAAAACGGCGGCAAACACTTACATAAAGCGTGACGCCAGCTCTTTCATAATCTCATTGGTGCCACCGTAGATCTTTTGTACTCGAGCATCGGCATACAAGCGAGCGATTGGATACTCTGTCATGTAGCCATAGCCCCCAAAGAGCTGGACGCACTCATCAATCACGTCACATTGTTTTTGCGTCACCCAGTACTTAACCAGTGAGGCATGAGGAACGGTTAATTTACCTTCTAACATGGCATCGATAGCGGCATCACACATACTGCTAGCAGCAAGATAATCGGCGTAGCATTCTGCCATCTTAAAGCGCGTATTTTGGAACGACCAAACTGGCTTGCCAAAGGCTTCTCGGCCTTTAACGTAATCTAGTGTCAAATTGATCGCAAGCTTCATTGCACCAATCCCTGATATGGCAATGATCAAACGCTCACGGGGCAGCTCTTGCATCATCTGAATGAAACCCATGCCTTCTACTGTACCCAAAAGGTTCTTTTGGGGCACACGTACATTACTGAAGAACAGCTCTGAGGTGTCTTGTGAAGTCATACCGATCTTATCGAGATTACGACCACGCTCAAAACCAGTCACTTTATCGGTTTCTACCATAATAAGTGAGACACCTTGAGCGCCTTTATCACGATCTGTCTTGCAAGCCAGCAAAATCAGATTGGCATGCTGACCATTGGTGATAAAGGTTTTTGAACCATTGATAATATAGTCCTCACCATCTTTTACGGCGTAAGTCTTGATATTTTGTAGGTCTGAGCCAGTCCCAGGTTCAGTCATAGCAATCGCGGCCACATACTCACCAGTCGCCATCTTAGGTAGCCATTCTTTTTTCTGCTCTTCTGTACCATGAGCCAAGATATAAGGGGCGACAATACCTGAATGCACCGTCCCACCAAAACCTGACTGATTGGCCTCTGCTTGTGCATAAAGAAGCGCCGCTTCATGGCCAAAATCTCCGCCGCCGCCGCCATACGCTTCTGGTATTGATGCGCACAAAAACCCCATCGCCCCTGCCTCTTCCCAAGCCGCGCGATCAATCATGCCGTTTTTGCGCCACTGCTCATCCTTTGACTCCCAACTTTTAAACATTTTTAGCGCACTGTCATAAACCATTTGGTGCTCTTCAGTCATCCAGTTTGGGGTAAATTTTTCTATACTCATGTTGTCTATCCTTGACGAGGGTGAATGGGTAGTGGGTAAGCCAAACTTATCTAAAGGGAAATCACTCTATGTATGGTAATATGTATTACCGTTAAAAACAGATAATAAACCCTTGTTGATTGCTCACACTGAGTACTTATACTAGGATAGTATCCGTACTCGCGCAACCACTTAAACAACAATGGTAATACCCATTACTCATTTTGTTTGTGTAGTAAGTTGGTTGGGCGACTTAGGGCTTGCGTAGAAAATGTCTAAAACACACCAGCACACAGGAAGCATAAGGTATGAAAACGACCAGTCAGGTAGATCACGTCACTGAGGCCCGGCACCTATCCCCTTTATCCGCTATGCGCCCTACCACGCTGGACAATATTGAAAAAGCCGTACGTAAGCTATTTGCAGGTTTTGATGCTAATGAGGTCACCATGGCGCAGATTGCGAAGACCGCTAATGTCTCATTGCAAACCCTTTACAAATACTTTGGCGACAAACAAACCCTGTTTTATACCATTATGGACAGAGTGTTGGGACGACTAGCGTCACGGATGATAGATCACCTACAAGGTATTGATAGCGTAGAGGAGCGGCTGCGTAAGACGTTATGGGTATGCTTTGACTTTGTCGACTCCCATCCCGACGCGGTGATGGTGTTGTATTCGGTGTCAGAGCTACACTTTCGTAATATCGCTATTTATGAGAACAAAGAGCTGATTGACGCGTTTTTGACGGTGTTAGAAGATGGCCAAACTCGTGGCGTGTTAAATGACACAGTGCCACTTTATACACTTTTTGACGTGTTTATGGGGTTTATCAACCGCCTTGGACTGATGCATATCATTCGTCAGACAGAGACGCCCATTATTGCGGAGTTCGATGCGCTGTTTGTGATTTTATGGCGGGCAATCTCTAAACCTGAATGACCAATCAAGGCATAAATATAGAATATATCGCTTAAAACGTTGGCTTTGACAATAAAAAAAGCCTCACTATAAAGTGAAGCTTTATGTTGCTTAAAACGTCTGTATATATATCCCATCTTTTTATGGCTTATCTACAAAAATCTCTTCACTCAAGTTAATAGGCCTTTTATATAATATCACAGCACTTACACACCACTAGACTTTGGTAAGCCGTACGTCACTCTATCCACCACTGTATTATTTTGTTCTGTAGTCAGTCGATAGCCTTTGATTATCCCGTCATACGGCAAATGCCCTTCATACTGCTGATAGTGCTCACAAATACCTTCTTGTACTATCGACTCCCGCTCTGCCTCATCTAGTGTGGCAAAACCACGAGGTAGATGGACCTGAGCGAAACGTGATGCAGCGGCGCGAGACATCCAATTTGCGCCGCTAGTAAAGTGAAAATCCACATCCGCTCGTAAGTTATATTGGGGCAAAGGATTGGGGGCATGGGCTAATTTGTATTTGATCTGCTCGATGTCTTCTGCAAACGGGGCATAAGGTATTTCTAGCACCACAAACAGCTTCGCTAAAAAATCATCGGCTGTAAAGTACTTATCTATATAACTGCCATCCAGTCCAAGATGCTTGTTCGACAATACGTGCCGCAGGCGATCACAGGCGGGTATGGTATGCTTCAGAGGATAGCCCATGGCTTTGACAATGTCTTGCGAACACAGCTTAAGTGCCTCTATTTGATTGACTGCATATTGCGCCAGAGGATGACACGGACGGTAACGACGGGTATATTTGGATTGGTTGGCCGTGTGGCTCTTGGTATTGAACACCTTAGACTCCTGTAACTCCGACAAAAAAGTATGAAATAAGCCCAAACAGGCAAATAAAATCAGGCACAAATGAGGATGTCGGAGTACAGGCTCATGCGCTTTACCAGAGTTATTTTATATCGTGCTGGAAGTTGCAAGGTTTGTCCGTCGCCATTAGATTGCCATAACGGCTAGCGGTACAAAACTGTTAAACCCACGATAGGTGATTCACTGATGATAGCATACCAGATGATAGAAAATAAATACTGTTACTCATGTTGTTACTGTTAACCAATACTATTATTAATCTTACTTTTAAAGCGTGTTAACAATACCAGACCCTATCAAGCGTCTGGTTATAAAACAGCCTTCTTGATGACCAATAGGTGGACAGGGGTTATACATGATAACCTCAATACTCCTTTTATATCGTGTTACTTCTTGCTTGAAAACCGATGCTCATTAGCAAAAAACTACTTTAACTTATCTCTTTGAATTGGTATCTTTCCCTCCTTTCTTGACCCCCTTATATCTCTTACCCCACTTTTCAGCTAATTTTGCTGTATTAGCCTCTTCTTTGTATTGGATTTTATGAAACACAACCTTGAGGTGAGCTCAGACGCTCGCCGAACTCAGTATTTTCAAGTTTTTTTGATGGGTGTGAGCGCATTCATTATGAACACGACCGAATTTGTCCCTGTGGCCTTATTAAGTGACATTGCTCAAGATTTTTCTATCACCACGGCAGAGACAGGTTGGATGCTGACGCTTTATGCTTGGATTGTCGCTGCGATGTCATTGCCGTTGATGCTGCTGACCAGTCGCTTTGAGCGCAAGCGTTTGCTCTTAGGTCTTTTTGCCGTCTTTATTGCAAGCCATGTCCTGTCAGTGTTTGCATGGAGTTTTGATGTGCTGCTTATCAGTCGCGTTGGGATTGCACTGTCCCATGCGATATTTTGGTCAATCACGGCGGCGATTGCCATACGCGTGGCACCTAAAGGTAAAAAAGCGTTGGCGCTTAGTGTGCTGGCGACGGGTACGTCGCTTGCGATGGTGCTAGGTGTACCTTTAGGACGATTGATTGGTCAATGGTTTGGCTGGCGCGCGACCTTTGGTGGTATTGGCATCATTGCCCTCATTGTCTTTATCCTACAAGCGAAGCTCTTGCCAACCCTGCCTAGTATGTTTGAAGGCTCTTTTCGAAAGATCCCAGAATTGCTCAAAAATCCATTGTTGGTCTGTTTGTATTTACTGATTTTGCTCGTCTTTACCGCACACTACACTGCTTACTCTTATATCGAGCCTTTCATGCGGCAGGTTGGCTCAATCAGTGAGAACCTAGCGACTTTTGTATTGCTACTTTTTGGTGCCGCAGGTATTTTGGGTAGTGTGATATTTAGCCGCTGGGGTGACAGTTTTAACACTAGGCTGATGCTGATATCGACGATACTGATGCTGGTTTCTATGCTTGCCCTGCTCTTTGCCGTAACCTCGATATGGGCACTTAGCTTGATTGCCTTACTTTGGGGGGCCGCGCTCATGCTACTGATTATTTCTATGCAAGCCAAAGTCATCATGGTGGATGTGAGTGCACAAGACATGCTGATGTCGATGTTCTCAGGTATTATTAATTTAGGAATTGGGACAGGCGCGTTGTTCGGCGGGTATGCAGTGACGCATATCTCTTTATCCAGTGTGGGCTACGTTGGGGCTGCTATCGCGAGTGCCGCGCTGCTACTGATGTTATTTATGATAAAGCGCTTCCCTGAGCTGGGCAGCAGACTCGGCTAAGCAGTAAGGAGCGCTGGTTTTAATAGTCCACTTTACCGCGTAAGGCTTTGGTCTTGCCGCGCTGGGTTTTTTGATCGACACGTTTACGCTTGGCGTTTCTACTCGGTTTGGTAGGCTTGCGGGTCTTATTGACATACGTGGCTTTTATGATGAAGCTGCGCAGACGTTCAAACGCATCGATTTTGTTTCTTTCTTGCGTGCGAAACTGCTGGGCTTTAATGATGAGCACACCTTCTTTGGTGATTCGGCTGTCTTTACTATCCAGCAGGCGCTGCTTATGAATATCACTCAAACTTGAGGCGTGGATATCAAACCGCAGATGAATCGCAGAGGAGACTTTATTGACATTTTGCCCGCCTGCTCCCTGCGCGCGTATGGCACTGATCTCCACTTCATTGTCATTGAGGCTAATATTATTGCTGATAAAAATCATAGGGTATTTTGATAGAGTCTTAGTATGTGTGGTTTATGATAAAGCATTATTTCACCGCTTGCCACTTTGCCAATAACTGACGGCAGCGCTCAATCACGGGCGCATCGACCATCTCGCCCTCTATTTTAAACACCGCCTGCCCGCTTTGTTCATACTCTGCGACCACACGCTGCGCAAACTCAAGCTCACTAGCTGTCGGTTGTAGGGCTTGTTGGACAGTGGCTACTTGCTTGGGATGAATACACAGCATCCCTAACATACCCATTTGCGACCACAACTGTACGCGAGCGCGCAATCCTGCCCCGTCGTTGAAGTCAGGGTAAATGGTGTCGATGGGCGGCGCTAACTGATGTATTTTCGACGTTAAAATTAATTGATAGCGGATTTGATTGGCAATGATATCCGCTGAGGGCGTGCCTGCTTGCACGCGCAGATCATTGCACAAGTCTAAAAACCCATAACTGAACGCGATCAATCCAGTTGTTTTTGCCATGCTATCTATGTGATATAAACCAGCGGCACTTTCTATTAGTGCGATGACAGGTAGACCAGTACGCTGATGCACGTATTCAATATCTGCTGCTTTTTCCGCTTTGGCCAGTAGCACACCCGCTATTTTAGGCATTTGCTGGCATAGCGCTATGTCTTTGGGAAATGCTTGACTGCCTGCTTGATTAATCCGTAGCCAAATCGGCTGATGATTTTGCGTGTCATTTTGATCGTCATAGTATTTTTTCAACGCCTCTCGAGCTTGTGCTTTATCCTCTTGGGCAACGGCATCCTCCAAATCAACAATCACTGCATCTGCATCACTGGCAAACGCTTTTGCCACTCGATCGATCCGAGTCGCTGGGACAAATAACCACGTTTTGTTTTTAGAGATGGCGGCTGCTATATTGTCGTTCACTGCATCCATGGTTGACCCCCTTGTTTTATTTCCGTCTCTGCCATTTTGGTTGTTTGCGTTTATTATGCCATTACCGAGCTGGTTTTCGTATAGGGAGGGTCGTAAACGCGATGCGATAGTAGAGGTCTAAAGAAGTTTTGTGTCCAATTCAGGCGTTAAACCAAAAAACCGCACAGAGATGACTCTTATGCGGTTTTTTTAAACACGGTCTCTGTGCTTCTATCAGCAATAGAAGCTAGGCGAGCATGCCGCCATCTACCACCACCGTTGCTCCTGTGGTATAGCTCGATGCATCAGACACCAGATATAATACTGTGCCAGCCATCTCATCGGGATCAGCCACGCGCCCTAAAGGGATGGCATGCAGCGCCATTTTTAAGACTTTATCATTGGTGGTCAAGGCAGAGGCAAACTTTGTATCGGTCAAGCCTGGCAATAGCGCATTCACACGAATATTTAATGGGCCACACTCTTTGGCAAAGGCTTTGGTCATACTAATGACAGCCGCCTTAGTGATTGAGTAAATACCTTGCTTGTCACCCGCGACCAAACCATTCACTGACGCGGTATTTAAAATGACGCCGCCGCCCTGATCACGCATCATCTTGCCCGCAGCGGTCGACATAAAGAAGTAGCCGCGAATGTTAACTTCAACGGTCTTATCAAAAGCCGCTAAATCGGTGTCTAAGATATGCCCGTAATAAGGGTTGGCGGCGGCGTTATTGACCAAGATATCAATTTGACCAAATTCACTTTTGATATGCTCAAAAATCGCATCAATCTGCTCCATATCTCCCACATGGCAAGCAAAAGCACTGGCTTTATAACCATCCGCTTTGATGCTATCAGCCACTGCTTGGCAAGCGTCGATTTTGCGGCTAGAGACAATCACGTGTGCCCCTCTTGATGCAAGCAGACGTGCAATAGACTCGCCAATACCGCGGCTAGCACCCGTCACTAAGGCAATCTTACCGGTTAAATCAAATAAATCTTTCATCGTTATTCCTTATATTTTAATAAATATTTTAGACACTAAGCCAGCATACCGCCATCGAGGGTAAAGGCATGACCATTCATAAAGCTGCTCTCATCACTGGCCAGCCATGCAATCGCACCAGACACCTCATCAACTTCTCCCAAACGGCGCAGTGGGCTGGCCTTAATGGTGGCTTGCTGCGCGCGCTCGTCCATATTTGCCATGGTATTACGCACCATTGGTGTATCAATAAAACTTGGACACACCGCATTAAAGCGAATATTGACACGGGCGTATTCATGGGCCGCAGACTTGGTAAGCCCCATGACGCCATGTTTAGCGGCACTATAAATAGACAACATGGGCGCAGATCGCAAGCCTGCAATAGACGCCACATTAATCACATGACCACCGCCATTTGGTGCCATACAAGTAACCGCAGCACGCATACAGTGCCAGACGCCTTTTAGGTTCACTGCGATATTACGGTCAAAATCTTCCTCAGTTAGCTCATGCATGGGGGCAGGTTTATGGTCGATACCAGCGTTGTTTACCACGACATCGAGACCACCAAGCGCTTGCACAGCAAAAGCAAATAACGCTCGTACTTCATCGCCACTGGTGACATCTACCTTTTTAAAGGTAATGCTATTGCCAGCATCTTGACCTTGCTTGGCGATGGCAGCGCCTAGTTCTTCTGCCCTGTCACCAATCACGACTTTTGCGCCGCGACTGGCCAGTAGTAACGCACTGGCGGCACCGATACCAGACGCGCCACCCGTAATCAAAATGCGCTTACCAGCAACATTACTTCCTACACTAGATGCTACTCCATTTATATTTTGTGTCATGATTTATCCCTCTACCTTAAGTACCAGCTTGCCAAAATTTTTCCCTTTAAAAAGCATCATTAAGGTATCAGGGAAGGTCTCGATACCTTCAACGATATGATCTTTTACTTTGATATCACCTGACTGAATCCAGCCCGCAATCTCTTTCATCGCGATTGGGTATTCCTTGATATTATCAAACACCACAATACCTTCCATACGCGCGCGATTGACCAATAATGACAAGTAATTTGATGGGCCTTTGACCGCTGTGGTATTGTTATATTGGCTAATCGCACCGCAAATAACGATGCGCGCGCGCAGATTAATCTGGGTGAGTACGTCATTTAAAATATCGCCACCAACATTGTCAAAATACACATCAACGCCATCTGGGCAGGTTTGCTTTAGTGCTTTTTTTACGTCTTCGTTTTTATAATCGATGGTCGCATCAAATCCAAGCTCATCAATCAAGAACTGACATTTTTCGCTACCGCCTGCGATACCGACGACTCGGCAGCCCTTAATTTTGGCAATTTGACCGACCAAACTACCAACCGCACCTGCCGCGCCAGATACGACAACGGTCTCGCCTGCTTTTGGCTCCCCTGTTTTTAATAAACCAAAATAGCCAGTCATGCCCGGCATACCCAATACGCCCAAGTAATAAGACAATGGTGCGAGATTTGGATCGACTTTGTGCAGGCCCGTACCATCACTGACGGCATACGATTGCACACCATTGTGACCAGCCACATAATCACCAACGGCAAACTTCTCATGCTTGCTTGCAATAACTTCACCCACCGTACCAGCACGCATGACATCACCAATCTGTACCGGCTCGATGTAAGACTTTGCGTCATTGAGCCACCCACGCATCGCCGGATCCATAGAGATATACTCAATTTTTATCAGCAACTGTCCGTCTTTGATGGTCGGCAGTTCTGTCTCGGTATATTCCCAAGTATCGGCGCTCGGTTCGCCAACGGGTCTTGCTTTTAGTCGCCACTGCTTGTTGATTGTTGTCATTACTCTTTCCTTAGAGAGGTTTTTAGAACCAGTCGGCTTGCATGTCCGTGCAAACAGAATTGTTGTGGGTTAAAATTGCGATATCGCGATTGATTAATGGTAATTCCCAATCGATAAAATATTTTGCCGCCTGTATTTTTCCCTGATAGAAATTTTGTTTTTCAGCATCGGTTGTCTCACTTAACAGTTGCTCAGCTTTACTCGCTTGGCGAATCCAAATCCAGCTCAGCACAATGGAGGCAAAAACATTCATGAGCGCTTGGGCGTTGCCAGTAAGCGTTACCGCCTCTTCAGTCTGTAAAACTTTGCTTAAATGCACCAGCACGTCATGCAGATGACCCATATAAGGCGTTAATTTACCCGCAAGCGCTGCGCTCTCAGGCGTGGTGATGCTGGTTAGATCTTGCGTGATTTCACGTTTTAGAATCTGAATACCAAGACCGCCTTTTTGCCATAACTTGCGAAATGACAAATCTAAGGCTTGCACGCCATTTGTGCCTTCGTGGATGGGGTTGAGACGGTTGTCACGCCAAAACTGCTCGGCATGATATTCGCGCGTATAACCGGCACCGCCCAATACTTGAATGCCCAAGTCATTGGCTTTAGGGCCATACTCAGACGGCCATGCTTTTAACACTGGTGTGAGTAAGTCTAATAGTTCTGACAGCTCATTTTTTAGCGTTTCGTCTTCACAAGTATTGATACGGTCGATAAGGTTTGAGCCGTATAAGCACAAGGAAATACCGCCCTCAGAGTAGGCTTTTTGCGCGAGTAACATACGCTTTACATCGCCATGCTGGATGATTGCCGTGGCGGCATCTTCAGGCTTGTTGTTCGGTGCGATTCGACCTTGCGTTCGGTCTTTGGCGTAATCTAGCGAGTACTGATAACCCCGATAGCCAATCATAGAGGCACCAAAACCAACCGCGATACGTGCCTCATTCATCATTTTGAACATATAACGCAGACCAAAGTGCGCTTCGCCAATCAGATAACCATGACAGTCGCCTTCATCACCAAAGCTCAATGCCGTCGAGGTAGCCCCTCGATAACCAAGCTTATGAATGAGTCCAGTCAAATGCACGTCATTGCGCTCGCCAACTGACAAGTCATCGTTTAAGCGATATTTTGGCACGGCAAACAAAGAAATCCCTTTGACGCCACCAGGACCGCCTGGAATTTTGGCCAGTACCAAATGGACAATATTGTCAGACAGTTCATGATCGCCTGCTGAGATATAAATCTTACTGCCTTTTATTCGGTATGAGCCATCGTCTTGTTTTACCGCGGTGGTTTTGATATCAGCAAGCGATGACCCCGCATGTGGCTCTGTCAGTGCCATCGTTCCAGTAAACTCGCCCGTCAGCATACGCGGCATAAAGGCCGCTTTGATATCGTCATTGGCAAAGTGTGAGATCACGTTGATTGCCGCTGTGGTCAAAAATGGATACGCAGTCGTTGATGGGTTGGCCGCCATAAAATAGCCTGCCACTGCTGTCATCACTGTTTCAGGCAGCTGCATCCCACCATCTTCGAAGCTATAACGACCCGCGATAAAGCCCGACTCACGAAACGCATCAAAGGCGACTTTCACATCATCTATCATGCTGACTTTTTTACCATCAAACTGCGGCTCGTTTTTATCGGCAACATGGTTGTGCGGCAAAAACAAATCGGTTGCTATTTTGTTAGCGGTGTCTAATACCGCATCGAATGTCTCGCGGCTATGCTCTGAGAATTTGGGATGTTCGGTCAGCGTTTCAGTGTCCAAAACATCGTATAATTGGAACGGTACTTCAAAATCATTGATAAGCGTCTCTGCGGCCATAATGTTCTCGTTAGTATTGTCGTTAACAAAAAAATTGGTTATCAATAGATACTAAGCTAATTTCGCGCCTTGCCGTATTGTCATTTATGACATAATTATGGTCAAATAAGACATACAATAAGAAATTTTTAGCTAAAAAACTGTCTATTTGGGTAATAGCTATCAAAGGAAAGCCGACACAGATGCCTAACTACCAACCGTTTAAAGTCATTATTTTGGGATTCGATGGGGTGCTCGGTAGTGTACTTGCTGGTGCATTGGACTTGTTTTCATTCACTGGTGTCAGCTGGCAGCGATTTTTGGATGAGGCAGTTGAGCCTAGATTTAATGTGCAAATAGCGAGCCTAGGCGGTGTGGATATCAGATGCAGCAATCGCTTACTCATGCAAGCGCATTGTGACATTCAAGACGTCACGGCATGCGATTTATTATTAATACCCACCATTGGTGATTCAATCGATAAAGTATTAAGACAAAACAGTGAGCTGCTACCGCACCTACAGCGACTGGCTAAGACCAAGGCTGATATTGCCAGCAATTGTAGCGGAGCGTTCTTTTTGGCAAAGGCAGGACTACTAGACGATAAGATAGCCACGACTCATTGGGGTTATGCGAGTAAATTTAAAGCAGATTTTCCACTCGTTGATTTACAGGAGAATCAATTTGTCACCCAATCGGGTAATATATTCTGTGCCGCGGGTGGTAGTGCTTTTTATGATTTGGGATTATTATTGATAGAGCGCTACTGCGGGCGTGAGATTTCTACGCAAGTGGCAAGAACTCAGATTATCGACAGTAAAAGAGGCAATCAAAACAGTTACACAAACGTGACGCTGCACAAGCCGCATTCAGATCCGCTCGTCAAGCAAGTACAAGAGTTTATCGAAGCAAACTTCCATCGGCCTATTCAAGTCAGTCGTTTGGCTAATATGGTCAATATCACCCCGCGTACCTTGAACAGACGCTTTCAGTCTTGTGTCGCCATGCGGCCGATTGAGTACATTCAAGCCGTCAGAATTGAGCAGGCAAAACGCTTATTAGAATCGGGCGATGTGACGATTAAATCGCTGGCCGATCACGTTGGTTATGATGATATCTCATCCTTTACGCGTCTGTTTAAGCGTGCCACGGAACTAACGCCTAAAGAGTATCAGGATAAGTTTTCGCGGCTGCCCATTTAGCAATGATAGCATTGAACGCTTAAACCGCTTGCCACAAGCCTGCAACGTGCATGGCATCTGCCTTGATGGTTGGGTAATTAGTAAAAGCCAGTTGATAGCCATTGCTTGTGTTTGGACTAATTTGGCAAATTGCCCCAAGTGGGAAGCTGTGTTTTTGTCCAATATGGCCAAAACGCATGCCACTATAAATCGGTAAGCCTGTGAGCTTATGCAATTGACGAACCACGGTGGCAACGTCATAACGTTTGTCGTAACTGTCCTCCCCTGCCCCAGATAGCGCACCAAACACGATCGCTTGCTGACCCTTAAACACGCCTGCCAAATACAAATCATAAAGCATACGCTCAATACGATACGCCTGCTCGCCCACATCTTCTAAAAATACAATACCACCTTCGAGCCGCGGTAGATACTCACTACCTGCGAGCGCCGATACCACGCTCAGGTTGCCACCCCAAATGGTGCCCCTCAAGACTTTTGGCTCACCCGTTGTCAGCATACTGGGTAACTGCTGGCTGGTTAAAGACGCATCTTGTACCGTGATGGTTAAATTGGGATTGCTCAGGGCCGCAGCAAACTGTCGACACGTCACTTGGTCGGGTTTTATTTTGCCAAACTCGCTATAAAGCATCGGTGCCGCGAGTGAGCTCATCGCCCCTTTTGCCAGTAGCGCACACTGGATAGCCGTCACATCACTAAAGCCTGCCAGTATCGTACCGCGCTCCGCCATAATGCGCCCAAGCGTTGACCAATCCACCATGGGTAGTAAACGCATCGCACCATATCCACCGCGTACGCCTAGCAGCAGCTTAGGCGCCGCTATCGCACCAGTCGCGATATTTTGTAGGTCGCCGGCTCGCTGTACATCAGTGCCTGCAAAGCGCAAATACTGCCGAGTGGTAATCGCGGGGTTATTCACCTTAAAACCGGCACAAGCCAGCCGATCCAACGCCAGCTGATTGCGCTCCTCACTACCGCCAACATTGGAGCTGGCAAAAATTCGTGTCTCAATCGTTGGTGTGATACAGCTTGTTTGTGAAAATGACGTCTGCGATGGTAAACGCTCATCCAATAACGCCGTGGGCAAATCGTCCTTAGTAATCTGCAAACGACCATTATGCTCACTAGGACTGGCTGCAAAAACTTGAGAGATCCCTTGGGCTGCTAAGGCTGCAGTACCGGCACCAATGCCTATTCGACGCAAAAACTGCCGGCGATTTAATCCAGTACTTATTTCGGTCGCTGTCTTTGGCTGCGTGTGTGTTGCACGACTTGATGGCTGTATAGACGGTATTTTTGAACCCATGCTTTGCTACTACCTGTATGCTTTTATATTGATTATTCATCCGCTTTAATGCCGTGTTTATGGCGCGAGTACGTGCAGGATACGCATGTTATCACGCTCGTCTATGGTAGCGTATTTACCCACACGCCAAGTTGCCCAACCTTTACCCATCTTTACTTTTTCGCTACCGAGACACACAACATAGGGCGATTAGATTTGTTACTGTAAATACAAATTCATCGCAAATAAGTAAGGATAATAATTATGTTTAATAAAAACACTGATAAACACGACGCACTTGTCTCCAATTTGAAACACCTGATAGGCCAAGAAGACAAGCTCAAAGAAAAACTAGAAGATAATAGCTATCTTGAACCTTTTAGCGATGATTTGATGCTATTCATGAGTCTGATCAAAGACTACTACAAAGGCGACTATCGTAAGATTCCTTTTAAAACCATCTCAGCTGGCGTGATTGGTGCGATTTATACACTAAATCCTATTGACCTTATTCCAGACTCCATTCCATTCATCGGTTATGTCGATGACGCACTGGTACTCAGATTTTTCCTAAAGCAAGCTAAAAAAGATCTACATAAATACAAAGCATGGAAACAAGAACAATCGACTTCTAAGAAAGAAGAGCAATCGGACGGTCAGAAAGAAGAACAATCAAACACTAAGAGTCAATCAAACACTAAGAATAGTACCGATATTCAAAAAAAATCATAACCGCCCAACGCTTAAAGCCATAGACAATTACGTGACTAAAAAAGCCATGATCATTGGTTTGATCATGGCTTTTTCTTGTTTATTAAATCTATCAGCTCTCTTAATTAGGGACATCATAACGAGATTTTTCGGGATTAAGCCCGAACGAATAGACAAAGGTCGCCACGATACTATTAATAATAATAAAGGGTAAATCAATGGCAACGTGCCCGAGTAAATAACGACCAATTAACCAAGAGACAATCAGCATAATAATAAAGAAACCACCCAAATACGCTAAGATAGCAGGATGTTTGAGGTTGTAAGGTTGTTCGGTTTCAGGCTTTTTATCCAATATATACGTCCTTACCGCCCAACCAGCCGCATAAGAAAACCCACCCAAAACCACATAACTAAAAAAATTCATATTGCCTGACTCTAATGACTGAACTGTTGATAACAAATGACGCTGAACTCACGCCGGTAGTACTTACCTAAATACGCTCATCCACATCCTCAATAACAATATCGGCATGCGGGTTGGCTAAAATATCCGTATTGACGGCATCACACTCCACGCGATAGATGGTATTGGCACCGCGATAAATATAGGACAAATACTCACTGTCTAAGAGTGGGTCGATATTGGCGTAAACGGGTTTGACATGAGCCAGTACCAGTACTCGATCAGGCCGACCGATAACGGCGTCGACATGCTCTGGGTCAATAGAGAAAAATTGCGGCACCGCACTATTTTCGATCGCCTCTAATGGCTCAGGATTGTCCCAAACACGTTTGGCACTTGCAGGCTCCTTCATTTGCATCACCCACGAGCCCTCCTGTTGACTGACTTTTATTTGGGCAGGCTCATCTTGGCTTACCGTATAACACCCTTCAAAGACAGATAAGTCTGACGCCGCCTCAACCACTTCTGCTTCAGGTTGCGTGTGACTCTCACTACAAGCAGTCAAAAATAGCGCGCTGCTTATCGCCATACTGAACACTAAGCGGGGCTGTCTTTTAGAAAAAACGTTTGAGCGTAAGGACATAATAGGGTTATCCTGCATGCATTAAAACTTTTGTGTGTGAAGGAAATTATCATTATACAGTGGTGACAAAAACATGACGATTAGCGTGACCGGTAGAGTGGTGTCAGTACAGTAAATGGCTACTGACTCGTTCAGCCAGACGACAGACCCACCTTGTCGCAACCTAACCTATTTTAACAGAAAACCAGACAGTTACTATTATCATATAAGATGTGATGAGTGGTTTTGCGATTTTGCGCACTGAGACTGCTGATATTCACGATAGCACTGTCCATATTAACGATAGATTTGTTATACTCAGGCCCAGCATATTAAGGGATAACTATCTTGAAAATAACGCTAAAGAATCTCTTTGCGCCACCCTCATTTATCATTTATTAGGTCAGTAATTTGTTATGTCAGATAATCGCACCTCAGCGCAGCAGTTTAGCAAAAATAACGCGATGAATCCGTTGGCCGCCAAAGCAAATACGACGGTTGCTTATACAGATGGAGCCTGTAAAGGCAATCCTGGTGCGGGCGGCTGGGGCGCACATCTCATATTTAGTGACGGCAGTACGCAAGATTTATATGGCGGTGACAAAGAGACGACCAACAACCGTATGGAGTTGATGGGTGCGATAAAGGCACTGACGCATAGCCCACTTGCACAAAGACTTGAGATTTGGACCGACTCCAGTTATGTCAAAAAAGGCATTACCGAATGGATTGACGGGTGGAAAAAAAGAGGCTGGAAAACTGCCAGTAAAAAACCCGTGGCCAACCAAGACCTTTGGCAACAATTAGATGAGCTTTGTCAACAGCGTGATGTTGACTGGCATTGGGTAAAAGGACACGCTGGACACGCAGGCAATGAAAAAGCAGATGAATTGGCAAACCTAGGCGTGACCTCTAACAGTGAGGAGGCCTCAACTGCAGTATTGTCAGATGTGTCTAAAAAAAAAGCACAAATAACGATTGATAAAGCCCCCACAGCTTCTAGCGACTCTAACGATGACTGGTTAAATTTTGACCCCTTAGGCTTTGATGTGGTGGACGATGTGCATGATGAAGAACCGTTAGAAAATCAGCACGATCATGTGCTGAGTCCAGCCACTACTATAAAAATCAATCGCTCTCAAAATGATGCGATAAAACCCATGTCAATGAGTACCACAGATATGCCAGAGACCCACGCACCAATGCCTGATACCACCCTAGATAGCCACACGCCAGACATGGCGACTGGTGCCACAAAGTTCGATGGTGATACTAGCCGTGCTAACCCACACTTTACCCCACTACTACCAAAGCCCATACACCGCCATGAGGCTGACCGCCAACTCATTATGGATACTGAGACCACGGGGCTTGATGCGCTAAAAGGCGATCGTATCATTGAAGTTGGTATTGTCGAGATGGTGGGACGCAAATTCACTGGCGAGAAACTACACGTTTATATCAATCCGCAGCGCGGTATGGATGATGAGGTTATTCGCATTCATGGCATCTCTGAGGCTTTTTTGGCGGATAAGCCAACCTTCGATCAAGTCGCGCAATCGCTGTATGATTTTATGGACGGCGCAGAAATCATCGCCCATAATGCCTCATTTGATATGAACTTCTTAAATATGGAGTTTGCCAAAGTCGGTATGCACGACTTCTCTGAGCGCGTACAAGTGACTGACTCGCTGGTGATGGCAAAGCAGCAGTACCCTGGACAAAAGAACACGCTAGATGCCTTAGTACGTCGCCTAGACGTTGGTAAACAAGATCGTACCTTCCACGGCGCCTTACTTGACTCAGAGATCTTGGCTGAAGTTTATTTAGCGATGACGGGTGGACAAGTCACGCTTGCTATTGAAGAAGACACACAGACCGACGGCGGACCAACAGCGCATGCAAGCTTTGCCAATCTAGCGTCTCTATTACTAGAATCAACTACAGATGAGAGTGCCAACCAAAACTGGTATAACGCCCTTGCAGAAGAGTATCCTGAGCTTAAAGCCAACATATAACCGTCATTTAAATAATTTACGACGTTGGTGTTTATACTATCGCCTTGATTATTGTTATATTAAGCGTTAAAACATCACTAATAAACGCTTTTTATGCCTCATTTAAACCATCGCTATTCGCATCAGTACCTTATGGAAAAACAACTATGGACCAGTCTGCGCAAATGAAGTTCACCGTCCCAACGCTTAGTGTTACTGATTTTAATCTACCCTCACTACATTTGTTGCATGATGAGATCATCGTCACCCTGAAAGACACCGAGATTCACTTAAGTGAGTTTACTGATGATAGTAGTCAGGCACCTTTATTGCTAGATTCTATTACGGTATTAAAGCAGCTGTCTTATATCTTTGAGCTGATCTCTTTGGTCGGTGCAAAAGTGTTAAATACCGCTATTGTCAAAGGACTACAACGCCTTTATGATAGTGGCGATAATAACGATGTCAACTTAATCATGGACTTATCAGAAGCCATCATGACGCTGGATCGTTATGTCGAGTTTGTGCTGTTGACAGAGTCGATAGAACCAACCCTGTTATTACCAGTTATTAATAAGCTCAATGCTCACGGACAAGAGACTCCTATCACAGCAGACAATTTTTCTGCTTTTGGCAGCAGCAGCGTGGTTATTGCCAATCCTGAACAAAACTTCCAACCACTTAAAGCGCTCAACCTTGATAGTGAGTTGTTGACCGATGCTTACCGTAGTGGTCTTGGCGTCGCTCTGCGTCATCAGCATGGTGACATCAGCCCAGATGATCAGCAAAAACTTGATGCTATGAGTGCAGCCTGTGCGTTGATAGCATCAAACACCAGCAGCCTGTTCTGGCAAGCGGCCAATGCGGCCGTCACGGATATCGCGGCTATGTTGCCACTGAATCTGAGCCAAAAACATACTCTCATCTATTTAGAGCAGCAGTTCCAAAGCTACTTACCCATCATGGATAGGCGTTTTGCTGATTTGGTCAGCTTTGCCTGCCAGCGTGACCATGAAGAGGCACAGCGACTGCGTGAACAATATGCCAATAATCATCTAGAAGGCCCTCAGCTCGAGCAAATGAAGCGTTTTTTGTTTGGTCCTAATCGTGTGCTTACCGATACGTTAAATACCATCATTCAAACCCAAATCAACACAATCAAGGAGCATGTAGACAGCTACGCGCGTGGTGATTCAATCAATCCAATCGATATGCAGACGACACAAATTATTGAAGAACTCACGGCATTGAGCTCCGCACTCCACTTGCTTGGTCTAACAAATGCCGCGAACAGCCTGAGCACCGCAGCAGACGCTGTCAGATATTGGCGAGCGCCCTCTTCTGATGAGTTTGACCACTTGTTACTGGCATTGATGCATGCAGAGAACGCGACCATCGCTATGGCCGAAATGCATACACCAGGGGCGATTTATTTGCCTTTAAACAATCCGCATATCTCATTGCATCAGCTCAATACTGCAAGCGACACCTTGATACAAGAAAGTCGTACCGCTATTGCCAGTGCCGAACAAGCCGTCAATGATTATTTGGCTGAGCCAGAGCGAGACATGCTCAATATCCAGAATATTCCTGAGATGATGCGCCAAGTTGCAGGGGCGGTACGCTTCTTACAACTGCCAACCGCTGCTAGTATGCTTAGCCAATTGGCCAACTATATTGAGCAACGTATCGAAGGCGGACGACGTATAGAAGATGACACGCTAGCCTACATCGCCGATGTCATGATGGCCGTCGACTATCATTTAGATGGTTTTGAGCACAATCGTCCTGTTAGCAAGCAGGCGCTTGATGTCGGTCAGCAGAGCTTAAGTCAGCTACTTGCTGCCTAATCACAGCGCCCTTCAGTGGCTATGACCACGGTGTTATGGTCAATTTTTTGCTGCCATAAATATTAATTTATCTTACTGTAAGCAAGTCTGTTTTTTATACGATACAGACTTGCCTTCAACGTTTTGGAACTTTGGGTATGGCCAGTGCTTTTGTGTTTAGTGATGACACCGTTTTATGCCAACAAACGCCAGACGGCTGGTGGCCACTGCAGGTTCAATTACCACAGACCCGTCCAAATCCAGATGATAGCGGACACCCGCAAGCTTATCAGGTGGGTCATGTCACCCTCCTCGAAAGCCTAGCGCCAAATCACTGGCTCTCTGATGGCTTGCCAGATGATTCAATAGACATTAAGCGTAAAATCAGTGATATCAATACCTTCACAGCACAAGCTGCTAGCGCCATTACGTATGACTATGCAGTTGCTCATAACGTGGCGCTCCCTCTTGTCGCTGAAAGCAGCGGTAATGTGTTTCTTCCTTATCGTCAGCTGATCACTCAGCTTCCTGTGGCTTTAACCACTCAGATTAGCCAAGCCATACAGTTATTGCGTTGGCAGACAGACACACGGTTTTGTAGTCGCTGTGCGGCCGCCGTCGTTCATGCAGACCGAGGTGAGCGTGCCATGGTTTGTCCAGTGTGTCGATTACGCCAATACCCTCGTGTCCAGCCTTGTGTCATCACTGCCATTACTCGTCCCAATCCACAGACGGGAGAAATGCAAGTGTTGCTGGCACACCATCATCGCTATGGGGAGCAAACACTGCCACGACTATACGGTCTCATTGCAGGTTTCGTAGAAGTGGGTGAAAGCCTAGAGCACGCAGTAGTGCGTGAAGTAGCAGAAGAAGTAAATATTAGCATCACAGACATTTCCTATGTGAGCAGTCAGCCGTGGCCATTTCCGTCTAATTTGATGCTTGGCTTCCGAGCCTCTTATGCAAGCGGTGACATTGTCATCCAAGAAGATGAGCTGTCACACGCTGATTTTTTTGATGTCTCAAACCTACCCAAAATACCGTCAAAAGGTAGCATTGCTTATGAGCTGATTGCGCAGATTGCTCATGAACAAGGCATAACACTTTAACAAATAACACTTTAATCAGCAGCAGCGCTTTAACGTTGTGGTTTGAACGTTATGTCTTTAAAATTACTGTTTTAGTTAAAATCGTTTTGCTGATGGAACATGCCTTTTGGCAATACGTTTCTGATACCAAACTCTGGTATCTCAGCCCTTTATTTTTATACTTATCATACTAATACCATCCTCTATTACTGGTATTAAGGTTTTTAATGACATGCAAAATAGCCCCAATATCCGCTTAGTCAATCTGCCAATATTGTTCGATACATTGAGCATTGAAACACTGCCCGCTGATACACAGGCAAAGATTTCCCTCATTGATGCTTGCTTGCCGCAGACGCAGTGCGGGCTTTGTGAGCATCCAGATGGGTGCCTACCGTATGCCGCTGCCATCGTGCTCGATGACGAACCTTATAATAAATGTATCCCCGGCGGTCAGCCAGTGACCAATGCCATCGCTCAAATTGTTGCTCCTGATAGCGATAAAACGACGCTCAAAGCGGCGCCTTCGCAGTGGCCGATAGACGCGATATCTGAACGTCCTACCGAGGTACGCGCCGTTATCCGAGAAGATGATTGTATCGGCTGCACCAAGTGTATTCCTGCCTGCCCTGTTGATGCTATCGTCGGTACTGGCAAGCATATGCACACTATCTTTACGGATTTATGTACCGGCTGTGAGCTGTGTATCGCTCCTTGTCCTGTTGATTGCATTGATTTGGTCACGATAGAGCGTGAGCTTTCTACCTCTGAACGCGCAACCGAGCAAGAAGATTTAAGACAGCGCTATCACACGCATCTAAGACGCGTGACCGACCAGCTTACTGATAGCAGCAACAGTAGACCTGTGGTCAGTATGGTAGAAGCCAAACTGAATAATGCCGCCAGTCAATCTTTCAACATCAGTGAAGCGCAAGCAAAAAACACCATTGCAGCGGCCAAACTACGCACTAAGATTAAAAAACTAGAAAAACAGCTAAGTGTCCGAGCCAATGATAAAAAACAAGCGGAGCTTGACGCACTACAAGCAGAGCTCGAAAGCCTATAAGTAGCGCCTTCATTACGAGATTGATACTTTAATAAATCACACAGATAGTACATCTCGCCTATAATTTTGTATCACCACTCACTAACATAACAGCCAAACGCTATGAGTAAAACGGTCAAACATAAAACAGCCGACACACCGCCATCCAGACGCATGCCCAACCGCGATGTGCGACCATTCTTTGAAAAGCTGGCAGAAACAATTAAGGAGCCTGTCACTGAGCTCAATTACGACAGTAATTTTGAGTTGCTTGTGGCGGTTATACTGTCTGCACAGGCAACGGATGTGAGCGTCAATATTGCCACCCAGCAGTTGTACCCCGTGGCCAATACGCCTGAGGCGATACTGGCACTGGGTGAAGACGGATTAAAATCCTATATCAAGAATATTGGCTTATACAACGCCAAAGCCAAAAACGTCATCAAGACCTGCCGTGATTTGATCGAAAAGTTTGATAGTACAGTCCCCGATAATCGCAAAGATTTAGAATCACTGGCAGGCGTTGGACGCAAAACAGCCAATGTGGTCTTAAATACCGCCTTTGGTCAACCAACCATGGCGGTCGACACGCACATCTTTCGAGTAGGGAATCGTACTGGCCTTGCTACTGGGAAAAACGTACTCATCGTTGAAAAAAATCTGGTCGAGCGTATTCCAGAAGACTTTATGGTTGATGCCCATCACTATCTTATTTTACACGGGCGCTATACCTGTCAAGCACGCACGCCCAAATGTGGCGCCTGCCCTGTCTATGACGAATGTATGTTTAAAGATAAAGCGTCTTTTTTAGAGTTATAATGTGCCAACAATCTTGACCCAACCATGAATCTCAGTAAGCCTTCATTAAATGCCAACGTTTGCCGATAGCAAATGCCTTGTTGAGCATTTCTTATAGTAAAGCAAGTGCTGCTCACTAGAGTTTTATGGTATTTCAAGGTAGAATAACCCTATTTTATGTCCAGACATTGTGACAATCACCATGATTATAATAAGGTGATGAGCACAACAGTGACAGTATTTTAGGGTTAATTTTGGCTTAACGCTCTACAATTAAAGCTAATTAGTAACGTTTCTATGCGCCTACTGGTTGACTAATCGCGAGAGTCTGTCTTAGTCAAATTTATCACTATAAAAAAGCATTCTTTAAATTTGTATCATTGCCAAAAATTTGAATAGCAAGCTAAACGAGCTTGAGACAGCTAGTCATACTTTTTGGGATTGGTTCTATTACCAAAATCTAGCAACACCAATTATCTGCCAAGCAACTGATTGCACGGCCAACATTAATCAAAGCAGCGCGCAGGCGTCATGCTTTTTCCTACCCTTATTGATTCAATTAAGCGATCCCATTATGCGTGAATACAACTTATTTACCTCCGAATCTGTGAGCGAAGGCCATCCTGATAAAATGGCTGACCAAATCTCAGACGCCATCCTTGACGCTATCTTACGTGAAGACCTACATGCACGCGTGGCATGCGAAACCTTGGTTAAGACGGGTGCGGTGATACTAGCAGGTGAAGTCACCACGACGGCAAATATCGATGTTGAGCGTATTGTGCGTGATACGGTGAATGGTATTGGCTATCATCATTCCGACTTAGGCTTTGATGGCGAGACTTGCGCCGTGATTAACATGCTTGGCAAGCAATCTCCTGAAATTGCCCAAGGGGTCGATCGCAGTGATCCTGAAGAGCAAGGTGCAGGCGATCAAGGTCTTATGTTTGGTTATGCCAGCAATGAAACTGAAGTCTTAATGCCCGCCCCTATTGAATTCGCTCATCGCTTGATGGAGCGTCAATCTGAGCTGCGCCGCGCAGGTGAGCTACCTTGGTTACGTCCGGATGCAAAGGCGCAAGTGACGCTAAAATATGATGGTAATAAACCAGTGGCGATTGATGCCGTTGTGTTATCGACACAACATGATCCAAGCATCTCGCAAACGGATCTGCAAGAAGCCGTTATGGAGTCTATCATCAAGCAAGTACTGCCAGCGGATCTACTGCATGCTGGTACACGCTATCATATCAATCCAACGGGTAAATTCGTCATTGGCGGCCCTGTTGGTGATGCAGGATTGACGGGCCGTAAAATCATCGTTGATACTTATGGCGGTATGGCGCGTCATGGTGGCGGTGCATTTAGTGGCAAAGACCCTTCAAAAGTGGATCGCAGTGCCGCTTATGCCGTACGTTACGTTGCAAAAAATATCGTCGCAGCAGGACTGGCTGAGCGCTGTGAAGTACAAGTCAGTTATGCCATTGGGGTCGCTGAGCCAACCTCTATCTCTGTTAACACGTTTGGAACCAGCAAAATCAGTAATGATGAGATTATTCGTCTGATTCGCACGCATTTTGATCTGCGCCCTTATGGCATTACCCGCATGCTAAACTTACTGCAGCCAATGTATCAGCAAACGGCCACTTTCGGTCATTTTGGTCGCCCAGGCTCAGAAACTGCCTTTACATGGGAAAAAACAGACAAAGCTGAGGTCTTAAAAGCAGACGCTGGTTTATAACATAATCGTTTAAAACCATATGCAAATCGTCTTTATAAACTCAAAATCCCCGACACTTATTAGGAGTCGCTTATGTCTCAAGACAATATTCAAGACAGCAACACTCAAGACAACAATGTTGATACAAACATTGAGATCACCCCTGAAATGCAGGCATTTTATCAACGCGCTGATGCCATCATCGGTGTCGCCAACAGTCAGCTAGGACCAGAAGCACATTCAGGACAAGTAGGCGCTTCGCTATTGTACGCAGCAGCACGTTACAGTGCATCAGTCGCTTCTATCGGTTTTGTCAAAGGCGATGATTTTGCCAAAGAAAAAGACGATATCGTTGAGTTTTATGTCAAACAATATCGCCAAATGCTAAGCGACAACCTGACTGATTATGCGCAAAACTTTGATAAATATGTACAAATCAATCAAGACGATAAGTCAGCTGAATAAAACGTTCTAACGCGTTTGATACCTTACCGTTAAATCAGTGTTGCTATAATCGTAACATTAAAACCCAAGCTCTATACTGAGCTTGGGTTTTTTTTGGTCATTGTTTAAGATTTACTGACTTACTGTGCCTGACTATAGATAGCCATCTACAAATGCGCTACTATAAATGCGAAACGGCGGTTTATCAAAATATGAAAACTGCCTATCGACAATAGGACATTATTACACACATTTATAAGGACATATCATTATGATCAACCTGCTTAAATCTTCATTGTTTGGCTTAACCCTGACAATGGCATTAGCAAGCTGTAGCTACCTGCCCAGCTCAGTGACGCCTGACACTACGCCTACCCAACCGACCAATGCCCAAAATTCGCTACCTGACGGCCCTTTTACTCAGTGCCCCCCAGCTAGCTCTGCAGATACCATGTGTACCATGCAGTATGATCCAGTGTGCGTAAAAACTCAGGTTGGCTCAGTCATCAGCTATCGTACAGCAGGGAATGCCTGTTCAGCCTGCGGTAAACCTGAAGCAGTAGGCTATGTAAAAGGTGAATGTAACTAGTCTATAACTGCCTCAATTTAAAAGGAATAAAGTAAACCTGGGATAAATTTTGTGCAGCCTATGTCACACCTGTGAACAGCAAACAAGAAAAATCTATTCCATTAGCACGGACATATTCACGTATCAATTGTATTTTTAACTGACGATATCTTAGATTGTCTACCCAGCCTTACTTTTTCGTTTGCCATCAAACGCCCATAAAAATACCCAGCTTATAATAAGCTGGGTATCTTATGGACATCATGTACAACGGCTAGCGTTTAGACATCTTTTTCAAGTACAGGTGGCCCTTTTAACAAGTTTTCATCAGGGAACTCATTCGCTGAATTGTGTTCCGCCGATTCTTCAGTCGTGTACCACTGCTGGTTACGGTACAAAATCAAGCGGTCTCGGCTCAGACCACGCAACAAAGAATACATCATAATCACAATAACCACAGCAAACGGAAATCCTGAAACGATAGACGCTGCCTGTAATGCGCCTAGACCGCCGGCTGCCAGTAGGACCGCTGCAATCACCCCTTCCGTACCTGCCCAAAATAAACGCTGAATTTTTGGCGGATTGGTATCGCCCCCTGAAGTCAGCATATCAATGACAAAACTTGCCGAGTCCGATGACGTCACAAACCACAGGACAATCATCACAATAATCAATAGTGATATCGCGTCTGTGAAAGGATATAGCTCCATCAACTTAAAGATAGCACTACCTGTATCCGCATTTACGGCTTCAACAAGACCTGGACTTGCCATATCTGGAGTGATTGCTGCCATTAGCTCCATGTTGACTGCCGAGCCGCCAAAGGCGGTAAACCATATAAATAGGATCGTCACAGGGATCAGTAACACACCCAATATAAACTCACGAATAGTACGGCCACGTGAGATACGCGCCACAAACACACCAACAAATGGTGACCAGCTGATCCACCACGCCCAATAGAATATGGTCCAATATGACTGCCAGTTATCTTCACCCTCATACGACTCAGTCCACGTTCCTAATGGAATGACTTGGTGCAGATAATTACCGACATTTTCAATAAAGCTATTCAGTATGAACTGGGTAGGCCCTAAGATAATGACAAAGCTTAGGAGTACGACCGTCAAAAAGATATTGATATCACTTAAACGCTTGATTCCTTTATCCAGTCCCATCATCAAAGATAAAGCCGCAAGACCTGTAATGAGAGCGATCAAAACAATCTGCGTCGTGACGCTATTAGGAATACCAAATAACGTATCAAGACCAGAATTGATCTGTAGTACGCCAAGACCCAGTGTCGTCACTACCCCAAACATCGTCCCAAAGACTGCTAGCGTATCGACGGTATGACCCATAGGCCCGTAGATTTTTTTACCGATTAAAGGATAAAGGGTTGAGCGGATGGCCAATGGCAAACCAACACGGTAGTGAAAATAAGCCAATGCCAACGCCACGATGCCATAGATCGCCCACACATGAAAACCATAATGCAAGAATGAAATATTCATCGCAAGTTTGGCCGCTTCTATGGTCTGTGCCTCGCCCAGCGGCGGGGCCATAAAGTGATACAACGGCTCTGCTGTTCCCCAATATAGCAAGCCAATACCGATACCTGCCGAAAACAACATACCAATCCAAGACACTAAATTGTACTCAGGTCTCTCTGTCTGATGACCGAGCCTAATATCGCCGTAGCGACTAAATATCAAATACACACTCATCAGTAGGGCTAAATTAACCACCACAATAAAGAACCAACCAAAGCGTAAAGAAACAAATGCTTTTGCTTGGTTAAAGACGATCTCTGCTTGTTCGTTAAATAACGCACCAAAGATAATGAATACCACAATCAAAAGCGCTGACGTTAAAAATACAGGTTTGTTTACCCGCGGAAAAGGGCCTAAGCGGCCAACTTTTACATGATCCATAGGTATTTTCCCAAAAAAGTGCGCCACCATAACAAGGTCTGAGCCAATTATCAAATGTAACACCTTCAAAACAGAGTTTAATACCTAGAAATGATAGAGATATATTGAATCTTATGTTAGCCAAAGCATCTTGCTTCTCAATAAACTCATCTCACTCATTGCAATAAATAAGCCCCAATTTACGAATAAATTGGGGCTTATAGGAACGGCTTGACAGGCTGTTTTACTTATTAGTCGCCTTTAACTATCTTAGGCGGCCCTTTTAGTAAATGCTCGTCAACGAACTCATTGGCCGAATTGTGATCCGCTGACTCATCCGTAATAAAGCTCTGCTGAGCGCGATACAAAATCAGACGATCACGACTAAGACCCCGTAATAACGCGTACATCATCACAAACACCACCAACGCAAATGGCAGTCCTGCTACGATGGCAGCCGCCTGTAGTGCCCCCAGTCCACCAGCCGCAAGTAAAATAGCAGCAATAACTCCTTCTGTCGTGGCCCAAAACAAACGCTGGATCTTTGGTGGATTGGTATCGCCACCAGCGGTCAACATATCAATGACAAAACTTGCCGAGTCTGACGACGTCACAAACCAAAGCATGATCATAACCACCACCAGTAACGTAATCGGTTTCGCCAACGGATAGTACTCGACCAATTTAAAGATGGCACTACCGGTATCTGCTTGTACCGCTTCAACCAGTCCTGGACTAATGCCCGTCACAGCAGAAGCAAGCTCCATATGAATCGCAACGCCACCAAAGGTCGTGAACCAAAAGAATAAAATCAGCATAGGGATCAGCAGCACCCCAAGTGTAAACTCACGAATAGTACGACCACGAGAGATACGGGCAATAAATATACCGACGAATGGGGCCCAACTGACCCACCATGCCCAATAAAATATCGTCCAACCACTCTGCCAATCCGTCCCACTATAAGACTCACCCCACGTACCTAGCGATACAACCGATGTGAGATAATTTCCAATATTTTCGATAAAGCTATCAAAGATAAAGAGTGTCGGTCCCAAAATGACCATGAATGCCAATAAAATGACCGTAAACCCAATATTAATGTCACTAAGACGCTTAATACCTTTGTCTAAACCCATCATGACAGAAGCCGCTGCAAGCGCTGTGATAAAAGCAATCAAAGCAAACTGCACAGTGATACTGTTAGGCAGACCAAACAGCTTCTCGAGTCCAGCATTGATCTGCATCACCCCAAGCCCAAGTGAGGTAACCACACCAAACATCGTCCCAAACACTGCCAAGATATCGACCGTGTGCCCCCATCGACCATAAATCCTTTTGCCAAGCAAAGGATATAGTGTCGATCGAATCGATAAAGGTAAGCCACGGCGGAAATGAAAATACGCTAAGGATAACGCCACAACCGTATAAACGGCCCAAGCGTGTAAACCCCAGTGCACAAATGAGATGTTCATCGCTTGCTTTGCTGCCGCCACTGTTTCTGCTTCACCCATTGGCGGTGCCATGAAATGGTACAGTGGCTCTGCGGTACCCCAGTAGACCAAACCAATACCAATACCGGCGGAAAACAACATGCCAATCCATGAAAACAGATTGTACTGTGGTCGCTCGGTTTGATTGCCTAACCGAATGTCACCATAACGGCTCATGGCTAAGTAAATACAGAGTACAAGCGCCACATTGACTAAGATAATAAAAAGCCAACCGAATTTATCGGTAATAAAATTTTGTAAGAAACTAAAGAGTGCCCCTGCTGTTTCGGTAAAAAATGCTCCGAAAATAATAAATCCAATAATCAACAGTGACGATGTAATAAACACAGGTTTACTCACCCGTGGAAAAGGGCCTAAGCGGCCAACTTTTACATGGTCCATTTTTTTATTAGCCTTAATTTTTTAGGAGACTAACCTTAACAAGGTAACTGACAACTATCAAATTTAATTCGAGTATTCACGAGTTCTCTATCGAGAGAACCCGCTTATATTATCCTTGCTATCTCAGACCATACATTACAAAAATAGAGTATCTGGGGAGGAGTACATCCGTAGCAGTCCACCTATCGAATTTTTAGCGGCAAATATAGCGTTGTCTATTTCGGTGACAGTCGTAACAGATTACTGTCGCTACCATCTTCTAACATCCACACCTGCCCATCTACTGCCAGTACACTACGAATACGCTCGCCCATATCATAGCGATAGCGCTCAGAAGCGGTGTTGTCATCATTCACATCAACCACAATAAGGGCTTTCGATGACAATCCACCCATCAGAAAATCACCGCGCCACGCTGGAAAGTCATTGTGCGTGCCAGCCGTATACTTGCTCATGGATGACGGGGAAATCACAGGCGTCCACGAAATCTTTGGCGCGGCAAATTTAGGATGCGTATCATGATCTGGGATTGGCGTACCTGAGTAATTGCGACCATTTGACACCACGGGCCAGCCATAATTATTACCGGACTCAATGAGGTTAAACTCATCGCCGCCCCTTGGACCCATTTCGTGCGCCCATAATCTGCCACGATCATCGAACGCCATGCCCAGTACATTACGGTGACCGATGCTCCAAAATTGAGCAGCCACCTCATTGGAATTGTCTACAAATGGATTGTCTGCGGGCACCGAACCATCAGGATACAACCGAATGATTTTACCCAAATTCATGGACATATCTTGTGCTGGTTCTTTTTTTTGGCGTTCACCTGAGCTGATATATAAGTACTGACCATCAGGTGAAAAGAGTAAGCGGTGACTATAATGAGCTTGCCCTTTCACTTTTGGCTTCTGCTGCCAAATCGATGTAATCTCCTGCAAGCTTGGCGAACTGGTGTTTAATCCCGTCAATCTGGCTTTTATTACCTTGGCACCAAACTTATTGCGCTCGCCGCCTTTGCCCGCTTCTGCATAGCTTATATATAGGTTATTAGAAGTCGCAAAGTCAGGGGCAAGGATAATGTCTCCGAGACCGCCCTGCCCGCCATAGGCCACGTTCGGTACACCAGTGATGGCTGTCTTAACGCCTGTTGCGGTGTTGACCACAAACAACTCACCCGACTTTTGCGTCACAAGCAGTTTTAGCGGTTCATTGTCAAGCTTAGGGAGCGCCGTCATGGCCCAAGGCTCAGAAAAAGTAGCAACGGCTTTCGTGGTAAAGGCGGGTTTTTCAGAACTCATTGGTGAGTCTGTAGCAGAGGTTTTTACTTCTTTGTACTCTGTCGATTCTGCATTGGTGCTGACTGCCGATTGATTGGAGCAAGCGGCGTTACTAAACAAGAGCCCTGCTATGATGATCGGCAAGGTTAATGGCGCGCTTATATATTTTTTGGTAGATACCGTCATTTTTTCTTCTCCCTTTATTTTAAATTTGTCCCATTCATTTTACATTTGTACTGTTAAAGCCTATCTTATTTATAGCATAGTAACCGTGTCTAAACGGTAAAAATAATAGTACATCACACAAAAACCCCTTACCTGCGATAGCAAGTAAGGGGTTGATTTTCCTATTTAAAAACAGCCTTGTAGCGTTTAGTATTAGCTCATTCTAAGTTTGTCAAAAACCAGCTTATCATCCGCCCCAACATCGACTTTGATAATGTCACCGGCGACAAAATCACCCGCCAGCAATTTGAGTGACAATGGGTTTTCGATCTCTTGCTGAATGGCACGTTTGAGTGGTCGCGCACCATATACAGGATCGTAGCCGACCGCCACTAGCTTGTTCATCGCATCGGCTGATAGTTCGATATCCATCTCACGCTCATGCAAGCGCTTGCGCAATCGATCCAACTGAATGTCAGCGATGCCTGCCATCTGTGACATACCAAGCGGATGGAACACCACAATCTCGTCAATCCGGTTGACGAACTCTGGGCGGAAATGCTGCCCCACCGACTCCATCACCTCAGCTTTGATATCATCATAGCTTTCACCAACCATCTCTTGGATTTTATGCGAACCCAAATTACTGGTCATGATGATAACCGTATTTTTGAAGTCCACCACGCGACCCTGTGAGTCCGTTAAGCGGCCGTCATCCAATACTTGTAGCAAGATATTGAACACATCAGGGTGCGCTTTTTCAACTTCATCAAACAAAATCACACTATAAGGCTTACGGCGTACGGCCTCGGTTAATGCGCCACCTTCTTCATAGCCGACGTACCCTGGAGGCGCACCCACCAAGCGGCTGACGCTATGCTTCTCCATGTATTCACTCATGTCGATACGTACGATCGCATCTTCACTATCAAACAAGAAGTTCGCAAGCGACTTGGTCAACTCCGTTTTACCGACACCAGTAGGGCCTAAGAATAAGAACGAGCCTGACGGGCGATTGGGATCAGACAATCCTGCCCGACTACGGCGTACCGCATTGGCTACCGCTTCGACCGCCTCATCTTGACCAATCACACGCTCATGGAGTTTTTCTTCCATTGCGAGCATCTTGTCACGTTCGCCTTGCATCATTTTACTCACAGGGATGCCAGTCGCTGCGGCAACCACTTCAGCAATTTCATTGTCCGTGACTTTATTACGTAGCAGTTTCACAGAGCTGTCTTCACCTGTCTGCTCTTTTTGTTCCGCCAGATCAGACTCCGTAATACGGCGCTCTAACTGCGGAATGGTCTCGTACTGTAGCTTACTCATGGTCTCATAGTCGCCTTCACGACTGGCTTTATCATAAGCAATACGCGCTTTATCCAGCTCGTCTTTTAGCTGCTGACTGCCTTTGACGAGTGCTTTCTCTGCTTGCCAAATCTCGTTGAGATCAGCGTATTCTTTTTCTAGCTCTTCAATTTGCGCATCGAGCACTTTACGCTCTGCTTGTGCGCCCGCGTCTTCTTCATTTTTCAAGACTTCGCGCTGCATTTTCAGCTGAATCAAACGACTGTCCAGCTTACCCAATGCTTCAGGCTTGCTATCCATCTCCATACGTAAGCGGCTGGCTGCCTCATCAATCAAATCAATCGCTTTATCCGGTAGCTTACGATCGGTAATATAACGATGACTCATACGAGCGGCCGCAATAATCGCGCTGTCCTGAATATCAACCCCATGATGCAGCTCATAACGCTCTTTGAGACCACGTAAAATCGCAATAGTGTCTTCAACTGTTGGCTCATCGACCATGACTTTTTGAAAACGACGTTCAAGCGCCGCATCTTTTTCGATATATTGGCGATATTCGTCCAATGTCGTGGCACCAACGCAATGCAGCTCACCACGAGCAAGCGCTGGTTTTAGCATATTGCCCGCATCCATCGCGCCATCTGACTTGCCAGCCCCAACCATCGTGTGCAGCTCATCAATGAACAAGATGACATTGCCTTCTTGCTTGGCCAAGTCGCTGAGCACTGCTTTGAGACGCTCTTCAAACTCACCGCGGAATTTTGCGCCCGCAATCAATGCCCCTAAGTCAAGCGACAGCACTTCTTTACGGCGTAAACCTTCGGGTACATCGCCATTGATGATTTTTTGTGCCAAGCCTTCAACGATAGCCGTTTTACCAACGCCTGGCTCCCCAATCAGCACAGGATTGTTTTTGGTACGACGGGAGAGTACTTGAATGGTACGGCGAATCTCTTCGTCACGGCCAATCACGGGGTCAAGCTTTCCCTGCTCCGCCTGCTCAGTCAGGTTGATCGTATATTTATTCAACGCATCTCGCTGATCTTCAGCATTTTGATTGTTCACTGTCTCATCACCACGCAATTGCTCAATGACCGCTTTTAATTTGCTCGCCGTCACGCCAGCACTTTCAAATATTTTTTTGGTTTCGCCTTGCTCAGCGAGTGCCAACATCACCCACTCAGTAGCAATAAAATCATCACCTTCTTTTTGTGCTTGGCGATCTGCTAAGTTTAGAATTTTTACTGAGTTTGGGTTTAAATTAACGTCGCCTGTCGGCTCGCTAATCGTTGCTTGATTGTCCAATGCCTTTGCCACGCCATTCTTTAACGCTGGGATAGAGGCGCCCGCTTGTTGGCAAATAGACAAGTTGGATTCATCTTGTAGCAATACAGCCAGCAGGTGCACAGGATCTATGCCGGTATGATCGCGGCCTAACGCTAGGCTTTGTGCTTCTTGAATGGCAGATTGCAGTTTTTGGGTAAACTTTTCGAACCTCATTATGGTGTCCTTTTATAATTAGTATTTTTAGTCAGTTGATATGAAATAAGATACTGGAAATACGGTATTTATCACCAATTTTCACAAGTATCCATCACTATTAGCTGTTATCTATATAGGGGGTAACGTGCCAGATTTCAACTCATCTATATAAGCTGTCAACCATAAACAATGACTTATTAGTAAGTAGCAAAAAAACCATTGCTTCGTGGTCTTGTTGCATAGCCTTGTTTCATGGCACATAAACCCCTACTAATTGTGATGATATCATCATAGAACATTAATAGGCACATTAAGCAGGTATTTCAAGAGCATAAATTAAAAACAGTGAGAAGAAGGTTTACTCAATACTACAGAGAAAATAAAGCGTTGATTTAAGAGAAGATCTACCAAAAACTTTGGATAGCAGTTTGGCGCTTATAGGTAAAAAACTGTGTGTATAGGTAAGAAGCTGCGTATAAAAAATGACACAGGCTTGGAGCCTTATCATTAACCCGGGCAGCAGTTAATCATATTATCTCAAAGCGCTATGTCAGTCTTTGTACAAAAGTGATGAATAAAACAAGAAAGATAAACTCAAAGGAAATTGGCAGTGCTTAAAAAGCACTACACCATACGAATCGCTCCGTCTAGACGAATAACCTCGCCGTTTAGATAAGCATTGTCAATGATGTGTGTGACCAATTTGGCAAATTCATTTGGATTACCTAAACGCTTAGGATAAGGCACACCAGCCTCTAACTGCTCACGCGCTTTTTCAGGGATACTTTGCATCATCGGCGTAGCAAAGACACCTGGTGCGATGGTCATGACACGGATACCATGACGCGCAAGCTCACGAGCAAGCGGTAAGGTCAAACCAACCACGCCCGCTTTGGACGAAGCATAACTGGCTTGACCCACTTGACCATCAAAGGCCGCGATAGAAGCTGTGTTAATAATGACACCCTGATCGATGTTATTTTCTACAGTGGCTCCTGCATGACTATCATGAGCCACACGCTTCGCAATACTGGCCGCGACCAAACGCGCGACGTTAAAAGAACCCACAAGGTTGATATTCACCCCGCGACTAAAGGACTCAAGATCCGCTGGATTATTGTCACGATCCAGCAGCTTTTGCACGACAGCGATCCCAGCGCAATTAACCGACCCTTGCAGGCCGCCAAACGCTTTTTCAGCCATATCAACTGCCGCTTGCACCTCATCGCCACGGGTCACATCACAACGGACAAAACGCGCGCTATCACCCAACTCATCGACCAATGCTTGCCCAGCAGAGCCATTGAGATCAGCGATAACGACGTTGCCGCCTTGAGCAATGATGGCGCGTACCACTGACTCGCCAAGACCCGATGCGCCACCTGTCACCAAAAAGCTGTGTTGTTCAATTTGCATGATTGTTCCTTACTTTTTTATTTTGAGTGGATTGTGTCTACGCCGCAGACAAACTGCGCAGTAAAAAGCGCTGAATTTTGCCACTGGGTGTCTTTGGTAACTCTGCCACAAACTCAACCTCACGCGGATAAGCATGAGTCGACAAACGTTTGCGTACGAGATCTTGAATTTGCTGAGCAATCTCGTCACTACCCACGATGCCCTCTTTTAGTACCACATAAGCCTTGATGGTATGCCCACGCACCTCATCTGGCACACCCACAGCAGCTGACTCTGCGACTGCCTCATGCTCTAACACGGTGTTTTCGACATCGGTGGGACCCACGCGGTAGCCTGCTGTAATGATAATATCGTCATCGCGCCCTGAGAACCAGTAGCTGCCATCACTATGACGCTCGACCACATCACCCGTTAGGTAGTAGTCACCAGCAAACGCCTGCTTTTCATTCCAGCTATAACCACGGAAATAAAACGCGGGCGATTGACTGACCACAACGGCCAACTGCCCTTGCTCCCCATCAGGCAACACATTCAAATCATCATCTAGTACCACGAGTGTATGCCCAGGTAGCGCCATACCCATCGAACCCACTGGACAATCATGTGCCAGTGCATGATGTTCACAGCACGTCATGCCAGTTTCTGTTTGACCGTACTGATCACATACCTTGCAGTTTAAGTAGGTTTCCACCCAATTGACCACCTCGGTGTTTAGAGTCTCTCCTGCTGAGTTGGCGCAGCGTAGCGATAGCTTGGCATTGGCCTCGTCATGAGCGTTCTCAAATACGCCACTAGACTTCATCATGCGAAACGCGGTTGGTGAAGAGGCCAAATTGGTAATCTGATGACGCGCCATAAAGTCACGAGTATTGGTTGCATCAAACCCAGCTTCATTGAAATAAGTAGTGACGCCCAATAATAACGGCCCTGTAATAGCATAGTACAACCCATATGCCCAGCCCGGATCTGCCATATTCCAATAGTGATCCTCTTCGCGTAAGTCAATGGCATAACGCATATACAAATAAAAGGCAGGTAACGCTGCCAACGGGACGCTGACGCCTTTAGATTTCCCCACCGTACCCGAGGTAAACATCTGCAAAAATGGTGCATCAGTATCGAGCAATACAGGCTCTATAGTCTGCGACTGTGCAGCCATGGACTGGCTATAGTGATCATCGCCCCATGTTTGCGCGTCTGCTGCCTCGCCTACCAATACCATTTTGGTTTGCTCAGCCAAGTCTTCAAATTTGCCGCGATTATCGACATTGGTAAAGACGACTTTGGTATCGGCCTTGTCCATCCGGTACTTGATAGAGTCGTAGCCAAAAGCGGTAAATAGTGGCTGATACACGGCGCCGATACGCCATATTGCTAGTACGACGGTCAACAGCTCAGGCGTACGTGGTAGCATGGTCGCCACCTTATCGCCCGCTTTTACACCATAAGACTGTAATAAATTGGCAACTTGCGCACTTGCCTGATCCAGCTCAGCAAAGCTCATGCGCGTCACATTGCCCGCTGTATCTTCATGTACCAGCGCGATACTATCAGCGCGGCCATCGCGTACATGACGGCCACAACAAGCCATATAGGCATTTAGGCGATCGTCTAAGTGCTCACCAAAGATTTCCATCAACAGTGTATTCATGTCGAAATTATTATAATAATCGGTATAATTTTTTGGTGTGACTGAAGACTCTGCATCGGTAACAGTAGAGGTTTGAGAGGTGGTGTTCATAAGCTAATCCTTTAGCAATAGCAGGTAACGGTTAAGATGGGGTGATGATGGTAAGACGGTCACATCCTATGCCCGTTTGATAGATTCGTATTTAACGTGCTCTATTAGTAACGCATTTCTATAATTATTTCAATACATAACGTATCATTTTTATTTTGTCATCCTATGTGGTTGATAAAACTTATTCATAGATAGGTAAAATAATACGTCTAAACGCGCAAAGCTGGTGCTTTAACGCCATTACGCATGCCTTAAACGTCAGCAAGCAAAAACCCAAGCAGCGCTTGCTCTTCGCAGCTTTGGTATTGATTGGTATGGCCACGGCGTGCTTGTTTATAAGGCTCGAAAAATTGCCCTACTAAAAATCGCTCAATAATCCTAGGGTTAATATAAGAGGCGCGGCAGACAGCTGGCGTATTACCTAGCGCTTCTGCCACACTTTTCACCATATCAGTGATCAGTTGTTGGCGCTCAGCGCTGTTGGGCGCGCTGGCTAATATGGCTTTGCCCGCGGACGTTTGCATTTCATCATACAAGTGACTGGCCGCCAAGACACTGGCCATCCACGTACGAAAATCCTTTGCACTGTACATCTCGCCACTGCTGTCATTGGTGCAAGTGTGTGTCCGTAGATACTCATTGATGTCGCTACTATCGACGACTTGCTTGTGACCATGCTCATCCAAATACTTAAAAACCTGATAGCCAGGCAAATCAGAGCACGTTTGTACAATCTCAATCAAACGCTCATCTTGCAATTCAACGTGATGCTCCTTGGCGCTTTTACCAACGAAATCAAACGCCAGACCCGTGTCTGTTTCACTCACATGCTTGCTCCGTAAGGTACTAAGACCGTAGCTTTTATTCAGCTTGGCATAACGGCTATTGCCGATACGTATCAAGGTGGTCTCTAATAATTTGACCACCGCAGCAAGGACATTGGCTCGTGACAGCGACGTCGCCTCCAAGTCTTTTTCGACTTGGGCACGCAAGTTTGGCAATGCCTCTGCAAACCCTATCATCGCATCAAACTTGGCTTGGTCACGTACGCGATCCCACTCTGGATGATACAGATACTGTTTGCGTGCTTTCTCATCGCGCCCCGTCGATTGCAGGTGACCTTTTTCGTCTCGACATATCCAAACCTCTGTCCACATGGGCGGTATGACCAGCGCCTCAAAGCGCTGACGCAGTGCTTTGTCTTTCACTGTTTTGCCAGTCGCGTCACGATAGGTAAAACCGCGCCCCCAACGCCTGCGCTCGTAGCCTGGCTCATCATCACTAACATAGCGTAAATTCGCTAGCCGAGCCAAGTGTTCATAATCATGGCGCACATCTTGCTTGCCCGTTTGCTCATTTGCTTTGGTCATAAAAACACTCGTTTGAGACATTAGACGTTTTAGCTTAATAAACGACGGTTTTTTTTGCTGTTTGTTTGCCACGGATAAAGTGTAATTCTGTGTAAAAACCTATTTTAAAAATTGGCGCTAATCTTTGGAGGCTTTCACATTAGTACAAAAAAAACGCCAAGCGATAAACACTTGGCGTTGATTGTATTAAGTACAGCTTTCACCTAAAAAATGCGACTGTCAGTACAAAATAGCATGGATACATAAATAGTGACGCGCTGCTGGAATACATTTTGCGCAGCCTCTGTCAGCGTAGACACAGCAAGCAAGTAACCTTTATTTCAGCAGCTATGTATCGTTTTTATAGTGAATTAACATTACTTACCATAAACGCATAAGTAAGCCGTTTCTACGTCGACTTTGACGTTGAAGGTTTTGTTGGCATCAACGGTAAACTGCTCGCCAGCACTAAACGTTTGCCACTCGTCACTTTCCGGTAGCTTGACGGTCAAGGCTCCGCTGACCACACTCATGGTCTCAAATTCACTGGTGCCAAATTCGTACTCACCAATTTCCATCACCCCAACGGTAGCCGGTTTGGTCGCTGTTTGAAAGGCGATAGATGTTACTTTATTGTCAAAATACTTATTCACGCTTAGCATAATGTGTCCTTAATGAGATTTTAAATGTTTCAAAGTTATTTTTACAGACCTGCTTTTAGACTCGCTTCAATAAATTGATCAAGGTCACCATCTAACACGGCACCCGTGTTAAAGGTTTCAACGCCCGTACGCAAGTCTTTGATACGCGAGTCATCCAGTACATAAGAGCGTATTTGACTGCCCCAGCCTACGTCCGATTTATTGTCTTCGACCGCTTGCTGTTTTTCCATGCGTTTTTGCATCTCAAGCTCATAGAGCTTAGCACGTAGCATCTTCATCGCGGTGGCTTTGTTGCCGTGTTGGCTACGCTCGTTTTGACAAGTTACTACCACGCCCGAAGGCTCATGAGTGATACGAACAGCAGAGTCAGTGGTGTTCACATGCTGACCACCGGCACCTGATGAGCGATAAGTATCGATGCGTAGATCTGCTGGATTGATATCAATCTCGACATTGTCATCAATTTCAGGAGACACAAAAACCGCAGCAAATGACGTATGGCGACCATTATTACTATCAAACGGTGACTTACGGACGAGACGATGCACGCCAATCTCGGTACGAAGCCAACCAAAGGCATAGTCGCCCTTAATCTCAATCGTCGCTGATTTAATCCCAGCAACACTGCCTGCCGATACTTCTATCACATCCACCTTAAAGCCATGTGCTTCGGCCCAGCGTGTATACATCCGCAGCAGCATCTCTGCCCAGTCTTGCGCTTCGGTGCCGCCACTGCCCGACTGAATGTCCAAATAGCAATTGTTCGGGTCCATCTCACCGCTAAACATGCGGCGAAACTCTAAATCAGCCACGCGCGTCTCAGCGTGATCCAGCTCCGCTTGCACATCGGCAAGTAGCGACTCATCTTCAGCTTCTACCGCCAGCTCAAGCATGGCAGACGCATCTTCTAGCGTGGTTTCAAGCGAGACCACCACATCGAGGACCCCATCAAGATGACTTTTTTCTTTATTGATCTTGGTCGCACGCTCTGGATCATTCCAAAGCTCAGGGTTTTCTAACTCTAAATTGACTTCTTCTAGGCGTTCTTGCTTACCATCGAAGTCAAAGATACCTCCGCAAGTCCTGTCCGCGCTCAGACAAGTCTTTGATTTTTTCTTGATACGGGTTGATTTCCATAAATAGTCCTGTGCTTTTTTAATAAAAATAAATAACTATAGTCGGTACAAAATAAAATTGATACGTAAATAGTGACGCGCTGCTGACATAAATGTTGCGCAGCCTCTGTCAGCGTAGACACAGCACGCAAGTAACATTTATATCAGCAGCTATGTTGTATCCTGTTGATAGTGAATGAACGCTAGGGCGCTAGTTTAAATTAGATTGACGCTAAATAGTTGGCTAATTGTGACTCTCCCCACATTAAACACCCTATAGTGACCAATCCTCCACTGCCCAGCGATGCGCTAAGGCATGCGCATGTAGTGCCTCATCAGGTGACACACAGACCGCCACATCGGCCCATTCCAATAATGGAATGTCATTTTTAGAGTCTGAATACGCATAAGTCTTCTCAAACGTTATGCCAGCCACTTGCTGCTTATTTAGCCACTTATCTAAATGATATATCTTACCTGCTTGAAAATTTGGTTTATCGGTGAGCTTACCCGTATAACGCTCATTTTTTATTTCCAGCGGCGTTGCCAATACATTGGCTTTTGCAATACCAAACCGTTTGGCAATCGCAGACACCACAAAATCATTGGTGGCAGAAATAATCACCACATCGTGCCCTTGCTCGATGTGCTGACAGAGCACCTCCATCGCTTTTGGGCGGATATGCGGCTCAATCTCAGACTTGATATAGTCTTCTCTTAGCTCATCAAGCCGATCCAACGGCAAGCTACTCAAAAACTGCGCGACAAATTCGTTGTATTCTGTCGCATCCAGTGTGCCTTCGATATAGTCTTGGTAAAACTTCTGGTTGGCCGTGCGATATTCGGCTTCGTCGACGAGGTTATGCTTGACGATATATTCGCCCCACAGATAGTCGCTATCGACATCGAGCAACGTATGGTCTAAGTCAAAAAGTGCCAGTTCTTTTTGCGCATTTTGGAATTGTGTCGCCTGCATAGAGGTGCCTTAATTTTGTTTATTAAAGAGTGGTATTTTTAATACAAACCATGTTTGTTATAAACGGTTTGGAAAACAGAAACGGTGGTTTTATGAATAAAAAATTTGATGAGTAAGCTTTCAAAACGCTACTGCTTGCCAAGCAACATTATGGTAGCTTACTGTATCTAGCATATTGAATAAAAAGCTCAGAGAACCCTATGCCATCGCCTAATAATAAAACCGATTTGCCGAATAAACCACGTCGACCTGCTCGCTCAATCAGAGAAATCAGACAGCGGCAGTTAGGTAACCGTTATCAGTCACCCTTAGACCGTATGCTTTATGCACTCTTGAACGGAGTCATGTATGGCTTTGGCGGTTTGCTGATCGATCTGGCCATTGTGGTCATTCGCTCAATAGTTGGTATTGGTAACGGCGAGATTTTTTGGTTGTTCACGCCTTTTATGTTGCTACTTGGCGCTTTAATGGGGTTCATCGTTGGCAAATCCGCTGGGGCAGAAAGCATTAACGCACTAAATATCGATGAAACAGCCAATAACAATAATTATCTCAACAACTACTCTGTACGCCATGATATTTTTCGCGGACTTATCATTGGCATTATCATTTTTGCCATTATTTGGCTGGCGATGATGCTGATGACTTAACGCCTAAAAAATATAAAAAGATCGCCCAATATCACCCACTCACTTTTTATACGACTCCGCTATTGGCTAACGCTTAGCTTGGCATGGCGATTTCTTTTAGGCCCGTTTTGAACTTCTGGCAGCGCTCAGCATAGTGCTCCGCTGACATTCTCAACATAGCAGCTTGCTCATCGGTCAGTGTTTTGACGACTTTGGCAGGCGAGCCCATGACAAGAGAATTATCGGGAATCTCTTTACCTTCGGTGACCAAAGCATTGGCACCAATGATACAGTTTTTGCCAATTTTGGCATGGTTTAGCACGATCGCCCCAATACCGATCAAACTATTATCGCCGATTTCGCAGCCATGGAGCATCGCTAAATGACCAATGGTGACATAGTTGCCAACTTTTACCTCAATACCCGCATCGGTATGGATAACGCTGTTTTCCTGCACGTTGCTATAGTCACCAATGTGGACGCGTTCGTTATCACCGCGAATCACTGCGCCAAACCAAACACTGGCTTGATGACCCAAATATACATCACCCATCACTTGAGCTGAGTCTGCCACCCAACCGTTAAATGGCACGGCAAATTCAGGCACTTTGTCTAAATACTGATAAATCATAGTTTTTTCCTCATTAAGGATAATGGGCTTTTTTGACACACTCCCACCACTTTCGCCGCGCTCAAATGGGGGATTCTAAAAGCGTTAGCCTTTAGGCGACTTTCTCACGACCGTCGCAAGTTTTCTGTTTCATCGGGTGACCTTTATTGCATCCTCCC
>Ga0208300_100036_pt1 | contig 177045 bp, 166 predicted proteins | sample 23_taG_FD_184096 | JGI IMG/M metagenome (GOLD analysis project Ga0208300, IMG submission 184096) | Marine viral communities from Cariaco Basin, Caribbean Sea - 23_WHOI_OMZ (SPAdes) (version 2) | ecosystem: Environmental > Aquatic > Marine > Oceanic | place: Caribbean Sea: Cariaco Basin...
GTCTGCCATAACTGCTCCATTATGCTTTCGTGCATCTTGAATAGCTCACCTTGGGCTGGTGCGGGGAGCCCGGTATGGTCGGCCAGGGGTAATTCTCAGTCAATACGGGTTTTTACGGGATCGACTTTGGCCACCACACCCGACATGGATGTTTTCCGTTCCCCGGTGGTTTTTGTACTCAGCAAAGCGGGGTGAAAACTTGATAAGTTCCCGCCACGGCTTGCGTAGTGTGCACCCGGGTAAGACTTTTGACTATAAGCCTTTGGTTGAAGGCCCCGCAAATTGCGGGGCCTTCCGGGTACTAACCTTGTCAGAACAGTATAGCGTCTGTCTGAACTCCTGCCGCTTAAGTGGCCCGTTGCAGCAGAAGATTCCGAATGTGGCCGATAGCCCTTGTGGGGTTCAGGCCCTTCGGGCAGACACTGACACAGTTCATGATGCCCCGGCAGCGGAAAACACTGAACGGGTCATCCAGATTGGCAAGACGCTCTGCCTGAGCGGTGTCGCGGCTATCTGCGAGGAAGCGGTAAGCCTGCAGCAGCCCTGCCGGGCCGATAAACTTGTCCGGATTCCACCAGAACGACGGGCAGGCTGTGGAACAGCAGGCACAGAGAATACACTCGTACAGGCCGTCCAGCTTTTCCCGGTCCTCGGGAGACTGAAGGCGTTCGATGGCTGGCGCCGGCTTGTCGTTCACCAGGTACGGCATGACCTTTTCGTACTGCTTGTAGAAGAGGCTCATATCGACCACCAGATCACGAATGACAGGCAGACCCGGCAGCGGCCGTAGCACCAGCTTGTCATTCTTCACAACCTGGGAAACGGGCGTGATGCAGGCCAGGCCGTTCCTGCCGTTCATGTTCATGCCATCCGAGCCACAAACGCCTTCACGGCAGGAACGGCGGTAGGCCATCGAGGGATCACGCTCCTTGATGAGGTTCAGAACATCGAGGACCATCAGATCCTTACCTGCCGGAATCTCGACATCCACGTCCTGCATATAAGGCGCATTGTCGGTTTCCGGGTTATAACGATAAAGGCTTACTAACATTTTCAACGTCCCCCTTAGTAAGTCCGGATCTTCGGCTCAAACGTGTCTACGGTCTTCGGCGCAAAATTCACATCACGCTTACCAACACGCTTGTCCAGCGGGAAGTACATGGAGTGCTTCAGCCAGTTTTCATCGTCACGTTCGGTGAAGTCATTCCGGGCATGGGCACCCCGGCTTTCCTTACGCTCAATGGCTGAAATGGCGGTAGCCAAAGCCACTTCGTACAGGTTGTCCAACTCCAGCGCTTCAATGCGGGCAGTGTTAAAGGCGTTGCTGGTATCTGCCAGTCTGGTGTTACGAACACGCTCACCGATGGCTTCCAGCTTTTTCAGACCCTCTTCCATGCTCTTACCGTCACGGAATACACCAAAATACAGCTGCATGCAGTTCTGGAGATCCTTGCGAACCTCGGCCACACTTTCACCCTCAGAGGCATTGCTCAGACGGTCGAGGCGAGCCATGGCACGCTTGATGTCCTCCTCGCTGGCGCCGTCTACCTCGAATCCGCCACGCAGCTGCTCTTCGATGTGCAGACCAGCTGCGCGACCAAACACAACCAGATCCAGAAGGGAGTTACCGCCCAAACGGTTGGCACCGTGTACCGATACACAGGCCGCCTCACCACACGCGAACAGCCCGGAAATTGCCTTGTCATTACCATTTTCGTCCTGGGTCAGGGCCTGACCACCGACGTTGGTCGGGATGCCGCCCATCATGTAGTGACAGGTCGGAACCACCGGAATCGGCTCTTTCACCGGATCCACATGGGCAAAGGTACGGGACAGCTCGCAGATGCCTGGCAGACGCAGATTCAGGGTTTCTTCACCCAGATGGTCCAGCTTCAGCAGAACGTGGTCCTTCTCGGGTCCACAACCGCGCCCCTCCAGAATCTCGATGACCATCGCCCGGGCGACAACATCACGGCCCGCCAGATCTTTTGCGTTCGGAGCATAGCGCTCCATGAAGCGTTCACCTTCAGCGTTGATCAGGTAACCGCCCTCACCCCGACAACCTTCCGTTACCAGCGTACCGGCACCGTAGATACCAGTCGGGTGGAACTGCCACATCTCCATATCCTGCATCGGGAAACCGGCGCGCAGCGCCATGCCGGCTCCATCACCAGTATTAATCAGGGCATTCGTTGTCGATGCGTAAATACGGCCTGCACCGCCTGTCGCCAGAACCGTCGCCTTGGACTTGATGTAAACCACTTCACCGGTTTCAACCTCAATGGCAACAACACCAACAACCTCATCCTTGCTGTTCTTGACGAGATCTACCGCATACCACTCATTAAGGAAGGTGGTCCCACCCTTGATGTTGGCTTGATAGAGAGTGTGCAGAAGCGCATGACCGGTACGGTCGGCCGCGGCACAGGTACGCGCCGCCTGAGTCGGGTTATCCGGACCCTTGGACTGGCCACCAAACGGACGCTGATAGATACGACCCTGTTCGGTACGGGAGAACGGCAGCCCCATGTGCTCCAGCTCAAAGACGGCCTGAGGGCCGACCGAGCACATATATTCAACGGCGTCCTGGTCGGCGATGTAGTCCGAACCTTTCACCGTGTCATACATGTGCCAGCGCCAGTCGTCGTTGGGATCGGCACTTGCGATCGCGCAGGTAATCCCGCCCTGGGCAGACACCGTGTGCGAGCGGGTCGGGAATACCTTGGTAATACATGCAGTATTGACACCAGACTCTGTCAGCTGCAGCGCAGCACGCATTCCAGAACCGCCACCACCGATAACGATCGCGTCGTAAGACATGGTCTTGATATTAGCCATCAATTAAAGCCCCCAAAGAATCTGAATGCCCCAGACCACATATACAAACATGGTCAGACCACAAGCTGCCTGCACTATAAACCTCGGGCCCACGGCCTTGATGTAGTCAGTGGTTACCGTCCAGAGACCTACCCAAGCGTGCGCACCGATAGAAAGCAGTGCCAGCAGGGTAAAGATACGGAACCAGGTCTGATCAAACAGGGCCGACCAGGTGTCGTAGTTGACATCAGAGGTCAGCAGAAAGCCGAACAGGAAAATTGTATACAAAGCAAGTACGTAGGCAGTAACCCGCTGGATCAGCCAGTCGAAAACACCACTGCGACCCAGGTTCGTGACGCTGTTTACCATACCCAGACTCCTGCCAGAACGATGAGAATAACGGAAACCACAATCGTGATCTTCGAGGCGAGGCGCCCGCTCTCGAGCTCTTCACCAATGCCCATATCCATGAACAGGTGCTTGATACCTGCAACCAGGTGGTACAACAGAGCAGACAAGATGCCCCAGGTGATCAGCCTGGCAAGGAAGCTGTCCAGCAGTTCACTTACGCGGCTGAAGCCCTCTTCCCCGGACAGGGAAAGCTGGAGTCCGTATAGCATGAACGCAACACCAACAAAAATGATGATGCCGGTGATGCGGTGCAATATGGACGTAATGGCTGGCAGCGGAAAATGAAACTTGCTGAGATCGAGATTTACTGGTCGTTTGCTATTCACAGCGCTCTCACACTCTCTCTTGGATCCGCGGGACCGGAAAACCGGGTGCGGATGGTTGGTATGTAAGGATCAGCGTGCAGATACGAAACCGGCACACGATTGGCTCAGGAGGGAGGAAGTCTCGCCGGCAACCCGCCAATTACAGGCACCGTAAAAAGATTTATCCCCGATTCCGGGCTAGGGATTATAAGGAGTACCCTAAGCAATTACAAACCTGCAACGTCGCACAGGCCGGGTATTTCAGGGGGTTAAGCAAGCCTTATGGATGATTGACAAATTTTTTTCCTGCCCGGATCCGCTGCTATTCGGGATATCCCTCATTTACATCCGCCGTCAAATTCCGGCTTTTCCTGACTCTTCCATTGACAAAAAAAGCCAACGCCCTATATTTTGCCGCCAGTTTTGCGATAATACGCGCCTTCTAGCGCATCTATAAATGTAGATAAAGCTGTCAAAGCTGATAAATAGGAGAGCACCATGACCGACAGGAAAGCCACGCTCTCGGTGGGGGACAAGTCCATTGAGCTACCGGTTTATTCCGGCACCGTCGGCCCTGACGTTATCGACGTACGAGGCCTAGTCCAGGAAGGCGTTTTCACATACGATCCGGGATTCGTATCCACAGCAGCCTGCGAATCGGCCATTACTTACATTGACGGTGAAAACGGTGTTCTCCTGCACCGCGGCTACCCGATTGAACAGCTGGCCGAGCACTCGGACTACCTTGAGGTCTGCTATCTCCTGCTCCATGGCGAGCTGCCCAGCGCCGAAGAGAACAAGCAGTTCCACGACACCATCAAGAACCACACCATGCTGCACGACCAGATGCGGAACTTCTTCCAGGGTTTCCGCCGTGACGCGCACCCGATGGCCATCATGTGTGGTGTTGTGGGTGCATTGTCGGCGTTCTACCACGACCAGATGGATGTGACCGACGAGAAACAGCGCCAGATTACGGCCCATCGCCTGATCGCGAAAATGCCGACCATCGCTGCCTGGTGCTACAAGTACAGCCTCGGCCAGCCATTCATGTATCCGCGCAATGATCTGTCCTACTCCGAGAACTTCCTGCAGATGATGTTTGGCGTGCCCTGCGCGGAGTACAAGCCAAATCCGATCCTGTCCAAGGCCATGGACAAGATCTTCATCCTGCACGCGGATCACGAGCAGAACGCGTCCACGTCCACCGTACGCCTTGCCGGATCTACCGGCGCCAACCCCTACGCCTGCATTGCGTCCGGCATTGCAGCCCTCTGGGGGCCGGCTCACGGCGGCGCTAACGAAGCCGTTCTGGACATGCTGGCGGAAATCGGCGACGAATCCAATATCGAGAAGTTCATTGCCAAAGCCAAGGACAAGGACGACCCGTTCCGGCTGATGGGCTTCGGTCACCGCGTTTACAAGAACTTCGACCCGCGCGCCAAGGTCATGGCCGAAACCGCTCGCGAAGTCCTGACCGAACTGGGCCTGGAGAACGATCCGCAGCTGAAGATCGCCCGGCGCCTCGAGAAAATTGCGCTGGAAGACGAGTATTTCGTCCAGCGCAAACTTTACCCGAACGTGGACTTCTACTCCGGCCTGATTCTCAAGGCTATTGGCATCCCCACATCCATGTTCACCGTTATCTTTGCCATGTCGCGGACCATCGGCTGGTTCTCGCACTGGAACGAGATGGTCAGCGGCGATTACCGCATCGGCCGTCCGCGCCAGCTGTATACCGGCTCAGACAAGCGGGACTACCCGAAAACATAAATCCGGCCCACCGGATTCGCCATGCAAAGGCCGCTGATTCAGCGGCCTTTTTTATTCACCGCCTGCCCCACTCTTCTATGATAAGTTAACCCGACAAAAACACAGGAGGAGAAAGCAATGTCTACAGCAGCATTTATCGGCCTGGGGGTCATGGGGTATCCGATGGCGGGTCACCTGGCCAAAGCCGGGCTCACCGTCAGGGTCTGGAACCGGACATCCGCCAAATCCGGGCAATGGGCCAATGATTACCCCGGAACCAGCTGCGCCACCATTGCTGAGGCGGTTAAAGGCGCGGATATCGTCCTGACCTGCGTTGGCGCCGATACCGACCTGAAGGCCGTGTACGAAGGCGATGAAGGCATTCTTGCCAATGCCCCCGAGGGCGCTGTCCTGGTCGACCACACCACGGCCTCCGCCAGCATTGCCGAACACCTCGCCGAGGCCGCCCGCCGCAACGGGATGGGTTTTGTCGATGCGCCGGTTTCCGGTGGCCAGCAGGGCGCTGAAAACGGCAAACTGACCATCATGTGCGGCGGTTCCGAAGCAGACTACGCCAAAGCCGAACCCGTCATGAAACACTACGCCCGTGCGCTCAACCTGATGGGCCCTGCCGGCAGCGGCCAGAAAACCAAGATGGTGAACCAGATTGCCATTGCCGGCCTGGTACAGGGCCTGTCAGAGGCACTGCATTTTGCCGAACAGGCGGAACTGGATGTCGCCAAAGTGGTGAACGTCATTTCCAAAGGCGCCGCCCAATCCTGGCAAATGGAAAACCGCTCCGGCACCATGATTGCCGGGGAGTTTGAGCATGGCTTCGCGGTGGACTGGATGCGGAAGGATCTGGGGATCTGTCTGGAGGAGGCGCGCAAGGTGAACGCGTCGCTGCCGGTGACCGCTCTGGTGGATCAGTTCTACGCCGATGTACAGTCGATGGGCGGCAAACGCTGGGATACGTCGTCGCTCATTCAGAGGTTGAGGAAGTTCCGGTAAAGGCTGAAAACGGGGTCAGATGAAACGGGGTCAGATGAAAGTTTCATCTGACCCCGTTTCATCTGACCCCGTTTCATCTGACCCCATGTTCAACCGAACTACTTTTTCTTGTCCTGCGGCTGCCATTTCCCGTTTACATACCACGCAGACCAGCCCGTCGCCTTGCCGTCCTTCTCGGACATGACGTACTGCTCCCTGGTCTTTCGGCTGTAGCGGATCACCGTCGGATTGCCTTCCGGATCATGCTCGGGCGCATCCATCAGGTAGTCGTATTTCGGGTCGATCTCCTTCCGGTGCGGTTTGATCTCCATCACCAGCGGCGGCCGGGTTTCCCGGTTTTTCGGGAATTTGCTGGCCGCGAGGAACAAGCCTGAGGCGCCATCCCGGAGTACATAAGTGTCATCCACCTTCTGGCACTGCAACTCCGGCATCGGCACCGGATCCATCTTGGGCGGTGCCGGCTCCCCGCTTTTCAGTAGCTTACGAGTATTCTTGCACTCAGTGTTGGTGCAGCCAAAATACTTGCCGAACCGGCCTGTTTTAAGCTGCATTTCGGAACCGCACTTGTCGCACTCGAGTGTCGGACCGTCGTAACCCTTAATGCGGAAGGTGCCCTTTTCCACTTCGTAGCCTGAACAATCCGGGTTGTTACCACACACGTGCAATTTTCGGGTTTCGTCAATGAGGTAGCTGTCCATGGCAGTACCGCATTTCGGACAACGCCGTTTCTTCCGAAGCAGGCGGGTTTCACCTTCACCCTCGACATCATCATCCGCACTGACCACTTCATCACCTGAAACCAGGTTAATGGTGGTTTTACAACGCTCTTTCGGAGGCAATGAATACCCAGAACAGCCCAGGAACACGCCCGTGCTGGCGACCCGGATCTGCATGTTGCGACCACAGCTGGGGCATGGAATATCGGTTTCTGTAGGCGTGTTGGCGCGCATGCCGCCATCTTCCGCACTTTCGGCCTTTTCCAGCTGTTGCCGGAAACGGCCGTAAAAATCATTCAGTACCTTTTTCCACTGGACCTCACCTTCGGCAATCTCATCCAGCTCGTCCTCCATCTTCGCGGTGAAGTCGAAATCCATCAGGTTCGGGAACGACTCCGACAGTCGCTCGGTAACGATTTCGCCCATCTTTTCGGCATAGAACCGGCGGTTCTGTAACCGCACATAGCCACGATCCTGGATGGTGGAAATGATGGAGGCATAAGTCGAAGGACGGCCAATACCCTGCTTTTCAAGCTCTTTAACCAGACTGGCTTCCGTGTACCTGGGTGCAGGCTTGGTAAAGTGCTGGCTCGGGTCCAGTTTTTTCAGATCCAGAACGTCGTCCACCTGAATATCCGGCAACGAGACGTCCTCGTCTTTTTTGGCAGCCTGGGGGGCCGCCTTGAGAAAACCGTCAAACCTGATGATCCGGCCACGGGTACGCAGCTCGTAATCTCCATTCGCCACCACAATGGATGTACTCAGGAACTCGGCATCCGACATCTGGCAGGCAATAAACTGTCGCCAGATCAGGTCGTAAAGCTTCTCTGCATCCTTCTCAAGGCCGCTGATATCCGCCGGGCGACGACTGACTTCGGTTGGGCGAATCGCCTCGTGGGCCTCCTGGGCACCCTCCTTGCTGCCGTAAACCCGCGGCTTCTCTGGCAGGTACTTGCCCCCGAACTGCTTTTGAATGAAATCCCGGCAACCGTTGACCGCGTCCTGACTCAGGTTGGTGGAGTCGGTACGCATGTAGGTAATGAAGCCAGCTTCGTACAAGCGCTGTGCCAGCATCATCGTTTTCTTGACACTAAACCCCATGCGGTTGCTTGCAGCCTGCTGCAGCGTAGAGGTAATAAAGGGTGCCGACGGCCGGGACCGGGTCGGTTTGTCCTCGCGCTTGGCAACCTTGAAGTCGCCGGCCTTCAGGCGATTAACGTGCTCGGTGCTTTGTTGCTCGTTAACGGGCCGGTAGGGCTTGTCATCATAGCGGGTTACTTCAAACCGAACCGGTTGGTCAGCTCTTTCGGACGCGAGGTCGGCATGGAGCTGCCAGAACTCCTCCGGTACAAATTTCCGGATCTCCCGTTCCCGCTCCGCAATCATCCGCACTGCGACCGACTGAACCCGGCCCGCCGACAAGCCACGGGCAATCTTGGCCCACAACAGCGGAGATACCATATAGCCCACGACACGGTCCAGGAACCGCCTTGCCTGCTGGGCATTCACACGGTTTGTGTCGAGATTGCCGGGGTCCTTGAACGCTTCCTGAATGGCGCGCTTGGTGATCTCATTGAACACCACGCGCCGGTATTTTTCCGGCTCACCACCAATCGCTTCCTGCAAGTGCCAGGCGATGGCCTCCCCTTCACGGTCCAAATCCGTTGCCAGATAGATATGGTCTGCAGACTTCGCCAGGCGCTTGAGTTCGCTGACCACCTTTTCCTTGCCGGGAAGAATCTCATAACGGGCACTCCAGTCCTGATCCGGATCCACACCCATCCGCGCGACCAGCTGTTCCCGGGCCTTACGCTTCTTGTGCGTGGCCTTCTCGTCCGGGCTCATCTTCCGGGTGGCCGCAGCCTGTCTGGCCCGCTCCTTGGGATCGGACTGCGACCCGCTACCACTGACGGGGAGATCACGAATATGCCCGACGCTCGACTTGACGATGAAGTCGGAGCCCAGGTATTTGTTGATGGTCTTCGCTTTCGCTGGCGACTCGACAATAACGAGACTTTTACCCATATCAGAGATCTGTGTCCTTGGCGATAATCGGTTAAAAAATCAGCAAACCGTAAACTCGCTGTAAAATCAGTCGGCTAGAAAACACTCAATAGCCGCCACATTGGTATAGGTGCATTGTTTTACAGGGTCAAGAAAAGCAAGACAACCCATTCTTCTGTTTATGACCGGCTTTTTTACACGGTCAGAGACAGGAAAGCCCGGCATTTGCCGGGCCTCCTGAGAGCTTGTTTCCAATTCAGCTTACCGAATCAGAGCCGCTCCCACACAGTCGCAATGCCCTGACCAAGGCCGATACACATGGTGGATACACCAAGCTTACCGCCTTTGGCCTGCATGACGTTCAGCAGGGTTGTGGAGATACGTGCACCAGAGCAGCCCAGCGGATGGCCCAGGGCAATCGCACCGCCGTTCAGGTTCACTTTCTCCTCCATGACACCCAGCAGCTTCAGGTCTTTCAGCACCGGCAGGGACTGACCAGCGAAGGCTTCGTTCAGTTCCCAGAAGTCGATATCCTCAACCTTCAGGCCTGCACGCTTGAGCGCCTTCTTGGTAGCCGGAACCGGGCCGTAGCCCATGATTGCGGGATCACAACCGGCAACGGCCATGCCGCGGATTCTGGCAACCGGTTTCAGGCCCAGGGCTTCAGCACGTTCTGCCGACATGAGAACCATGGCGGCAGCGCCGTCGGTCAACTGGGAAGAAGTACCGGCAGTCACCGTGCCGTTCTTCGGGTCGAAAGCCGGCTTCAACTGGCCAAGCGACTCGGCAGTTGTTTCCGGACGAATGGTCTCGTCTTCTTCGATCAGCTTCACAAAACCATTTTCGTCGTGACCCTGAATGGGCACGATTTCATTCTTGAAGCGGCCTTCTACGGTCGCTTCGTGGGCCAGGCGGTGAGACCGGGCGCCGAACTCATCCTGCTGCTCACGGGTGATGCCGTGCATCTTTGCCAACATCTCCGCGGTCAGGCCCATCATGTTGGACGCCTTGGCGGAGTATTTGGACGCCGCCGGGTTGTGGTCGAAACCTTCGGTCATGGGTACGTGCCCCATGTGCTCGACACCACCAACAACGAACACATCGCCGTTGCCGGTCATGATGGCCTGGGCAGCGGTATGGATCGCGCTCATGGCAGAACCACACAGACGATTCACGGTCTGGGCCGCGGACTCGTGGGGAATGCGGGTCAGCAGGGAAATCTGGCGCGCCACGTTGAAGCCCTGTTCCTTGGTCTGGTTCACACAGCCCCAGATCACATCTTCAACTTCTTTCGGGTCGAGCTTCGGGTTGCGCTCAAACAGCGCTTCAATCAGAGCGGCGGACAGGGTTTCTGCGCGCACGTTCCGGAAACAGCCGTTTTTGGCACGACCCATCGGAGTCCGCACGCAATCGACGACGACAACGTCTCTCGGATTAAGGCTCATAGATCTTTCTCCGTTCGGAATCAGGGTTAGCCAAAGAACTTTTTGCCAGTTTTGGCCATTTCACGCAGTTTCTCAGTCGGATGATACAGAGGACCGAGATCTGCAAACTTGTCTGCCAGTTCGACGAACTTGTCTACACCCATGTCATCGATGTAGCGCAGGGCACCACCACGGAACGGCGGGAAGCCGATACCGAAAATCAGGCCCATATCAGCATCTGCCGGATCTTCGACAATGCCGTCTTCCAGGCAGCGAACGGTTTCCATGCACAGAGGAATCATCATGCGGGCGATGATATCTTCCTCACTGAACTCGTTTTTACCCTGAACAACCGGCTCGAGCAGCTTGTAGGTCTCTTCGTCGACGACCTTCTTCTGCTTGCCCTTGCGGTCCAGTTCGTACTTGTAGAAGCCCTTCTCGTTCTTCTGTCCGTAACGGTTGTTGTCGAACATCACGTCAATGGCGGTTGTGCCTTCGTGCTTCATCCGGTCCGGGAAGCCTTCGGCCATCACTTCGCCGGCGTGCTTGCCGGTATCCATGCCAACAACGTCCAACAGGTACGCAGGACCCATCGGCCAGCCGAACTTTTCCATCACCTTGTCAACATGCTGGAAGTCAGCACCGTCACGCACCAGGCCAATAAAGCCACCGAAGTACGGGAACAGAACGCGGTTAACCAGGAAGCCCGGGCAATCATTAACAACGATCGGAGTCTTGCCCATGGCTTTGGCGTAGGCCACGGTGGTCGCGATGGCGCGATCACTGGTCTTCTCGCCGCGAATAACCTCAACCAGCGGCATCATGTGTACCGGGTTGAAGAAGTGCATGCCACAGAAGTTTTCCGGCCGCTTCAGGTTCTTGGCCAGCAGGTCGATGGAAATGGTAGAGGTGTTCGAGGTCAGGATGGCGTCGTCGCGAACCGCATCTTCGGTCTCACGCAGAACAGCATCTTTTACTTTCGGGTTCTCGACAACAGCCTCAACAACCAGGTCTACGTTCTTGAAATCACCATAGTTCAGGGTTGGCGTGATGCTGTTGAGTACATCGGCCATCTGGTCAGGTTTCATCTTGCCTTTTTCAACCCGCTTGACCAGAAGCTTCTTGGCTTCCTTCAGACCCAGTGCGATACCGTCCTGGTTGATGTCCTTCATGATGATCGGGGTGCCCTTCAGGGCAGACTGGAATGCGACACCACCACCCATGATGCCGGCGCCGAGGACGGCAGCCAGGTTCACGTCATTGGCTTCCTTCTCCCAGGCCTTGGCCTTCTTCTTGAGCTCCTGATCGTTCAGGAACAGGCCAACCAGGCAAGCCGCAACGTTGGTTTTGGCCATCTTGGCGAAGCCTTTGGCTTCCACTTCGATCGCCTTGTCGCGGGTCATGCCGGCGTGTTTCTGCATCACCTTGATGGCTTCAACGGGCGCCGGGTAGTTCTTGCCAGCCTTGCCGGCAACAAACGCCTTGGATATCTCGAATGCCATCATGCTTTCCATGGCATTGAGTTTGATCTTGCCCTTCTTCTCTTCACGACGGGCTTCGTTGTCCAGCTTGCCTTCGTTGCACTGGCTAATGATGGCAACGGCGGCTTCGACCAGCTTGTCGGACTCAACCACGGCGTCAACGGCACCAACCTTCAGTGCCGCATCCGCGCGGTTCTCAGTGCCGCCACTGATCCACTCAACCGCGTTGTCGACACCCACCAGACGGGACAGACGCACAGTACCGCCGAAGCCCGGGAAGATCCCCAGCTTCACTTCCGGAAGACCAACCCTGGCCGTCTTGTCCATAACCCGATAGTCGGTCGCAAGGCACATCTCGAAACCGCCACCCAGGGCCATACCATTTATAGCGGTAACGGTCGGGAACGGCAGGTCTTCAACGGCGCTGAAGACTTCATTGGCCTTGAGGTTGTTGGCTACCAGATCCTCTTCCGAACCGGCAAACAGCTCGGTGAATTCGGTAATGTCGGCACCAACAATGAAGCTGTCCTTGGAGCTGGTAACCACCAGACCCTTCAGGTTCTTTTTCACTTTCAATGCGTCAGTCGCGGCGCGGAGCTCTTCAATAGTGAGACGGTTGAACTTGTTTACGGACTCGCCCTGCAAGTCGAAGTTCAACTGAGCGATCCCGCCTTCGATCTCTTTAACCGTGATGGCTTTACCTTCGTAAATCATCAACTGATCTCCAGTCTGTGTTTGGAACTGCTTCCAGCCAGGTGGCGCTGTCAGTTCGCCAGCGCGGCCGGCTGTTTGTGCAGCGAGATTTCGGTCACTGCCCGGTCATTCGATTCAAAAAATTCATACAGTCGTTTGAATCGTGAGGGCACACGATGAAAAAAAACGGCGCGTTTGTCAATTTGTTTCTTTCGGACGGGCTGCAAAAGTCCCCGAAAAGCTGGAGGCAGCCGAAGAAAAACGCAGCAGAATTGTTATGATTCAGTTAACTGGAAGCCACTTCTAAGAAAAAACCGGAACTTCATCACGCAAATTTCAAAGTTGTTTACATTTACAGACACCGAGGCCGCCAAAACTGCTTGATTGGCCGGCGCAGTTACTTTACCTTCGATCTACGACTTTGGTCCACAATAATAAAACCGCATGTACGGAGACCCATCCGATGAAAGACGCTAACCTGCGGATACGCTCTCTTGTAGCCGCGCTTATTCTCCTTGCACTGACTTCCCTGGGTGCCCGCGCCCAGGATGGCGCCGACGGATTCCTCTCCGACCTCCATAATTTCCGGGTCAGCAATTACATGGCCCTGGACGCCTACTACCGTTTCAGTGGAACCGGCGATACCGATACCCTGAACGAGATTGTGCAGGGCATCAACTCAGCCAACGACTCCATGAATTCTATCGCCGGCAGTAATTCCGGGGTGCTGTCTGCCGAAGATATTGAAGGGCTGAACCAGGAGTTCGACAAGTTCAAGAACCTGATGCGCAGCAACATCAATGATGTGCGTAACCAGGGCTATCCGGACTTGCGGCTGGTTTCCGATATGGCGAACCAGGCCCTCACCATGAACGAGAAGGCGACCGGGTTATATCGGGTAGCCCAGGAAAGCTCCCAGACGGCTACAAGCCCCCGGGTCGAGGCGGCGCGTTCTGCCGCTGTAAAAATGGCCCAGATGATGGCCAAGTATTCGGTACGCACCAACTCCTCGGTTTCCCAGACCTTCCAGGGCTCCTCTACCGAAACACCGCTCGACGAGCAAGCCAGGGAACTGGATGCATTGCTGGAATCTGTTATGCAGGGCCAGGGCTCGCCGGAATTAAACGCGGCACTTAACAGCATCTCATCCAAGTGGCAGTTTATCCGCGGCTCTTATATCAACTATAACGAGAAGAATGTGGGCTTCGTGATCGACCGGTATTCCAAGGGTATCCTGAAGGGGCTGGCCAACATCATAGAGCTCTTACAAGGCAACGTCTGACCCTCTCCTCTTTTTCTGGCGGGCCTAATTGCCTGCCAGAAAAGCGCTTTTCCGCCGTCTTTATTGATACCCGTCAGTTTCCCGCTACACTTTTCCGATTAGATTTAAAGTACTATCCTCAAGACAATATCACCCCGCGCGCGAAGGAGCGATGCCATGTCCGCCTACAAGAAAATGCTTGTTGCCATTGACCTGACGGAAGAAGCCCCACAGGTGCTCAACAAGGCGAAAGCCATGAGCGAGGCCCATGGGGCGGAGCTGATGCTGGTTCATGTGGTTGAGCCCGTTGGCTACGCCTATGGCGGTGATATACCGATGGACCTGACCGAACTTCAGGATCAGCTCGACAAAGCCGCCCGTGAGCAACTGGGCACCTACGGTGACCAATACGGAGTTTCCAGGACAAACCAGGTAGTTACGGTCGGGCGCCCGGAATCAGAAATTCACAGGCTTGCCAAAGAGCAGGACGTGGACCTCGTGATTGTTGGCAGCCATGGGCGAAAGGGCTTCCAGCTTTTGTTGGGCTCAACTGCCAACGGTGTTCTGCACGGTACTGAGTGCGACGTTCTGGCCATCAGGATTCACTAAGGGTTCCGGAACCGAAAGCCCGGGCGTTGTCCCGGGCCTGGTCTGTCGCCCGGGACTGCTACCCCCCTTCCCCGCCCATTTTTGCCTCGAGCTTCCGAAGCTGGCTTTCCAGGGAGAAGCTGACGCTCGACGCCATCGAAAAGAAGTTCAGTAACGCTTTCAGATTACTGTCGCCCTTGCAGACCGAATGAATACGCTGCCAAAGGGCCTGATTGACCAGCTGCAACCTCTGGTTCCTTTCAACAAGCCCCGTCAGATCCCAGTCCGGCGCCTGGTGATTGCGCTTGGCGAAGTACTGCTGCAGCAGATAATGGGACACACTGCGCATAATAAATTCATCGGTATTGGCAAAAGGCAGGTGGTGCACAGCCATCGGCTTGAGCTCTGACAGTACCGGGCACCCGCTGGTTGCCATTTTCAGCCCGAGCAAAGACCTGAGGGCTTCTTCCAGGGCAGTCTGTTTCAGGTAGCTGCGCCGCTCATCAGTAACCTTCACCTCAACCTTCTGGTAGGCATCTTCCGCCTGAAATGCTTCGACAACAGGCAGCATTTCAGTGGCTGCAGGGCAATAAGGCGTATCTGAAGCCTTCAACGGGCAGTTACTGCACTGACAATGCCCGAGTTTGGTCCACGAGGGCAAAGGCCCGGACGCCGGTGACGGTCGATCAGTGACTGTAAACTCGACGGTACGCCCGTCCTGAAACCTGAAATCGTAATTGATATTCATTGGCTTGCCTGTTCTTCCAGCTCCATCCACCGCTCGATAACCTTCTCCAGACGGTTTTCCTTTTCCGTCAATGCTTCCAGAGTGGCCGAGACTTCGTTCGGTGGGCCTGAGTAAAAATCAGCCGAGGAAATCTTTTCCTTCAGGCCGGCGACTTCCTGCTCCAGCGCCCCGATCTGCCCGGGCAGCTGTTCGAGCTCCAGTTTGAGTTTATAGCTCAGCTTGACAGGCTTGCTCTTTTCCGAGGGCGCTGCCTGTCTTGCGCTTCCTGGCACCTTTTGTTCACGTTCTTTGGCGGTTTCCTTACCGGATTTTCTGGCTTTGTCCTGTTTGTCCGGCCTATTACCCGTCGCTTCCGAGGGGAAACGCCCGCCCTGCCGGCGCCAGTCGGTGTAACCACCGACAAACTCCCGCACTTTGCCCGATCCATCCAGGAAAACCGTTTCAGTGATCACATTATCAAGAAACTCCCGGTCGTGACTGATCACGATCACTGTTCCGGCAAATTCCGCCAACTGTTCTTCCAGCAGTTCCAGGGTTTCCACATCCAGATCGTTGGTCGGTTCATCAAGCACCAGAATGTTCGCTGGCTTGCTGAACAGCTTGGCAAGAAGCAGCCTCGCACGTTCACCACCAGAGAACACACTGACCGGTGACCTGGCCCGCTCCGGTGTGAACAGGAACTCCTGCAAATAACCAAGCACGTGCTTGCTCTGACCGTTAATATCAATGAATTCCCGACCCTCGGAAAGGTTATCCAGGGCATTCCGGGTCAGATCCAGCTCCCCGCGAAGCTGATCGAAATAGGCCACTTGCAGATTGGTACCCAGACGCACCGACCCTTCAGTTGGTTCCAGGTCTCCGAGCAAAAGCCGAACCAAAGTCGTTTTGCCGGTTCCGTTTTCCCCCACAAGGCCGATCTTGTCACCCCTGAGGATAGTCAGGTTCATATCGCTGATCACCGGCGTACCATCAGGATAGGCGAAGCCTGCATCCCGGGTTTCAACAACCAGTTTGCCGGAACGGGCTGCATCCTCCACCGCGAAGCTTGCGGTACCGCCACGGACTCTCCGTTGCCGGTGTTCCTCGCGCATGGCCCGGAGGGCGCGCACCCGGCCCATGTTGCGAGTTCTGCGTGCCTTGATACCCTGGCGAATCCAGGCTTCTTCCTGCTTAAGCCGCTTGTCGAACAGCGCGTTCTGACGCTCTTCCTCTTCCAGCGCTTTTTCCTTCAGTTCAAGGTAGCGGTCATAGGTGGCGGCAAAGCTCACGAGCCTGCCCCGATCCAGCTCAACAATCCGGGTGGCCATGCGCCGGATAAACGCCCGGTCGTGGCTGACAAACAGCATGGCGCCACGGAACTGGCCCAGAGCCTCTTCCAGCCAGGCGATGGCAGGCACATCGAGGTGGTTGGTGGGTTCATCCAGCAACAGGATGTCCGGATCCGCAACCAGGGCTTTTGCCAGCAACACACGGCGTTGCCAGCCGCCGGACAGCGTGTTCAGTGTCTGATCGGGATCGACACCGTACTGACCGAGAATGGTGGTTACCTTCTGATCCAGCCGCCAGCCATCCAGGGCTTCCAGACGCTCCTGGACTTTCATCAGGCGGTCCAGGCTGGACTCATCCGCATGCTGGGAAAGCTGATGGAATTCCGCCAGCAAGGTTCCGGTTTCCGGAAACGCACCGGCAACCACTTCATAGGCTGTGCGGGAATCCTCCGATGGCAGGTTCTGCGGCAGCACTGCAAGCACTGCGCCGTCGTCCAGGCGCACCACCCCGCCATCAGGCACCACTTCCCCAGTGACAATCCTGAGCAGGGTCGACTTGCCTTCGCCATTGCGTCCCAACAGGCACACACGCTCTCCGGCGTCGATTACCAGCGATGCCTGGTCCAGCAGCGGGTGCATTCCAAAAGCCAGGGAGACTGAGTCCAGCGTTAACAAAGGCACGTTTATTTTGACTCCGATTTGTTGATGGTAACAGGATCACCAACCCGGATACTTCCCGGTGATTCATGAATGGCGTTCTGGCCGAAGATCACGCCGTCCGGCGTCCTGCGATAGCCTGACAGGGTTCTGAGCGGCTGCAAGGCGGCGTCCTTTTTGCCCGTTGCGGGATCCACGGTGGTCACCACACAGCGGGAACAGGGCTTCACAACACTCAGACGGTTGTTGCCAATGGTCAGCTGCTGCCAGCTGTCCTCATCCCAGGGCTGCGCACCCTCCACCACGATGTTGGGCCGGAACCTGCGCATCTCTACCGGAGCATCGAGGCGCCCGTTCAGCTCCATCAGCGAAGCGGTATTGGTAATCAGGAACGGAAAACCGTCAGCAAAGCCTACACGCCGGTATTCATCCACCCGTCCGGCATCAACACGGCGAAATGAACTGTCCGGCATATAGACAAACCGGAGAGACTTGCCGCAGAACCGGCTTAACGCCTCGCCGGCTTCAGGCTGTCCCATAACGGCCTTGACCCAGTCACGCCAGACCAGGACCCGAACCTCTGCGCCGGCCGCATCTGTCTCATCAATAGCCATCAGGGGAAACGCACCCTCACCCGGAATGTCGACAACCACATTGCCACCCTCCAGCGCGGTAGCAACCAGCGCCAGCTCCGGATGCTCCCTCTGGGTCACAAAACGGCGGTCATCGTCGACAATCATCCAGCGTCTGTCGGCGACCGGGCCGAAATCATCAGTGTCAAAGCTGCTTACCTCAATGCCGGACAGGGACTTGACGGGGTATATAAACAGTGAATGTACCTTCATGGCGGACATGCCTCCCCCACAGAATCAGGATATGAAACAGGCTGCCGAGTATACCTGACCACGAGCCATGGCGCCGGGTTTGTGGTGGTTGAATACGAAAAAACCCGGCCTTTTTCAAGACCGGGTTTTCTGAATCTGGAGCGGGAAACGAGATTCGAACTCGCGACCCCAACCTTGGCAAGGTTGTGCTCTACCAACTGAGCTATTCCCGCAATGCTGATCGGCTGTTACCGACAACGGAGGCGTATTCTACGGATCCAACCGGCGCCGTCAACCACTTTTTTCCAGGTTTTTTCCCGCCAGAGTTGTGTTGTCGCACTTGAGGAAACCTGAACTGTGCAGCCACTCCTGATCGGGATAGTACTTGAAAACAAGCTGACCACCCTTGAGATTATCAACCACCTGGCGGATGGCCTGATTGTCCACCGCAGGACAACCGTGGCTTCGGCCTATCCGGCCGTATTTGCTGACCCAGCTGTCACTCACATAGTCCGCACCGTGAATAACAATCGCGCGCTGCCGGGCGTGATCGTTGATGCCAGGTTCAAGTCCATCGAGCCGGACGGCATATCCATGTTTTCCGTAGTAGGACTCTCGCGCCTGAAAGAGACCGATACTGGACTTATGGCTGCCTTCGACGTTGGAGAACTCGGTCGGCTCGAAATTCCCGGAATTCTTACCATGGGCCACAAGATCCCGGAGCAGCAGCTCGCCTTTCTCCAGATCAAAAATCCACAACCGCTCTTCACTGGAGGGTAACGAAAAATCGATAACCGCCAGCCGCTGTGGCATCTCGACACCACTGGAAACAGCACAGCGTGATGCCTTAAACGCCGTCTTGAGCACAGTCCTGTCGAGCTTTGGGGCTGCGCCACTCAATTGGTCCAGCAGCTTATCGTCGAGAGAAGCAGCAAACGATGAAACAGGAAGCACAGCCCATACGGCCGCAAAAAGCCCGGCGGGCAGGGAACGCCGCGAGTTCACCATCACAAATCCCCGATAGAATACGTGCAGGTGGCGGCGAAACGCCGCGCACCCGGTTCAAAGTAAGTGTTGCGTATTCTATCAGGCAAAATAGCCAACCCCGTCAGAATGTACATTTTTCATACAAAACCTTAAGGAAGCCGCCAATTCCGTCATCTGGCCAATCAGGGCTGACAAAAAGCAGCTCTATTGGCCAAATCGCCGGCCAATCTGTAAGTAAACCTCTTCTTCTGCCGTAGACGCACGCCCCAGAGCCTTGTTCCGGTGTGGGAAACGGCCAAACCTGATGGTAATGTCGCGGTGATCCCGGGCGGACTGAAGAAAGCTACCCATAAAATCTGCCAGGAGCCCCTGGGTACTCCGGGCAAGCTGCTCGTAGCATTCCACAGATGTGTCCTGGTCTTCCTTACGCTCGGAGTGCTGCAGGGGCATATATAGGAAAGCCCTCTGAACCGGAGGAAGCAGCATATCCTGCCCCTTCCGCATGGCCTGCCTGCAGAGTTTCCGGGCCTGCCGATCCTGATCAAATGCCATAGCGCCGCCCCGGAAGATGTTTCTGGAAAACTGATCAAGCAGCAGAATCTCTGCCAGTATGCCACCGGCTTCCCGCCGCCAATGCTCCAGCCCCTGCTCCGAAGCGAACAGCACCAGGGAAAGAAAGCGGCGGCGGATCTCCTGATCGAACCTACGGTCTGACCGGAACCATTTGTTTCTGTGGTCACTGTCTGGCAACCCGTGCTCATCCAGTTCACCAAACCAGAAATCCAGAATCTCTTTCCAATCGAACATTCTGTGTCACCCTGTTACGTTAGATTCTGTTATACCCGCTTCCGGGGCTGACGCTCCGGACTTACGACAGGCCCCATCAAACTGACCACTCAGGAGAGGCAATGAACAGCCCCCGCATTATTCTGTTGGCACACGGAAGCAGTGACAAGCGCTGGTGTGAAACCTTCGAACAGCTTGCCGGACCCACACTCAAGGCTGTCGATAATGCCCGGATTGCCTACATGGAACTGGCCGATCCATCCATGGACACTGTCATTGCAGAAGGAGTCGCGGAAGGGGCCAAAAGCTTTACCATCGTTCCCCTGTTCCTGGCGGCCGGGCGCCATCTGCGCAAGGATGTTCCCGCGATGATCGAAGAACTCGAGCGCGCCCATGGCACCAACATCCACCTGGCGCCGCCGATCGGCGAAAATCCACTTCTCGGACAGGCCATCCGGGATGCTGTTATGCTTGAACTGGAACAGACACCGTCCTGAACCGGACGCTTGGAAAGCACGCGTGTCGACCAGACCGCGACGGGAGGGAACATCATGACAAAGAGGATTCTGATTACCGGCGGTACCGGATTTATCGGGCACGTACTGTGCCGTGAACTGCTGGCGCGCGGCCATGAACTGACCGTTTTCAGCCGGCAACCGTCAGAAACCGTCAAGGCCTGCTGCGGCCGGGTTGAAGCCGTCCGTGATTTGCAACAACTCCGTTCCCACCCCGGGTTCGATTCCGTCATCAACCTGGCTGGTGAAGGCATTGCTGACAAACGCTGGTCCAAAGCTCGCAAACAGCAACTCCGGGACAGCCGGATCAATGTCACCGAAACACTCGTTGACGTGATACGCAGCTGGAAACAGGCTCCCGAGGTCATGGTCTCGGGCTCGGCGGTCGGTTTTTATGGAGACCAGGGCCCGGCCATGGTAACGGAAGAGACCAACCCACATGATGAGTTTACCCACCGCCTTTGCCGGGACTGGGAAAATGCCGCGCTCCGCCTTGCCGACAACGGCGTAAGAGTGTGCCTGTCGCGAACAGGTGTCGTGGCCGGCCCCGGAGGCGGCTTTCTGGAGCGCATGATTCTGCCCTTCAAACTTGGCCTCGGTGGCCGGCTGGGCAGTGGCACGCAGTATATGCCATGGGTCCACCGGGACGACGTTGTCGAAGCCCTGATCTGGATGGTCGAGAACACCAGCGCTTCAGGACCGTTCAACGTGGTCAGCCCCAACCCGGTGACCAACGCCGAATTCACCCGTTGCCTCGGCAAGGTTCTGCACCGCCCCGCTCTGTTGCCCGCACCGGCACCGGTGCTCAAGGTCGCACTGGGGGAAATGGCGCGTCTCCTCCTGACCGGCCAGCAGGCCATTCCGGCAAGACTCACCAAGGCAGGATTCCAGTTCCGGTATCCCGAACTGGAGAAGGCGCTGGCCCATTCCGTTAATCCGGGGGCGGCAAGGTGACAGTAGCCCGCGTATGGACCGACGCCTCACAGCTGCCGGCCGCGGCCTTCAGCTGGGGCATTTCACCAGTCAACGCCCGTAACTTTTCAAAAAAAGGCGTTGACACTCCCCGGAGCCTTACTTAATATACGCGCCACCTCGACGAGGCAAGGTATTGAAAACGTTGCGTCCCCTTCGTCTAGTGGCCTAGGACTCCGCCCTTTCACGGCGGCAACAGGGGTTCGAACCCCCTAGGGGACGCCAATTTTCCTAACCTGATGCTCCGGCAGCTCTTACTTGCCCGGCAAGGTCAAACCGGTTTCTGGCCGTGCTCGCCTTCTTTTCTGCCCTCATGTCCGTGCGCCTTCTGATCCCTCATCACGAAGATGCCAACACCAACGAAAAACCCAACCACCAGCAATACAGTCGCAATACCTGCGATAACAACGGCGTCCATATACATTTTTCTTCTCCTTCCTGCAGTAAACTTGATTAAACTCAGATTACGCCCGGTACGCCTGCATGTTATTGATCCAGGTCAACAGAGTACTTTCAGGTTGTGTACGCTTTAGTACTGAATCACAACAAATTTCTCCCCATTTTTCCTGCATTTGCAAGGCATTCGAAAGAAACTGCTGCTATAGTCGCAATCAAAGGTAATTCTCCGATCTCCTAACCGGTTTGGGTGGCTGAAGTTTACGACATGCCAAAACTGTCGACGCGTCTCCAACGTTTTCGTACAGGCTCTCCCCTGTCTTTCAGGCTGCTGGCCTGGATTCTTTTGTTCAGCTCCGCCTTCACCCTGGTCGCTTCAGCCCTGCAGATCTATTCCGATTACCGCAAGGAACTTTCCCAGATTGACAACCGTATGCAAATCATCGAATCCGGTTATGCATCCAGCCTGGCGCGGAGTCTGTGGGCCCTGGACCAAAAACTGCTGCAGACCCAGATGGAAGGCATTCTCAGCCTCCCCTACGTGATCCACCTGCGACTGCGGATCGAACCGGAATCCGAGCTGATAATGGGTGACATTCCCCGGGGAGCAAAAACCACGTCCCACAGTTTCAGCCTGGCTCACCAGGGCGATGAAATGTTCAAACTGGGCGAGCTTACCGTCACAGCGGGCCTTGACCCGGTCTACGATGAGCTGCAGCGCAAAGTAGGGGTCATCCTGTTCACTCAGTTCCTGAAAACCTTCTTTGTTTCCATACTGATTATCTGGATCTTCCAGCATTTCGTGGTACGCCACCTGACAACGATGGCCAACTATGCCCGCGACTTTTCACTGAAAACCACCTCGAAACCTCTCACTCTTGATCGGCCGAACACCCCAGCAAACCGTCATGATGAGCTCGGGCGAGTTACCGATGCCATCAATCAGATGCGCGAACGTCTCAACGCGGATATGGAACGGCAGCAAAAAGATGCGGCTGAAATCCGAAAATTTTCCAAGGCCATTGAACAAAGCCCTTCCTCCGTTCTGATCTGTGACCGGCAGTGGCGTATTGAATTTGCCAACCAGAAATTCACCCAACTGACCGGTTACGAAGCCCGATCCATTCTCGGCAAGCATCCCGGCGCACTGGGTGAGAACGATATTGAAAACCGGCAAAACCGGCACCTGTGGCAGTCCATTCGACTGCAGGTGCAACGTGTCGGAGTGTGGCAGGGGGAAATAAACAGCGTTCGGCGCAACGGCGAACGATTCTGGGAACAGCTGATTGTTACCCCCATCAAGGATGAGTCAAGCGGCACGACCGGCTACCTGATCCTCGGCGAAGACATCAGCATCAGAAAACGGTATGAGCAGCAACTGCTGCGCCAGGCCAACTACGACATCCTGACCGGCCTGCCCAACCGGATGCTGGCCCTGGATCGCCTGAAGCTGGCGCTGGCCCAGGCTCGACGCGAGAGCACCCTGGTGGGTGTGATGTTCCTGGACCTGGACAACTTCAAGCACATCAACGACACCCTTGGCCACGACGCCGGCGACAATCTGCTGATTGAAGCGGCACGCCGGATCTCCAGCTGCCTGCGGGGCACCAGTACGGTTGCCCGCCTCGGTGGCGATGAGTTTCTTGTCATACTGCCTGGTTTGACCGGCCCGGAGGCCTCATCTCAGGTTGCAGAACGTATTCTCAAGACGTTCGCACCACCCTACATACTGAATGGTCAGGAAGTATTCGTAACTACGAGTATCGGGATTGCGATCTTCCCGACAGACTCCGACAACAGTGGCACCCTGCTTCAGCACGCCGATGCCGCCATGTACCAGGCCAAGCACAAGGGCAAGAGCTCCTACGCCCATTTTGCCCCGGAAATGACCGAGGTGTCCCACGAGCGTCTGAAGATGGAATCCAGTATGCGGCGTGCCCTGGAGCTAAAGGAATTCGAGCTCTACTTCCAGCCCATCGTGGATACGAATTCCGGCAACCTTTGTGCTGTCGAAGCGCTGCTGCGCTGGAATAATCCCGCCATGGGCATGGTGATGCCGGATCGCTTCATCCCGTTGGCGGAGGAAACCGGCCTGATCACGCCCATCGGCGAGTGGGTTCTCGAGGAGGCCTGCCGGGCGGCCATGGGCTGGAAGCAGTCTACCGGTAAGGACATCGGTATCTCCGTCAATGTCTCCCCCCGCCAGTTCCGGGATCCCGGATTTACCGAGACCGTGATGCATGCGCTCTCAGCCAGCGGCCTGGCGCCGGAACAGCTGGAACTGGAAATTACCGAACGCCTGATCCTGGACAACTCCATTGAGACAGCAGAAATCCTGCGCCAGCTCGACAAAGCCGGCATTCGCTTGTCGGTCGACGATTTTGGTACCGGTTACTCTGCGCTCAGCTATCTGAAAAGCTATCCGTTTGATACCCTGAAAATTGACAAGTCCTTTGTCCAGGATGTCATAAAGGAGCCTGAAGATGCCTCCCTTGTCCGGGCGATCATCAACATGGCCCATAGCCTGGGCCTGCGAGTCATCGCTGAAGGAGTGGAAGAAGAAGCACAGACCCATTTCCTGAAAAAGGAAAACTGCGACTTCTCCCAGGGTTATTTCTACAGCCGCCCTCTGCCAGCCCCGGACTTTGATGTCTGGCTCACCAACAATCATCGGGTATAGATTCAAAACCGCCGGAACCTCATTTCCATGGAAGATACCGTACTTGTCGTTAACTGCGGCAGCTCATCACTCAAACTGGCACTGTTTGACGGCCAGCACCGTAAACTGGCGTCGGCTCTGGCCGAGCGTCTTAATCAGAACGATGCTTTTGCCTGCATTGCTGGCGATAAGGACACAATTCCCCTGAAGCCGGGCACATCGCATGATGCGGCACTTGAGGCAATGGTCAGCGCATTCCGGGACCGTCAGCTGATAACATCCGTACCCGCGGCCATCGGCCATCGGGTGGTTCATGGTGGAGAAACCTTTCGCGAAGCGGTCCTTATCAACGAGGACGTTGTCAGCGCCATTGAAGAGTGCGCCGGGCTGGCTCCCCTGCACAACCCGGTCAATCTTTCGGGTATCCGGGCAACCCTCGCGCTGTTTCCCGGTGTCCCCCAGGCGGCGGTTTTCGACACCGCCTTTCACCAGACCCTGCCAAGACACGCGTTCCTATACGCCCTTCCGAAAGCCTGGTATCAGGACTGGGGCGTACGCCGCTACGGATTTCACGGCACCAGCCACGCCTTTATGGCCGTCGAAGCCGCCCGCTTGCTGGGCAGGACACCGGCAACCACGTCCATCATTTCTGCTCATCTGGGCAACGGTTGCAGCATTGCCGCCATCCGCGACGGCATCAGCGTGGATACCAGCATGGGGTTGACACCTCTGGAAGGCCTGGTGATGGGCACCCGGAGCGGAGATATCGACCCGGGCCTGTTTGATTTTCTCGGTAGTAAGGGCATTCCCGGCGACGAGGTTCATCGGGTTTTGAACCAGGAAAGCGGCCTGCTGGGCCTGTCCGGGCAGACCAATGATATGCGCTCATTATGCGAGCTCGCCGACCACGGCCATGAACCCTCTAAAACAGCGATTGATGTTTTCTGCTTCCGTCTGGCCAGATACATTGGTGCCATGATGGCATCGCTCAGGCAACTGGACGCCCTGGTTTTCACGGGCGGCATCGGCGAGAACAGTGCCCGGGTGAGGCAGGACACCATCAGCCATTTGCACCTCATGGGTTTTGAGCTCAGCGAGGATCTTAACAAACACCATGGTGAATTCAGCGACGGCCGGATTGAAAGTGCCGGTTCCCGGTTCCCGGTTCTGGTGATTCCCACCAACGAGGAGCTGGTTATTGCGCGGGAGGCCTCACGGCTTGCCGGCGCGGCAGAGCCGGCCTGACCACCACGCGTTACCAGGAACACGATAATGGCAAAAAGTCTCTTTATTGCACCAACCTCCATGGAGTCCGGCCTGACCTCCGTTTGCCTCGGACTGTTACGGGCCCTTGAGCGGGTTGGCGTGAGTGTCGGTTTCTATAAACCCTTCTGCCAGTCCGTCCACCGTGCTGAATCCAGGCATAACGACGGCCAGGATTCATCGACGGCCTTTGTCCGGACCAGCAGTCACCTGAATCCGCCGGACCCGATTCCTTTAAAGCAAGCCCAGCAACTGCTCAACCGGGGCAAATCCGATTTCCTGCTCGAGACAGTCGTGGGCGAGTACCAGAAGGTCGCCAGAGAAGTGGATGTGGTGATTATCGAAGGGCTGGTACCGGATCGCAGTGAGGCCTATATCGCACGGCTCAATGTGGAGGTTGCCCGGAATCTGGGCTCAGATGTCATCCTTGTCAGCACCACGAAAACCCTTGACGCACGCCAGATGGATGAGGAGCTGGACTTCGCCGCACGCCTCTTCGCCAGCCCGAGCGATCCCGATGTCATCGGGGTGATCCTGAACAAGGTCGGCGAGCCGGAGCAGTCCGGCCTTGAACCCCGTTCCAATACCAGTCACCCATGCACGACGGCCATCGATTACCGGGCCCGCTGTAAGGTGTTCCGCGAAGGCCGGTTTCGACTGATCGCGGAGATACCCTGGCAGCCAGAGCTTCTCGCGCCACGAGTGTCCGACATCGCCCGGGAGCTCGGGCTACCCGTGCTGAACGAAGGCCAGATGCACTCCCGGCGGGTTCAGAAGGTTTCGGTGTGTGCAAGAAGCATCCGGAACATGACAGAAACACTGAGGCCAGGCACGTTAATGGTAACGCCGGGAGACCGTGAAGACATTGTGGTCACAACAGCAGTTGCCGCGCTAAATGGTGTTCCACTGGCGGGATTGATGCTCACCGGCGGATTCATGCCGGACCAACGGGTGATAGATCTGTGCCACCGGGCCCTGGATACCGGCCTGCCGGTTCTCGGTTCCGATGCCAACACCTATGAGACGGCCCACATGCTGGCTAACCTGTCTTCCGCCATCCCCATTGATGATCCGGACCGCATCGAAAAGGCCATGGAAGCGGTTGCGACCCGAATAGACACAGACTGGCTACAGCAGCACCTCAAGGTCGAACGCCAGAGCCGGCTTTCTCCCCCGGCTTTCCGGTATCAGCTTTCAGAACGCGCCCGCGCTGCCAATAAACGAATTGTCCTGCCGGAGGGCAGCGAACCACGAACCGTCCAGGCGGCCATCATCTGTCACCAGCGCAAGCTGGCCCGGTGTGCCCTGATTGGGAACGCGTCCGAGATTCGTCGGGTTGCCGCTTCCCAGGATCAGGAGCTGCCGGAAGATATTGAGATCATCAATCCTTCCGAAGTACGTGAGCGCTATATCGGGCCGATGGTGGAACTGCGCAAACACAAGGGGCTTACCCCGGACATGGCCGAAGCCATGCTCGAGGACAACGTTGTCCTGGGCACCATGATGGTGGCTCTGGATGAAGCCGATGGGTTGGTGTCAGGCGCCATTCACACCACCGCCAACACCGTTCGCCCTGCCCTGCAGCTGATCAAGACCCACGACCACGCGAAAGTCGTGTCATCCGTGTTTTTCATGTTGCTTCCGCAACAGGTGGTGGTTTACGGGGACTGCGCCATCAACCCGGACCCGAACGCCGAGGAGTTGGCAGATATTGCCATCCAGAGCGCCGAATCCGCCGAAGCCTTCGGCATTGAGCCTCTGGTTGCGATGATCAGCTACAGTACCGGTGAATCAGGAAGCGGTCAGGACGTCGACAAGGTAAGAGAAGCCACCCGGATTGCCCGCCAGCGCAGGCCGGATCTGCTGATTGACGGACCCTTGCAGTACGACGCCGCAGCGATAGAGAGTGTCGCCAGAAGCAAAGCACCTGACAGCAAAGTGGCGGGCAAGGCCACGGTGTTTGTATTCCCGGATCTGAACACCGGGAACACCACCTATAAAGCGGTTCAGCGCAGCGCCAATGTCGTCAGTATCGGCCCGATGCTGCAGGGCCTCCGGAAACCGGTCAACGATCTCTCCAGGGGTGCGCTGGTCGAAGACATCGTCTTTACCATCGCACTCACTGCGGTCCAGGCAAAACAGGTTGAAAACGCGGGGCTCAACGGAAGCTGAGGCTATACCCCGGAATCAGCGCTTGAGACTCTTCTGGCGCTTTTTCTTCGGGCTGGGCCCCTGTTTCTGGTCGTTATCCTTTTTCACCTTCTGGCGCGGCGTCAGCCGATCAACCTTGCTGGCAAACGGGTTTTCCCCGGCCCGGAATTGAAACCGGATGGGCGATCCGGTAACGTTCAGCACCTTGCGGAAGGTGTTTTCCAGATACCGCTTGTAAGCGCCTGGCAGCGCGTCCACCTGATTGCCATGAACAACAACGACCGGCGGATTCGAGCCACCCTGGTGGGCGTAACGGAGTTTGATCCGCCGCCCCTGCACCATCGGTGGCTGATGCTGGGCAACGGCGTCCTGCAATAGTGCGGTCAGGCGATTGGTCGGCCACTTGGCCATGGCAGAGTCGTAGCAGGCCTCGACCGATTCATACATAACGCCAACGCCGGATCCGTGAAGCGCGGAGATATAGTGCTTGTCGGCGTAATCGAGAAAATCGAGGCGGCGCTTAACCTGCTCCTTCACCCTGGCCCGGTCTTCGGGGTCCATACCGTCCCATTTGTTCACAGCGATGACCAGTGAGCGGCCCGCATCCAGAACAAAGCCGATCAGGTGCAAATCCTGATCCACCAGTCCCTGCCGGGCATCAATCACCAGAATCACTACGTGGGCATCATCAATCGCTTGCAGCGTTTTGATAATTGAAAACTTCTCGACCACTTCGCTGACATTCTTGCGACGGCGAACACCGGCGGTGTCAATCAGCGTGTACTGTTTGCCCTGGCGCTCGTAGGGGACGTACACGCTGTCACGGGTTGTGCCCGGCATGTCGAAAACGACCACCCGATCCTCGCCAAGCATGCGGTTCACAAGGGTCGACTTGCCCACATTCGGGCGCCCCACCACGCCAATGCGAATACCCGGATATCGATCTGCCCGGTCCTCTTCTGCCCGATCTTCCTCGGAGGGCAAGAGAATCTCCAGCATTGACCGGATACCCCGGTTATGGGAGGCAGCTATCAGGAAGGTGGATGCGAAGCCCAGGCTGTAAAAATCGGCTGCCGCAATGTCCGGGTTCTGACCATCGGTCTTGTTCACGACCAGGTGAGCCTGCTTACCAGAACGGCGCATATGATCTGCAATGAGTTCATCGCCCGCTGTCAGCCCGGCACGGCCATCCACCAGAAACAGAACAATGTCGGCCTCTTCCACGGCCTGCATGGACTGCCGTGCCATCTCGAGATCAAGACCCTGCTCGTCTCCCGTGAGACCGCCGGTATCAATCACAATGAAACGCTGGCCCTCGTAGCTGCCCTCACCGTATTTGCGGTCCCGGGTGAGGCCGGGGAAGTCCGCAACCAGGGCATCCCTGGAGCGGGTCATCTGGTTGAACAAAGTCGATTTGCCAACGTTGGGACGTCCGACAAGGGCAATTACTGGGGTCATAATGGGTAATTAATCCTGCGGCTGAACCTGGAATACGGCCATCTTTCCGCTGTTGCCAAAAACCAGCAGGTTACCATTGGCTAGCCGCTGGGCCGGTACGCGGATACCCTCATCATCGAACTCAAGCTGCCCGACCAGGCTGCCGTCTTCACGATCGAGGACGTGCAGATAGCCTTCATAGTCACCGACCACCAGATAGCCTTCGTAGACCATTGGCTGAGTCAGCTGGCGCCACGCCAGACGATCCTGCATCCAGAGTTCCTTCCGGTCAGAGCCGCGAAGGGCAACCAGTTCGCCATTTGCCGATGCGAGGTATATGTCACCCCCGGCTATCATGGGCGAGTATAGGCTGGATGCTTCGCGGCTCCAGATTTCCTGCCCTGTGCGGATATCAACCAGCGCAAGCTTACCCTGGTAGCCTACCACCAACACGGCTGTTTCGATCACTAATGGCTGGCCCGCTACATCAACCAGTCGCTCAAGCTCGGTACGCCCCTTCGGCTGACCGACCTCATATTGCCACAGAGGCTGGCCCGAGTCCGCAGCCAGCGCCATCAGCTTGCCGTTGGCAAATGAAGCGATGACGACATCACCACCCACCAGGGGTGCTGCGGCCGCCCTGATCGAAAGCACGGGAACCGAGCCATCATACTGCCAGCGCTTTTCCCCATCCGCGGCATTGAAACCCAGCACCTGGCCACTAATTGTCTGGGCAACCACCAGTGAACCGTTTGACTGGGGTGCAGAGAGCACTTCAGTCGGCAGTGACTGCCGCCAGACTTCAGAGCCATCCTCTCGGGAAAGCGCAACCAGTTCAGCATTCTGAGTGGTGAGGTAAAGGTGTTCACCGTCGCCCCCGAGGCCGGAAAAAACCCGATCATCAAACTCGGTTTCCCAGATTACGCTGCCGGATTCGGGGTCAACAGCGTAAAGCTCGCCGTCTGCCGCGGCGGCGAAAATCCTGTCACCCGCGTTGAGGGGCGCAAGGTAGAGAAAATCGCCATCATGTCCGTCCCCGACCGACATGCTCCAAACCTTTTTAAACTCGGCGGACGCTTCAATGTCGGGCACCGGAACGGGCTGCTCAAAGGTATCGGTGGTGCTGCAACCGGACAGCCCGGCGAAAATCATCAGCCCAATGAGCAGTGCGCGACTCAACAACCTGTTGCGAAAATCCGGCATCAGGCGTCCTCCCCGACACCAAGGTCAGCCAGTTTCATTTCCAATACACCGCTCCGTCCCTGCTGGTTCTGTTCGCGGGCAGCAAGATAGGCCTCTCGAGCCCCCTCGCGGTTGCCCTGCGCCAGAAGAATATCACCGCGAAGTTCGGAATACATGGCGTCGAAAGCGTCGGCACTGCCTGCGGCATCAATTGTTGAAAGGGCTTCATCGTGCTGGCCGGAAGAAAACTGGGCCCGGGCAAGACGATTCCGGACAACCAACGCCAGAGCCTTGTTTTCGCCGGTCTTCTCCAGTGCCCATTTGAGAGAATCTATGGCCGCCTGAGCATCCGCTGCTTCCATCAGCTGCTGGCGGGCAAGAATCAGATTGCCATATACCGCATAGGCGCTATCCGAGTAGTCTTCCCGCAGTGTTTTTGCCACGAAGGCAACAGTTTCACCGCTGGTTTCATCGGCCTGGTTGCTGAAGGCATTGAGGAGGTTGGCAAACTGGTTAGCCGCTTCGGTCCGTTGCTGCGCCTGGTAGTTTTGCCAGGCCTGCCAGCCAAACACGATGGCCAGTGCGGCACCGATACCGAGAAGCAGTGAGCTGCCATTTCTCTTCCACCAGTCCTTGATCGCCTGGATCTGTTCTTCTTCGGTGCGCATCTCAGCCATGGGGACTCCTGTAGTCGTATTTTTTGCTTTTATATCGTGGATTTTTTATCAGATTCAGTTGGCCAGGGCCTTCGCCAGTGCTGAGGCAAGTTCGTCCTGGGCAATCTCGGTTTGGGGTTCATCGGCCCGCATGGGCTTCAGCCCGGCGGTGCCGTTGGCAATCTCGTTCTCCCCGAGAATCACCGTGTATTTCGCACCACTGCGATCGGCTTTTTTCATCTGGCTCTTGAAGCTGCCGCCGCCGCAATGGGAAACAATCACCCTGTCTGGCAACGCCGCTCGCAGATTTTCAGCGAGCGCCAATGCCGGCGCCAGCACCCCGTCACCCATTGCCGTAACGTAGACATCCGCGTCGCTGTTCACGTAACCGGGAACCAGATCCAGCGTTTCAAGGAGGAGAATAAGCCGCTCGAGGCCCATTGCAAAGCCAACCGCAACGGTTGCTTTTCCGCCAAGCTGCTCAACCAGACCATCATACCGGCCCCCGGCACACACGGTGCCCTGGGCGCCAAGGCTGTCGGTAATCCATTCGAACACTGTCTTGCCATAGTAATCGAGGCCCCGAACCAGCGCAGGATTAACGGAATAGCGGACACCCGCTGCACCCAGTAACGCTTTCAGGCGCTCAAAGTGATCCCGGGATTCGTCATCCAGGAAATCGTCCAGGCTTGGCGCACCTTCAAGGATCTTGCGGGTGGCCGGATCCTTGCTGTCGAGAATACGCAGCGGATTGGTGTCCAGCCGCCGCTGGCTGTCCGCATCCAGTTCAGCCTTGAACTGACCAAGGTAGTCCACCAGTGCCGAACGATAGACCCTGCGGGATTCGGAAGTGCCAATGGAATTGATCTCGAGGCGGGTGTGCCCGGCAAGACCCAGTTCTTTCCACAGCCTGGCCGTCAGAATCAGCAACTCGGCATCAATATCCGGACCGCTCATACCAAAGCATTCCACGCCAATCTGGTGGAACTGGCGATACCGGCCTTTCTGTGGCCGCTCGTGCCGGAACATGGGGCCGGTGTACCAGAGCCGCCGGGTCTGGTTAAACAGCAGACCATGTTCTTCCGCCGCCCGCACACAACCGGCTGTGCCCTCGGGGCGCAAAGTCAGACTATCCCCGTTGCGGTCCTCAAAGGTGTACATTTCCTTTTCGACAATGTCCGTCACTTCACCGATCGATCGCTTGAACAGGTCCGTCTGCTCAACGATAGGCATGCGGATTTCCTGATAGCCATACTGGGCCAACACCTTACGTACCGTGGATTCCACAAACTGCCATACGGGTGTCTGTTCCGGCAGGATATCGTTCATCCCGCGAACCGCCTGAATCTTAGCCAATTTAAACCCTTAACTCTGTCTGGATGGTGGTGCCTGAAAACGGAAACGGATCAGTGGTCGGAACGGGCAATAATCGACTCTTCCTGCTCCTTGCGACGTGCCACTTCTTCACGAATCAGACGTTCCAGATCGTCAGTCAGTGTGGCGTTCTCCAGCTTCTGGCTGGGCTTGCCCGCCATGTAAAACAGGTTTTTCGGGCTGCCGCCGGTCAGGCCGATATCGGCTACCTTGGCCTCTCCGGGGCCGTTAACAATACAGCCGATAATTGCCACATCCAGTGACGTGTTTACATCCTCAAGTCGCGCCTCCAGATCGTTCATGGTCTGAATCACATCAAAGTTCTGGCGGGAACAACTGGGACAGGCAATAAAGTTGATGCCCCGGCTACGCAGACGGAGGCTTTTGAGAATATCAAAACCAACCTTGATTTCCTGAACCGGGTCAGCCGCCAGTGACACGCGGATGGTGTCGCCGATGCCATCCATCAGCAGCATACCGAGGCCGATGGAGGATTTTACCGTTCCTGAACGGAAACCGCCTGCCTCGGTGATGCCCAGATGAAGTGGCTGCTCAATCTGGGACGCGATCTTGCGGTAAGCCGCCACCGTCATGAACACTTCCGACGCTTTCAGGCTGACCTTGTAATCCTGGAAATCGTGACGATCCAGGATATCAATGTGGCGCATGGCGGATTCCACCAGGGCGTCGGGCGTCGGCTCTCCGTATTTGCGCTGAAGGGATTTCTCAAGGGAGCCGGCGTTCACACCGATACGGATCGGAATATTTCCGTCCCGGGCCGCGCTGATAACTGCACTGACACGATCATCACGACCGATATTGCCCGGGTTGATACGCAGGCAATCCACGCCAAGCTCCGCAACTCGCAACGCGATCTTGTAATCGAAGTGGATGTCGGCCACCAATGGCAGCGATACCTGCTCACGAATCTTGCCGAACGCCTCAGCGGCGTCCATGGACGGCACCGAGACCCTTACAATATCTGCACCGGCCTCCTGCAACGCCCGGATCTGGCCAACCGTGGCCTCGACATCACAGGTGTTGGTGTTGGTCATGCTCTGCACCGCTATCGGGGCATCACCACCCACAGGAACATTGCCCACCATGATCTGGCGGGATTTGCGTCTGATAATCGGGGAATCCTGTTTCATGTCTTACTGACCGATATGGAAAATGTGATCAAATTTCAGATTGTCAGGGAAAACTCTGACCGGTTGTTGACGGCACGATAGTCACCCAGATCCAGCGGTTCACCCTGGAAACGGATGGATCCAACGGCATCAACGGCACCGATGACAACCCTGAGCGGTGCCTGACCGGAAACGTCAATCTCGTCTCCGTCACGCAGAAGGGAATTCACCAGCAGGTTCCCGGTCGCATCACTTACCTGAACCCAGCAGTCATCGATGAAACTGATCTGAAGCCGGACAATGTCAGTGGCCTCCGCCAGTCCGGAGCGGTTTTCCAGAACCGGATCCGGAGTCTCTACAACCGTCGGAATCTGTTCCGTCAGAGGCCCGGAGGACCTGTCCTCAGCGACCAGATTCTCAACATCCGGATCCTCTGAAGTGCCCGGTTCGCCTGGTTCCGCAACAGAGCCCGGCAACACTGACTGCCCTGAGGCGATACTTTCTCCGGAATCCGGGCCTGCCGGCACTTCGTCCTGATCTGCAGCGGGAACTTCCGAATTGGCATCGGTCGATTCTGCCAGCGCCGGCACCTCGGCGTTTTCGCCCTGGCCCTGGACGGCTTCGGATGCCCCTGACTGTACCCCGCCCGCTTCAGGTTCCGGCATCAGGAAAGCAAACGCCAGATAACCGGCGATACCCAGAATCACCAGGAAAAAGAGGGTCTTGGCGAGCTGACGTTTTCTGCGCCTGCGGCGTTCAATGTCCACCAACGGGTTGGCCTCGTGCTCCTGCTCACGCTGCTGACGGATCGGCTCCAGTTCCTGGTCAAGATCTGCTATCACTGCGTCGGCATCCAGCCCTACCTGCTTTGCATAGGTCCTGGCATACCCTTTGAGAAAGAGTTCACTGTCAATCTGGCTGTAATCCCCGGACTCGATAGCCTGGATCACCGACGGTCGCAGATGCTGCGCCCCGGCCACATCGCTGACACTTAAACCGGACGCTTCTCTTGCTTTCTGAAGCTGCCGCCCGACGGGCTCTTTCATCGCTGGCTGTGAATTCTCATCAGTTGCCATTAGAAATCAGCACCTTATATTGTTGATATTCCACTGACTCCGGAAAATTGTTTCTGAGCTGAAGCGCCAGACTCCCTTCCTGGTCACCGTTGTTGAAATAACGGGCAATGCGGATTCCGGTGAAAAGACTCTCTGCGGAATGGACGAGGCGTGGGTTCCGCTGCATCATGGACGTCAGCCTTGAGTAATATCCGGCGGCGCTTTCATAGTTGCCCACCTCGACAGACACCCGGGCAAGCGCCAAAAGCGGACGTGCATCGCCTCTCATTAACTCCACCGCCCGCCGGTAAGAAGTAGTCGCTGCTTCCAGTTCACCAAGTCTCTCCTGAGTCATACCCAGGTTAAAAAACACCGAGCCCCGATCGCCATACCCGGTATCCCTTGAAGCTGCGCGAAACTGATCCCTGGCGTCGTCCATCCGCCCCTGAGCAAAGAGAAAAGCACCATAATAGACCCGTGCGCGTGTGTACCCCGGATCCTCGGAGATGGACTTTTTGAAATTCCGTTCTGCCAGCTCGGGCTCGCCCTCAGCGTTGTATATGAGCCCCATCGCGGCCCTTGCGCTGGCGTCGTCCGCATCAAGCTTGAGGGCCCGGTCGAGGTGATGGCGGGCCCGTTCAAGATTGCCTTGCCCGATGTAGGCGGTGGCAAGCTTTACATAATTATCAACAGCTTTCTGGCGATCTGCTTCCCGGGAGAACCGACTGTCAGTGGTAGTGACACAGCCTGTGACAAGCAGGGTGCACAGCATAACGGCCAACACTGAGAAACGTCGGTTTGCTGGTTTGTTTGTCACAGTCTCCCCTTCCTCAATTGGGCTGTTTCAGGTTCCCGGCTCAGGAATTAACCTGCTGAGCCTGGATGTACCGCTGGCTCCGGCGTGTTCTGTCTTCAACCCTTCCCACAAGCTGTCCACATGCGGCATCGATGTCATCACCGCGGGTGGTTCTGATTGTCGCGATATAGCCGGCCTCATTGAGAACGGCCTGGAACCGACGGGTGGCGTTCATGCTCGGCCGGCGGAAATCACTCTCCGGAAACGGGTTAAATGGTATCAGATTGATCTTGCATGGCAGATCCCGTAACAACACCGCAAGCTCCCGCGCATGTTCCGGCTGATCGTTCATTCCCTCAATCACTGTGTACTCAATGGTCACCTTGCGTTTGTCCGGTAACCGGGCAAAGTACCGCTTGGTGGCAGCCAGCAACTCAGCAATCGGGTACTTTTTGTTCAATGGAACCAGCTTGTTACGCAGTTCATCATTCGGGGCGTGCAACGAAATGGCCAGTGAAACATCGGTAACTTCCGACAGGCGGTCCAGCGCGGGAACAAGGCCAGAGGTACTGAGGGTTACCCGACGCTTGGAAATCCCATAGGCCAGATCTTCCATCATCAGGTTCATGGCATCGACAACATTGTCGAAGTTGAGCAGAGGTTCCCCCATGCCCATCATCACAACGTTGGTGATCGGCCGGTCCGGGCCTGGTTCAAACGGCATGAAGGCTTTCCGGGCCACCCACACCTGGCCAATGACTTCCGCCGCCGTGAGGTTACGGTTAAAGCCTCGCTTGCCGGTGGAACAGAAAGTACAGTCCAGACTGCAACCGATCTGGGAAGAAACGCAAAGCGTGCCACGCTCCCCGTCCGGTATCAGAACGGTCTCAACACTGTTGCCGTTGTCCATACGCATCACCCACTTGCGGGTGCCGTCTTTGGACGTCTCGTCGTAAACCACTTCGGGGCCACGGATTTCTGCGACTTCTTTCAGCTTTTCCCGTAACGCCTTACTCATATTGGTCATTTGATCGAAGTCATCAGCGCCACGCTGATGAATCCACTGTAAAACCTGAGTGGCACGAAAGCGCTTTTCTCCCAGGGATTCGAAGAAAGCCTCGAGTTTTGCCTTCGGCATCCCCAGAAGATTGGTTTTTTCAGCGGCCGCTGTCATTTCATAACCTCGATCAGATAACCCATTCGGAGACGACCACCCGGTCGCCTCCGATCAACTAATCAGCCCCGCGGGCAGATTTCGTTGTCATTAAAGAAATAAGCGATTTCGCGCTCGGCAGAAGCCGCGGAATCAGAGCCGTGAACGGCATTGGCATCGATGGAAGATGCGAAATCGGCACGGATGGTACCAGCTTCAGCTTCCTTCGGGTTGGTCGCACCCATCAGATCACGGTTCTTCAGGACGGCGCCTTCGCCCTCCAGGGCCTGCACAACAACCGGGCCAGAGGTCATGAAGGCAACCAGATCGTTAAAGAACGGGCGCTCTTTGTGCTCTGCGTAGAACCCTTCTGCCTGCTCCTGGGTCAGGTGCATCATCTTGGCAGCTACAATGCTCAGGCCGGCTTTTTCAAAACGGCTGTAAATTTCGCCGATCACGTTTTTTGCTACCGCATCGGGCTTGATAATGGAGAGCGTGCGCTCAGTTGCCATGGTCTTTCTCCAGTTTGTTTATGGTAAAAATTCTGGCCTGCGATTATACGCAGTCCGGGGCAAACTTCCTACCGCACTGCACGGAGGCGGCTAACAACATCAACAATTTGCGAGCTGGCAAAAGCGACGTCCTCTTCCGTTGTAAAGCGGCCAAAGGAAAAACGCAGTGCGCGATGGGCCTGCTCATCGTTCAGGCCAATGCCACGAAGCACATAGGAGGGTTCTATTGTGGCCGAAGCACAGGCCGATCCGGAGGAAACCGCCAGATCCCGCAGCCCCAGCATCAGGGATTCCGCCTCAACACCGTCGAACGACAGGTTCACAATGCCGGGCACACGCCGGGACTCGCTCCCATTCAAACTGACACCCTCTAGGGGCCCCAGACCTGCCAGGAATGATTCGCGCAGTGTTTCCAGCTTTCGGACTTCATCCTCAAGCCCGGACTGGGCAATCGAAAACGCCTTCCCCATTCCGACAATCTGATGAGTTGGCAGGGTTCCGGAGCGCATCCCCCGCTCATGGCCGCCGCCATGGATCTGGGCCTCGATGCGAACATTGGGAGAGCGCCTGACATAAAGGGCGCCCACCCCCTTGGGCCCGTACACCTTGTGCCCGGAGAGTGCCAGCAGGTCGACGGGCATCGACGTAACATCGACCGCCATTTTGCCGGCCGCCTGAGCAGCATCGACATGAAACAGCACGCCCCGCTGCCGTAACTCGGAGCCGATAGCCGCGATGTCCGTGATAGTTCCCAGTTCGTTATTCACCAGCATGAGGCTGACCAGCACGGTATTGTCCCTGAGCGCATCCACCACCTGCTGACAGCTGATGGTGCCATCCGGCGCGGGATCCAGCCAGGTCACGTCTGTGCCATGCTGCTCCAGCCACTTGCAGGTATCGAGAACCGCCTTGTGCTCGATTTTCGACGTTACGATGTGGGCATCCTGGCGACCAGCAACAGCCCCCTTGATTGCCAGGTTATCCGATTCCGTGGCGCCGGAGGTCCAGACGATTTCCCGGGGATCGGCGTGAATCAGGCTGGCAACCTGCTTGCGCGACGACTCGACCGCCGCTTCCGCTTGCCAGCCAAAGGCGTGGGAGCGCGAAGCGGGATTGCCAAACACACCATCCGGCGTCAGGTACTTCAGCATTTCATCGGCGACAGAAGGATCAACGGGCGTCGTGGCCGCGTAGTCCAGATATACGGGCTTTTTCATGGCTTCCAGGAGTTTGTTGGTGTCAGGCCGGCGCCTGGTCAGACAGGCGTTCGGTATTGATCGTTTCAGAGCTGCTGTCAGACTGACGGCGGTTCTGCCGGTCCGCAACCTGGCGGATTTCATGTTTTCTCATCAGGTCTCCGAGACTGATCTCGCTGAGAAACTGATGAATCTGATCACTCAGATCAGACCAGAGATGGTGGGTCAGGCACTTCTCGCCGTTCTGGCAATCGCCTTTGTTGCCGCACCGTGTGGTATCCAGTGACTCACTGACGGCATCGACAACCTCGGCAATATAGACATCAGCCGCCGGACGGCTGAGCCGATAGCCTCCACCAGGACCACGAATGCTGGTAACCAGTTTCTGGCGGCGGAGACGGGAGAAAAGCTGTTCCAGGTAGGACAGAGAGATTTCCTGACGGGCCGAAATGTCGGCGAGACTCACCGGCCCCTGGTCTCCATGCAGAGCCAGATCAAGCATTGCCGTGACGGCATAGCGGCCTTTGGTGGTCAACTTCATAATGTCAGCCCCGTGACGGGAATGAATCTCGAAACGCAGGGACGAGTATGAATTGACCCACTAATCCAGTCAAGTATTCAGCTCCGGGTGTCACCTTCATCGCGAACGCAGTCAAAGTCCTCTTCATGCAGCGGTGGCAGCTCCCCATTCTGGTATTCGCTGTTCACCTTGCGGAGGGCCTTGCACATGTTCTCGATACGGTCATCCACCGCGTGCATGTGGTCGAGCAGCGACCGCATGGCCCGGGCGACCGGATCCGGCATCTCTTCGGTAACCCCGTAGGCATCGAACCCCATGCGCTCTTCCATTTCCTTGCGGCGAACATCGTCCTCGTTGTAGCTTTTAACAATAACGCGGCCGGGAATACCAACAACCGTTGCCCCGGCAGGGACCGCCTTGGTAACCACCGAATTGGAGCCGATTTTGGCCCCCTCACCCACTTCGAAGGGCCCGAGGATCTTGGCTCCGGCGCCAACCACCACGCTGTTGCCAATGGTAGGATGACGCTTACCCTTGTTCCAGCTGGTTCCTCCGAGCGTAACGCCCTGGTAGAGCGTTACGTCGTCGCCTATCACGGTAGTTTCGCCAATCACCACACCCATGCCATGGTCGATAAAAAAGCGGCGTCCGATCGTTGCTCCGGGATGGATTTCAATGCCGGTCAGCCATCGGGCTATGGTCGAAATCGTACGCGCCAGCCACTTCAGACCGAGCCCCCACAACCAGTGGCAAAACCGATGGAAGAGCAGCGCATGCAACCCCGGATAGTTGGTCAGCACCTCAAAGGTGTTCCTGGCGGCAGGATCCCGATGGAACACGCTGTTAATATCTTCCCGCAAACGCTCAAACATGGCCATTGTCCTGTTCCGTCGCCGTGCTACCGGCCTCAGCTGGTTTACTGTTGCCCCGGGCGCCCGCTGCCTTCTGTACGGCAGTGAGAATGCCCCGGAGAATATTGATTTCCATCTGATCAAGTCTGGCTCGCTGAAACAGTCGCCGCAAGCGTGTCATCAGTTGCCTGGGATTCTCGCGTCGATGAAAATCCACATCAATCAGCATCTGCTCCAGGTGCCCGAAAAACCCTTCCACATCCTCAACTCTGGCCGGCGGCACATCCCAACCCTCATCCCCGGGCCGGGTCATCGACTTCAGATATGGGCTCCCCTCCCCACCTTCAAGGCTGCGCAGGTAATACATCCGCAATTCATAGCACATCACCTGCACCGCCATCGCCAGATTCAGGGAGCTGTAATCCGGATTGGAGGGTATGTGAATGTGATAATGGCAGCGCTGCAACTCGTCGTTGCTCAGGCCATGGTTCTCCCGGCCGAACACCAGGGCAACCGGCCCGTCTTCCGCATGTCCGGCGGCGGCAGCGGCTGCCTCTGGCGGAGCGCAGACCGGCCAGGGCACCTTTCTTCCCCGGGCGCTTGTACCCATCACCAGAACACAATCCGCCAGCGCCTCATCCAGCGAGGAAACCACCTGCGCACGATCGAGAACATCGGATGCGCCCGCTGCACGGGCATAGGAGGTCTCATCCGGAAAAGTGCACGGATTAACCAGCCAGAGATTACCCAATCCCATATTCTTCATGGCCCGGGCCACAGCACCAATGTTGCCCGAATGGGAGGTCTCCACCAGAACAATCCGGATCTGATCCTGAAATGTCTCCGTCCCTTCCTGTGGAAGTGCGCTTTTGTGCATTGTAATCGGGCCCAAGGTTGTTGATCAGGGCGGCAATGATATCAGAAACCACCGGCACCCTGCCCCTCCAGAGAACCCGCAACCTCTGGTTATCCGTGCTATTGCTGAGTCAAAAAACATACAAGCGGGGTGATCTTTTGCTATCATACCCGGCCTCCACACACCCGGATAATGAACACTCAGATGCAACCAGCGATTAAAATGGCCCTGCGCGTCGCGCGTCAGGGGTCCGATTATCTGAAAGCCCATTTCGAGCGCCAGGAACCCACCGGCAAAGACGACTCAGAACACCGTCTCCAGCTGGAGCGGGTTGAGCAGTCAATATACGACAATTTTGCCGAGCAACTCGAAAAGGCCTACAAGGACCACAGCATCGCCCCTCTGAATGAAGCGAATGCCGGCACCAGCGAGAAAAGCTGGCATATTTTCCCGGTTCTGGGCCGTGAAAACTTCCTCAGGGGCATCCCTGAATTTGCCCTGGCCCTTGCCCAGAAAAAGAATAACCGTGTTGAAAACCTGCTTCTGGTGAACCCCGTCACCGGCGAGGAATACTCTGCCAGCCGGGGCCATGGCGCTGCCCTGAACAGCCGTCGCGTACGCGCGTCGGAAATCAGGCAAGCGGGAAATGCAGCCATCGCCACCAACCTGCTCGACCAGGCACGCAAGAGCGAAGATCCTCTGCTCTGGGGTGAAATGGCCGCGGTTCTCGCGCGGGACTCCGGCATGTTCCGCACCTCCGGCTGCGTGGTACTCGATATCGCCCGTGTATCTGCCGGGCTTATGGACGCCGCAATCATTTTCCGTCCGGAAGCCGCGGAACTCGATCTCGGTGTCACACTGGCGATGGAATCCGGCGCACTGACTGGCGATTTTTCGGGCAACCCATCCACCGGCAACGCACGCCAACTGGTGGTAGCCAATCCGAAACTGTTCCGCGAAATCCTAAAGGTGCTTCATCCCTTCCGGGGGCGTTTACCCCGCTAAGACTTCAGACTCTTCCGGACACAAAAAAACCGCCAACGTTATGTGGCGGTTTTTTTGTGTCTGTGTCTACTAAGGGCGCAGAAGCTCCTATCCTACATCCGGTTCAGCCACTCCGGCGGCTGCTCTTCCTCGTCCGCATCCGCAACACCTTCTTTCGGCGGTATGATCAGATCTTCACGGGAAACACCCATCACCATCAGGAGGTTTGCAGACACATAGATCGACGAGTAGGTACCAACCACCACCCCGATAATCAGGGCAAGCGCGAAGTTATTGATCGCCTCACCGCCCCAAAAGTACAGCGCAAGCAGAACCACCAAGGTAGTCCCGGAGGTATTGATTGTCCGGCTAATGGTCTGGTGAATGGACTGGTTGATAACATCCCAGGGCTCACCAACCCGTATCTTCCGGAAGTTCTCACGAATACGGTCAGCGACAACAATGGTGTCGTTCAGAGAGTAACCGATGACCGCCAAAAGTGCCGCCAGAACGGTAAGATCAAACGTCCACTGAAACAGTGCGAACACACCAAGTACAATAATGACATCGTGAGCCAGCGGCAAGACCGATGCGATACCGAACTTGAACTGAAAGCGCATGCCCACATAAATCAGCACCACCGCCAGAGCGATCAGCAACCCCAGACCGCTGTCCTCTTTGAGCTGTTTGCCCACCTGAGAGCCAACGAACTCGGAACTGATCAATTCAAGCTCAACTCCGCCGGCTTGGAGCGTGCGGGTAACGTCAGGGGCAAGCTTATCGTTGCCGCCCTCGGCCATCCGTACCAGAACAATGGTGTCCGCGCCGAAATTCTGCACGGAAAACTGGTCATAACCCGCGGCGTCCAGCCTGGAGCGTATTTCATCGAGCTGCGGCGCCTCCGCATACTCGAACTCGACCGATGTGCCGCCAGTGAAATCCATGCCAAAGTTCAATCCACGGGTGGCCAGCAGGGCAACGGACACCAGGATAAGTGCGATCGAGACGACGGAAGCAATCTTCCGAAGCCCCATAAAATCAAACGGTTGTTTCTGATCTTCAGACATTGGCGAGCTTTCCTCCGATCGACAGGTTCTCGACCCTTCGGCCGCCATAAACCAGGTTAACAATGCTGCGGCTGATCATCAGGCCAGAGAACATTGACGTCAGGATACCGATACACAATGTTATCGCGAAGCCTTTGACCGGCCCGGAGCCCATGGCAAAGAGGATAACGGCCACCAACAGCGTAGTGATATTGGCATCAAATATAGACACGAACGCCCGGGAGTAACCGGCGTTGATCGCGGTCTGGGGCGGAGCGCCGGCCTTCAGCTCTTCCTTTATCCGCTCAAAGATAAGCACATTGGCATCCACGGCCATCCCGACCGTAAGAACGATACCGGCAATACCCGGCAAGGTGAGGGTGGCTGACAGAATGGACATGGACGCGATCAGCAACATCAGGTTGAGGGCCAGTGATGTATTCGCGATCATGCCAAAGCCCCGGTAGTAGGCCAGCATGTAAAGCATGACCAGGCCAAAGCCGAGTAAAACTGACATCATCCCGGCGTCAATATTTTTCTGCCCGAGGCTTGGCCCTATGGTGCGTTCCTGAACGAAATACATGGGAGCGGCAAGCGCACCGGCACGCAACAGAAGCGCCAGTTCCGCAGCCTCCGGGATCGAATCCAGCCCGGTGATACGGAAGCTGCTGCCCAGAGCGGATTGCACAGTGGCAAGGCTGATAATGCCCTTCTCCACAACGCGCTCTTCAAATTCTTTTGGTTCACCGTCGACCATGCGGGTTCCGGTCTCTGTCCGATACTCGATAAAGAGTACCGCCATCCTGCGGCCGATCGCGTTGCGCGTGGCCCGATTCATCAGGTCGCCACCTACCGAATCCATGGTGATATTAACCTGGGGCTGACCGTTTTCATCGAAGGCCTGCTGGGCGTTGGCCACGTTATTACCAGTGGCAATAACGTCCCGCTCAAGTCGTGCGGTTCGCTGGGGCTGGTCCCGGAAACTGAACTGTTCCGTTTCACTGGCCGGCGCATCCGGACGGGCTTCCATCCGGAATTCGAGGTTCGCCGTGGCACCGAGAACCCGCTTGGCCTGGGCGGTATCCTGCACGCCCGGAAGCTCGACAATGATTCGATCATTGCCTTGCTGCTGAACCAGCGGCTCGGCCACGCCCAGTTCGTTAACCCGATTCCGGATCGTTGTGAGGTTTTGCTCCAGAGCGTAATCCTGGATGGCCTGGACCTCAGCTTCGGACAGCCTCAGCTCCAGCAGGAATTCATCCCCCTCGGTCTGTTCATCCAGCAGAAACTCATTGTACTGATCGCGCACCAGATCGAAGGCTTCCGCACGGGAAGCTTCATCCCGGAAGGTGAGAACAATCTTGCGGTCGTTCTCGAGATCACCGCCGCGATAACGAATGCGCGCTTCCCGCAATTCCCGCTTGATCTGGCCGGACATGGCCTCAAGGCGCTGGCTTACCGCCGTTTCCATATCCACTTCAAGGAGGAAGTGCACGCCACCACGCAGATCAAGACCAAGCTTCATCGGACCTGCACCGAGGCTTCTCAGCCAATCGGGTGTGGACGCTGCCATATTCAGGGCAGCCAGATACTCATTACCCAGGGCGGCCTGCACAAGGGGGCGGGCCCGCAGTTGGTCATCAGAACTGGTCAGGCGGATCAGAGCATCCCGATCCTGAAGAGTACTGCTTTTCACCTCAATTCCCTGACTCTCGAGGACATTAACGGCCCTGTCGAGCACACCGGCATTCACTTCGGTGCTGCTGCGCGCGCCGGTAATCTGGATGGCGTAGTCGTCAGGAAAGAGGTTGGGTAAAGCGTAGATAAACCCGATCACAAGCGCGACCAGGATAACCAGGTTTTTCCAAAGCGGATACTTGTTCAGCATGGGATCCCTTGTAGCCGACCAACGGGCCGGCCTTGGTGTTTCAGCCAGGAGGATTCAGTCCGGCCACCATGGATGGCCGGCCAAATGGCCCTCGCTCAGATGTCCTTGAGCGTGCCCTTGGGCAGGGCTGCGGCAACAGCGACTTTCTGGACCTTGATTTCGACATTGTCGGCAATTTCAACAACGATAAAATCGTCCGTTACCTTGGTGATCTTGCCGGCAACACCACCGGAGGTCACGACTTCGTCACCCTTGTTCAGGCCAGACATCAACGCCTTGTGCTCTTTCGCACGCTTGGACTGCGGACGCCAGATCAGGAAGTAGAAAATCAAGATGAAGCCGCCGAAAAAGATTACCTGACCCATAACGCCCATCCCCGGCGCACCCGGGTCCTGAGCCATGGCCAGCGCAGGCATCAGAGCCATCAGGCCGGCAACGAGCATTTTAATTGATTTCATTGAATATCTCCGTTGGTTAAGCGAATAGATCAAACATTGCCCAATGGCGGAGCTGTCTCTCCGCGCTGAGTATAGAAGTCGGTTACAAAGTCCGACAATGTACCTGCTTCAATGGCCCCACGCAATCCGGCCATCAGGTTCTGGTAGAACCGCAGGTTATGAATCGTGTTCAGTTGAGCGCCCAGCATTTCTCCACATTTATCCAGATGATGCAGATAACTTCTCGAAAAATTCTGGCAGGTGTAACAGTCACAACGCTCATCGAGCGGCGCGGTGTCATGACGGTGCCTGGCATTGCGGATCTTGACGATGCCGGTGGAGGTAAAGAGGTAGCCATTTCTGGCATTCCGGGTCGGCATTACGCAGTCAAACATATCGACTCCGCGCCGCACTGCCTCAACGATATCCTCAGGCCGACCAACGCCCATCAGGTATCTGGGCTTGCCTTCCGGCATTTTGGGCGGCAGATGGTCCAGAATCCTGATCATGTCTTCCTTTGGCTCGCCAACGGAAAGACCACCAATGGCATAGCCATCAAAGCCAATGTCTGTCAGTCCTTCCAGGGAACGGTCACGCAGGTTCTCATACATACCGCCCTGAACAATACCGAACAGTGCCGCCGGATTACCTTCGTGGGCATCCTTGCTGCGCTGAGCCCAACGCAGGGACAGCTCCATGGAATCCCTGGCCTGGCACTCTGTCGCAGGGTAAGGGGTACACTCATCAAAAATCATGACGATGTCCGAGCCCAGGTCACGCTGAACCTGAATGGCGATCTCCGGAGACAACTCTACAGGAGAGCCGTCAACCGGTGAGCGGAAAGTGACGCCCTCTTCCGTAATCTTGCGCATTTCCCCCAGGCTGAATACCTGGAAGCCACCGGAGTCGGTCAGGATTGGTCCCTGCCACTGGGTGAAATCGTGCAGATCCCCATGGGCCCTGACCACCTCCGTACCCGGACGCAGCATCAGGTGAAAGGTATTGCCCAGAATAATTTCTGCACCAATTTCATGGATGTCCCGCGGTAGCATGCCCTTGACAGTGCCGTAGGTCCCCACCGGCATGAAGGCAGGCGTTTCAACCGTGCCCCGCGGAAAGGTCAGCCGGCCGCGGCGAGCACGGCCATCCTCACCCAGCTTCTCGAACGACATGAAACAGGTCTGTGTCACAAAGCCTCCCCGGCGTTACCAATACCGGTATCTATGGATTCCACGGCTGGGCCCAGCAACATACCGCGACTGGGTTCCTGGCCGGTAATGAGCATGGCGTCGCCGTAGCTGAAGAAACGGTAGCGTTCCCCGACTGCCTCCTTGTAGGCGCCCATCACATTGCTGTAACCGGCAAAGGCACTGACCAGCATGATCAGCGTGGATTCCGGCAAATGGAAGTTGGTCACCAGGGCATCAACTGCCTGAAAACGGTACCCCGGGTATATAAAAATATCCGTCTCGCCGGTGAATGCCGTGAGACGACCACCACGGCTTGCCGATTCAAGAGAGCGAACAGATGTCGTACCCACGGCGACCACGCGCCCTCCCCGGGCTCGGGTTCGCTCGACAGCATCAACCGCTTCCCGGGGAACGTGCACAATCTCGCTGTGCATTGCATGGTCTTCTATCTTGTCTACCCGCACCGGCTGGAAGGTGCCTGCGCCAACGTGCAGCGTGACAAAGGTACTTTCAATGCCGCAGGCGGCCAGTTTTTCCAGCAGTGCCTCGTCGAAATGCAGGCCGGCGGTGGGCGCAGCCACAGCACCGGCTTCCCGGGCGTACACCGTCTGGTACCGGTCCCGGTCAGTGGATTCGTCTGAGCGATCAATATAGGGCGGCAACGGCATGTGACCAATGCGCTCAAGTATATCCAGTATGGGTTCTTCAGATTCACACACCAAATGAAACAGTGTCTCGTCCCGGCCGGACATCCTTAAATATGTACCATCTTCAAGGATGACGTTCTGCCCCTCTTTCAGCGCCTTTGAAGCCCGGACATGGGCAATAATTTCGTGCTCTCCGGTTATCCGCTCAACCAGCACCTCTACCTGCCCGCCCGTTTCCTTTTTGCCAAACAGGCGCGCAGGAATCACCCGGGTGTTGTTGAACACCAGCAGGTCGCCGGGCTGAAGCAGTTCGGGAAGGTCGCTGAAGATCCGGTGATCGAGCTTGCCGGAAAGACCATCCAGACAGAGCAAGCGGGACGCACTGCGTTCTTTGAGCGGATAGCGGGCGATCAGTTCGTCCGGCAGGTCAAAATGAAAATCGGAGACATTCATGGAATGGACTGTTAACGACGCCGAAGGAAAAAAAGATGGTAGCGGCGGGCGGACTCGAACCGCCACGGGTTTTACCCCAACGGATTTTGAATCCGTCGTGTCTACCAATTTCACCACGCCGCCATCGGAGAGTGTGGGGGATTATACTGAGCTTAATCGCGAAAGCAATAAGCCAGCAGACACAACTGTCCACAGCTTCAGATATTTACAACCGATCAAACAGAGACAGCTGCGAAACCTGCGCAAAGGACTGCTGGGCCGCCTGAAGCACGAAGCTCTGGAAACTCAGGTTACTGATTGCTTCGGCGTAGTCCACATCCTGCAGTTGGGACCGGATTTCGTTGGTATAGACGGACGAATCCTCAAGAAAGGTCTTGGTAGACTCCACGGCGTTCATCCGGCCGCCCAGCTCGGTCTGCTTCAGGATGATACTTTCCTGGGCGTTGTCGAGGTTGGTCAGCGACTCGGCGATCAGGGCATCGTATTCGGCATCACCACGGGGGGAACCTTTGGCAATGCCCTCAAGCCCGTCAATCAGGTTTTTTATGGTGCCGAAGACGGATTGCCTATCGTTAATCCCCAGGGTGAACGAGTCCTGATCTTGCGAATCATTGATGGTGAGCTTTATACCCGCCACTTGAAACTCTTCTCCGACTACGGGATTCAGAGGCTCAGTTTGAATAGTGTTACCTGTTCTCGGATCTGTGACCGTAATTTCTAATACGCCGGAGCCATCATCATCGACACTAACTTCAAGGTCATCTGGCACATCGCTGCCAAAGGCATCCCTTAGATCTTTCGGCGCCACAACCTCAAGCCCCGAAATATAACCAGGAGGAGTAGGAGGGGTTGCACCATTAGACTTTGCCGTTACTGAGACCGCCTTGGGCACGTCTACAAAAATACCCTTACCGTGATCACTGATCGGCACGGTTACGCCATCATCAATTTCCAGTACCCGCTGACCTTCATCACCCTGATATGTCCAGTCACCTGCGCCATCCTTTGCGAAAGCAGGTGTCTGGCCCTGAAATCCACTGAAGATGTATTCACCCGAAGCATCCCGGGTATTGGCGATGTTTGCCAACTGCCCCAGACGCTCCTCCAGCTCTGAGGAAATGGAACGCCTGTCATCGGCTGACAACGACCCATTGCCCGCCTGCACCGTCAGTTCGCGGATGCGCTGGATCACGTCAATCGAGCTGGCCAACGCACTCTCTTCCTGCTTCAGGCGGTTGTCAGCCAAAGTGGCGTTGCGCTGATAGGTCTCGACCCGCGACAATTCCTGATCCAGTTTTAGAATACGGGCGGCCGCCACCGGATCATCTGAGGGCTTATTCACCCGTTTGCCAGTGGAGATTTGCTGCTGGGTGTTATTCAGGCTGGTATTGAGCTCCTGAAGGCGGTTGATGCCGCCGGAAAAAATCTGTTGTGATGAAATTCTGATCATGTCACATCACCTCAACCGTTACCGGAAACTCTGTAACAGGGTATTGAACAGGTCCTGAGCCACCGACATCACCTGGGCTGAGGCATTGTATGCGGCCTGGTATTGAATGAGCCGGCCGGCTTCCTCGTCCAGGTTGACTCCGGACACCGATTCCCGCTGGTTGGTTGACTGCTCCAGCAGGGTTTTGCCGGCATCCACATCCAACTGGCTCTGACGGGTTTTTACCCCGATGTCTTCCACCAGACCGGCATAACCCTCGGTAAAATTCTGGGTGCCACCATTCATGGTGTTCTGGGTACCCAAAGCCGCAAGTAGCTCGGCGTTGCGATTGTCGGATATGCCATTGTCGTTGTATTCAACAGTAAAAACATCGCCATTGGCGGGCTCACCCGTCATCTCGAACTGATAGCCCTGGTAAAGAGCACCGTCTGACGTGTCACCGCCAAAAACCAGATTGATCTTCTGAGGATCATAAGGCACCCCTGTTGGGTAATCAGAGGCACTGATTTCCGTGTCAGACCCGTCGTAAACCCGGTACACGATGTCCGTACCATTATTTTCGAACGCGATTTTCATTGGCCCATTAGCCAGCTCGCCGCTATTCCTGAACCCCTCAAGCAATCCATTGGTATTAGGATTACGGACGTTCAGCATCTTCCCCTGATTAATCTGCCCGGTGCCCAGGTTATTTTCCCGAGTCTCAGTTGTATCGGGGTTATACCCCCCTTCCCTCGCCCGAATCGGGCTGGCAAGCGCCAAGTCTTCCTCGCGTCTCACTTCCAGGCCAATACTTTCGGCCGCATTCCGGCCGGGCTGGATCAGGTATTTGTCACCGGCGCTGAAGGTACCGCCCTCCACCCGGATGTTGAACCCGGGCATACTGATTTCGGACTGCACCGGATCCGGCAAACGTCCCTGGTTTTCGGTCTTGCCGGTTTCCTGATTGATCAGCTCATAGCTCCGGCCGTCACCGCTGAACTGTAATGTCCATCGGCCGGCTGGCAGCGCGGAACTGTCGGTTATTTCCACCGCCAGCTGGCCAGCGCCGGACACCTGATTGTTGCCATTGGGCACCACTCTGCCACGCTGGGCTTCAATTGAGTTGATATCGGTGAAGAACAGCCCCCCCAGGTCGCCCTCCAGATCCATGCCAATTTCATGCTGTTGGTTCATGGTATCCGACAGTGCAATGGCAATCCGGCCCAGCTCATCAAATGCCGGCTTGAGCCCCTCGTTATCAAACCGCAGGAGACCTCCGAGTTTACCCCCGGCAATCTGTTCGTCGACGTTCAAGGTGCGCCCGCCATTACTGAGCGTAAACTCCAGACGCGTCGGATCCTCGGCATTTTCCCGGGTTCCGAAGGTTGCCGCGTTGCTGCCAACCACCAGGGAAAGACCGTTCGAGAGCGATACGTTCACCTGGCTGCCATCTGTGGGCGTCACCTTGATATTCACCAGTTCCGAAAGCTGGCGCAGTTTTTCGTCGCGCTTGTCCAGCAACTCATTGGGCATCCTGCCCTGGGCGATGCCCGGGGACTCGGATATCGCCAGGTTCAGTTCTGCGATGCTCCTGATCAGGGTATTGGCATCCTTTACACCCTGCTGCATCTGAGTCTTGATGGATTCCCGCTGCTGGATGAACTCCTGGTTCAGCGCCTGGAACCGGTTAACGACCTGCTGGGCCTCGCTCAGCACCAGTTGGCGCTGAGGCAAAGACGTCGGGTCCTCGGCGGCATTCTGGAGACTGGCAAAAAAGTTATTCAGGGCTGTGTTCAGACCGGTGGACTCGCCCCCAAGCAGGTTATCAAGCCGGGAAAGCTCTGAATTGAGAGCTTCCTGTTCACCATAAAGGGTGCTGTCTTCCCGCACCTGCTGAACCAGATACTCATTGGCAAGGCGGCGGATATTGGCGACGTTAACGCCACTACCAATGGTTCCGGCTCCGGTACGCTGTCCTTTCTGGGTTTCAAACTGGACTTCCTGTCTGCTGTAGCCAGGTGTGTTGGCATTTGTGATGTTGTTACCCGTGGTATTCAGTGCCGCCTGATTACTGAGGATGCCGGTCAGACCAATGCCTATCAGCCCTGCCATAACGTTTACTCCTTCATCCCGTCACTGCCCATGGACAGTGTCATCAGTGAATCACGGTTCATGATCTGGCGGATTTTGCTGCCATAGTTCGGGTCGGTTGCGTAGCCGGCCTCCTGAAGTTTCTCCGCAAACACTTCAGGCTTGTCCGCCGCCGACAGCACTTCCCGGTAACGGGGGTTGGATTCGAGGAACGAAACATAGTCCCGGAAGCTGGATTCGTAATCCCGGTAGGCCCGGAAACTGGCCTGCTCTTTCATGGGCAGACCCTCGCGGTATTCCGTGGTGGTGAGGGAAACGGCATCGCCCTTCCACCGGCCATCCGCTTTGATACCAAAGAGGTTAAAGCTTGGCTCGCCCTGCTCTCCCCGGATCATATGCCGGCCCCAGCCGGTTTCCAGGGCCGCCTGGGCCACCATCAGTTTCGGGTCGATGCCGGTATCCCGGCTGATTCGCTTCGCTACCGGAAGCAAGGCACTCACGAAATGCTCCGGTGAGTCGAACCGGTCCGGCAATTCGGACACGTTTTTTCCCGGGGCCACGGCAGACTCTTGTGCCACCGAGGCGACTTTCTGAACCTGCCCGGGCAAGCTTGCCGAAAGCGCCGGCAAACTCCGGTCATAATCCGCGAGAGAAGCCTTGTGGCCAGCCAGCTTATCGCCTTCACTGTCCAGGCCGGGAATTTGTCGGCTCAGTTGCCGGACCAGCGCCTCGGCGAGACCGGTTCCCTGCCCACCGGCCATGGTCAGACTCATCTGGTTATCGAACATGTCGCGATACAGATCCGACTGATTGCTTTTCAGATAATTACCTTCGGAAAGCACGTCACCGGCCTTGCGCATGGACTTCAGCATCTCAGAAAGGAACAGGCTCTCGAACTGGCGTGCAACTTCTTCCAGCGCCGCCCTTTTGTCGGTTCGGGCCTGCGTTTTCAGCGCGTTCAGGCCGCTGAAATCGGTATACACCCGGGCCTGCTGAAGCGAATAGTCCTGCATCATGCCACCTAGATAACAATCAGCTCGGCACGCAGCGCACCGGCCTGTTTAAGAGCTTCAAGTACCGCCATAACGTCCCCCGGAGCGGCACCCACCTGGTTCACCGCCTGAACAATCTCGTTCAGGGTGACAGCCGGACCAAACTTGAACATCCTGGCCGGCTCCTCGGTGATTGCAATCTGGCTATCCGGCTCGAGGGCGGTGTCACCGCCGGCAAACGGATTAGGCTGTTTCACTGCGGGATTTTCCTGAATGGTCACCGTCAGGTTGCCGTGGGTCACCGCTGCCGGGCTGACTTTGACATTCTGCCCGACCACGATGGTGCCAGTGCGGCTGTTGATCACCACTTTGGCGGCGTCCTGGGCCGGGGAGACCTCAACGTTCTCAAGTATCGAAAGAAAGCTTACCCGCTGGGACGGATCCCGCGGCGCACGCACGGAAACCGATGTCGCATCGTGAGCGTACGCCATGTCCGGGCCGAGGCGTGCATTCACAGCCTCGACCACACGGCGGGCCGTAGTGAAATCTGGGCGCAGAAGGTGGAAGGTAATGGTGTCGCCCTGACTAAAAGGCGAGACCACTTCCCGCTCGATGGTGGCACCGTTGGGAATCCGGCCGACGCTCGGTACGTTCACGGTAATTCTGGAGCCATCCTGCCCCTGGGCACCAAAACCGCCAACCACCAGACTGCCCTGAGCCATGGCGTAGACGTTGTTGTCAGCGCCCTTCAGCGGGGTCATCAGCAGGGTACCGCCGCGCAGGCTGTCGGCGTTGCCGATGGAGGAAACCGTGATATCAATCTCCTGCCCGGCCTTGGCAAACGGTGGCAATGTGGCACTCACGGTTACGGCGGCGACATTGGTGAGTTTCGGGTTCACGCCTTCAGACAGAGTGATACCGAACTGGTTCATCATGTTCCGGAAGGTCTGATTGGTGAACGGTGCCTTGTCGCCGGTCCCGTCAAGGCCAACCACCAGTCCGTAGCCCACCAGCTGGTTGTTCCTTACCCCTTTGATGCGGGACAGGTCCTTCAGCCGGTCCGCCATCACCGGTGCCGCGACCGCCGCCAGAACAAGTACCCAGGCAAGAAAACGCCGCATGCTCATAGCGGCCACCACTCACTGTTAAAGAAGCGGGCAAGCCAGCCCATCTGGTTTGCCTGGTCGAAATCACCGGTACCGCCATAGGCAATACGCGCATCGGCAATACGGTTTGAGGCAACAGCGTTGTCCGGCTGGATATCCCGGGGGCGAACCAGCCCGGTCAGGCGGATGTACTCGTCGCCATTGGTCAGCGACAGCCATTTCTCACCCCGGATCCGCAGCACGCCGTTGGGCAGCACCTCTGTGACCGTGACGGTGATGCTGCCAGCAAGACTGTTACTCTGATCAGCCTCAGCCGTGCCTTCAAAATCGCGCTCGTTGTTCAGTGAGGTGGCGATCCCGAAGTTGTTCTTACCCAGAATGTTCGGCTCCGGCAGCGTGATTTCGTTGTCCTTGGTGATGCTGGTTTCGGCATTCTTGCTGGCACGGGTGGATTCCTGGAGATTCACTGTCAGTACATCACCCACATTGAGCGCGATGGTATCCCCGTAAAAGTTATAATTTCGGGAAACCTGGTAAATCGAACCAGACGCCCTGTCTCTCTGTGTCATGGCCTCAGGGCGTACCGGTGCAAACTCGGGATCATCCGGCATCGCCCGGGGCCGGCTCATGGCCGTGCAACCCTGTAGCAGGATCAGCACCACCAAGGTCACCAGGGTACTGGCGCCCCGGGTTATCCGGCTGGATGTCATCGGATTCATGACGTCACCTCTGGCGGCATTAGCCAATGTTGTTGGTAATGAACTGGAGCATCTGGTCCGTCGTGGAGACCACCTTCGAGTTCATTTCATAGGCGCGCTGGGTGGTAATCATGTTCACCAGTTCTTCCACAACCTCAACGTTGGAGGCCTCCACAGAACCCTGTTCGATGGTGCCAAGCCCGAGCAGACCCGCCTCCCCCTCAACGGGGTTCCCGCTGGCAATGGTTTCCTTGAACAGGTTGTTTCCGATGGCCTGAAGGCCCTGGGGATTGATGAAATCCACCAGGGTGATCTGGCCAAGGTTTACCGGCGCCGCCTGGTCGTCCGTTACCGCCGTTACCGTGCCGTCCTTGCCAATGGTGATATTGGTGGCGTTATCGGGAATATTGATGGCCGGCTCCAGGGGGTACCCGTCCGGATTCACCACATCACCGTTGGAGTTCAACTGGAACTGACCGTCCCGGGTGTAGGCAATCTGGCCATCCGGCAGCAGAATCTGCAGAAAACCCCGGCCATTAATGGCCATGTCCAGCGGCTGCTCGGTAATCTGGAGGTTGCCCTGGGAGAACTGCTTGACCGTGCCCACAACCCGGACACCCGTACCCAATTGCAGGCCGGAAGGCAGTTCGGAGTTCTGGGTAGTCAGGCCACCGGGCTGTCGGTTGATCTGGTACAGGAGGTCCTGGAAGACCGCCTTGTCCCGTTTGAAGCCGGTGGTGTTGACGTTGGCCAGGTTGTTGGAAATGGTGGACATGTTGGTGTCCTGCGCGCTCAAGCCGGTCTTGCTGACCCAAAGTGCTGGATTCATGCTGCTTACTCCATACCGGGGGGGGCAATCAGGCGGCCAGTTTTTGCCGCTTCAGGCCCGCCAGGCCAATGTGTTCGGTTGTTACTTAAAGGTTCTGCAACAGCCGTGCCGTTGCTTCGGAATTCTCGTTGGCGGTGGTCATTACCTTCACCTGCATTTCGTATTGCCGGGAAAGCTGCAGATTGGAAATCATCTCTTCCACCGCATTCACGTTGGAGCTCTCAAGAAACCCCGAGACCACTCTGAGATTTGCATCCGGGGGCTCAGGGCCAACGATTGCCTGGTCCGGTTTTCGGCGCATATGCCCGTCTAGCCCCTTCTCCAGAGCTTCCGGTGGCGGGTTGACCAGCTTCAGACGATCCACCTCGACCAGCTGATTCGGCGGGCCGCCAACAGGAACAACAGAAATCGTGCCGTCAGTGCCGATTTGCACGTTGTCGAAAGGCGGCAGCGCAACCGGTCCACCATTGCCAAGCACAAGTTCACCATTGGCCAGGCGCACCAGACCATTCACATCAACCTGAAGACTGCCGCTGCGGGTAAACACCTCTTCGCCCTGATCGTTCTGGATGGCAAGCCACCCTTCACCTTCAACCGCCACATCCAGTTTGCGGCCGGTGTCCATCAGGGCGCCTGCGGAAAGGTCCGTGCCGGGTCGCTCCGTCATGGCATAGGCCCGGGTGGGATGGTGTTCCCCGAAGACAGGCATGCTACGGGCCTGGGCGAAGTCCTTCTTGAAGCCGGTGGTGCTGACATTCGCCAGGTTGTTGGCATGGGCTTGCTGGGCCAGCATGTTCTGCTTGGCGCCAGACATACCGATGTAGAGGGCTTTGTCCATGGGAAAACTCCTGCCGGAATTTTGACTGTTTCCAGTCTCCCTGCAGGAGTCATGCCATGTTCGCTAGCTCACGAACTTAACGAAGGTTGATGATGGTCTGGGTGACCGCATCGGAGGTTTCAATGGTCTTGGCGTTCGCCTGATAGTTGCGTTGTGCAATAATCAGGTTCACCAATTCAGCAGACAGGTCCACGTTGGATTCCTCGACGGAGCTTGACGCAATCGAACCGAGGGTACCGGTGTCCGGCGCGCCAATGACAGGCTGCCCTGATTCAAAGGTTTCGACCCAGGAGGTATCACCCACCGGAGACAGGCCATCGGTGTTGCTGAATGTGGCGAGCGCCACCTGACCAAGCGCATTGGATTGCCCGTTGGTATACCGGGCGAATATGACACCATCATCCGACACATCCAGCCCGGACAGGCGACCCGTGGTATAACCATTCTGCTGCTGGTCATTGACACCGAATGCCGCGCCGTATTGGGTGGCATCGCTCAGATTCAGAACGAACGCGGAGCTGGTGGGTGGCTCCGGAATCGGGCTCACGACCGAGGTGGGATCTGCCGGAGGACCGTCCGCCCCATTAGGGTCACCGCTGGGATCCTTGGGAATCCAGTCAGCCACGATAATCTCACCACTGGGATTACCGTTGATGGAAGCCAGGACACCGTCCTGATCGAATATTGCAGTGTAAGGAGTCTGATCCGTGCCACCTACCGGCTCGCCGTCTACCTGAAGGTAAACAGACCACTGACTCTGGCCAACACCATTCCCGGGCGATGGCTCTTTGACATAGAACTGAGTCATCTCATGGGCGTTGCCCAGACTGTCGTAGATGGTGGTTGATGTGGCGTGGTTGTAAGTACGCTGATCAATGGGGTTGAAAGCGTTGATGCGCGTGGGCTGCGTGTTGTTATATGTCGCCACGAACTGAGAACCCACGGCGTCAGAGGCCACAGTATCCACACTGCGATTTGTGCTTACCGCGATCTCTCCAACGGTGTTCTCAATCGGGTTCGTACTACTACCGTCTCCCCACTGAACCTCAAGCGGTTCACCCGAACTGTCCCGGACTAAAAGGTTGTCGCCATCCACATTGGCTGAGATTGAGTTATTGCCGAAGCTGGAAATAACGTTCGCCAGCTCATCCAGTGTCGTCACAGCGCTTACATTCAGGGGCTGACCATTGATTGAGAGCTCCAGGTTGCGAGACGCAATCGTATTACTGAGAGTATCACCGGTCGAGACGCCATTGGCCGTAGAGTCTATTTCAGCTGTTGTGATACCGGAAGCACTCACGCCGGAGGCTGCGGAGATCGCATCGGCAATCTGGCCCGCGGAGTTTATCGGGCTGGGGATCACAACAGTCTCATCGGCTGAACCGTCAGAATAGGAAAAAGTCAGCGTTTCACCCGCCGTAAAGTCACCGGTCTGCAGGGAAAGGTCTCTCACCCTGCGTTCCAGCACGGATTCACGGGAATCCAGATTCACATCGGTCTGCAGGTTCGTGGTCCTGCGCGGAGCCAGGTTGGCGGTCTCAATCTGCAGGTCACCACGCACACCGGACAGGTTGCCATCACCATCAGCGGTATAACCCTGCACCTTCATGCCCTGGTTGTTGACCACAAAGCCGTCTTTGTCTACTCCGAACTGGCCGGCCCGGGAGTATCGCACTTCGCCGCCATTGTTCAGAATAAAGAAGCCATCACCGTCAATCGCCATATCCAGGCCGCTATCGGTGAAGCTGATATTGCCCTGACCGAACGACTGCTTCACGCCCTGAACCCGGACACCGTCCCCGATCGGATTGGTGCCTGCGCTCAGGAAACCACTGGCATAAAGATCGCCGAACTGGGCCTTGCTGCCTTTGAACCCCACGGTACTGGCGTTGGCAATATTGTTACCGGTGACGTCCAGATCTACCGATGCCGCGCGAAGACCACTCAAACCCGTATTAAATCCCATGGTTCACCCCTTGGTGTTTCACCGGTATCAGTTAATTTGTTTTACATCAGACAGGGCGATGGAGCCCATACCTGCAAGATTCAGGGTAATGGAGCCACCCTGGCCCAGGGACACGCTGTCAACATTGGCACTTACCATCGTACCCAACTGCTGCGGCCCATCCGGGTAGGAAGCCTCGGCTACAATCTGGTAGGGTCCCGGCGGCAAGGGATTGCCGTTGCCGTCCTGGCCATCCCAGCGGAACGATGTCACCCCCGCCGGACTACTACCCATGTCAATCTGGCGAACCCGTTCACCATTCTGACCCTGAATCGAAAGCCGAAGCCCGCCGGTCGATGCCGGCACTTCAACGGTGCCACTGATCTCACCGTCCGCACCCAGAATCCCGATCTGGGAAGGGGCAAGCACGGTTTTGCCGACCATGGCAGAGGCCTGCAGCGCCTGGGTGGAACGGAACTGGCCCGCCACATCCTCAACCGTACCGGAGAGGTTCTGCATCTCCTCCAGCGAGCTGAACTGGGCCAGTTGGGAGATGAATTCACCGTTGTCCTGGGGTTCCAGCGGGTTCTGGTTTTTCAGCTGTGCCAGCATCAGTTCCATGAACTCATTCCGGCCAAGCTCACTGGTGCCCTGGCCGCCATCCTGTTGCTTCAGCTGGTACTGGCTCAGAACATCCGACGCGTCTGTTGCATTTACTGCAGTCATGTTGTGCTCCTCACCGTATTACTGCTGACCAAGGGTCAGAATGCGCTGCATCATGGACTTGGCTGTGTTCATGACATCCACATTCATCTGGAAACTTCTGGACGACGACATCATGTCAGCCATCTCCTCAACCACGTTCACGTTGGGATAGAAGACATAACCGTCTTCATTGGCCGCCGGATGGTGGGGCTCGTAGCGCATCTGTAACTCCGCATCACTCTCAACAATGCCTTCAACCCTGACGCCGGCACCGGGACCTTCATCGGCAGCCATCGGCATGCCACCCTGCCCCGGGTTCAGGAGTGATTGCTGAACGGCTGAGAACACCGGCTTTCTGGCCCGGTAGGTTTCACCGGTACTGGAGCTGGCTGTTTCGGCATTGGCAATGTTGGACGCGGTTGTATTCAGCCGCAGCGATTGCGCTGTCATGCCGGAACCGGCGATATCAAAAATGCTGCCCAGTGACATGATAATTCTCCTTCGCTAACCCTGTGACTGCGGCTTATTCGCCCTTCAGGGCTTTGGTCAAACCGCTGAACTTGCTGTTCAGGAACTGGAAACTGGCCTGGAAGTCCATGGCGTTACGCATGAAGCGCGACTGCTCCTGCTGGGCATCCACAGTATTGCCGTCGACCGACGGCTGATGTGGCATCCGGTACAAAAGGTCGCTGTCTGAGGCAGACCGGGAGGTATCCATGTGGGCCTCGTTCGTTTTCGCCATCTGGAAGCCGCTGACGGACTCCTGGGCCTTCTGCATCATCGCCTGGAAATCCACATCACGGGCCTTGAAACCCGGGGTGTCAGCATTGGCCAGATTGTTTGCCAGAACTTCGGCACGCTTGACCCGCGCTTCCACCGCGTGCTGATGAATGCCCAGAGCCTTATCGAACGAAATTGCCATGTTGCCTCCCGAAAACTGCACCAGTACGCCGACCTGATTTTGCCGGCTGTGCTCTCTGACAGAACTAAAGCAAGGTAGATGCCAGAATTCGAAAGGCGCTCTAAAAAGGCGCCCTAAATAGCGCATAACCCCAGTATTGGCGGGATTAGCTGGGCTGTTGAGAGAAAGCGGGAGCGGATAAAGGGAAAGAAAGTCCTCGAAAGCGGCAAACCGCTTCCCCCGCCCACGCCGGGGGAAGCGACAGTTACCCGTTAAGGCCAGTGACGGACAAACTCGTCAACCCCGGGCCGGAGAACGGCAGGCTTTACAGCGGAGACACTCCCCGTATAAAGAAAGCCGACAATCTGCTCGTGGTCATCCAGCCCCAGCCCTTTGTGCACGGCTGAATGATAGGCGACAGCACCGGTGCGCCACATCACACCATAACCGGCATCCTGAAGGGCCAGCCCGAGAAAGCTCATGCCAGCAGCCGCAGACATCACCTGCTCCACTTCCGGAACTTTGGGGTGGGGGCTCGGCGAGGCAATACCAATAATGACCATGGGTGCCCGCAGAGGGGCGCGCCGGAGCTTTTCGATTTCCCGCTCGTCACTGTTGTTGGCACAGGTGGAGGCAAACAGTTCCCCGAGGGCCTCCAGCCCCTCACCTTCTACGACCAGATAACGCCATGGCCGCAACAAGGCATGATCCGGAGCGCGAGCGGCGCAGGCAAAGGCCTTGTTCAGGGTTTCCCTGTCCGGCGCGGGCGCCTCCAGCCTGGGTTCGGAGGACCGGTTAAGCAGGGAATCAGTAACTGCTGTCATATCGTCTCGCTATTTTATGACTGTGTGAAAATGGGCACGGGCACAATTGCTGGCTGTGAATTGTGGGTTGTACGTAATGCTGTTAATCTTTAGTCGTAGTCGGCGCTGCCAACAATTATAAAATGCCGCAGTCCTGCAACGGTGAGAAGCAACACAATGAGCAACCAGCGAACCTTCAACAGCTTTTCCGAATTCTATCCTTACTACCTTGAAGAACACAGCGATGTAATCTGTCGCAGGCTGCACTTTGTCGGTAGTCTTCTGGTTTTTCTGGTCGCTGTCTGGGCGATCACCTCCGGAAAACTTGCGTGGCTTCTGACCCTGCCGGTCATCGGCTATGGGTTTGCCTGGGTCGGCCATTTCAAGTTCGAGAAAAACCGCCCTGCAACCTTCAAGTACCCACTGTACAGCCTGATGGGTGACTGGGTCATGTTCCGGGACATGCTCATTGGCAGGATCCGTTTCTGAAATGATGAGCGTACCGGCCGATCTGCGCAATGCCAGCACCTCCGCTGTCAAGTCGATGGCTGCTGAAGGCCCCGGCAGTCCGATAGCCATACCGCCAATGCCGGATTACAACGGCCGAATACTGGCGTACACGTCTACGGCGGCAATTATCGTAACCGGTGTTCTCCAGGGTGCCTTTCCGCAGCCGTTACTGTGGCTGGTAGCAGGTGCTCTCACATGGCCACACATAGCCCATATACTCACCCGTAGAACCTTCCTGAGACATTCCGCACGCATCCGTCAGAAAATGCTCATTGTGGATTGTGTGATTGGCGGCGGGTTCATCGGTTTCATCGGCCTGATTGTCATACCCTCCCTGTCCGTGGCCCTGATGCTGATGTTCAGTTGCCTGATTGTTGGCGGCATCCGGCAGTGGCTGATCGGCACCGGTTTCATGGCCGCGGCAATTGCGATTGCTGTTGCCATCCTCGGCCTGGCCGACGGCCCCCACGCGCCGCTTTTGACCAGCATGGTGTCGATTCTTTCCACCGGGCTGTATATCTGCGTTACCGCCTATTACTCTCACCAGCAGGCCCGGGCACTGATGCTGGCCAAGACCCAGATCCAAAATCAGCGGGAACAGTCAATTGCCTTGTCCCACAAGCTGTCCAAGTACCTCTCACCCCAGGTGTGGCAATCCATCTTTACCGGGGAGCGGGATGTACGGCTGGAAACCCAGCGCAAGAAACTGGCGGTATTCTTTTCAGACATCAAAGGCTTCACCGAACTCTCCGAAGAGATGGAGCCGGAGGCGCTGACCGAGCTGTTGAATCACTACTTTAATGAAATGTCTGAAGTGGCCCTCAAATATGGCGGCACCATCGACAAATTCGTGGGCGACTCTATCATGGTATTCTTCGGCGACCCCACCAGCCGGGGCCAGCGGGAAGACGCCTTTGCCTGCGTGTCCATGGCCATTGAAATGCGCAAGCACATGAAGATCATGCGCCAGAAGTGGCGAAGCCAGGGCATCAAGACCCCCCTGGAAATCCGTATGGGGATCAGCACCGGTTACACTACAGTGGGTAACTTCGGTGCTGAAAACCGGATGGATTACACCATCATCGGCAAGGAAGTGAATCTGGCCAGCCGCCTTGAATCCCTGGCGGAACCCGGTGAGATCCTGGTGTCCTACGAGACCTTTTCGCTGATCAAGAACAAGATCATGTGCCGGGACAAAGGTGAAATAACCGTGAAAGGATTCGGCAAACCGGTGCCGATTTACGAGGTGGTGGATTTCCGGCGGGATATGGGGCCAAACCGCAGCTTCATGGAACACGAACACAGCGGCTTTGCCATGTATCTGGATTCGGACAAGATCACCGAAAAGGAACGGCAGGCCATTCTCACCGCGCTGGAAGATGCCGCGGACCGCCTCAGGCGGGAAGAAGACGTCTCCTGAGGCGCCGCCGGTGCCTCATTTCACCCTGGTTACTGACGGATCAGCCGCGGCCCGGCACCCTGGCCGGTTTCGGTACTTCTCCAGGGATTGATATCCAGCCCGCCCCTTCGGGTGTATCGGGCGCAGACTGTGAGCGACTCCGGCTTGCAGCGGCCCATCAAATCCGTAAACACGGTTTCCACGCAGTGTTCGTGGAAATCCTGCTTCTGCCGAAAACTCACCACATACCGCAGCAACCCGGCCCGGTCGATTTTCGGGCCGGTGTAATGGATCAGCAGGGTTGCCCAGTCCGGTTGCCCTGTCACCGGGCAATTGCTCTTCAGCAGATGGGAACAGAGGTGCTCTGTCACTATTCCGTCGCCGGCGGAAAGTGAGTCCGGTGCATAGTCATAAACCACATCACTCACCGGTTCATCATCGATCAGCTCAAATCCCCCGGGGCGGCCAACCGCTTTGCCCGACTCATCAACGCTCAAAAGCCTCACCTGCACCGCGCCACCACAGGCACTGGAGAGATCCTGGGTGATCGTCTTCGCCATCTGGTCCCCGGTTGAATAGACAGCCTGATTCAACGAGTTCAGGTAGAGCTTAAGCGACTTGGACTCAATAATTGAGGGCGACGCAGCAGGAAAGACAATCTCTGCCCACGCCACCTCAGGCACGCCGCCCGGCCTCAGCCAGGAAATCTCCCAGGCCTGCCACAGGTCTTCCCCAAACCAGGGCCAGCGGCCATCGTCCAGGCCAAGGCGGCGACGGTTTTCCTCTCTCGCCACGGGGAACAGCAGGCCAGGGTTGTAGCTGTCCGGGTAGTCACTTGTTTTGCCAAGCGGTGCATCATTAAGTGCCATAGGTGTTCCCGAAATCAGTAGCGAATGCCTTTGCCCCGCTCCAGCATTTTCAATGCAATGACTGCCAGCACGGTGATGAAAACCAGAATCATACCAAGAGAAATGAACGGATTAACGTCTGACACACCCAGAATCCCGTAACGGAAGCCGTTTACCATGTACAGGATCGGATTGATCAAGGATACGCCCTGCCAGAACCCCGGCAACAGATCGATGCTGTAGAACACCCCGCCCAGATAGGTCAGCGGCGTCAGTATGAAGGTTGGGACAATGGAAATATCATCAAACTTGGTCGCCAGCATGGCGTTGATGAATCCGCCCAGGGCAAACAGGGCCGAGGTCAGAAACACCGTCAGAATCATCATTGGCAGGTTGTGTATCGAAAGCTGGGTAAATACCAGGGACAGCAGGGTAACAATAAGGCCGATCCCCAGCCCCCGGGCCATGCCCCCGGTCACATAACCGGCCAGGATGACCCAGTTCGGCACCGGTGAAACCAGCAACTCCTCGATACTGCGCTGGAATTTCATCGAAAAAAAAGACGACACCACGTTCGCGTAGGAACTGGTGATTACCGCCATCATGATAAGGCCCGGCACGATAAAGGACATGTAATCGAACCCGCCCATCTGGCCGATACGGGAGCCGATCAGATTGCCGAAAATAATGAAATAGAGCGTCATGGTGACTGCCGGCGGCAGCAGTGTCTGAGGCCAGATCCGGGTAAACCGGCGAACCTCCCGGATAACGATAGTGCCGAATGCCGTGAACAAGGCCTGTGGTGTCATGCTGCACCCTCCACATTCTTGCGGGAATCGACGGCGTTCTGCTCCACCATGCGAATAAACAGCTCTTCCAGTCGGTTGGCCTTGGTTCTCATGCTGATCACCTTGATGCCCATCTGATCCAGCTGCACAAACACCTGGTTCAGCCCCTGGCCTTTCTGGACCTCAACCTCCAGGGCCCCTTCCCCGTCCAGCCGGGTGTGGAAATCGCCCAGCTCGGGCGCGGCATCCAGAGGTGTCTCGGTATCCAGCACGAATGTCTCCAGGCTAAGCTGCTGAAGCAGCGCCTTTTTGCTGGTGTGCTTGAGGATCTTGCCGTGGTCGATAATGGCAATGTTGCGGCAGAGCGCCTCCGCCTCCTCAAGGTAATGAGTGGTCAGGATAATGGTGGTGCCCTGGCGGTTCATTTCCTCAAGGAAGGTCCACATCGAGCGGCGCAGCTCGATATCCACACCGGCAGTCGGCTCGTCCAGGATCAGCAGTTTCGGTTCGTGAACCAGGGCCCGGGCAATCATCAACCGGCGCTTCATCCCCCCGGACAGCATCCGGGCCGGGGTGTTACGCTTGCCCCAGAGACCAAGCTTTTTCAGATACTTTTCTGCGGAAACCGACGCCTGCTTCAGCGGAATCCCGTAATAGCCCGCCTGGGTGGTAACGATATCGAACACTTTCTCGAACTGGTTGAAGTTGAACTCCTGGGGCACAACCCCGAGGTTCAGCTTGGCATCGGAAAGGTGGGTGTCGATGTCGTACCCGAAAACCCGCACCTTGCCGGCTGTCTTGTTTACTAATGAACAGACGATACCCAGTGTGGTTGATTTGCCTGCTCCGTTGGGCCCGAGCAGGGCGAAGAAATCCCCCTCGGCTACGTGCAGATCAATCCCCTTGAGGGCCTCGAAACCGTCACCGTAAGTTTTGGTGAGGCCCTCAATTTCCAGTGCATTGGACATAAACGATCCCGATTCGGTAAAAAAACGGCAGGAAACGGCCCGCGCCCGCCCGCCAGAATTCAGATTGTTGTTTATTGTGACAAAGCCGCTTATTTCAAGGCCTTTGACGGCCTGAAAGTGTTCACCGGCCAAAACCGGAAACTGCGACAGGAATCCCGATATGAGGCAGTCCCCGCCCCTATAATGCGGTTACAATAATTTACAAAAGGGGCTGCCGCACCGCGAGTGCAGGCGCGCTGAATTGAAGGGAATATACGACAAACCATGAGATCCGTTCACCGCATCCGATTGTCACTCGCGCTTCTGAGCGCACTTGCATTCACCGGCTGCCTTGATGACGATAGCGGCTCTGGCGATGACACCAACGCAGGCCGGCTAAACTTCAATGGTTTCAGTGGTCTCAGCTACCAGACAGCCAGCCAGGCCGGTACCACCAACGCCGCGGGGGAATTCCGCTACTATCCCGGCGAAACCCTGGAATTCCGGGTTGGCGACCTGCCACTGAGCCGTGGGGTTCCTGCACAGCAATACGTCACCCTCCTCGAATTCTTTGAGACCACACGTACCACCCTGCAAACGCCCATGGTGGATGAAGAAGGCCTGACAACGCACACCCTTACCGAGCAACAGGTGCTGGAAAACACTACCCTGATGAATCTGACCCGATTCCTGATGCTGCTGAACTGGAGCGAGAACATCCCGGAGGGCGAAGGCATCGAACTCCGTAAGCGGGTCATCAGCCAGTTGAATGCTGCGCTGCCGAATCTGACCGGGCCCATCGACTTTATCGCGAGCGAATCGGAATTCACTGCCACAACCCCCTCGCTCTCCCCGGCCAACCAGCTTCTGGCGGCGATTTGCTTCTATCCGGAAGATGACGAGCGGTGCGAGGAGCCACCCTCCCAGGCTGAGATCGACAACGCGCCACCCAGGCCGGAAGACGCCGATGAGCGCGATCCGGATGTCGAGTACAAGGAAGATCTGCAAGCCAAGAAAGAGCGAATCGACAACTCGGTACGCTCGATGGAGGACACCAGTACCGAAGACGCCCAGACTTACCTCACGCGGGAACTGAAGGGCATCAGCACGGCCGTTGCCAAGCGTTACTACCTGGATGACGATGTTGCCAGCTATCCGGCCAGCGATACCGCCATCAAACAGGTGGCTGTGCGCCGGATTGGCGGGGGCCTGGCACTGGCTGAGCTGGAAGCGATAAGCACCCGCCCTCAGGATATTCAGGTGCATTCAACAGACTGGCAGAGCGCCGAGGTGGAGTACTTTGTGGCGGGCCCCACGGGCGGAGAGTCAGAACTGCTGCTGAGTTTCCGCCCGGAGAACACTTATCGGTGGGTTCGCAAGCAGCTGCGAGTGATTATCCGCTGATCAGCCTGGAGAGATTCCAGCGGGATTCCACTCCCGTCACGTCGTAGCGCGAGGGGTCCAGCCCTTCGGTGCCATGGGGTAGGCAACCCCGGACCCGGATCGTTTCTGCCGCCTCTTTTCCTTCGTTGTACCGGGCAAGATCGATAATTTTGGCGGTTTTAAGGGGCCTGGCGATGTTATCGGTCATCACCATCACCTGAGGCCAGAGCCTGCGCTCGGGAGAATGGGAAACAACAATCCCCCGCTGGCCGTCTGTCAGCTCCACCAGGCTGCCCGTGGGGTATATACCGATAGCCTGGATGAAGCTCTCCACCAGATCTTCCTGGAACTCGATGTTGCGCATCTCGTACAGCAAAGTCACCGCCTTGGCGGGTGTCATTGGCTCGGCGTGATCCCTTGGCCCAATCAATGATTCAAAAAACTCCGCAACCCCCGCAACCTTCGCCAGCAGCGGAATGCGATCACCCCGAACGCCTTCAGGGAAACCTGACCCGTTATGACGCTCCCGGTGGCCCTGAACAACACTCAGAACGGCCCGGGACAGCCCGCTGCCATCCAGCATACGAACTCCAAGGTTCACGTAACCCCGAAAGGTAATATATTCCTCAGCGCTTAACTGCCCTTCCCGGGCCAGCATGTCTGCCGGCAGTGCCGTTTTGCCAACCTGGGACAGCAAACAGCCCAGACCAAGATGGTTCAGAAGACCTTCGTTCAACCCCAGGTGACGCCCACACACCAGTGCCCACACCGCAGCGTTCAGAGCATGCCGGTACAGATAACTGTCGTGTGCGCGGGTGCGACTGAGCCACAACAGGGCATCCGGCTGACGAATCACACTGCTCACCATCTTGCTGGTGATGGTTGCAATGGTCTTCAGATCAGCCACGTCTCCTGAGCGAAGTGCCTCAAACAGGCCGGCCAGCGCAACTTCAACATCATCAAGCAGCCGCTTTGATGTCTTTATTTCCTTCTTGAGGCTGGTGTCCGTATCGTAAGTAACCGGCTCCCGGATGCTCAACGGTGGCAACTGCAGTTGTTCACGCCCACCACCACGCCTATTGGAGCTCTTGCCAAACACCGGCTTGTTACCGAGTTTGACTTCTTTGGATTCCCTGGCTTCTGCAATATCCACCATTACCCACTTGCAGTGGGAAACCAGCGCACGGATATCATCCTGGGAACGGATATGGAAACCCTGAATCGGGAAAGGAGTCTGGTGCCAGGGCCTGTCCAGATCAGACACGAACATGCCCACTTCCAGATCATGTACTGCCACTTTTTTCTGTTGGACACCCACGGCCCACCTCACAAACCAACTTGTCGATGGTTACCATTCTGACTGAACCGCGGGAAGACACAATTACAATATCGTATCGCCAGGCAACTCAAATGAGACAAAGCGTAACGATAATGTTCACGAGGAAACAAAATGTAGCAATGTGATGATGGTCACACATCAACGTCAGAAAGTGTCACTCAGCGTCACATGCCATTTCGTCGAACTCTGGCGGCCGTGCGTGCATGGCGCCACGGGGCGCCTTGCGTACGTAGACGGTGTAGGGCACCGACGACGCCCGGATGTAATCCAGGTTACGCGACTCGTCACCAGAACCTTCAGTAACAACGGCCGGCGTGCAGGAAACCAGCAATTCCAGTTTTCCGCCAACATCCGGGATACGGGCACCGGGATCCTCCGCCTTGATCGCCATGCACCGGGTGGATTCCGTGGCAGGTTTTCCTGTCCTGGCAACGAGGTCCATGCCGCTCTCCCCGCAGGCCCGGATGCCGGTGCTGCAGGAACCGGCATCCGCATCGTCGCCATCCCGCACACGCCAGACCCGGTCGCTGCACTGGGTCTCAACCTTTACCGACGTAGCCTCGTTGCGGGCAAACCACCAGCCAGGATACTCAGCACTCTGCCAGGACAGCCGTACCTGTCTGGATTCGCCGGAGGAATTCTCCGCAGGAAACATCGCAAAATGCGAATAATAGCTGGCACACCCCGGCATGGATGCCGCGATGAGAATTGCGATAACTGGCTTGTAAGCTCTGAAGAAGACTGAAAAGATCATCTGGCTGGCGCATTCCCTGACAGCAAATTCGTTGGCCCGCTCATTATCCACAACGGGCCTCGGGAATCCGCCTATCAGTTACCATTTTGATCAAACTGAAGGCCGTAACCGTCATTGGTTTTGCGCACCACCACCATATCCAGCACCGGAGCCGGCACAGGCAGGCCCTGCACCTGCACGGCCACCTTGTCGCCGATCCGCGGTGCAAAAGGCTCCGTGTCGACGACGACAAATACGCCGCCATCGGAAATATCGCGGGTTGAGAATATGAAGTCCCCAAGCTCCTCATGGACCAGCTTTACCTTCGCGCTCATGGTAGTGCGCATATGCTCTCTTCGATCGTTCCCAGCCATCTGCGGTTTCCACTACTTTTTGCATAGTTTTTATAGCCTTCCGAAGCATAACACCATTTTCAGGAAAATATGCCAAAGGAGATATTGACTACACACTTAATACAAATGAGAATGGTTGACGTTTTTAAAAACCCGTGGATCTCAGCCATGGGCCGAACATTCAGCACCACCCCAAAAGGATGCGACTATGCGAATGAAACTGGCTGCAACCGCCGCAATCGCCCTCACTGCCATGCCGATGTCCGCCTCTGCTGACGGCGAAGTAAACATCTATTCATACCGCCAGGCCTATTTGCTTAAACCGCTACTGAGTGCGTTTGAAAAGGAAACCGGCATCGAGAGCAATGTGGTATTTGCCAAACAGGGCCTGGCCGAGCGCCTTGAGCGTGAAGGCCGCAACAGCCCGGCTGACGTGGTAATGACTGTCGATATTTCCCGCCTCAACGAACTGGTCGAGCGGGATCTGGTTCAGAGTGTCGACAACGAGGTACTGGAAGACAACATTCCTGAAAACCTGCGCCATCCGGACGGCAAGTGGTTCGCCCTGACTACCCGCGGCCGCCTGATCTTCGTGTCCAAAGAGCGGGTTAAAGAAGGTGAAATCACTACCTACGAACAACTGGCAGACGACAAATGGGACAACCGCATCTGCACCCGCAGCGGCAAGCACCCGTACAACATTGCGCTGATCTCTGCCATGATCGCACACCACGGTGAAGCGGAAACCGAGAAGTGGCTCGCTGGCGTGAAAGACAACCTGGCTCGCAGACCCCAGGGTGGCGACCGCGACCAGATCAAGGCCATTGCCGAAGGCGTTTGCGATGTTTCCATCGGCAACAGCTATTACTACGGCAACATGCTGCAGGATGAGAATCAGCGTCCGATCGCAGAGCAGGTGCGCCTGGTGTTCCCGAACGCCGAAGGCCGCGGCACCCACGTAAACATCAGTGGCATCTCTCTGACCAGGAGCGCGCCCAACCGCGAAAACGCGATCAAGCTGATGGAATTCCTGTCGTCACCGGAAGCCCAGCGCATCTATGCAGAGGCCAATGCCGAATACCCGGCTAACCCGAAAGTAAAGCCTACCGGGCTGGTGGCCGAGTGGGGTGAGATCAACCCGGACAGCCTCTCACTGCAGGAAATCGCCAAAAACCGCGAAGCCGCAGTCAAACTGGTTGACCGGGTCGATTACGACGGCGAATAAGCCTCTTTATGGCGGGCGGGGGTGGTTCCGCCACCCTCCGCCCTGCTTTCCCCCGTTCTTTCCGGGGCCAACCATGACGCCAGTCATTGCAGGCATCAGGCCAGGTGTCTACAATCTGCACCCCTCAAACGGACAGCACACCCATTCACACACAGGACAGCTATGAGCGAGGCCGCAACCAGCGTTAACCCCGGGCTATCCCAGCCCCTGCTGGCAAAGCGCACCTCTCGCAAATGGCTTATCAGCGCCTTGCTGACCACCGCCATTGTTGCCTTGCCGGTCCTCTCGGTTATCTTTCTCGCGCTTTCTCCCGAAGAGAATATCTGGCCACACCTTATTGAAACCACACTGCCCCGCTATCTGATCACCACCATCCAACTGATGGCAGGCGTGGGCGCAATCACCCTGGCCATTGGCCTGGCCTCCGCCTGGGCCGTGACCATGTGCGAGTTTCCTGGCCGCAAGTTCTTCGAGTGGGCCATGCTTCTGCCTTTCGCGGTACCGGCCTATGTTATCGCCTATGTGTACACCAGCCTGCTAGATTATGCCGGCCCGATCCAGGGTGCCCTGAGGGATTGGTTTGGCTGGGAAAACGCCTCCGATTACTGGTTCCCGGAAATCCGCAGCCTGGAAGGCGCCACGCTCATGCTTGGCCTGGTGCTCTACCCCTATGTGTATTTGCTGGCCCGGGCTGCGTTCCTGGAGCAGTCACCCTCCCTGTTTGCTGTCAGCCGCAGCCTTGGCCACTCGGCCCTGAGCACCTTCTTCAAGGTAGTCCTGCCCATAGCTCGCCCGGCAGTTGCCGTAGGGCTCTCCCTGGTACTCATGGAAACCCTGAACGATTTCGGCACCGTCGATTTCTTCGCGGTACAAACCCTCACCGCCGGCCTGTTCGATACCTGGATGAATCTCGGCAACCTCGGCGGCGCCGCCCAGATTGCCACCACCATGCTCATCTTCGTGGTGATTCTGGTAACCCTCGAACGCTATTCCCGCAGGCGCCAACAGCAATACGCCGCCCGGGACAACCGGGAACCGATCCACCGTTTCACCATGTCGCTCCCGCGCCAGATGATCTGCGTGGCCGTGTGCGCGTTGCCTGTGCTGTTCGGGTTTGTGATTCCCGGTGCCACCCTCGGTCTCTACGCCTGGGAATACTTTGGTGAAAGCTGGAACCCGGACTTTATCCGCAACACTTTTAACAGCCTGTTTCTGTCTGGCACTGCTGCGCTGACAACCCTGCTGATCGGCATTACCCTTGCCTACAGCCGCCGCCTGCACAATACCCGGGGCATGCAGATACTGATGCGTCTCTCCAGCCTGGGCTACGCCATGCCCGGTGCGGTACTGGCGGTGGGTGTGATTGTGCCCCTGGCCGGGTTCGACAACTGGCTGGATAGCCTGATGCGGGATTTCTTCGGCATCAGCACCGGGCTGTTGCTCAGCGGATCGGCCTTTGCCCTGGTGTTTGCCTATACCGTGCGGTTCCTGGCGGTTTCCGCAGGCAGCGTGGAAAGTGCATTGCAGAAGATCACACCCAGTATGGACATGGCTTCCCGCTCACTGGGCCACAGCCCCGGTAAAACCCTGGTAAAGGTTCACCTGCCCATGCTGAGGGGAACATTGCTGACGGCTGCGCTGGTGGTTTTCGTGGACTGTATGAAGGAGTTGCCGGCCACCCTGATTCTCAGGCCGTTCAACTTTGAGACCCTGGCCACCTACGTGTACCAGTTTGCCTCTGATGAGCGCCTGTACCACAGCGCCCTGCCCGCCCTGATCATTGTTCTGGCGGGCATCATCCCGATTATTCTGATGAGCCGATCAATCTCCAACACCCGCTCGATTGCCTGAAAGCCGGGCCCTGAAGGTTCAGGGCATCAGGAATTCATCCGTGACTCCACATCCTGCACCACAAACCGTCCCTGGAAGACCGCCACGGGTTCAACCTCCGGCATGGCCCTGGGTTCGCCACAGAACACCTCGGCCGTGAGGTCCAGCCGGCCCTTGCCGTGCCGCGCCAGGCTTTTTCGGAAACGCCCGGGCACCTCATCACCGGGCAGGCGACAGATTACGTAAAAATCCGAACTGACCGGCTCCAGGTAATCAATGTTTCCGCTCTGGACCACCACATTCCCTCGCAACCCCAGATCCCAAAGTGCAAGTTCTGTCAGGCTCCAGGCGGCGGTGACCGCGGCGCAATAGATACTGCCGCCGAACCCGGTGCCCTGATGGTTGCGGTTGGGTTCCAAAGGCGCGCTAAGCAGCAGAGAATGGCCGTCCCACGAATGCAGTTTAATCCCCAGCGCCCGAGACAGAGGAATCTCGTCGTGGATACGTTTCTGGAAAAGAGACAACTGGCTCATAACATCCTCCTGATATCGTTCCAGTTTAGGCCGGCTTATTCCTTTTCCCTATGCGACTAACGTCGGTTTTTCCACTATGAAAAAGGCCCGGCAAAGCCGGGCCTGATTACAGTCCGAAAAACAACCGCAGATGTTTACTGCCAGATAACGGGCTGGCGCTGCGCATACCAGTTGTCCACTTTTTCCTGGTAGGCATCTTCAACCACATTACGTTTGAGCTTCATGGTCGGTGTCAGGAAGCTGTTTTCGATGGACCACTCTTCGCTGACAACGGTGATGAAAGCCAGTTGCTCATGGGGATCCACCGTTTTGTTCACATCGGCGATCAGCTGCCTGAAGCTTTTCTCGATTTCCTTGCGGAAGGCTTCATCAGCCATCTTCGGCCGGGACTCCTCGGACAGCATAACCAGCGCATGTGGCTGGGTCTGATTGGCGCCGGAGACACACACCATCTCAATGGCATCGTGCGACATCAGCCGGTTCTCGATGGGTGCCGGAGCAATATACTTGCCCTTGCTGGTCTTGAAGATTTCCTTGATACGGCCAGTAATCTTCAGGCGGCCCATCTCGTCAATCTCACCCTTGTCACCGGTTTTCAGGAAACCGTCCTCAGTGAAGGCTTCGCGGGTCTTCTCCTCATCCTTGTAGTAACCCATCATGGTTGCCGGGCTATTGATCTGAATCTCGCCTTCTGGGCTGATCCTGGTCTCGACACCGGGCAGGGATTCACCGACGTAACCGATCCGGGAGCGGCCAGGTTTGCTCATGTGCGAGTAGGCAAAATTCTCAGACATGCCGTAGCCTTCCAGCAGTTCCAGGCCCAGATTGCGATACCATTCCAGCACATCGCTGGCGAGCGGTGCAGACCCGCTTCCCGCCAACTTGACTTTGTCCAGGCCAAGGCCCTTCAGGATCTTCTTCTTGATCAGCTTGTTCACCACCGGAATCTTGAGCAACCGGTCCAGCTTCTTCTTCGGCAGCTTCTGGAGCACACCATGCTGGAACTTTACCCACAGCCGCGGCACAGACAGGAAGAGCGTTGGCTGGGCACGCCGCAGATCCTGCACGAACGTCTCCAACGACTCGGCAAAAAAGAGCTGGAAGCCGGCATAAAGAGAAGCCAGCTCCACAAAGGTCCGTTCGAATACGTGAGCAAGAGGCAGGTAAGACAACATGCGCTCCTCGGAGCCGACACCCAGCACCTCCATGCCGCCTTCCGCAGCAAAGGCCATGTTGCCAAAACTGAGCATCACGCCCTTGGGCTTGCCGGTGCTTCCGGAGGTATACACGATAGTGGCCAGCTCATCCGCATCGCGGTGCACGTCCTCCTCGAGGGGCGGGTACTTGGCAACGATGTCGTCCCAGGTTTCAAAATCGTTGGGCGGGCTCAGCGGGAAAGAAATGCAGCGCACGGATTCCGGCACACCCGGCTTCATCATGTCCCAGTCATCCAGCTTGCCGACAAAAAGAACGTCGCACTCCGCATGGTTCAGTATGTAGTTCACGGTATCTGCGTTCAGGGTGGGATACAGCGGCACCGAAATATGGCCGGCCATCCAGATAGCCCAGTCGGTCATAATCCAGTGGGCGCAGTTCTTGGAGATCAGACCGATGCGGCTCTTCTCCGGGAGGTTCAGGGATTTCAGGTAAGACGCCATGCGCCTTGCCTCATCCACTGCCCGGCCCCAGGTATACTCCACCACTTTGCCGTTCCCGATGGGCTGCGTCATATACAGCGAGTTGGTCTTGGATTTTTCCCAGTGGCAGACCATATCCAGGGGAAGCTTGTTTGTTGTGTCCATGGACCTTCCTTGTAGTTCATTATTCGAGTTATTGATGACTTATTATTAGACTTTCGTAGGGTATTTCAACATAACCTGCGGCGTCAAAACGTGAAACAAGCGAAATTATTTTCAACTGCACCTATTTACGTCAAGCCGGGAGCCGGTTTACCGCAAGTTCAGTAGCCCTCAAACCCTGTGCCTGTGGTAAACTTCCGCTCCTTTTTGAAGTGCAACATACCAGTTAACCTACCCGGAGATGGGCATATGGCCAAGAGAACCCTGCGCACCCTGTTTGGTGCCACCCTGCTGGCAATGGCAACCCTCGTTCAGGCACAGGAACCCCGCATTGTCGCCATCACACAGATTGTGGAGCACCCGGCGCTGGACGCCGTCTACCAGGGCGTGAAAGACGAACTCGCAGAGCGTGGCTATAAGGAAGGTGAAAATCTCACCATCATGCACGAGAGCGCTCAGGGCAATGCCGCCATTGCCTCCCAGATTGCCCGCAAGTTCATCGGAGAACAACCCGATGTGATCGTTGCCATCGCAACCCCCTCGGCGCAAACCGTGGCCGCGGCGGCTCGCAACACCTCAGTGGTGTTCTCGGCGGTTACCGATCCGGTCGGCGCCAAGCTGGTCAGCAGCCTGGAAGCCCCCGGCGCCAACATCAGCGGCGTGAGCGACATGCTGCCCATCGACAAACACCTGGATATGCTCCTGCGTGTGATGCCAGATGCCAGACGTATCGGCACCGTCTATAACCCGGGCGAAGCCAACGCCGTGTCTCTGGTTAACCTGCTGGAAGAGCGGTTGAAAGCCCGGGGGCTGACTCTGGAGAGAGCCGCCGCCACCAAAACCTCCGAGGTGCTGGGCGCCGCCCGCTCCCTGGTGGGCAAGGCCGATGCCATTTACCTGACTACCGATAACACCGTGATCAGCGCGGCAGAAGCCGTGATTGCCGTCGGCGAACGGGCGGACATCCCGGTTTTCGCCGCTGACACCGCCACCGTTCAGCGCGGAGCTGTCGCTGCCCTCGGGTTTGACTACTACGATCACGGTCGCCAAACCGGCATGATGGTCGCCCGGGTACTGGACGGCAAAAAACCCGGCGGCATGCCGGTAGAAACCATGGAAAAACTGGACCTGTTCGTTAACCCGACAGCGGCCAGGCGCATGGGCATCACCCTGTCCGATACGCTGGTTGCTGAAGCCGAAAAAGTCATCGACAGCGCCAAGTAACCCCTGAACCCCACGGGCGGCCCTCACAAGGGGCCGCCCGTTTTCATTAATGGTGATACCCGACCATGCTGAGTGACATTGCCCTTTACGGCGCCATCGAAACCGGCCTGATATACGGCCTCGTGGCCTTTGGCGTCTACATTTCCTTCCGAGTTCTGGATTTTCCCGACCTCACAGTGGACGGCAGCTTTCCGCTGGGCGCCGCAGTGGCTGCGATCCTGATAATCGACGGCGTAAACCCCTGGCTGGCCACTGGCGCCGCCGTATTGGCCGGCATGGCGGCCGGCGCAGTAACCGCCATCCTGAACGTAAAGCTGAAAATCCTGAACCTGCTGGCCTCCATCCTCACCATGATCGCGCTTTACTCCGTAAACCTGCGCATCATGGGCCGCCCGAACGTGGCGCTGCTTACCGAAGAAACCGTACTCACACCCTGGTATGACCTGGGGCTGGCCTACCATCAGGTACCGGTGGTGCTGTTTATCATCGTGATCGCCATTTCCCTGGTGCTGCTGTGGCGGTTCATGAAATCAGAAACCGGTCTGGCCATGCGCGCCACCGGCGCCAACGCGCGCATGGCAAGAGCCCAGGGCATTGCTACCGGTGCCATGATCATCCTCGGCGTGGCACTTTCCAACGGCCTGGTGGGCCTCGCCGGCGCCCTGTTCGCCCAGAGCCAGGGCGCAGCGGACGTCACCATGGGCGTGGGCGTGATCGTAATCGGCCTGGCCTCCCTGATTGGTGGCGAAGCGGTTATTACCCCCTCCTCGGTGCTTCGGGCGCTGATTGCCTGCGTGGCGGGTGCCATTATTTACCGCCTGGCCATCGCCTTCGCACTGAACGCCGACATGCTGGGGCTGCAGGCCCAGGATCTGAACCTGATTACCGCCGTGCTTGTGACCCTGGCCATCGTATTGCCGGGCGTGCGCAATTCCGTGGTTAGCAAATTCACGCGCGACAAGGCCTGAGGAGGCAACATGATCAGTGCAACCGATCTCCGGCTGACCTTTGGCAAAGGCACACCGCTGGAAAACCCCGCGCTCCGGGGCATGAGCCTGACGGTTAACCAGGGCGAATTTGTAACCGTGATTGGCAGCAACGGCGCGGGCAAATCCACCTTTCTGAATGCCCTGGCCGGCGAAGTGCTGGTCGACACTGGCCAGATCATCGTGGACAACCTGGACGTGACCAAACTGCCCACCCATAAACGGGCTGGCCGCGTTGCCCGGGTATTTCAGGACCCACTGGCCGGCACCTGTGAAGGCCTCACTATTGAGGAAAATCTGGCCCTCGCCATCAAACGGGGCCAGCCCCGGGGCCTGACCACCGCTGTGAAAAAGCAGTACATGGAACAGTTCCGGGACAGCCTCTCGTCCCTCAATCTGGGCCTGGAGAAACGCCTTGGCGACAAAATGGGCCTGCTCTCCGGCGGCCAGCGCCAGGCCGTGAGCCTGCTGATGGCCAGCCTGACCCCCTCCAGCATTCTGCTGCTGGACGAACACACCGCGGCTCTGGATCCGAAAACCGCTGCTTTCGTACTGGAACTCACTACAAAGATCATCGAGGAACAGGAACTCACCGCCCTGATGGTGACCCACAGCATGAAACAGGCACTGGAAGTTGGCAGTCGCACCGTGATGCTGCACCAGGGCCAGGTCGTGTTTGATATCGAAGGACGAGACCGCGAAGGCCTTGAGGTGAAAGACCTGCTCGGCCTGTTCGAGAAACAGCGCGGGCTGGAAGTGGACGACGACAGCCTGCTATTGGGCTAGACTGATGCATGCAGGGAAGCGGAAAACGGGGCCTTGTTCGGCCCCGTTTTTTGCTGGAAACACTCAGTGCCCGTATATACGCATGGCGGTATTGGATATCGCCAGGTTGTCCAGCGCGACCGAGCCGATGGATGTGCCACCAATCAGCACCCCACCAATTCTCATGTCTGCCTCGAACGTTTCCATATCCACAGCCAGCACCTCTGTACCGGCTGCGTTGGCGGCCTTGTAGATATCCAGCTCCACGTTCGCAAACACCCTCAGCGGCTGCGGTGCAGACAGATCATAATCTGCCCCGGTGAGCTCAAGATCCCGGATGCCCATTGCGAGAAACGGCACGTCGAAATCCATGTCGTCAATCGCGATATCCGTGAGCAGGTTGAGTTTGTCCGTCGCGGTATCGATCCGGATGGTGCCGGAGCCAATCAGCATGTCCATATTGAAGTTATCAAGAATGGTCGTACTGCCTCCGGTTCCGGTCAGATTCCAGGCGCCCGTGCTCATCCGAAAATCCACGGCGTTGAAAGTGATCGGCAGGAGGTTGATGATGGCGTCACCGTCCCGGGCAATATCAATGTTGATCCGGATGTTATCCAGCCGGTCATTGGCTTGACCATTGAGGTTCAGATTCATCTCGGAAAACATGTCGGTTCGGTTGGCACCTCCCACGAAGATATTATTGACCTCCAGCGACCCTTCATCGGTATAGATGAAGCGATCGATGTTCAGCTTGGTTTCCAGCTCAATGGTCACACCGGCCTGGCCGGTGATCATGCCCATCGCTGAATCATCCAGACTGTGGATCTCGGCCATGGCTGCAGGTGGAACACCCGCAACGCAGAGCGCTAGCAAGGTAGGTTTCAGGCCTTTCATTTTTGTTTCCTTGTTTTTAGTCTTTGTCACATCCTGTGGGCCACTGCAGTTTTCGACACCACATCAGTACTTTAGCGACACGTTCAGACCGGGTACGTGCAGGTGTCACAATTTGTATGACTTTTCTAATCGCTTAGGGCCTGACCGGTTTTTTAACCACAACATGTAGTGGTTTTGAACCTTTTCATCCAAATCGCTGTTTTAGAAAAAATTTCCCCTTTTCAAGCCGGTTTTGATTGATTTTCTTTGCCTGGAAGCGTCTGTCAATAGTTGCGTTCTTATTCACAGAACACTATATCCTGTTATACTCATCAAAGAATAAACCCATATATAGTGGTTAAAAAGAAAACAGGGCCCAGGCCCAATGCACGAATTCAAAGGGGTATGGCGCCGCCGGCACAAGGGGGCGCCATCAAAAGAAGACATACCGGAAGACAGAGGGCGGCAATGAACGCTAAGGCACAGGCAGTGGTTACAACAATCCCGATGCAGGAAGCCTCGATCGACATCTGGCACAGCAAGTACCAGCTGAAGACCAAGACCGGCGAGCCCGTGGACAAGGACATCAACGCAACCTACGAACGTGTTGCCAAAGCCCTTGCCGAGGTGGAAAACAAATCCGTACGTACCCAGCACATGAAGAACTTCATCTGGGCCCTGCAGAACGGCGCTATTCCGGCCGGCCGGATTACCTCCAACGCCGGTGCCGAAGCGCACAAGCCGGCCACCTCCACCATTAACTGCACCGTTTCCGGCACGGTTCAGGACTCCATGAACGACATCCTGGAAAAGAACCACGAAGCTGGCCTTACCCTCAAGGCAGGTTGTGGTATCGGTTATGAGTTCTCCACCCTGCGCCCGAAAGGCGCCTACGTGGCCGGCGCCGGTGCCACCACCTCCGGCCCGCTGTCGTTTATGGATATCTTCGACCGCATGTGCTTCACCGTGTCGTCTGCCGGTGGCCGCCGCGGCGCCCAGATGGCCACGTTTGATGTACACCACCCGGATGTCATCGACTTCATCCAGGCCAAGCGTGAAGACGGCCGCCTGCGCCAGTTCAACCTCTCCCTGCTGATCACCGAAGACTTCATCGAAGCCGTGCGCAACGGCGACGACTGGCACCTCTCCTTCCCCGTTACCGAAAAAGAAGTGGAAGACGAGCAACTGGACCTGAGCGATGAAAGCCGGTTTGTCTACCGTGATTTCCCGGTGCAGAAAGGCTATGTAATTAACGATGAGGGCAAGGTTGCCTGCCGCATCTACCGCACCCTGAAAGCCCAGTTCATCTGGGACACCATCATGACCAGCACCTACGACTACGCCGAGCCGGGTTTCATCCTGATCGACAAGGTCAACCAGATGAACAACAACTGGTTCTGTGAAGACATCCGCGCCACCAACCCCTGTGGCGAACAACCCCTGCCCCCGTACGGCAGCTGCCTGCTGGGCTCCGTGAACCTGACCAAGTTTGTGGACTACCCGTTCACCGACAAGGCCAGCTTCAACTACGAGAAATACCGCAAGGTCGTGGGCATCTTCACCCGCATGCTCGATAACGTGGTAGAGATCAACGGCCTGCCGCTGGCCGAGCAGCGCCACGAGATTACCTACAAGCGCCGCCACGGCATGGGCATCCTGGGCCTGGGTTCCACCCTGGCCATGCTGCGCATGCCCTACGGTTCTGAAGAATCCGTACAGTTCACTGAAGAAGTTGTGCGTGAAATGGCCGTGGAAGGCTGGCGCCAGTCCCTCACCCTGGCCGAAGAGAAAGGCGTGGCGCCGATCATGGACGATGAGTTTGAAGTAACGCCGAAGATGCTGGGCAAGTGCCCGCAGCTGTCTGAAGACGGCTACAAACTGGGCGACAAAATCAAAGGCCGCATCCTGCACGCCAAATACAGCCGCTACATGCAGCAGATTGCCAACGTAGAGCCGAAGCTGGTGGAAGAACTGGCCGAAAAAGGTGGCCGCTTCACCCACCACACCTCCATCGCGCCCACCGGCACCATCAGCCTGTCACTGGCCAACAACGCCAGTAACGGCATCGAGCCGAGCTTCTCGCACCACTACGCGCGCAACATCATCCGCGAAGGGCGCAAGACCAAGGAAAAAGTCGACGTATTCTCCTTCGAGCTGCTGGCCTACCGCCACCTGGTGAACCCGGGCGCCATGCCATTCTCCGAAGAGGACGACAAAAAGCTGCCGCCCTACTTCACCACCTCTGACGACGTAACGCCGGCGCAGCACGTAGACATTCAGGCCGCTGCCCAGAAGTGGGTGGATTCCTCGATTTCCAAAACCGCCAACGTTCCGACAGACTTCGACTATCAGGACTTCAAGGGCATCTACCTCTACGCCTACGACAAGGGCCTGAAGGGTTGCACCACCTTCCGCTTTAACCCGGAAGCCTTCCAGGGCGTACTGGTTAAGGAAAAGGACCTGGAGAACACGATGTACGAGTTCACCCTGGACGACGGTAGCAAGGTGACCCTCAAGGGCAACGAACAGGTAGAGTACGACGGCGAAATCCACAACGCCGCCAACCTGTTTGACGCGCTTAAAGAAGGCACCTACGGCAAATACTGACCCGGGAACCGACACAGGACAACGAACATGACCGTTAAAATCAGCAACAAAATCGTCGGCTACCGCGTAAAGAAAGCCGACCCAGAAGCCACCATCGAACACCCGGCACCGGTGCAGGCGGAAGCCAAACCCGTTCAGATGAACGAATACATCGAGCGGCCGGACTTCCTCCTGGGCACCACTTATAAGATCAAGCCGCCGATCGCCGAGCATGCGATGTACATCACCATCAACGACATCCTGCTCAACGAAGGCACCGACCACGAAAGCCGGCAGCCGTACGAAGTGTTCATCAACTCCAAGTCGATGGAACACTTCCAGTGGGTTATCGCCCTCACCCGCGTAATCTCTGCGGTATTCCGCAAGGGTGGCGACGTGACCTTCCTGGTGGAAGAGCTACGCAGCGTGTACGACCCCAACGGCGGCTACTTCAAGAAAGGCGGCGTGTTCATGCCCTCCCTGGTGGCTGAAATCGGCGCTGTGATCGAAAAGCACCTGAAGGCCATCGGCCTGCTGGAAAGCGAGGAAATGAGCGAAACCACCAAGCGCATCCTCGCCGAAAAACGCGCCGAGTTCGAAGCCAGCCACAGCACGGCCACGAACGACGAAAGAGCCAGCGACTACCCGCCCAATGCCACCATGTGCGGCAAATGCAGCACCAAGGCGGTGATCGTGATGGACGGGTGTGCGACCTGCCTGTCTTGTGGCGACAGTAAGTGCGGTTGAGGTGATTGACCTATAAGTGGCGAGAAGGCCTGGAGTGAAAGCTTCGGGCCTTTTTGTTTGGAGTGATTGTTTTTACCAACGACCGGAACGACTCATAGCATTGCGGCAAAAAATGATCGTAACGACCGTTTTTGTCGGCCACTTTGAGACAAAATTCGGCCACAAGACTTTGAACTTACGCGCTTTTCGGCTAAGTTGAACGTAATTTCGTGTTGAAATAGTGGTCGCGGAAAAACGGTCACCGAGACCATGATACAAATGTTAAATCAGTAGTGGTACCGCAGCTGGGCAATGAACAAAGCATCATCCGTGACCTTGTAAACGATGCGGTGTTCTTCGTTAATTCGGCGGGACCAGTAATCAGCGAGGCTATGCTTGAGCGGTTCTGGTTTACCGACACCTTCAAATGGTCCGCGCTTGGTTTCTTTGATCAGCTTGTTGATTCGGTTAAGGATCTTTTTGTCAGTTTTCTGCCAATACAGATAGTCTTCCCAGGCGTTCTCGGAGAAGATGAGTTTCATTCAAGAAGTTCCTTTTCCTGACCACCGCCTTGCTCAAGTTCGGCAACCGATTCCAGCAAACGACGGGCGTTCTTTGGTGTGCGCAGGAGGTATGCGGTCTCTTGCAACGCCTCATAGTCCTCAAGAGAGATCATGACCACGGATTGCGACTTGCTCCGGGTGATGATCACAGGAGAATGGTCTTCACAGACCTGCTCCATGGTTTTTGCTAGATTGGTTCTAGCGGCTGTGTAGCTAATGGCATCCATGAGGTTGCTCCTGTACAGAATGTTGTTCCTGTGCAGAATAACGTACATAAAAGGATTTAATCGGGTAGCCGAGGGTATCTAACCCTCAGCCCCCACAACACCCTGCATGCGGGACCGCACAGGGCGTTTCCCGGAAATGTTTAAAGTAAAATGGCCGATTAGCTCCGCTTACCCCAATGATGGCTTCACCGACTGAGCGGTGATCTTCCCACAGGGGACTTTCACCCCATTAGTTCATGCCCATGCTGGGCGTACACCAAGCCATGCACCGGATGCCGTACCCTCCGCTTCGCTGCGGTTTTGTTACCGGTGATGGCCAAGGCCAGAAAGATGGTCTTCCATACTGGAAGCCAGTTTTGGCTTCTTTCGGGGTATCGGCAACGTGCCCAGGTTGTGGGGCCACACAGGTACAACACCTCAGCCTCCATGAACGCCCACTTCGGATGGGCGTTGCCGATCTTGTTGCCCTGGGTGCCATAGCCCTTGCCAGCGGATTCCGCCTTGCACTTGATGAGTTAGGTGCCATTATACCTCCCGGAGCCTTGCTATTGTGGGCTTTGCAGGCAATTCAAGCCGTGCGAAGTGACGGATTCAGGGTTGTGTCAGGCGGTGTTGTTTATCGACTTCGCGAAGCGGAAGCAATCCGGCATCGGAGGTGATATGGCCGCCGGAAGAACCGGCTTCAATCTGGCGGCGGGACAGTGGCGAGAAGGTCAGTTTTCCAGGTATCATTTTGGATAGCGGCGGTTGGTGTTGGTTCCGTGTGTAGCACCTTGAAATTATAGTACTTTCCGCCGTTTTCTTTTATCCCTTTATGAGAAATCCGGGCTGGGGACCAGGGATCTTTCAAGATGGTCTTTGTCGTTGTTTGTGGGGCGAATCACTTCAGGCTCTACAAACTCCGGCAAACAGAACTATCTGGTTCCAGGCATTCATGCACCACTTTTCAAAGAGTCCGTTGAAACTATGCTTTCCCAATTGTTCCAGGCCATTGATAACCAGGATGCCACCGCCTTCGCCGGTTTTCTAACTGAAGATTGCACCTTCTCGTTCGGCAATCAGCCTGCCGTTTGTGGCAAGGAGGCGGTGCGTGATTTTGTTGCCGGCTTCTTCGCCTCCATCGAAGCCGTGTCTCACAGCCTTTCGGAATCCTGGGAGGTGGAGGACGGCTCCATCTGCCAAGGTACCGTCACCTATACCCGTAAGGATGGCTCTACCCTCACCATACCCTTTGCAAACATTCTGAAATTCAAAGAATGTCTGGTCTGCGACTATCGGATATTTGCTGACACCTCGGAGCTATATCGGCCAAGGTGAGGGAAAAACCGGGACAGATCTATTTTTCCCGTCCTGGCCAAGAACGAAGACCGTCCGGTCACAGAGATTATCAACGGGCTCCGGCCTGAGCCGGACAAATTTCAGGCAGACTGGCCGGATGGATACAGCTACTCGGTAGGCGGCGAAACCGAAGAAGCCGCGGAAACGTTTGACTCCGCTGGGACCGCACTCGTGGTGGCGATCATTCAGATTTTCGGTGTGCTGGTATTGCTGTTTGGCTCCTTCCGTCAGGCACTGATTCTGCTGGCGAGCCTTCTCTTGGCGATCGGTAACGAAATGTGGCGCCCATTGTGTTTTGCGGTCATATTCGGGTTGCTGGCGTCCACCGTGTTGTCGTTGATTATCATACCCTGCCTGTACAGGCTGTTTACGCCGCCAGAAGCCGGGTAGGAAGTCAGCCTTGATTAGTGAGCGAGAAAGCTGATGGCCAAGAAACGAACTCAGCATGGCACTGCGGGGCGTTATTGCGCTGTTTCCGCGTACCTGATTTTAGCGTTGAGTCTGTCAGGTTTTGCACAGGGGGCAGACAGCGCTGAGCCCGTGATGCCTGAGCTTTCCCCTATCGAGGTTCCGGAGGCTCCGGAAACGCCCGCACCGGTGGCGATTGATGCGTTGTCAGAGTCCCGGTCGGGTATCCAGGCAGAGATTCGTTCGTTGGAGGAAGCGCTGACACAGCGGCAACAGGCACTGGAGAATACACGGGAACGACTTGCCTTTGCCGAAACCTGGCGGGAGCGACTGGATGCTGAGTACCAGGGGCTGCAACGGCGGCTTGAAACCGCCGGCCTGGATCTGACCCAAGAGTACGCCAATCTGCTTCGCCGCCGGTTGGACCGGCTGGAACGGCAGCACCTGGCCGACAATCTGACGGCGACCATCAAAAGCCAATTGGAAGCGGCACGCATGGAGCAGTTCCGTCTGGAGGAATTCGATGCCCTCCTGCGGCCACCGGCCACAGCCAATAATCGCCTGGCTCAGCGCAGGGCGGACCTTCTGGCGAAACTCGGTACAGCCGTAACGGCCCATCTTGAAGCACTGAATAACTATTTTGTGTCGGTCAATGCCACCCAGGAACTCATTATCGCCTATCAATCCCTGTTGCGGCAGCGACTGTTCTGGCTGCCCAGCACCGAGCCCATACGCGTTCAGTCTTTCCCAGAGCTGGCCGCCGCCACCGGGTGGTTGCTGAGCCCCACCCAGTGGTACGAGCTATTGCAATCAACGCCGAAGGCATTGCGGACCCATCCGGTTCCGTTGGTGGTACTGACATTACTTTTGGCAGGGTTTGTGGCCACCAGGGCCAGGGCCCGGCACGCGCTGGCAGCGGCAGGGGAGAATATTGGCAACGTCGCCCGGGATCGCTTCCGCCATACCTTTGCGGGCCTGGGTTACTCCATCATCCTGGCTCTGATGGGCACCGTTGCGCTGGTGTTTCTGGCATTACTGGTCTCGCAGGGGGGAGAATTTGGCGCGGCCCTGTCCACGGGGCTCGGGAACGCCGCGTTTCTGTTTTTTCTGCTCAGCATGGTTTACCAGGTTGCCCGTTCCGGCGGACTTGGCGAGCGTCACTTCAAGTGGCATGCCGACACCCTCAAGGCCATCCGCCGCGGTATGCCCAGGCTCATGGTTGTTATGGTGCCAGCGGCAATACTGACCCCCTTGACCGAGGCCGCCATCGGAGAGTCGTTTCGGGACAGTCTTGGCCGTGTCATCTTCGCACTGGCGTCCATCGCGCTGTCGCTGTTCGCCCACCGGGTTCTGAAACCCGGTCTGGCGCGAGATGTGGACGGCAGGGTGCGCCTGATGTCATGGCTGATCTATCTGGCTGTTGTCGCCACACCACTCGTTCTCATGGGGTTCTCGCTCTATGGCTACCATTACACAGCGGTCCAGCTTGAGGGCACCCTGTTTATAACTGCCTGCTGGGTGGCCATCGTCGCCCTGCTTTACTACCTGGCCCTGAGAGCACTGTCGGTGCGGGAACGGCGAATGGCGCTTGAGCGGCTGAGAGAGAAACGCGCCGCCCAGCAGGAACTGGCGGCGGCAAGAGAAGCCGCCGATGCATCCGGAGAGGGGCTGCCGACGACGCTGGACATGCCGGAGATGGACTTGCAGGCCATCAGCAGCCAGAGCAAGGCGTTGTTGCGGATACTTGCTGGGGCGCTGATCGCCGTCGGCCTCTGGCTGCTTTGGGCCAATGTCTTTCCCGCCTTCCGGTTCTTGAATGAAATCACCCTCTGGACCGTTGCGCCCCTGACCGAAGGGGGCCAGGCCCTGGCGGTAACACTGGAAGATCTGCTGCTATCGTTATTGTTCGGTTTGGCAACGGTTCTGGCGGCCCGTAACCTTCCCGGCACCCTGGAAGTGGCGGTGCTCAGCCGAATGAAGCTCGCGCCGGGCACTGGCTATGCCATCACCACACTGGTCACCTACGTGATCATCATCGTTGGTGTTGTGGTGACTTTCGGTGCCCTTGGCGCCCAGTGGTCCAAGCTTCAGTGGCTGGTCGCTGCGCTGGGCGTGGGGCTCGGTTTCGGGTTGCAGGAAATCGTTGCCAATTTTGTCTCCGGCATCATTATCCTGTTCGAGCGGCCCATTCGTGTGGGTGATACCGTGACCGTGGGTGGAAAAACCGGCACCGTTGCGCGAATCCGTATCCGGGCAACCACGCTGATCGACTGGGACCGGAAAGAACAGATTGTTCCCAACAAGACCTTTGTGACTCAGGATCTCACCAACTGGACACTCTCGGATTCCATTACCCGTGTCATCGTGCAGGTGGGCGTGGCCTACGGTTCGGATATCGACACGGTCCAGAGTCTGCTCAACGATGTCGCCACGGCCAACAGCCGGGTGGTCAAGGATCCGCCTCCGGCGGTGTTCTGCGTGGCACTGGCGGACAGCAGCATCAACTTTGAAATGAGGGTGTTCGTGAAATCCATGCTCGACATCATGCCAGTCTCTCACGAGCTGCATGCCGCCATCACCCGGACCTTGCGCGAGGCGGGCATTCAGATTCCGTTCCCGCAGCGGGATATCCACATAATAACCGGCGCTCAGAGCACAGACTCGTGACTCAACATGAGTAGCAACTCGTCCTTGGTTGCCGGCTTGGCCAGATAGTCGTCCATTCCGGCCTTGAGAAACGTTTCCTGATCTCCAGGGATGGTATTGGCCGTCAGGGCAATAATGGGCTTGCCGTTCATTTTGCCGGCATTACGAATAATTCGCGTAGCTTCCAGGCCGCCCATCTCCGGCATGAATATATCCATGAGGATAACATCGTAATCAAGAGTGCGCAGTGCCTCGACGGCTTAAAGATGTCTTCCAATGCCGCCAAGGAATGGTTCGGTACCTTCAAGGAGCTGGGCGAAAAGCGGGACAAGCTGATACAACTGATTCGCCACAATCGGCGTGAACATCACGAACGGGATGAAGCCGAAACCGAAGCTGAGCTGGACCGGGATATCCGCCGGGCAAAGACCGCCCTCTCCCTGGACGAATCCTTGAAGAAAGTGGACCATTTCCTAAAGACGAACCGCCCAAGGATGGGCCAGGGGCAGCTATACTGTCTGGCGCATAGTATTGAGAAGTTGGCGAATTATGGACAGTTACGTCCAATGGCAGATTCAACCAGACTAAGCAGATCGTAGCTGTGAGGAAATCATGAATGAGTCAATCATTCAGAAGTCCGCAGTGGCCTCCATGGTCAAGGATCTGAAATTGCAGGTCTCCGGCGGAGTTCGGTGCATAGCATGGTGTGCAGGGCTGGTGTTTGCGAGTCTTGCCACCCTCACCCTGGCCCAATCACCATGCCCCGGAATTCACGTGAAGATTCTGGACATCAGAAACAGCGCTGGAGCGGTAGCTTGCGCGCTTTTCGAATCACCAGAGGGTTTTCCTACTGAGTTTCTGCGCTCCGCAAGCAATATCATGATAATAAAAGTTCGGGATACGCAGGCGCGTTGCGACTTTGAAGACATCCCGCCGGGAACGTATGCGCTTGCCGTCATTCATGATGAAGATTTGGACGGCAAACTTGGCACCAACTGGCTGGGGATCCCCACGGAAGGCTACGGTTTTTCAAACGACGCAAAAGCCTTTATGGGTGCACCTTCGTTCGATGCCGCCAGCTTTCCGTACGATGGGCGAAACCTGGATCTGACCATCAGCTTGAATTACTGAGTGCTTGTTGTGTGAACACCGGAGGTTTTTGCTTTCCTGCTTCAATCCAGCACACCCATTCACGGTTGTTACTCTTTAGATCAAGTGGGGCGAGACAGAGGTTGCCCGCATTATTGAAATCATTTTTCGGGCATCCTGATCTGATCTATATTAATAGAGTGACATTCGCGTACGTTGTTTCGGATTAGTATCAAGTGCAGGCACGGCGACGCCCTTTACATTGCGCCTTCGTCTCCCTTCCAGGGGCGCGCATGATGCAGGCGCCAGCTGGGAAAAAATAAGGAGCAGTGATGCAGAACCCGACGGAACCAAAATACGTGCCAGCACTGGGCTACCACTGGCTTACTCCCTACTACGACGCTGTCGTTGGAACCACAACACGGGAGCGTAGTTTCAAACACGCCCTCATCAAACAAGCTGGCTTCGAGCCGGGGCAGCAAGTACTTGATCTGGCGTCTGGAACAGGCACCCTGGCAATCTGGATAAAACAATACCAGCCACAAGTCCACGTTACCGGAGTTGACGGCGATCCGGCCATCTTGTCTCTTGCGACCCGCAAGGCACAAAAAGCAAAGGTCTCGGTGCAGTTCGAACGCGCACTGTCCTACAGCCTGCCATATCCGGCGGCACATTTTGATCGGGTTGTTTCAAGCTTATTTTTTCACCACCTGTCATGGGAAAACAAACAACGCACAGTGCAGGAGCTGTTCCGGGTTCTCAAACCGGGAGCAGAGCTGCACGTCGCCGATTGGGGACGTGCCAGCAACATTTTGATGCGAGGGTTGTTTCTGTTCGTTCAGCTTCTCGATGGTTTTAAAAACACCCAGGATAACGTGTCGGGAAAACTCGTCACACTCTTCGAGCAAGCCGGGTTTGTTGACGTAACGCAGCGACAAACCTTCAGCACCATCTACGGAACAATGGCGCTCTATAGTGCGGTCAAACCCTGTTAACACGACGCTCAACCTGACTCGCTGCGTCGGCGTTGATGTTGAGCACACAACCCCTGGCCAGCAAGTCACTGTTAACAGATAGGTTTTCTGGCTTTTTTTGGGCGTCAGGCTGCAACACGAGGTACGCCATGGGCGCAAACAGACAGCACGAAGAGCAAGCGCCCATCGTGAAGGAGTACGCCCGGCTCGCGGTGGAATACGACACGAGGTGGTCATTCTACATCGAGGCCACGACACGGGAGACCATGAAACGGCTAAGCTTGCTGCCGACAGACCGGTTGCTCGATGTTGGCTGTGGCACTGGCGCTTTGCTTCACCATTTGTCGACAACACATCCGGCCGCGCAGCTGTCCGGCGTTGATCCCGTACCGGAGATGCTGGCAATCGCACGCCGCAGGCTTTCGCCATCCATCGAGCTCCGTGAGGGGTGGGCTGAGCACCTGCCATTCGCGGAGCAACAGTTCGATGTCATCGTTTCATGCAACATGTTTCACTATATTCGTAAGCCCGTCGCCGCGTTGCTCGAAATGAAGCGGGTGTTGCGTCCAGGCGGTCAGCTGATCATCACGGACTGGTGCGACGACTACTGGGCTTGCCGGGTTTGCAATCTGTACCTGCGTCTGTTCAGTCGCACCTACGTCAAGACCTATCACGAGCGGGAGTGTGTTCAGCTAATGAAGGAAGCCGGGTACACGGTCAAGACTATTGATCGCTACAAAATCAACTGGCTGTGGGGAATGATGACGGTCAAAGCTACGAAAGACGCACCCAGACAAGTCGGTTGAATACCGGGGTCGGGTTCCCGATACACTGGCGCCTTGGGTTACGAATCCGATTCACGGGACTGTTGTCCCGCCAGGGAACCCGCGGCAAAACAACATTGGTAATGTCCACTGCAAAGAAGGCAAAACGCTATGCAATGCGCTCTCGTCTATGACTTCGACGGCACCCTCGCCCGCGGAAACTGCGCCGAGCATGGTCTGATGCCGGCTTTGGGTTTGAGCGAACAGTCCGATTTCTGGCCCGAAGTGAACCGAAAGAACCGCGAGCGGGATGGCGATGAGATCCTCACCTACCTCGGCGAGCTGGCCAAGCGCGCCCGCGATGTGGGCAAGCACGATGAGTTGACCCCTGAAAGACTCCGGATGCACGGCCAGTCCATTCCCCTGTTCCCCGGTGTGGTGGACTGGTTTGATGCCATCAATCGCTTTGCCAGCGACCAGGGCATTGCCCTGAGCCATTACATCGTCTCAAGCGGGCTGGAGGAGATGATTCGCGGAACGCCGGTGGCGAAGCATTTCAAGAAAATCTTCGGCTGCCGCTACCACTACGATGAAAACACCGGGCACGCGAAGTGGCCCGCCGTTGCCATCGACTATACCACCAAGACCCAGTACCTGTTCCGCATCAACAAGGGCATTGAGAACAGCTGGGATAACGTCACCATCAATGAATACATCGAACCCGGGGAACGCCCCTTCCCCTTTGATCACGTTATTTATTTTGGTGACGGCGACACGGATATTCCGGCCATGAAAATGGTGAAGACGCAAGGCGGATGCAGTCTCGCGGTGTTCGACGGTGAGAAATGGGGCGAGCGGAGCACACAGGAAAAGATCGGGAAGCTCATCTCTGAAGAGAGAGCAAACTATGTGGTGCCGGGTGATTACTCCACAGGCAGTCAGTTGGACGTTACTGTGAGGGGTATCCTTCGGCTGTACAAACGAAAGCACGGCTGAATCTCATATCAACACCGGCGCCCGACCCTCAGGTGGTAGCATTGTGAAGAAACTCTTGCTGATTCTCGGTGTGGCATTGCTGATCGCGCTCATCTCGGCCGTCAGCTCCAGCCCCATGCCCATCGAGGAAAGGCTGATCAGAATTCAGGCGGAGGATACCCTCCGCGAGTTCCCCCGGATCGAAAACGAACCGCTGGAAGTGCAGGCGGCTTTGCTGGACATGGCGGACGACGAATTGCTCCTGCTCAAGGCCCGCGCCGCGTACCTCCGGTACCCGGAAATGACCCGGGAGATCTTTCCCCTGTATGGCCCAGAGGATGAATTCCGTGAAATCCTTCGGCGCTATGGCGAAAACATCCTCCCTCCCATCCACTATTTCCTGGGCAGGCCCATCGGCTCGATCGAGCTGATGAACACCCTGGCCAACAAGTACCAGAAGGCCAAGGGCTACTTCACGGGAAGCGACAAATCACAGTCTGCTGAAGAACAAGGCACCGCTGAAACCGACAACCTGAGTCCGGCGGAGCGTGGCTGGTACGCCGTCCGCTTCATCCAGGAGGAAGGCCACGATTTCCTGGGCCAGTTTGTTGTCAGTGCGCAGGGAGAGATCACCTGGGTAAGGACTGAACGGGTACTGGAGAACATAAACCAGTTTTTCGCCAGCGGAATCCGCAACCTTGAGATCCGGCACCGCACGGGTGAAGACGTGTCCGCAGCGGACATTGGCTGGGCGTCGGTGGATGTGCTCGTGTTCGCCAGCGCATTGAAGGTACTGCGCGTGGGACGCACTGTGGCGGTTTCCACTAAAGGTGCCGCCAGAAGCACCCGCTCAGCAGCCCTCGCCACCCGAGTGGCCAACAGCGGCCGGATGTTGCTGAACAGCGCCCGATACGCGAAATGGCCAGCGGCAATAGCCGTTGGGTACCTTGTGGTCTCCCACCCCAGTATCATTAATGACTTTTTCGCCGAGGTGGCTGACGTGCTGGGCTATCCCGTTAAGCTGGTGCAGTTTCTGGGTTGGTTGGTGATACTGCTGCCGGCGCTTTACGTCGGCAGTTGGGTTATGCGGCTTCTGGTTCGGCCCACGATTGCGCTGCTGCATGTTGGCGGAGGTAAATAAACCACTCCCTGCTACTAACCCTGTTTTACAGGCCCGGAGATATTGAGGATATCGAGGTTCGGCTTGTAAACATCGGTACGCACATCAAACAGCCCCAGCAGCGTGTGGAATACCCAATCCTGATTCATGGTCCGGTCCTTGCTGGCTTGCAGGGCTTTCTCGTTCACGCCGGAAAAGTTGTCGGAGAACCACATGACCACCGGAACATGACGCTGGGCCTCGGGCGCAATAAACAGCGGCAGGCCGTGCAGGTACATGTCAAATTCACCCAATGATTCACCGTGGTCACTCAGGTAGAACAGCCCGGTTTCAAACTCGGCCGTATTACGCCTGAGCACATCAATCACTTTTGACAGAAAAAAATCGGTATACAGAATCGCGTTGTCGTAGGCATTGTTGATGGATTCCTTGCTGCAGTCCTCTAGCTGGTTGGTTTGGCAGACCGGCGTATACTTTTCGAACGCCTTTGGGTAACGCTTGTAATAAGCTGGCCCGTGATTGCCCATCTGGTGCAGCACGATCAGGATATCCCCTTTCGGATGGGCATCAATGTACTCCTGCAGGTCCGTCAGCATTCCGGTGTCCCGGCACTCTTCATCATTACACTCCGGATTGTTCTCCGATGTTTTGAAATCATGGTACGTTATCCGATCGGCCACGCCCTTGGAGTCGGAATTATTGTCGAGCCACAGTACGTTAACGCCGGTGCGAGCCAGAATATCCAGTACGTTTTCGGTAGATTCGGCTTTTTTCTGATCGTAGTCCGACTGGCCATACACGGAAAACATGCAGGGTACAGACACAGCCGTCGACGTTCCGCAGGACCAGAAGTCCGAAAAGCTGATAACATTGTCCTTCGCCAGTTCCGGGTTGGTCTCACGCTCATAGCCATTCAGTGAAAACCGATCCGCTCTTGCGGTCTCGCCAACCACCATAATAATCAGCTCACGCGAGCGCTCCGCCGGTGCGGCCTTAGCATCCTGGGCAATCATTTTAAACGGCAGGCTGCTGCTTTCAATGGCGCTACCGGCAAACTTGAAGGTCGAGACAAGGTAAAAAGACGGATTGGCATAATACCTCAGTATCTTATGTTCCCGGATAAAAGAGGCATAGAAATTACTGAAGATCACGACGGTCAGCACGCCAACACCCAGAGAGATTGACGCCAGTTTGACGGTTGACAGAATATCCCGCCGAACCGTTCCGGTAGTGAGTTGGACGCGGTACACAAACAATGACGGCAGAATACCCAGCAAAATCACGTACACCGCCAGGGTGCCTGACATCAGATCCGACGCTTCAGACACATTAGTCTGCGCCACGTTACGCAGCATGTCGGTATCGATCACCGTGTTATAGCTGTCCATGAAATAGGCGGCAAAGGAGGAGAGCATCAGGATCGTGATCAATACCGGCTTGGTGGAATAGCGATAACACACCAGAGAAAGAATCACGATCAGGGCAGCACCGAAGACTACCGCCAGGGAGACCAGAAACGCGGCATTATCCAGGTTAAGCGGATAGACCTCAGTTATGTTCGAAAAGAACGCACGGTTATCGAACGCCATCAGGAATATGGACACCAGAACAATCAGTGTCGATTTATTCATGACAGTCAGATTCTGCCAGAAACGTTTCATGCTACCTCAGATAAAAAAACAGGTTGTCCGCGACCATCGGGGCGGGACTGCGGAAAACCCGCAGGCCCTTACCAGACGCCGACAGTTTGGCAGACAAACCTTAATTGAAACTTAACTGCGGTCTCGGAGGAATGGCCAGGATTTGATGCTACCCGCCGGCCCGCTCGGAAACCCCCAAACATCCCCGATGGGGTTTTCCAGCAGCCTGTCGGACTTAAGTGATCGTCACGAGCAAGGTGGGAAAGCGAGCGCAAATTTTTTGGAATTTGAGGCGCATAGTGGTTCTATGTAACGAAAAATCCGGAAAATTTGAGCCGCTTTCCCACCGGCACAGTAGATCAGCCTTAAGTCCGACAGGCTGCTGGGATTGAGCAAACGTAAGAACCGGTTCAGCGACACCAGTGATGCTTCCGATGCGTTTCAGGACAATGGAGCCTGGGCTTATAGGTAGGTCTGGGTTACAACTTGTGTTAAAGCGCTGGCTTAAAGAGATGGGGGTCGGGGCCGTTGGCCAGTTGGCCATCATTGGCGCCACGCCCATAGAGCCGCTGGACGCCGCGCAGATCGCCGGGCTGCAGCTCGGCGAACGCTTCGGTATATCGAAACCCCATCACTTGCCCGGATGGTCCTGGGTGATCCAGGCCAATGGCGTGACCGATTTCATGAATCAGCGTATAGCGGATATCGTAGACATCGTTGTCGCCGTCAAACCCGACCTTCCACTTGTGGTCGGGGTTCAGGCACACGAGGGACTGGCCGATGGCGCGCACGCCCTCTTTCTCATCGGGCCCGTAGGACACATTGGCGAAAGCCTGCATGCGCGGCTGACCTTGTGCACCGAGAATGATATCCGCATCCCGGATATCGGCAACCCGGTGGAATGAGAGATCAGCAGCGCGTTCCCAAACCCGAAACGCCTCTTCCGTCTCCCGCACCAGCCTCTCGAAGGGGATATCCTGCCCGGAAAGCGCCTTCATCGGCGCCAGATCACGACAGTTGCGCGCATCATCGAACCGCAGCGTCTCGTCGGCAAAGGCGTAGCTGATGCTTGCCCCTACCCCTAATGTCTGCTCGCCCCACTTGACCTTGTAGCCGTCCAGTTCAAGTAGCCGATAACCGCCTTCTCCGTTATCGGCAGACGATGGAAGCGCCAGTGGCAGGAGAACGGCCATTATCAACGTTTGCTTGAAAAGGCGTGCAGCCGTGACTGTTCGCACTGCAGTCTCCGAACAGAGATAACTGAAAACACCGGAATCGACCCAGTCAGAGCGCTTTTTTGAAGGTGCGTGGGGACTCAGGTACCGGACAACGAGTAGGTGCACCACCGCACCGACAAAGCCTTCGCTTATGCCCAAACCAGATGGGGCATTCCCGCGATATCAAGACTCGAGTCGCCAGGTAAGGTTACTGACAACCCCAAGACGTGTCGATCGTAGATTGGTAAGGAAATGTTGTTCGGAAAACGACCATCCCAGCCGGGTAAAGGCAAACAATCCGGTCAATGAATGCGCGCGGCGTTCGATCTGCGCACGCAGCAAGCCGGCCCTATTTTCTCTTTTTTTACTCTGTGTGATAGCGAACAGACCAGATAACACTGATAACCTATTCTGTGCCTGGATGAGGCGAAGGAACAGCCTAAACAGGACGTTACATCATGCGCCGCAAGGACGAGGGCGCAACCAGGATTCGGGATTTGGAAGCCAAGGAGGTGCGCGTGAACAATATCATCTATATCGTCGGTGCCGTGGTTATCGTTTTGGTGATTCTTTCCTTTGTTGGCATTGGTTGAGTTGGGTGCCTTTAAAGGCCCCTAATAGCAGAATGGCTATGGACCCTCCAAGAGCCTTTTCTCAACGGCCTCGCCCCCAGCGACGGCCGTTTTTTCTTATGAAGCCAACAATCTGCTTTACCACTGTCCGGTTTCCGGATATCCAACTCCTATATTGAGGATGAAGCAGACAGCAGAGGCTTTCGCCCCTGCTGTTTACTCATCCGCCCCCTAAATGAGGGGCCAGGTTTCACTTCTGCTTTTTATACTCCGGTGCAGAGAGCAGAGCGTCACGGCTCTCGTCAATCCGCAGTTCCTGCTTATCAGCAGTGCCGGATTTCATCACTTTATCCCAGCTAATCGCCACGTTTTTCTCACCCATGCCCAGAAATCCGCCGACGCCAAGTACGATAGCAACGACTTGACCGTTCTTGTCAATAATCAGGTCACTAACCGACCCCACGTTTTCCTCACCGGTGGTTTTAACCTCAGCACCAATCAGCTTGCTCGCGTGCATACCATTAGCCGGGGCAGCGTCCATATAACTCCGGCTCTGCATGCCGGCCTGGTCGTTCATTTTCTTGTCAGCTTGAAGATTCGCGGTCGTTGACTTGGTCGCGTCCTGATCCTGCTTGTAACCCTGCTGTCCCTGGGAAACCTCCGAGCCAGTCGTTGGCTGGGCAGCAAGTACTACGCCTGAACCTAACGCTATGGTCGGTGTAACCAACACATAAAATGCGAATGTATGTAATCTTTTCATAGGATTCTCCATCGAATTGGGTATGCAAGTCAGACAAAATGTCCTGGATAGGCGGTACGGGGCCGCTCCCTCAGAAGGAGTCAGTATCGAAAATGTTATCCAAGGTGTACTCTGAATAACCGGGCCAGTCATCCGCTCTGATCTCCAGGAGCCTGCCCCATGCCTCAGGAGTTTTTGAAGGTAAACCTGCTGGCATGGGGTAAAGAGCTATGTGTCCGGCGTCTTACTCATAACTTGCAGCCCAACTGGTGCGGCCGAGCTCTGTGGCGCGCGCAACGTCTGTTTCCGGAACCACCGACCTGTCCCCCAGTTCTCTCGGGTCGTAATGAAATACACACAAACGCGAAGCAAACTCTGCGAATGGCAGCGACGCTTCGCCATGGCGCTCACCATTCTTTTCGGTTGAGCAGCTAATGCCCTGGCCCCAATCCTGGCCGCTGTCGTTATTGGGATTGAAAAAGTAGGTGCGCATCTCGCCGTGGCTATCAAGGTTAACCCGGATGATTGTTATGGCATGGCGTCCAACGAGTCGCCCTCCACTATCGGTTACCGCGATGCCGGCGGGTTGCGGATGAATAACGGGAATATTGCCGTTGAAATACGGGTGATAGCAGGCATAGAAGTGGCGGATGAACTCGTCGTACTCATGGATCTTCCCTGTCTCCCGACTAATGACGCTTAGAAAGCCATGCCCTACCCACCAGCCATACATTTCCGGATTGATCCAGCGATGCAGGTCGTCATCGCGTACCCCGCATAGTCGCCCCATTTCGGCATAAATCCGGTCAAGATGAGGTGTCAGAATCAGTGAAACCGGATCGACATCGGTTGGAGGTTCTTTCGCAAGGCCTGCTTCCAGGTGTTGCGAGGTGATCGTTTGGCCCTCAAAGCGCATAACGACATCGTCATCACGGGCGGCCCAGGCCACCAACTGCAGCAGAAAATCGGCGTCGTTGAACGACCACATGGAAAGGCCGATGACCGATTGGCAGGTCGGGTTATTACCCTGGCCAACACCCAACGGCTGCCCCAGAAGGCTCAGTATACCAGCCAGCAAATACACCCTTGGAGGGTGCGCATCACCGAAAACTGCGCTCAGTCTGTCGGACGCCGCTTGGCACAATTTCAGTTCGAGTTGCCGCCATAGGCCTGCAGCTACTGGAGGTGTGAACAGAGAGCCGCGTTCAAGAAACATAGCCAGGCCATAGACAGCCTGACTGGTTTCCGGATGAACAACTTCGTCAATCAGTTTGAGCACGATCTGACGATAGCTTTGGAGGACATCGTTGCCGGTGATACTCAGGCCCAATGCCAGAGGTATCAGGTCATCCCGGTGTCCCCGCAAGTGTCGTAACAGCATAGGATGATAAGAGGAAACCATGCCCGTATCATGCATCGCGCTGGCAAAGCCTTGCGCCTCTTCAGCTAACGCGTGTTCGTCCATGGCGGCCAGACGTTCGCCGTAGATCGCAAAGCCCGGATCATCGCGGCAGCCTATCGTTGGACCGAACAAAGCGCTGACAAGACGAGCGGCTTTGTCCATGCCCGATGTCTCGATTGCCGGATCAAACAGGCATTTGGCAATCTGGCTGACCATCTGCTTGATGCTGTCTGTTTGTATTGGGCGCTGGGCCAGCAGACGGCGTACTTCATCCACCAGGCTGTCGAGAATACTCTCATAGCCAAGCCTGTTGAGCAGGTACTGGTAGAGCAAATTGACGATGTGTCCAAGCCCTTGTGGCCGCTCTCTATCCGCTTCGCTCATCTGACCTGATAGCAGGTCCAGGTTCAGCGCGGTCACTTGGGTCAGAAAGTTTCTGGCCTGTTCCGCTGAAATTCCGGGGTGGCGATAATCACCCATGGCCACGGCAAGCAGGCGAAGCTCACTCAGGGCTTCGATGGATGTATAGGCCGGAGCCCCATGCCGTAACGTTCGCACGGCCAGCGCAGGCCGCAGAATGACAGGCTGGTCCCAGTCACTGTTGGTAAATACGCCCTTGGCTTCCATCGCCGGTACCCGAGCGTACAACGCGTCTAGTCCGTCGGGCGCTTCTATAACATGAAGTGCCGCTTCCAGCACCTCTGTATTAGGCGCCTCGGGGTCGCTCTGGTGCGTAAGCGCAAGCTGCTCCAGGGCCTCGTCAAACGCCTCTACAATGGCGTTGGTGTCGGGATCGGAACCGGGATTAGCCACAATAATTTCCTTGCCTGCCATAAGCCGTTTGGGATCACCCAAAGATGCTCTTAAGGCGTGTCGGAAGCAAATGATTCCAGGGCTTTCGTTTCTATTTAGTGCCCATCCAGAAACTAACTACGGACAGTATTTTAAGAAGCTGTCAGGTGTCTGCGATGTCGGGGGCTTGCCACAGCCCGGTTTTTACTGCGATCCACTCCGGATATGCAGGTTAAAATTGTGATGAAATTATTACTGAGCCTTCAAATTATGGAATCGCGTTCGTTCCGGTTTCTGGTTGATTCCGGCGGTCATGGCCAGCGTGGTTTTCTCGATGACGTTGGCCGCCCTTTCGCAGCCTGTCGGACTTAAGTGATCGTCACGAGCAAGGTGAGAAAGCGAGCGCAAATTTTTTGGATTTTGAGGCGCATAGTGGTTCTATGCAACGAAAAATCCGGGAAATTTGAGCCGCTTTCCCACCGGCACAGTAGATCAGCCTTAAGTCCGACAGGCTGCTGGTGTCCCGTCTCAGTTGGGACCCCGTTTGCACGGCCCTTCAGCCGTATAAACGAAAACATGGCTGATTCGCACATATAAAGGACAGCCTGCAGGTTATTCTTCTTCCTCATCGCTGAAAGCAGAGCGGTGGAATTCTGCCGCATTTTCTGCTTCCCTGACGCCCATTTCCCAGACTTTCGGCACGTCGCCGCCTGCCAGCGTCTCAAGCACCGCATGCACCCCTTTAGAAAGCGACGTCAGGCTGTAACCGCCTTCCAGAACCAGTGCCAGTCGTCCTTCACAGTGCTTTTCGGCGATCTCCTGAACGATTCGGGTGATCACCCGGAAGCCGTCGTAGGTCAGGTTCAGCGCCATATCGTTACGGTGTGGGTCGAACCCGGCCGAGACCAGCACAAGATCCGGTTTAAAGTAATCGGCAGCAGGCACCAGAATGTCGCGAAAGACTTTCTCAAAGGCAACGTCACCCGCAGTTTCCGGCAGCGGAACATTGATGGTGTAACCCTCCCCGAGACCGTCACCGACCTCCTCGATGTGGCCCGAACCCGGATAAAAGGGCGCCTCGCAATGGGTGTCAAAGAACAGCACATCCGGCTCTGCCCAGAAGATATCCTGGGTACCGTTACCGTGGTGGGCGTCCCAGTCAATGATCAGGATACGTTCACAGCCCAGTTTGGCCTGGGCATGGGCCGCCGCTACGGCAACGTTGTTGAGCAGACAGAAACCCCGAGCCCGCACCGGCTCAGCGTGATGCCCGGGGGGGCGCACCAGGGCGAACGCGCTATTGCATTCACCCTTCAAGACACTTTCTACGGCAGCAATGGCATTTCCGGCCGCTGCGGTGGCCGCGTTAATGCTTTCCGGTGAAACGGCTGTTGTATCCTTGTCGAGCCAGGCACGCTTGCCCGCCAGTGAAAACATGTGATCCAGGTAGGAGGCGGTGTGTACTCGCGCCAGTTGGTTGTACATTGCAGAGGCGGCTCCGGTCCTGACCTGGACACCCTTTATGGGATGCTCATCGAGGTACGCCTTGATTGCAGTCAGCCGGCCCGGATGTTCCGGATAACTCCATTTGAAATCCAGCCCCTTGAGAATGGACCTGACGCGCTTTTCCACCCGGCTGGGCATGAACGGCAGATCCACCTCAGGGTTGTGTCCCAGCATTACCTCATCATAAAACACATGTACACTGCGATCGCCGATCATGAGACCTTCCCTTTCTTTGTCATTGCCACTACGCCAGGGCTTGTTTCACCGTTGAGGTGAAAGCCGCGGCGCGAATGCCCGTGGGCCTGAAACCCAATTTGGTCCACGCGGCCCTGGCCTCTTCGTTAGAGGCGGAATATTCGAGAATCAGCTCGGGAACGTTGTGGCTCTCCGCAAACGCCACCAAATCCCGAAGCAGAGCTTTAAAAATACCGCGATTCCGGAATTCGGGCTCGACCCAGACATCATCAATCATTCCCGACTTGAACTCCACTGGCTCAGTCTGCGCCCAGATGCCCTGGCTACTCCAGACATAAACGTAGCCCATTCCTACCAGTCCTGCCTCGGTACTATCTGCCACAACCAGGTGTTTATCCTGAGCCTTCAAAGAGGAGCTCAAAGCCTTGAGAAGCCGTTTGCGCTCGCTCTCCCTGAGATCCTGCGGTTCTTCCCCTGAGACATGCAGCGCCAGTTTGACGAGGAAGCCTACCATTAACGGGAGGTCCTCTTCCCGGGCCTCCCTTATGACGAACCCGTTATCAGTTTTCTTTCTGCCCATAAATAACTCCTGTAACCCCATCGCGCAGAGCAAACCGAGGAACAATCGGGGCCGGCTTCGCCTTTTCCAGACAGGTACCAATCCGAGACACTATCAGTAGTCTAGTCGCTCTCCATACCCGGGACAAAAGTCCGGTCCCTGGAACTGCACTTGGCATAGAATCCGGATCATCCAGCGGGTAACAGCGCCGATATGCCAAATGGCCGGTGGTGGTGGGTGGGCTACCTTGTGGTCACCCACCCCGGCATCATTAGTGACTTTCTCGCCGAGGTACCGGAAGTTCTGGGCTATTCGGTATGGCTGGTGCAGTTTCTCGGCTGGCTGGTGATACTACTGCCGGTGCTGTACATCGGCAGTTGGGTAATGCGGCTAATCGTACGGCCCACCATTGCTGTGCTGAGTGGCCTGGTTGCTGGATTGTCGCGGCTGAACCGGCGTAAATCTCTCAACCGGATCGACTGGCAGGCCGGAACCAGGCATCATTGAAAAAAACAGTACTACAACATCTTCATTGGGGAACTAGCTTGACCGTCGCCCTCTGGTTTGTATTGATCGGAAGCCTGTTGATCATGATCGGTCTGCGGTCATCCCTTCTGAAGCGTTACCACCTGACACCGACGCTGGTCTACCTGGCTGTTGGCGTTGCCCTGGGACCGACAGTGTTTGGTGCCTTTCATTTCAACCCGCTGAAACAAGCGCATTTTCTGCAAGTACTGGCCGAAGTCGCGGTGCTGGTGTCGTTGTTCATTGCTGGCATGAAGATGCCAGTCTCATTCCATTGGCGGGAATGGCATGTTCCCGTGCGGCTCGCATTTGTTTCCATGACCATCAGTGTCGCCCTGACTGCCGTTTTTGGTTACTACGTCCTGGCCCTGCCTCTGGGGGCGGCCATTCTTCTCGGTGGCATTCTGGCGCCCACCGACCCCGTGTTGGCGACGGAGGTTCAGGTTCGGCATGCGGGTGATAAGGACCCGTTGCGATTCACCCTGACCAGTGAAGCCGGCATGAATGATGGCAGTGCCTTCCCGTTTGTCATGCTCGGGCTGGCCCTGATTAGCGCCCCGGCAAGTTTTGAACTGCTGGGCACCTGGGTGTTGAAGGACGTATTGTGGTCGACGCTCTCTGCCCTGGTTGTTGGGCTGGTGATGGGGCGATTGTTGGCGCAAATTGCACATAAACAACGCTTTCTGGAAAGCGAGGGCCCGTTGCTGGATGACTTTCTTGGTCTGGGCTTGATCGGAGTGGTTTATGGCATCTGCCTGGTGCTTGATGCCTGGGGGTTTCTGGCGGTTTTTGTGGCGGCTATTTCTCTCCGGCAATCGGAACTCAGACTCGCCGGTGAAAACGCCTCTGACCATAACGCTGACGCGGTATCCGAATATCCTGATGACACGGCGAGACCGAAGCCGCAACTGAACCCCCAGGTGTCCCAAGGTTCCCTGCTTTTCAAGGAACCCCTGGAGCGGCTCTCAGAACTGGTGCTCGTTCTGTTACTGGGCGGGATGCTGTTTGTTAACTCCTGGAGCTTCAGAGCCGTCGGCTTGGCGCTGTTCCTCTTTGTAATCGTTCGCCCTGTCAGCGTTTTCCTCGGCCTGCTGGGTTCCGGAACCCCGTTCAGGCTGCAGATGCTGGTCGGCTGGTTCGGCGTGCGCGGCATCGGCTCGATCTATTACCTGATGTTCGCAATCGTCTGTGGCCTGCCGGAAGAGCTCTCCGTAGAGTTCATCCACATTACGCTGGTTGTTATCGTGCTCTCGATCATCATCCATGGCATGACTGCCAGGCCGATGATCCTGAAATGGTGGCCGTAAGAAGAGCTGTGTGTCAGGCTTCCGGGTGGTGCAAGCAACCTTACGAGGCCCTGTGTGTTTCCCTCCCTGACTACCGGCATTATCGCTTTTGTCATTGCTTCCATCGTCATTGTTACCGCCGGCAGCCGGCTGGCGCGGGTGGCGGATGAACTGGCTGATCGAACAGGCCTGGGTGAGGCGCTGTTCGGGATCTTTCTGCTGGCAGGGGTAACCTCACTGCCTGATTTCGCCGCCACGCTCAGCGCAGCGATGGATTCCAGGCCCGACCTTGCCATGAGCAATATTATGGGCAGCATGGCGGCGAACCTCGTTTTTCTGGGCATTGCGGATATCATTTACCGCAAGGCCAACCTGGAACACGCGGCCGCCTCTCCCACCAACCTGATGCTGGCCGCCTTGCTGATCGTACTGCTGACGCTGCCGCTGCTGGCAATCGCCAGCCCGCCGGTTTCCCTGTGGGGAGTGCATCCGATCACACCGGTGATTGCCGCGGCCTATCTGTTCGGGCTGCACCTGGTTCGCAGCACTGACAGTAAACCCATGTGGTTTCCTCGTCTCACCCATCAAACCGTGCCCGACACGCCCGAGCATTATCTGCGTGGCGGCCTGGCCCAGGCCTGGATCAGTTTCATCGTGCTGGCTGCAGTAACAGGCGTTGCCGGCTGGGTACTGATGGAAGGTGCCAAGGTCATCAGTGACGAAACGGGCCTGTCCGATACCCTGATCGGCGGTCTGTTTACAGCGCTCGCCACATCTTCGCCCGAACTGGTCACTACCATTGCAGCCATTCGCAGGGGCGCTCTCACCCTCGCGGTGAGCAACATCTTCGGCACCAACTGCTTTAATATGCTGGTGATCGCTTCCGCCGATGTGGGCTACCCGGGCGGTTCCATCTATCACGACATCACGCCAATCCAGATGACCTGGGGCCTTGTAACCATTCTGATGACGGCTACGCTGCTGATGGGAATGGTGCGGCGCCAACTATATGGCATTGGCCGGATCGGCTTTGAAAGTGCACTAATACTGACGGTTTATACCGTGGCGTTAGTCATAGTAATAGTGAGCGGATAGTACCGGTTGATCAACGAGGACGCGTGAGCAGGCATTGAATCATCCGTAGAAGACCGACCAAGACGAACGCCTGCAAAAACTGGATAATGGCCGCCATTAAAACCCATGGCGCGCCAAATTCTCCGATCCAGGTATCTTTGTAATGGAAATCAACGTCAACTTTCTCGAGAACCTAAGACTTGAAGCCAGGTTTGACGATTTCACGGTCGTGACCGACCAGCCCATCCGCTACAAGGGCGACGGCTCGGCGCCCAGCCCGTTTGATTACTTCCTGGCTTCCTCGGCGCTGTGTGCGGCCTATTTTGTTCGGGTTTACTGCCTGGCGCGGGACATTCCCACAGAGAACATCCGGCTGTCCCAGAACAACATCGTCGACCCGGAGAACCGCTACAACCAGATCTTCAAGATTTCCGTGGAGCTGCCGGAAGACATCTCCGAGAAAGACCGCCAGGGCATTCTGCGCTCCATCGACCGCTGCACCGTGAAAAAGGTGGTACAGACCGGCCCGACCTTTGAGATTGAAACCGTCGAAAACCTGGATGCAGACGCCCAGGCGCTACTGATGACGCAACCGGAAGGCGGCAGCCAGACCTTTATCGAAGGTAAGGACCTGCCCCTGGAGCAGACCATCGCCAACATGACCGGCATCCTTAAAGATCTGGGCATGAAGATCGAGATTGCCTCCTGGCGCAACATTGTGCCGCATGTGTGGTCCCTGCATATCCGCGATGCGGCCTCGCCCATGTGCTTCACCAACGGCAAGGGCGCCACCAAGGAGAGTGCCCTGTGCTCAGCACTGGGAGAGTTTATCGAGCGGCTCAGCTGCAACTTCTTCTACAATGACCAGTTTTTCGGGGAAGCGATTGCCAGCAGCGAGTTCGTCCACTACCCGAACGAAAAATGGTTCAAGCCGGGACCGGATGACGAGTTGCCGGAGGGCATTCTGGATGATCACTGCCTGGCCATCTACAACCCGGATGGCGAGCTGTGCGGCTCCAACCTGATCGACACCAATTCCGGCAAAGCCGAGCGCGGAATCGTATCCCTGCCCTTCGTGCGCCAGTCCGATGGCGAAGTGGTGTATTTCCCCTCCAACCTGATCGAGAACCTGTTTCTCAGCAACGGCATGAGTGCCGGTAACACCCTGAACGAGGCAGAGGTGCAGTGCCTCTCGGAAATTTTTGAGCGGGCGGTGAAGAAGCAGATTATCGAAGAGGAAATTGCCCTGCCGGATGTGCCCCGGGAAGTACTGGAGAAATACCCGGACATCCTCGAAGGCATTGAAGCCCTTGAAGCCCAGGGCTTCCCGACACTGGTGAAAGATGCCTCCCTGGGCGGCCAGTTCCCGGTGATGTGCGTCACCCTGATGAACCCGGGAACCGGTGGCGTGTTTGCCTCCTTCGGTGCCCACCCGAGCTTTGAAGTGGCCCTTGAGCGGAGCCTGACCGAACTGCTGCAGGGTCGCAGTTTCGAAGGTCTGAACGATGTGCCAGCGCCGACGTTCAACAGCCTCGCGGTCACCGAACCGAACAACTTCGTGGAGCACTTCATTGATTCCACCGGGGTGGTTTCCTGGCGTTTCTTCAGCGCGAAAGCCGATTACGACTTCGTCGAGTGGGACTTCTCTGGCACCAATGTGGAGGAAGCTGCGTGTCTGTTCGGAATCCTCCGGGAGTTGGGCAAGGAAGTGTATGTCGCAATTTATGAGGAACTGGGCGCACCGGTCTGCCGGATTCTGGTACCGGGGTATTCCGAGGTGTATCCGGTCGAGGACCTGATCATGGATAACACCAACATGGCCCTGGACTACCGGGAGGACATCCTCAACCTGCACCGTCTGAATAATGAGCAGCTGGCCGATCTGGTGGAGCGCCTGGAAGCCAGCCAGCTCGACAACTACATGACGATCATCACCCTGATCGGCGTGGAGTTCGATGAGAACACCGTGTGGGGCCAGCTCACCATCCTGGAGCTGAAAATCCTGATCTGCCTTGCCCTGCAATGGCATGAGGAAGCGCTCGAGTTTGTCGACATGTTCCTGCAGTTCAACGACAACACCGTCGAGCGTGGCCTGTTCTACCGCGCGATGTATGCGGTACTGGAAGTCACCCTCGACGACGACATGGGGCTGGGCGACTACCTCACCAACTTCACACGCATGTTCGGTGAGAAAACCATGGAGGCCGTTGTGGGCTCGGTGGATGGCACCGTACGTTTCCATGGCCTGGAGCCCACCAACATGAAGCTGGAGGGGCTTGAGAAGCACCAGCGGTTAATCGAAAGCTACAGGAAACTGCATACCGCCCGTGCTGTAAAAGCCGGTCTGCGATAATTTCCGGATTTTTTCTGGAATAAATCCTTACCTGGTACGTCCTCCTGATGAAAGCAACCCGAAACGGGAAAACAGGAGGACGTAAACATGAAAAAACACCTACTGACACTCGCAATCTTCTCACTTCTGTCCACCGGCGCCTTTGCAGCTGAAGGCGCTGCCAGCGCCAATGCAAAAGCGGACGCCAACATGAGTGCCGAAGCCAGCACACAGAACGGCGTTTCCGCCCAGGGTGGCGCATCAGCCAGTGCCCAGGGCAATGCGGATGGCAAAGCCGCCCGGGACGAAGCACGCCAGAGTGCCAGCCAGGCCATCAGCGCCGGTGTTGAGGCCGGTCAGCAGGTACGGAGCACAGCTTCGGCAACGGCAACCGCCGCCAGAGGCGAGGCCAATGAAAGAGCCGATCAGGCGAAAGACCGGATCAACAAAGCCCGAAACGCCGGGATCCGCGCTGAAACCAATCAGCAGATCGGCACGTCTGTCTCCGACAGCGTTAAAAGCGAGGTCCGGAATTCCGTGCGGAGCACTATGAAAGGTTCCGCCAGCGGTGGGCTGCTTTAAGAAGTCCGCAAAATCCGGACAGCCGGGCCTTTCTGGCCCGGCTCCTTTTTTCCAGCTCAGGAGGAACACGCAGCCATGCAGCTCACGCGACCCGCCCCCTATGTCGTCTCGGTTTTCAGCCTCATGGTACCCCTTGCATCTTCTGCCGGGGCCGTCGATCAGGCGGCTCTGAACGGCCACCTCTCAACCGGTTTCGAGCAAGACAGCAATGTCTCGGTCGATGACCTGAATGCCGCCTCGAACAAAAGTGACCAAGCCTGGGTTTTTGATGCGGGCCTCGAAGGCGTGCTGAAGCCAGTGGAGCGACTGAATCTTACCCTCGGTTATTCCCTGTCCGGCAGTCGCTATCAGAATCTTGACCAGTTCGACCAGGACATTCACCTGCTCTCTGCAGACCTCAGTTACGATTTCGACCCGGTGACCATTGGAACCAGTTATCACTACTCGCAATCTACCCTCGGCTCAGAACCCTTCCTCGATTTCCGCAGGGCCAGCGCCTACCTTGGCAGTCTCATCGGTGACGACGTGTACCTGTTGGCCAGCCTGCAGGAAAAGCAAAAAGAGTATGAGCAGAGCAACGCCCGCGACGCAGACATCCGAGGGGCGAGCCTGGATTCGTTTTTCTTTTTCAACAACGCCCGGAGTCATTTCCTGATCGGCCTGGACTACGATCAGGAAGATGCCCAGGCGGACGCTTTCGACAACGATCTCTGGCGTGTCAGGGCGGTTTTGCTCAACCGGTTCTCGCTGGGCGGCGAGGAGAACCGGTTTCGCCTTGGCTGGAGGTATGAAACCCGGGAGTATGACCAGCCTGCGGTCTCTGCCTCCAATCCCTTTCTGGACAACCCGTTCACTGGCGATTTCGTGGATGCGTCAACCAGCCGTCGGGCGGAGCGGGTCCATGTATTTGAAGCCAGCTGGCGAATTGGCCTGAATGAGACCTTCAGCCTAGAGCCCTCGGTATCGCACGGTATCTACCGGTCGGACGAGGATTCGACCGATTACACGCAGACCATTGCCGGCCTGACGTTCAGGGCGGGTTTCTGACCACGGCTGTTCAATACGGCAGGAAACCGAAGCCAAACAGACTGTCACGACCAGGCTCACCCAGATCCTGGGCCTGGTCAATCAGCGCCGCCAGAGCCGCCTCTGAATCACCACCACTAACGCTACAGGCCAGGGCAGCCGTAACCACGGGAGCCGCCAGCGAGGTTCCGCTATCCGTTATCACGCCACCGTCTGGATGGGGAACGTCAACCGCGACACCATGTGCCGCAAACATCACCTGTTCTCCCCGGTTTGCCCACCGGTACAAATCGCCCGTTCGGGACGCTGCGGTAACACCCACGACCTCGGGATAGGCAGCCGGATAAAGTGGTGGCGCGGCAGGCCCCTCATTGCCTACCGCAGCAACCAGCAACGTGCCCTGTTCCCGCAGCTTTCTGACGGCTCCTGCCAACAGCAGGTTATCCGGGCCGGTAAGGCTGATATTGATCACGGGCAGTTTCTGAGTTGCCAACCAGTCCAAGCCCTCTAACAGATGCCCCAGCGTGGCACCGGAGAGGTCTTTCGTTCGGCTGTAAAAAACCGAGGCGTTAAACAGGGTTGCCGCTGGCAATCGGGCCTTCCCCGATTCGCCCCTGCGACCAACCAGTTGGCCCGCGACCGCTGTACCATGCTCCGTCACAGGGGCGAGGTCTCCCCTCCCACCCTCAGTCGACAAAAAACGTTGCTCAATGATCCGGGCATCCTGAAAAGCGGGATGTTCGGTTGCCACCGAGGTGTCAATCATTCCTATCCTGACGGGGCCCTCACACAGGCTTTCACCCGGGCTGGCCTCAGCCTCTCCCGGGTACTGGGACTGGCTAATCTGTGGGCTGTAGACGTGATTACGGTCCAGGCGGTCTGCCAGTCCTGGCAGAAGGGTTCGCAGGGTCTCGAGTGAGTCCATGTCGGCACGAACCCTGAATCTCGCGACCATCATGCCGAGCCCGGATAACGTCGTCCGTTCCAGAACCGTAATCCCGGGACGATCCAGGCCTTCAATCTCCTCCGCTGTGCCTGTCACCAGCCATTGCCGCTCTACCGCCCTGAATCCATCCTTGAGCGCGACATCATTGAACGCTTTGTGCCCCGTTGCCGTGTAGACAGGCAGGACCTCGGGCAACGTCTTAAGGCTGCCCTTGAGGGAGTCAGTCTGTTTCTTTAAACGGTTATCGATTCGCCGGTTTGCTGCCCGCTCAACCAGGCGCTCTGCATTTCTCTCCACCTGTCGGGTGATGCTGCCGGCCGGGTTGTCCAACACCCCGCCTCCGGTCAGCGCCACCCCCGGTATCGGCGCGCAGAAGAAAACCACAACTGACAAAACTGTCGGTTTGAAAACTGGCTTCATTATATACAATCCAAATTCCGGAACGTTTCACTTACTCTAACGGCCCGATCTGAAAAAAATTCCATCCAGCATGGAATAAACCGTTTGCCAGATCGTCTACCCGATAACTCCGACTCACAAAGAGCACTATGCAACAGGAAATCACCGAACTACTACCAGGTCTTCGAAGGTTTGCCTACTCGCTGACCGGCTCAATGGCAGATGCCGACGACCTGCTCCAGAATACCGTTGAACGACTTCTGACGCGCGATATGCCGGGTGATGTTGATCTCACCAAGTGGGCCTTCCGGATATGCCGCAATGTCTGGATCGACGAGTGCCGGGCCCGAAAGGTTCGGCGTGAGGCCGCCGAGCAGCCGGAGCTGAGCGATGGCCTGGTGACCAATGGCGAGCACCAGACAACCAAAGAAATCGAGTGGAACCGGGTGGAGTCCGCCATGTCGCGGTTACCCGAAGACCAGCGCCAGATCATTTCGCTTGTTGCTATCCAGGGTATGCCCTACAAGATGGTGGCGGAAATACTCGAGGTGCCCAAAGGCACTGTCATGAGCCGGCTGGCCCGCGCCAGGGCCGCACTGAGCCACGCCCTGTCACCTACAACCTTGAGGACCGATTCATGAAGATAACAGACGAAACCCTGTCAGCTTTCCTTGACAGTGAACTCAGTTCAGCGGAAATGGCCGCGGTCAGGGAACAACTCGCCGTTGACCCTTCGCTGGCTGACCGGTTGGCAGAGCTGGCAGCCGTGGATTCGGAACTTCAGGGACACTACAGCTCAATTGACGACCGCCCCCTGCCAGCAGCCGTGAGCAGGATGCTGGCAGAAGAAGACCGGAGGGCCGCGTCAGGGGCGAATGATCATGTCATCGCATTTCCGTGGTGGCGGAGACTGCGCGAGCACTCCGGCAAAGCAATTGCCGCCGCCGTGGTTGCAGGATTTGCGTTGGCTCAGTGGCTGACACTGCCATCTGACGGCAATCCTGCGTGGCCAGCGGTCGCTGAAATACTGGAGAGCCAGCCCAGTGGCCAGGCGTATTCCGCCAGTGACGATGCCATGCTGACGCCCCGCTTAACCTTCAGGAACCAAACCGGAGAATGGTGCCGACAGTTCGGGCTCGACGCCGGAAACACTGCCTCGGAGCAGATTGCCTGCCGCACGCAATCAGGCACCTGGGAACAGAGAGTTCAGGTAGAAACCGGCCAGCCAGTTACTGCGGACGGCTACCAAACCGCCAGCGGTGGGAGCCTTCTTGACGACCAGCTCGACCAGATGATGTCCGGGCCACCGCTTGGGCCTGAGGCCGAAAGCGCATTGCTTGGGCAGCAATGGAAACGGTGATCATCAGCGGCGTGCGTTACGCCGGCGTGCTTGATCCTTCCGCCTGATCCTCTTTACTGGCCGCCAGAACCCGAACCCGTTCGAAATCCTCCTCGGCAAAGACTCCGTTCACCCCGGAGATGGCGGCCAGCTTCATGCCATGTTTCAGGCCCAGCCTGTAGATCTCCCTTACCTTCTCCCACTCGATATTGCGGCCCAGGGTGAAGTTCTCAAAGCGCGCTTCCAGCGCCAGCACCACGGTTTCCGCCAGGCAGGCATAGGCGATCCCTTTGGGCAGGCCGATGTCTTTCATGCGCACCTCGCCCGGTAGCTGGATCTCGCCGGATTCAATCACCAGTACATCCGGGCGCTTGGCCACATCTTCCGCGGGAATATCCAGCGGCCGGGCCACGTCGGTAATCACGCAACCCGGCTTCACTTTCATGATGTCCAGGATACGTTTGCCAGCGCCGGAGGTGGCGGTCACGATCATGTCCATGTCTGCCAGATCGCGCTCCGCGGAACCGGCAACGTGCACAATGGCGCCTGGTGTTTCCTGCTCAATGCTTTCCTTCAGTGCGAGCAGCTTCGCAGGCTCCGGCGCTGCGAGATAGACTTCGTCCACTGCCTTGGCCAGCAGGCGCGCGCAGACAGACCCAATGGCACCGGTGGCGCCCACGACCATGGCCTTGCCGGCTGCTTTGCCACTAGGGCCGATACTGACCCGCCCTATTATCTTCATGGCATCATGGGCCGCCCAGAGGGCGCCGGAGGCACTGTAGCTGTTGCCGGTGGTGATCGGCAGCGGCGCCCGCTTGGCCACCGTAATACCGGCATCACCCACGACCTTGGTAAACGCGCCGAGGCCCATGATCTGGGCACCAAGCTTTTTCGCCAGTTTTGCCGCCTGCAGCAGCCTTGCGTAGGTAAACTCCGGGCCGTGCGCCATGATCTCCCGGGGCGTGCCACCGACAGTAATCAGCCAGCCCTCCACTTCATCGCCCGTGGGTGACCTGATGCCGGAAACCTTCGAGTAGATAAACGGCGGTGTATAGGCCACGGCCTTCTCAACCAGATTCATCACCATCGGAGGCGACACATTGGCAATCCAGTCCAGGGGCGGCGTCTTGGTGAGGTACTGCTGCGAAAGCGGGTGGATCACAAAAGCGAAGCGGTTCACCCGGCGGTATCCGTTGGGGTACAGAATTCTGGGCTCGATACCAAGGCTCTGGATCACATCCAGATAGTCATCCGGCCCCAGTTGCTCCGGCGTCCGGGAGAGCGCCGCACTGATCATCGCTTCCATCACGTTGACCCCAACCGGCCGGCCTTCCAGCCAGGGGCTGTAGTCCACCACCATGGCCACTCGCCTGGAACGCATCCAGTCAAGGGAGGACTCAGTAACCCGAGACGTGATTACGGTTTTGCCATCCAGCTCTTTCTGGCTGAAGTGCTCCAGGTCTCCGATAGCCGCCACAATCACGTGGGCTTCGGACACCGCGTGATGCAGGGAACCCTTAACAAGACCCTCTCCGAGGCGGTACAGCGGTGTGCGCAGAATGGTCTCGACGGTTTTCACCGCCGCAGGCCGGAACATGATGGGCGCGGTCAGCGAGGTGTAGGTTTCGAGCTGTTTCAGGGACGTAAGCAACCTTGGCACGCCGAAATCGGTGTAGGGGTCGGCAAAAAACAGGTTTTCAGTGTGTTCGGATAACGCCCTGGCAATGCGATAACCCGCCTGCCCGTTCATGAAGACCACCCGGGCGTTATCAAAGAAATGCCCGAGTCCGGACTGGGTGTGGCGCACCGCCCACTCCTGCAGAATACCCCGCAGGCCCGCGCCGGTTGTGACCGGCTTATCCGGAACGCAGGCCTCCAGCCGGGCGGTATCCGGGTGTTCAAGCTGTTCCCGGCCCACCTCGTAGTGGTCGTGAATCATGCTCAGGCCGATGGCGTCTGCCTGGGAATGCACCGATTCCAGCACCGCTTCCGCCCGGGACAGATCACCGTCTGTGCCGATGCGGATAATCCGGAAAGGCTGGCCCAGAAACTCGGTTTCCAGATCGTAATCGTATTCGGATGATCCCTGGCTGACACTGACAACGGTTTTCATACTCAGGCCTTCCCTTTTCCTGTTGTTATTAAATACAGCCTAATGCAGTACCTCGGTTTCTGCCTTAGCCCAGATCAAATTCCAGACCGCTATTCAGCGTCTACAATTAGGTGGCGGGCCGAACGACCACTCAGACTGTTACGGATCAATCAGGAGCTTACTATGACCATTCAGGAAGAACTGAACGCCACCGTCCGGGAACTGGTGCAGCCGGGCAAGGGAATTCTCGCCGCCGATGAGAGCCACCCCACCATCGCCAAGCGCTTCAAGGCCGTTGGGGTTGAGTCCAGCGAAGAAAAACGCCGGGAGTACCGCAGCCTGATTTTCTCAGCCTCGGGTCTTGGGGAGTTTATCAGCGGTGTGATTCTGTTTGAGGAAACTCTGGGCCAGAACAGCCTGGACAATGAGCCCATGCCAAAACTGCTTGCCAGCAAGGGCATTGTGCCGGGCATCAAGGTGGACAAGGGCAAGCAGCCCCTGATTAACGCTCCGGGTGACGAGATCACAGTTGGGTTGGATGGCCTTGAAGACCGCCTGGAAATCTACAAGCACCAGGGCACCCGGTTTGCCAAGTGGCGCGATGTGTTCCACATCTCGGACACCCTGCCCTCGCGGCAGGCCATAGAGGCCAATGCCGAGGTTCTCGCCCGCTATGCCGCTATCTGCCAGTCCCTGGGCATCGTGCCCATTGTGGAGCCGGAGGTACTGATTGATGGCAACCACACCATCGAGCGCTGCGCGGAAGTGAGTGAAGCAGTGATTCGCGAGGTATTCCACGCCCTTTACCGCCACAAAGTGGCGCTCGAACAGATGATCCTGAAGCCCAGCATGGTGACACCCGGCAAGGAAAGCCCGAAGGCCTCGCCGGAACAAGTGGCAACGGCAACCCTTGGCGTTTTTCGTCGGGCGGTGCCGGCAGCGGTACCGGGCATCTGCTTCCTCTCAGGAGGCCAGACCCCGGAAGAAGCCACCATCAACCTGAATGCTATGAACAGTATGGGCGCCCAGCCCTGGGAGCTGAGCTTCTCCTACGGCCGGGCCTTGCAGGAGCCGGCACAGAAGGCCTGGGCCGGCAACCTGGATAACGGCCCGGACGCTCAGGCCGCACTGATCAAGCGCGCCCGCCTGAACGGGGCCGCCCGCTCGGGCAGGTACCGGCCAGAGATGGAAGACTGATTATCCCCGGCCGCGAGCCAGGCTTTTCTTCAGTTGCAGCCAGAGGCTCAGTCGTCCGCACCATTAAACGCCTTGGCGCGGCCACTCAGCGATGATACCGGTAGGCAGGACAACGCTGGCACCCGTCCTGGCTGCTTCAGGCAGGCCATCATGGGGGCCACCCGGCGGATCTTGCGGGCCTCTGGCCAGAGGGCTTCAGCCTCGGCGAAACCCTGGCGCAGGAAGTTGAGCCATTGCTTGATGCGACCGGTCACGTAGCGGTCTTCCAGCCAGCCTTGCAGAACCGTGGCGTACTCACGAACCAGGGCCACAGCTTCCTGCCAGGTCATATCCGGTACTGTTTCGCCCTGCTGGCTTGCCTTGATCTGCCGGGCCAGGTCTGGCCGCGCAATCAGGCCACGGCCGATCATCACATCGTCGCAACCGGACACCTCACGGCATCGCCAGTAGTCCGCGACGGTCCAGATCTCGCCGTTGGCAATAATATGGGTCTTCACCGCTTCCCGTGCTTGGGCGATTTCCTCCCAGTAGGCAGGCGGTTTGTAGCCATCCACTTTGCTGCGGGCATGGATAACAATCTCTTCCGCTCCGGCCGCTTCCAGGGCCTGGGCGCAGGCCACGCCCATGGATCGATCGTCATAACCCAGGCGCATCTTGGCCGTTACCGGCACCCGCTTTGGCACGGCCTGGCGCACCGCAGCCACAATCTCATGCATCAGCTCCGGCTCACGCATCAACACGCACCCTCCCTTGTGCTTGTTCACGGTTTTGGCCGGGCAGCCAAAATTGATATCCACCTGGGTTGCGCCAAGTTCCGCGGCACGCACGCCATGGCGGGCCATCTGCTGCGGGTCTGAACCCAGCAACTGGACAGCCACGGGCGTGCCCACTTCGGTGAGCGACTGGTTATGAAGTTCCGGGGCGTATTTGTAGAACACTCTCGGCGGCAGCATGCCATGGGTTACGCGAACGAATTCCGTCACGCACCGGTCAATCCCACCGACCTTGGTCAGTGTTTCACGGATAGGTGCGTCGACCAGCCCTTCCATCGGGGCGAGAATGATTCGCATGAGTGCTCCAGCAGAAAGAGGGGCTGTTCAGGGTGAGACTGATCAATAATCAGACGGAGCGGATTGTAAGGAATTTGGCGGGAAGTTGGTAGACGGGCACCCCGGTACCGGGATGCCCATTCACTTACCGGCAGGTCTTATTTAACGTCAAAACGGTCGGCGTTCATGACCTTGGTCCAGGCGGCAACAAAGTCCTTCACGAACTTCTCCTCGTTGTCGTCCTGGGCGTACAGCTCTGCGTAGGCACGCAGGATGGAGTTGGAACCGAACACGAGATCAACACGGGTCGCGGTGAATTTGGTATTGCCGTTCTTGCGATCCACAATGTTGTACGAGTTCTTGCCAGTGGGCTCCCAACGGTTGGCCATGTCGGTCAGATTCACGAAGAAGTCGTTGGTCAGCTGGCCAACGCGATCCGTGAATACGCCGTGCTTGGTGCCACCGTGGTTGGTGCCCAGCACCCGCATACCCCCGAGCAGAACGGTCATTTCAGGCGCGGTCAGGCCCATCAGCTGGGCGCGGTCCAGAAGCATTTCTTCCGGCTTGACCACGTAATCCTTCTTCTGCCAGTTACGGAAGCCGTCAGACAGCGGCTCCATGGGATCAAAGGATTCAGCATCCGTCATTTCGTCGGTGGCATCGCCACGGCCCTTCAGGAAAGGAACGTGAACCTCGTGGCCGGCGGCTTTTGCTGCCATCTCGATACCCAGGTTGCCGCCGAGCACGATGACATCAGCGACGCTGGCGCCGGTGTCCGCAGAGATTTTCTCGTAAACCTTCAGCACCCTGGCCAAGCGATCTGGCTCATTGCCTTCCCAGCCCTTTTGCGGAGCCAGGCGAATGCGCGCACCGTTGGCGCCACCGCGCATGTCCGAACCGCGGAACGTACGGGCGCTGTCCCACGCGGTGCAGACCAGCTCGTTCAGGCTCAGGCCGGCTTCGGCGATTTTCTCTTTGACCACTTCCTCAATGTAGTTGGTCTCGCCCTGGGGAACCGGATCCTGCCAGATCAGATCTTCGGTCGGTACGTCCGGGCCGATATAACGGGCTTTCGGGCCCATGTCCCGGTGAGTCAGCTTGAACCAGGCGCGGGCGAAGCAGTCCTTGAAGTATTCGGGATCTGCCATGAACTTTTCACAGATCGCACGGTACTTCGGGTCCACCTTCATGCCCATGTCCGCATCCGTCATCATCGGCTTGCGGCGCACAGAGGGATCGGTGGGATCAACCGGCATGTGCTCTTCTTTGATATCCACCGGTTCCCACTGGTTTGCACCCGCCGGGCTCTTGGTCAACTGCCACTCGTAGCCGAACAGCAGATCGAAGTAGCCCATGTCAAACTTGGTGGGGTTTGTGGTCCAGGCGCCCTCAATGCCAGAGGTAACGGCATTGGTCGCCTTTCCCTGCAAGTTGGGGTTTATCCAGCCAAAGCCCTGGGTTTCCACGTCTGCACCTTCCGGCTCTGGCCCCAGGGCATCGGCGTCACCGTTACCATGGGCCTTGCCGACGGTGTGGCCGCCAGCCGTCAGCGCAGCGGTTTCTTCGTCATTCATCGCCATACGAGCAAAGGTCACACGTACCTGCTCAGCGGTTTTCTGCGGATCCGGCTGACCGTTGACCCCTTCCGGGTTCACGTAGATCAGTCCCATCTGGACTGCAGCCAGCGGGTTTTCCATGGTGTCGGGCTTTTCGACGTCTTCGTAACGGCTGTCGGACGGCGCCAGCCACTCTTTTTCAGCCCCCCAGTAAATGTCTTTCTCCGGGTGCCAGATGTCCTCGCGGCCGTAGGAGAAACCGAATGTCTTAAAGCCAAAGGACTCGTAAGCAACGTTGCCGGCCAGGATAAACAGGTCAGCCCAGCTCACTTTGTTGCCGTACTTTTTCTTGAGCGGCCACAGCAGACGCCGGGCTTTATCGAGGTTACCGTTATCAGGCCAGGAGTTCAGTGGTGCAAATCGCTGGTTACCCGTACCTGCGCCGCCACGGCCATCGGCCAGTCGGTAGGTACCGGCAGCGTGCCACGCCATACGGATCATCAGGCCGCCATAGTGCCCCCAGTCAGCAGGCCACCATTCCTGGCTGTTGGTCATCAGCTCGTGCATGTCTTTTTCAAGCGCTTCGTAGTCGAGCTTTTTGACCTCGTCCCGATAATCGAATTCCTCACCGAGGGGATTCGTTTTGCGGTCGTGCTGATGAAGAATGTCAAGATTGAGGTTTTCAGGCCACCAACCGGCTACGTCGGCCTTCTCCTGCGTGTTCGAGCCATGCATTACGGGGCACTTTCCACCCGTACTGTTGTTGTCTGTCATTTCTCTCTCCTCATTGGGGTTGGCAAAACGACACTGCTTCGATTTCGGCACCTCTAACTATAGGACACAACAAACACTCTGCTCTGAGTATTTCTTATATCCGGGATAGCGTGTGCCTATAGGGTTTCCCGCAGACTCTGCGGGCTTCATTCCGGTTACTGGGCACAAGCATAATCGCTCGAGTAATCTGCCAGGATTCCGAGAAAATCCGGCCAGGCGATAGAATGACTGAGTGAAAACACATCTGACATGGACCTGCTCCTGCCTGACGAGAACAATCTCACCATAGCGTGAGGCAGAGCGCGCAATACAATTAATTAAAAATAAAATTGTGAAAGCTTTTGTTTATGGATGGTGTATTAGGCTGATCAAAGCCGTTCGATGGAGGAGAACTTGCCGGCATCGTCAAACACAATGCGGAAACTGCCGCGAATACCATCGCGAAGGTAGAAACGGGAAAGGATACGGGCCGGGAACCGGACAGAGCGTCCGTCCCGGGCCGTGGTGTGAACATCGGTGGCAACGCCCTGATAGAGTTTGATCCACTCATCAGGGCTGATGCTGATATCCACTATGATCTGCTGCATAGGCGCTTAGTTCGCCAGTTCCAGCAACAGACGGTTCAGGCGGGTTACGTAGGCCCCCGGGTCCTGGAGCTGCTCACCGCTGGCAAGGGTGGCTTGGTCAAGCAGTACCGCCGAGAGCTCGCTGAACCGCTCATCGCCCTTCTCGCTTTCCAGGCGCTGGACCAGCGGATGGTCCACGTTGATTTCAAAGATTGGCTTGCTGTCCGGCACTTTCTGGCCGGCGGCTTCCATGATCTTTTTCATCTGCGCGCCCATGTCGAAGTCACCCACAACCAGGCACGCCGGTGAGTCGGTCAGGCGGTTGGTAACACGCACTTCCTGAACCCGGTCGTTCAGGGCGTTCTTGATGCGCTCAAGCAGGTCCTTGTGCTCCTCGGCGGCCTCTTCCTTGTGCTTTTTGTCTTCCTCGGTTTCCACTTCGCCAAGGTCCAGATCCCCCCGGGCCACGTCCTGGAACTGCTTGTCATCGTATTCGTTGAGGTAACCCATCATCCATTCGTCGATACGGTCAGACAGGATCAGTACCTCAATGCCCTTCTTGCGGAACACTTCAAGATGCGGGCTGCTCTTGGCGGCGGTGAAGTTGTCGGCAGTAATGTAGTAGAGCTTCTTCTGACCTTCCTTCATGCGGCCGATGTACTCATCCAGAGACACGTTCTGGGTGCTCTCGCCGGTATGGGTAGAGGCAAAACGCAGCAGGCCGGCAATTTTCTCGCGGTTGCTGAAATCCTCCGCCGGGCCTTCCTTGAGAACGGTGCCAAACTCGCCCCAGAACTTCTGGTACTGCTCCGGATCCTTCTTCGCCAGCTTGGACAGCATGTCCAGAACCCGCTTGGTGACCGCGGTACGGATGCTTTCCACCGTGCTGTCGTTCTGCAGGATCTCCCGGGACACGTTCAGGGACAGATCGTTGGAATCGATCACGCCCTTGGCAAAGCGCAGGTACAGGGGCAGGAACTGCTCGGCGTCGTCCATGATGAACACACGCTGCACGTACAGCTTCAGGCCACGGGGCGCTTCCCGGTTGTACAGGTCAAACGGCGCACGGGCCGGAATGTACAGCAGGCTGGTGTAGTCCAGCTTGCCTTCCACCTTGTTGTGGGACCAGGTCAGCGGGTCTTCGAAATCGTGGGCGATGTGCTTGTAGAACTCCTTGTACTCCTCGTCCTTGATCTCGGTACGCGGAAGGGTCCAGAGCGCCGTCGCATCGTTGACGGTCTCGTACTCTTCTTTCTTTTCGCCCTCGTCGGATTCGGCTTTCATCACCACCGGGAAGGAAATGTGATCCGAGTACTTCTTCACCAGACTGCGCAGTTTCCAGCCGTTGGCAAATTCCTTGGCGTCGGGTTTCAGGTGGAGGACGATCTGGGTGCCCCGGTTCTCCAGGTTCACCTGCTCAATGGAGAACTCACCGTCGCCTTTGGATTCCCAATGCACGCCCTCTTCGCCAGGCGCACCGGCACGACGGGTGAACACATCAACTTTGTCGGACACGATAAACGCTGAGTAGAAACCGACACCGAACTGACCGATCAGCTTGCTGTCCTTTTTCTCATCACCGGACAACTGCTGCAGGAATTCGGCCGTTCCGGAACGGGCAATGGTGCCGAGGTTCTGGATAACGTCGTCACGGGTCATACCGATGCCGTTGTCGGTCAGCGTGACGGTATTGGCCTCTTCATCGAAATCCAGACGAATCTTCAGCTCAGGATCGCTTTCATACAGGCCGTCATCCTTCAGCGCCGCGAAACGCAGTTTGTCTTCGGCATCCGAGGCGTTCGAAATCAGCTCGCGAAGAAAGATTTCCTTGTTGGAATACAGGGAATGGATCATCAAATGAAGCAGCTGCTTCACTTCGGTCTGAAAACCCAGGGTCTCTTTTTGCGTTTCAACCGTCATGGCGTTTGGCACTCCTGCTTTGTTTCAATCGGTGGAGCGGCGCGGGTAGGAAGGGCTTTCCAAAACACGCTGTGAATACTTCCCAGTACGCTCGGCTCCGCCATCCATGGCTCCGCACGGTTTTGGAAAGCCCTTCCTACCCGCGCCACCTGGCTATCGAGTTCGTGTTGAACAGGAATTGGGGGCACACCGGGGCATTTCAAGCCCCGGTGTATCGGCAAAGTCAGTCTTCGAGGAGGAAGTGGGCCCGGGCAGTTGCTATGGGTTGCGAACGGGATTTCTGCCAGGCGCTGACCATCACGTTGGCCACACGATTGCCCTGGCGGGTCAGGCGGCATTCGGCGTAGGTTTCGCGGTTGAGACCCGCCCGGAGGTAATCCAGGGAGAAGTCGACGATGCGGGGCATGCGAAGGCTTTCCTGGGACATAATCAGGTAGATATTGGCGGCCATTTCCATAAAGCCACCAATCACACCGCCGTGGATGGCCGGCAGGATCGGGTTGCCGAGGTTGGAATCCTTGCAGGGCAGGCGGAAAATCAGGTCGTCTCCGAACCGCTCACAGTGCAGGCCGATCCAGGTGGCGTAGGGAATACTTTCAAGCATCCGGCTGAAGTCGCCGGTTTCCTGGGTATACCGGAGGATTTCCGGATCGGTCATTCTTCACCTCCTGTAATCAGGTCCCGGTAATGTCTGGGGCTGGCATCCTTTCCAATGCGCATGAAGGTGGCTACGCAGTTTGCAATCGTTTCACCCCCCTCCTGGTAAGCCTCACAGCGGGTAAAGATAATGTTACGGGTTACCCGGTAGGTTTCGGCCCGGGCATAAACCGGCTGGCGGGGCTGCGCCGGGCGCATGTAGTCCACCCGCAGGTCCAGCGTCGGGCAGAGTTCGAAGTCCTCCAGGGTGCACAGAATCACGCAACCTGAGGTTGTATCCATCAATGTCGTTATGGCACCGCCATGAATCACGCCCGTGTCCGGATTTCCGATGATCCGGTCACTGTAGGGCAGGCAAAGTGTCAGGTTGCCTTTTTTGGCCCTGGTAACCGTGAGGCCGAGCTCCTTGGCCTGGTTGAGCGTATCGATAAAACGGGTAACCCGCTTCCGTCGGATGTCATCGTTCATTCAGGTTCAACCTGTCGGTCAGCTTTTGGGTTTGGGGCTGTTCTCGGCCTTGCCGGGGACCGGTTCATCGAACACCTTCCCGGCCCGCAGGGCTTCAAGGGCATTGGAACAGAATTCCCGGCGGTAAAGTACGATAACCACCAGCGTCGAGGCGGCCATGAAAACGAGCGGGTGGATAAACCAGCCAACCACAGCCAATGCATAATAGTAGGAGCGCAGGCCAAGGTTGAAGGCGTCCCCAGCCAGATTACAGACGTTGCCGGCACTCCGGGCGAAGGCTTCGCGGCCCGCCGGGCTGGTTTTGGTGTCGTCCGGCGGCGGCGCACTGCCGACCATCACCGACACAAAGTTGTACATTCGCATCGACCAGGTGAATTTGAAAAAAGCGTAAATAAAGACGACGAGCAGCACCACCATGCGCAGCTCCCAGATTTCGCGAGTTGGCAGTTTGCCGAATGGCATGGTGCTGAACACTTCCATGACTTCCTGGGTATAACCCAGGGCAGTGATAATACCGGCCAGAATCAACAGGCAGCTGGAGGCGAAAAAGGCGCCATTGCGTTCGAGATTGCCAACCACGGAAGCATCGGCAATGCGGTTCTCCCGCCGCAGCATGACCCGCATCCAGTCTTCCCGGTACATATCGAGGGTGTTGGACAGGCAGGGGCGATCAGCAGCCCGACGCTTGGAGTATTCGGTGTAGCCAAGCCAGCAAGTCAGGAACCAGAGCAATGCAATCAGTTCGAGCAAATTACCCATTGGCGGCCTTAGAGTGAAAAGTGCGAAACGGCGCGGGAACAGAAGCTTATGATACGCCAAGGACCTGCTTGCCACCACCGCTGAGACATGCCGGGTAATCCAACTCCAGGCAAAGTTGTGCTATAAACAGGCCATTCAGGATTCGGGCACCCGACGCAATCCGTGCCCGTCATTGCATCATTAATAGGGAGTTCACTGTGAACCTGTCCGCTATAAAAATCAGCCTATTCACAATTGCCCTGACTTTCACACTGGGCGGTTGTTCGGTCAACCCGGTTACCGGAGAAAAGCAGCTTTCGCTGATCGGAGAGAACCAGGAACTCGCCATGGGCGCGGAGCAATACGTGCCCACCCAGCAAATCCAGGGCGGCCAGTTTTACATTGATCCCGAGCTGACACTGTATGTGCGGGAAGTCGGCCAGAAAATGGCGGCGGTAAGCGATCGTCCGGATCTGCCCTATGAGTTCGTGGTTCTTAACAGCAGCGTTCCCAACGCCTGGGCCCTGCCCGGTGGAAAGATTGCCATCAACCGAGGCCTGCTGACAGAGCTCGGCGACGAGGCCCAGCTGGCGTCGGTCCTGGGCCATGAGATTGTTCACGCGGCGGCGAGGCACAGTGTCCAGCGAATGCAGCAGGGCATGTTAATCAGCGCAGGTGTTGCCGGCCTTGGTTTTGCACTCTCGGATAACGAGTGGGCCGGTCTGATTATGGGTGGCGCTGCGCTGGGCACCCAGCTTGCATTGGCGCAATACAGCCAGGGCGATGAACTGGAATCCGATCACTACGGCATTCTCTATATGAAAGAAGCGGGCTACGATCCGGCCGCCGCGGTTGAACTCCAGGAAATCTTCCTGAAATTGTCGGAAGGCAGGCAGTCCGGTTTTATCGACGGCCTGTTCGCCACTCACCCGCCCTCTGCGAAACGGGTGGAGGAAAACCGGCAACTCGCCCGGAAAATCGGGACTGGCGGCTACCGTGGCAAGGATGTTTACGACCGCAGAATGGCCAAACTTCGCTCACTGCAACCTGCCTATGATGCCCACGACAAAGCCATGGAACTGGCTTCCAAGGGCGAGATGAAAGCGGCTCTGGACAAGGTGAATGAAGCCATTCGCCTGCTGCCACGGGAAGCGATGTTTTACGCCCTGCGCGGCCGCATTTATCAGGAGCAGAAACAGGATGACAAAGCGAGTACCGATTTCGAGAAGGCGGTGGAACTCTACCCCGAGATGTTCAAGTATCGCCTTTACAACGGCCTGAACGCCCTGAGGCTCAACAATCTGGACAAGGCCCGGGAGAACCTCACGAAAGCCAATGAGACGGTCCCCACATCCATTGCCTTCCTGCGCCTGGGCGATGTTGCCGTTAAACAGAACAACCGTAATGAGGCAATCGCCTACTACAGCAAGGCCGCTGAAGCCGGCGGTGATGTTGCCGAAGAGGCCAAACGGAAACTGGCTGCGTTGACTCAGTAATTTCCTGTCAGATCAACTCCTTGAAAAGGCCGGAGTCCAGCGGGATTCCGGCCTTTTTGGTTTCACCGAAGGCTGGTTGCCGGTGCGACGCGCATCTTCTGTCATCGTCTCCATTGACTTTTAGAGCAATAACTCTAAAAATCACATGACATCAACAACGATTGGATGACGGACATGTTAGCGAAACGTATCCAGCCCATGGTTTTCCAGGCGCGCCGCTTGTATGTGGAACTGATGTTCCAGGTGATGGGGCGGGCCCTGCAGGCGGTGAGCGAGGTGGATGAGAACGTCCAGAATGAAACACGGGCCCTGCCCGACGGCTTTCTGTTTGAAATGATGGTGATGCCCAATGGCTCCCGGCTGATTGTGGAGCATACCGGCCAGGGGCGATTCCGCTACCATGGTAACACCGCCCCCCGTCCGGTGGACCTGTCGATTCAGTTCAAGCACATAGCCCATGCCTTTCTGGTGCTGTCCTTCCAGGAGAAAACGTCGGTGGCGTTCGCCAATGACCGCATGCTGGTAGACGGCGACATCAGCCACGCCGTGCGGATGACCCGGGTTCTCAATCGCCTGGAATCCTTCATCCTGCCAAAACTGGTTGCCCGGCGTGCCGTCAAGGAATACCCGGCGGACCTGCACCTGCCGGAAAAACTGATCAGTGCCGCACGTATTTACCTGAAAGTCGCCACCAATTTCATCGAGACAGCGAGAGCATAATGACCAACAAATACTATGAGTTCTTCTGCCCGGTAAAAGTGATTGCCGGCAAGGCCGCCCTCGAGCACATTCCTTATGAGCTGACTGGCATGGCCGCCAAACGACCAATGATTGTCACTGACAAGGGCGTGCGCGCCGCAGGCCTGCTGGAGCCGGTGATTGCCGCCTGCGAGGAAAGCGGGCTGGAAATCACCGCCATCTACGATGACGTGCCACCGGATTCCTCCACCACCGTGGTGCGCGATATTGCCGGTATTTACCGCCAGGAAAAATGCGACTCCATCATCGCTGTCGGGGGTGGTTCGGCCATAGATACTGGCAAGGCGGTCAACATCCTGGTGTCCGAGGGTGGTGACGACATTGCCAGGTACAGCGGCGCTGGCGTGCTCAAACATCCCCTGAAACCGTTTCTGGTGGTTCCGACCACCGCCGGCACTGGCTCCGAAGTAACCTCGGTGGCGGTGATTACCGACGAGGGCAAGGGCGTAAAGCTCCCGTTTACCTCCTCGTTCCTGCTGCCCAATGCCGCGATCATTGATCCGCGCATGACCCTCACCCTGCCGCCGCATATCACGGCGGCAACGGCGATGGATGCCATGACCCATGCAACGGAAGCCTTTACCTGCATGGCCAAGAATCCGCTGAGCGATGCCTACGCTACGGCGGCAATCAAGAAGGTCAGCAATTCCCTTCTGAAGGTCATGGACAACCCAAAAGACAGTGACGGCCGGCTGGAACTGGCCCAGGCTTCCACCATGGCAGGCATTGCCTTCTCTAACTCAATGGTGGGCCTGGTGCATGCTCTCGGACATGCAACCGGTGCCATCTGCCACCTGCCCCATGGGTTGTGTATGAGCCTGTACCTGCCTTACGTGCTCGAGTACAACCTCGAAACGATCCGGGAGCCCCTGGGCGAGTTGCTGCTATACCTGGAAGGACCGGAAGTCTACGCCGCTACCCCGGCAAGCCGCCGGGCCGAGGCCAGTATTTCCGCAATCCGGAAATTACGGGATGCTCTGTACAAACGGTGTCAGCTGCCGCGCACGCTGAAAGAAACCGGCAAGGTGACGGAAGCGCAGCTGGACGCTATCGCGGAGATGGCACTGGATGACGGTTCCATCATGTTCAACCCGAAGGAAGTCAGTCTTGAAGATGCCCGCGCCGTACTGCGTCGCGCCTGGGCCTGACCATTGCTGTTTATTCGTTAAACGGGGCCGTTCATCGGCCCCCTTCCTCCGGTTGTCTGAACATAGATTTCAAGTCATTGAAATTGGCCAACAAAGGAGTGACAATCCCTGCTACTGGCAGGAATCTTAGCCGGGTTCGTTTTTCCACCTACAGTTCTTTCCGTAGAGAGCCCCTCCGCATGAAATACCGACGCTCCTGCCGTCTCCCCACTGTTCTCAGCGCCCTGCTCCTCACGCTGGCGCCCCTTATATTCAGTGCCGCCGACGCCCGGGAACAGAAAGTCTTCCACCTGAACATTTCGCCCAATGGCTACCCGCCGTACCTGATTGTGGATCAGGGCGCGCCCTCGGGAATCATCTGGGATGTGGTTTCTCTGATTACTCAGCGGCTTGGTTACAGCGTGGTTGCCGAGCAGATTCCCCGGAAGCGAGTCGACGAGATGCTGCTTGGCGGGCACATCGACTGCACGCCAAGGGCCAGGGAGTGGACAGACGATCCCGACAACTTCGTGTTTACCGACCCGATTGTGACCATCGAGGAAGTGTTTTTCTTTCCGAAGCGCTCCGAGTTTGTCTATGAGACTCCGGAAGATCTTTTTTCCAGAACCGTCGTCACCCATCTGGGGTATCTCTACCCACAGCTGGAGCCCTATTTCTCTGAAGGCAAGATTCGCCGCTTCGATGTCTCCCGGCACCGTGATATGTTCACTTTCGTGCTTCACGGCGACCGGTTTGACGTCGCCGTCGCAGACAGGCTGGTCGGGCAATGGATCTTGCGTAACGAAGGCTTGCAGGACCAGTTCTCAACGTCCCGCAAGGGCATCAGAGAGTACGGACTCCGGCTGATGCTCCGGCCGGAATGGCAGTCCTTTGCCAATGAGTTCAATACTGAACTCGCCCGCATCCGGGCAAGCGGCGAACTGGATGCCATCCTGGCCAATTACCGTTAACCCTCCGGTCCCGCCCGGAGTTTATTCCAGGCGTCTCAGCAAGAGCATCGGCGACACGCTCAACACCGGCCGCAATTGCCATCGGCCAAACAGCGCCAATACAACCGCGCTGATCAGAGGGATCGACAAGACCACACGCCAGTGCCATTGGAAGGCTCCTTCAAACATCTGGAACTGAAGTGCCCAGACGGCAGCCTCGGCCGCAACCACCCCCAGAATCCCGGCGAAACCGCCTAGCAAGGCAAACTCGAGCATGGTGCTGCGCACCAGCAGGCTCTGCTGGCCGCCCAGGGTTCTCAGCAGGGCGCCCTCCCGCTGCCGGTCACGGAGCGTGGCGCTGACCACAGCGGCCATCACCACCAGTGCGGCGGCAAGAATAAGCGCCAGAATCGCTTCAATGGCCTGGGTAACCTGCCGGACGATCTCCTGAATCCGGTCGATGATGTGGTCAATCTCCAGTACGGACACCGTCGGGAATCTTCGGGAGAATGCATTCAGGGCATCTTTTTTGTCCATGGGCAGATAGAAACTGGTGATCCAGGTTGCTGGCATATCCGACAGACCGCCGCCAGGCGGAAAAGCCATGTAGAAGTTGGGCTTCATGCTGTCCCATTGAACGGTGCGAATACTGGTCACGGTTTCGGTGACTTTTTCGGAGCCGATGGTAAACGTCAGCGCATCACCCAGAACGAGACCCAGCTTTCCCGCCAGTTCGGACTCCACAGAAACCCCGCCTTTCTGCCCCTGCCGGAACCAGCTGCCCTCCACAATCCGGTTATCGTCTGGCAGTTCCGACATCCAGGTGAGGTTCAGCTCTCGGTTGAGGGCACCAATACGCTCATCCTTGCTGACCACCTCCTTCACCGGCTGGCCATTGAGCCCGGTCAGACGGCCGCGAACCATGGGATAAAGTTTATCCAGTGGCTGACCACGCTCCTGCCAGAAGGCGTCGATTTCATCGACCGTATCGGGCGCAATATTGATCAGGAAGTGATTGGGCGCGTTGTCGGGCAGTTGTGCCTGCCAGTCCGCCAGCAACGATGTCCGCACCAGAATCAGCGTGGCTGCCAGCATAAGGGTCATCGCAAAGACCGCAATCTGGGACAGGCTGGCTTTGCGGTGTCGGTAAAGACCGACAAGAGCCAGGCGCCAGGAATTGCTGCCACCACGGACCCGGTGAAGGGTCGCAACCAGCAGCCAGCCGGCCAACCCGAGCGCTCCCAGCAACAATGCGAGACCACCGAGCAGAGACACCACCAACGCCAGTTCACCGGCGTACACCCACACCAGGCCGAACACCGCCACGATGGCGATAACCAGATCCGGCAGCGCTTCACGGCCGGTTTCCCCGGGCTGACTACGCAACACCCGCATGGCCGGTACGTTTCGGAGCCGGCGCACCGGAGGGTAGGCAAAGGCGAACAGGGAGACCAGTGCAGTGAGCAAGGCGGGCACCAGAGCTGAGGGGTCAAGCTGAAAACCCACCGGGCGCTCCAGCACCTCGCTCAGCATACGGGTCAGCAGCCAATACAGCGGAAGTGCAACCAAAAGGCCGCCGACAATCCCGGCCACCCCCCAGAGCGCCAGCCGCCGGAGATACAGGCCTCCGATACCGGCACCACTCAGGCCAAGAGTCTTGAGCAGGGCCACGGTGTCACGCTGGGATAACGCGTATTGCCGGCTCGCCACTGCAACAGCCACGGCGGCGAGCAGCACGGCCAGGCTGCCACCGAGCAACAGGAAACGTTCTGCGCGCTCCAGCGACTGGGAGAAGGTTTCGCCGTCACGTACACTCTCCCATTCATGGCTGGGCTCAAGCCGGGGCTGAAGCCATTGGTAATAGGCGTCGAGAGAGGCCTCTTCGCCGGCAAACAGATACACAAACTCAACCCGGCTACCTTCCTGAACAACGCCGGTAGAGGACACATCGTCGACATGCATCATGACCCGGGGGGCCAGGGCTGAAAGACGGAAACCGCCGTCCGGCTCGCGAATCAGCAGGCCAGATACAGTCAGGCTTCGGCTTCCCACTTCCAGACTGTCACCGATTTCCAGTTCCAGGAGACGCAACAGGCGAGGATTGATCCAAACTTCACCTGGCGTCGGGCCCTGTTTTACCCGCTCCCTCGGCCCCTCAGGGTTCTGCTGGATCTCAATATCGCCTCTCAGGGGGTACTCGTTACTCACCGCCTTGACGGACACCAGCTGGAAGTTGTCAGCACCGAACACCATGGTCGAGAACTCCACCATGCGACCGGTTTCAAGGCCACGCTCCGTTGCCTGCTCCAGCCAGGATTCCGGAATCGGACGGCCGTTTTCAGCTTCGAGCTGACGGTCGGCGGCCAGAAAGGAACTGGCCGAGGTCACCAGGGTGCGCTGCAGCTGGCTGGCAAAAAGGGCAATGGTGGCAACCGTGGCAACCGCAATGATCAGTGCCGCCAAAACAACGCGCACATCCCGCTCCCGCCAGTCCCGGCGGACAGACATCAGTTTTTTTGCAGCGGCCATCAGTGCGCCATCTCCTGCGCCGCTTCAGGTTCGGTAAGGACGCCGGCTTCGATATGCAGCTGCCGGCTGCAGCGAGCCGCCAGGTGCTCATCGTGGGTTACCATCACCAGTGTGGTGCCCTGCTCCCGGTTCAGCGCCATCAGCAGGTCGGAGACCGCCTGGCCGGTGCGGTTATCCAGGTTGCCCGTGGGCTCATCGGCAAACAGGATCAGGGGGTCCGAGGCGAACGCCCGGGCAATCGCCACCCGCTGTTGCTCACCGCCGGAGAGCTGCCTTGGTGTGTGGGTCAGGCGCTCGCCCAGCCCTACCCGTTCCAGGAGCTCCCGCGCCCGCTTCTCCGGCGCTTCCATTCCGGCCAACTCCAGTGGCAGCATAACGTTCTCAAGCGCCGTCAGAGCTGGCAGCAGTTGAAATGACTGAAACACAAATCCAACCCGGTGGGCGCGGAGTTTCGCCCGCTCGTCCTCGCTGAGCTTACTGATCACCGATCCGTCCAGCTCAACCGTTCCGTCGCTTGGTGTATCAAGACCCGCCAGTAGTCCCAGCAACGTGGTCTTGCCGGAACCGGAGCGACCGATAATGGCTACGGACTCTCCCCGATTGATTTCCAGACTGACCCCCTGCAGGATCGTTAGCGTATCGGTTTCGAGGCTGACGCGATGAGTCAGGTTTTCCACCCGTAACATGGGGCTCTGGCTTTCCGGGTTAACATTGGTCATCTGATTCACGGAATCTCCCGATCCTGGGTCCTGAAAACGGAATAAGGTGTATTAACTTTCTATGCATACGGCATCGGCGTACGTCAGATCAATTCTTTTTCTCGCGGTTGCCCTGCTGGCCCTGCCGGCAATGGCCAGCCAGAACACACTGCTTATTGTCGGTGACAGCCTCAGCGCAGCCTATGGCGTACCCTCCGAGACTGCCTGGGTGCAGTTACTGCGCAACCGTCTGCAGAGCAACGGGCTGGCCGGCTGGGAAGTGGTCAATGCCAGCATCAGCGGGGAAACCACCGATGGCGGTGCTCGCCGGCTGCCAGAACTGATAGCGGAAAACGACCCCGAGGTTGTGATTATCGAACTTGGCGGCAACGATGGCCTTCGCGGCTTCCCTCCCAACGTCATCGAATCCAATCTCGCCTCCATGATCGAACAGGTTCAGGACTCCGGCGCCCGCGCCGTGCTTGTCGGCATGCAGATACCACCGAATTACGGACAACGCTACACGGAAATGTTTGCCGAAATATACCCGAAGCTGTCAGACCGCTATAACACCGATCTGGTTCCCTTCTTTCTTGATGGCATCTACAACGAGGATGGACTGATGCAGGATGACGGCATCCACCCAACCGAAGAAGCTCAGGCCAGGCTGCTGGAAAATGTCTGGCCGGTAATCGGGCCGATTCTGGAGTGATGCAGGTTCACGCTAATGCCTGAAGGAATGCCAGAGCCCGACGTTCTGACCAGTAGAAACCATCACGGCCATGCTCAACGAAGCCAACATGCCCGCCCCAGCGCGGGGACTCCAGCCGAACGTGCGCACCCAGCACGCTGCGGGATTCCGGAAAGCACTGCGCGGAGAGGAAGGGATCATCCGCCGCATTCACCATCAGTGCCGGAACGCGGATATCCCTGAGCCTCCCGAGCGCCGAACACTGGGCCCAGTAGTCCTGGGCATCCCGGAACCCGTGCAACGGGGCCGTGTAGCGGTCATCGAATTGGTGAAAACTACGGATCGAATCAAAACCGGAAACATCAATCAGATCCGGGAATTTTTCTGCTTTTTCCTGAATCTTGACCTTAAGATCCCGAAGAAATCGCTGCATGTAGATCTTCCGGCTGGGCAGTGCCAGCATGTCCGCGCTGCCTGCGAGGTCACAGGGCACGGAATAAGCAACAGCGCCGCAGATTCTGCTGTCTACCTGCTCGCCCTTTTCGCCGAGATAGAGCAACGTCAGGTTACCGCCCATGCTGAAACCAGACATAAACAATGCCTCGTAAGAGTCAGCCAACCCCCGATTAACCACCAAACTCAGATCCTCAGTGGCGCCGCTGTGATAGAACCGTGGCTGGTGGTTCATCACGCCGCCGCAAGAGCGGAAATTCCAGGCCAGGACGTCCCATCCCTCACGCAGCAGAGCCCTGGTCAGGCCCAGAACGTAAGGCCGACGGCTATGCCCCTCCAGGCCATGGGAGACAATCGCCAGGCGGCTACTCCCCTGGCGGTACCAGTCAAGGTGCAGCTCATCATGGTCTGGCGTGGACAGTATTTCGGGCTCTGGATCCATTATCGGCACCCGACGAAACAGCGTGGGCCAGACAGACTGAACATGGCCATTACGCAACCAGGGCGGCGGACGGTAGTGAAGTGTCTTACTTTCGTACAATTTTTAGCCTTTCATATCAGGGGGTTGACCCCGCAAACCAAAGCGCTTAATATGCGCGCCACTTGATACTGTTCCCCGATAGCTCAGTTGGTAGAGCAACGGACTGTTAATCCGTTTGTCGCTGGTTCGAGCCCAGCTCGGGGAGCCACTTCTTCCGAAATGCCGCTGTTTCTTTTGAACCAGCGGCATTTTTCGTATCAGGCTTCAGAAAACCTGCTCACGCTGCATGAACTCCGTCAGCACACGGAACAGGGTGAAGCCGTCCTCTGTGCCAATCAGCTCGCGGATGGAGTGCATCCCGAACTGGGGCACACCAATATCCAGCGTGGTCACGCCCAGGTTACCCGCTGTCAGCGGACCAATGGTACTGCCACAGCCCATGTCGCCTCGCACCACAAAGGTCTGATGCGGCAGCCCCAGCTCGTCACTGATATGGCGATACACCGCGGCCGAGCGGCTGTTGGTGGCATAGCGCTGGTTGTGATTGACCTTGATCACAGGCCCCTGATTCAGGATCGGCCCGTGGTTCTCATCGTGTTTGTCCATGTAATTCGGGTGAACACCATGGGCGTTGTCGGCCGACACCATCATGGAACGGGCAATGGCCCTGGCTTTGCCCGGACCGGCCCAGCGGTCCAGAACGGCAGTCAGGAACGGGCCCTGGGCACCCTCGGCCGACATGCTTCCAACTTCTTCGTGATCGTTACATACCAGCAGTGCGGCCTCGTCGCCCGACGCCTTCAGCAAGGACTGAAGACCAATGTAACAGCTCAGCAGGTTATCCAGCCGGGCGGAGGCAATGAATTCGTCCCGCAAGCCAACGAACGAAGCCTCACGGGCATCGTAGAAACTCAGTTCATAACCCAGCACCTTGCGGACATGGAGGCCGGATTCGGCCTCAATCTGATGCGAGAGCAGATCAGCGAAACTGGTGGTGTCGCTTTCCGGAACCTGCATCAGTATCGGCGGCAGGTCGGTCTGGGCGTTGACGGTGCGATTGCTGTTGGCCTCACGATCCAGGTGAATGGCCAGGCTCGGAATAAAGGCCACGGGTTTGCGGAAATCCACCAGGGTGTCCCGAACCTTGCCGTCCCCATCGAGCACCGTTACCCGGCCGGCCAGCGAAAGATCCCGATCAAACCAGGGATTGAGCAGAGCGCCACCATAAACCTCGACGCCAAGCTGGAAAAAACCCTTGCGGCGCAGCTCTGGGTTTGGTTTCACCTTCAGGCAGGGACTGTCAGTGTGGGCGCCCACCATACGGATACCGGATGTGGTGACGTCCTTGCCGCCGGTGCGAAACGCCACAATCGACGACCCGTTGCGAATCACGTAATAGCCCTGCCCCTGCGCCAGAGACCAGTTCTCCCGCTCATCCAGTTCCTGAAACCCGGCCGCTTCAAGCCGTTGTTTCATCGTCGCCACGGCATGCCAGGGTGTGGGGGAAGTGTTCAGAAACTTCAATAAATCTTTGTTGAATTCAGCGTGTTCCATGATGTCCCTGATTGAAAGATAATTGCCACAACAGTATGGCATGAAGCCGTAAAGCCTCATACTGGGTCAACGGACTTTCCCCATAACCGGGCCACAAACCAACCACCACCGGGAGCCCACTGTGCCTGCACCGAGATTTCTCGATATCGAATATTGCCAGACCGACGACGCCCTGTTTCCCACCGCCATGGCCTGGTCGCTGGAAGATGGCCGCATGAAAACCGTCGTGATCGCCCCTTCCGATGACTGGCTCCCGGAAGACGGCGACCTGGGCGACGTCGACCTGCGGTATCTTGAAGAACAGGGCGTGCCCCTGATCGAACTGACCCGGGAACTGCACCAGGACCTGCCAGACCAGACCGTGTACGTCGATGGCCTGGACCCGGACGAAATCCTGATCGACCTCATTTTCACCGCCGTGGCCCAGGAAGCTCCGTTTGAAATTGCGCCCATCGGAGAACTCATCACAGGCCTGGACAGTGAAGCCCTGGAAGACCGCCGCCGCCAGCTCCTGTTCGAAGAGAGCCTGGAACCCCAGCTGCCGGAAAACGGCGTCTACGCCCTACTCCTGATGGCCCGTGAAGAAAACCTGCTCGACGAGGACCTGTAACGGGGACAAAACCGACACAGGGAAGTGTGACACGGGTCGACGTAACAAACGGTTACACGAGGCAGAATCAGCCCGTATTCGCCTACGTCAGGAAACCCCATAACAATGAACACGGTTGTGCGAACGCCCCTATCCACCGCATTGGTAACCGCCCTGCTTCTCGCGTCCCAGGCCGCTCTGGCCGAGGAAACACCCAGGGCAGACAAACACTACATTGGCCTGATGGCGACCACCTTCAATCACCGCTCCATCGGCGAAGGCAGAAAAGAAACCGCCTGGGGCAGCGGCGGCACTCTTGTGGTAGGTGGCCATATAACCGATCTGTTCCACGCCGAACTCCGCGCCGGCGGTGGCTTCAAAGACGCCGAAGTCCCCAACAGCGACCTCAGCCTCGCCGTGGACTACTACGCCAGCTGGTACATGGGCCTGCACTACCCCATCACCAACTACACCAACGTCTACGGCCAGTTCGGCTTCTCCTACATCCAGGGTAAAGCTGAAATCAGCGACCCCGGGAACGACCGCAACAAGGCCTTCCTCGACCTCGAAGGTGAATTCCCGGACAGCGGCTTCAGCGTAAGCTGGCTTGCCGGCCTCGATTTTGAAGTAATGGACGACACCTACCTGGTGTTTGAAGGTGGGAAGCTGTTCAAGGACACCGGTTCGGATGTGAATACATTCCAGTTCTCTGGTGGCTTAAGGTACGAGTTCTAGAGAACGGCTGGCCCATGAGTTTGCAGAGGCAGGAGGGCCACAGCCCCTCCTGCCGATACTCTAATATTCAGGCCTTGTGGCGAATATGCCAGCACCGATGAATCCGCGGGTTCCGCTGAAAATCCCTATCCAGGGTATCCCGCGTAACCTCAACAACCTCAAACTCGCTCTCCAGCGCCTCATCCAGCCTGAACCGCCGGAAATTGTTGGAAAAAATCAGCAACCCATCGGAACTCAGCCGCGCCATGGCCTGCCTGACCAGCCTCGGGTGATCCTTCTGGATATCCAGTACCCCCGCCATCCTGGCTGAATTCGAAAAAGTCGGAGGGTCCATGAAGATCAGATCAAACCGCTGGTCTGCAGATGGCCGCTCCGCCAGCCAGGCCAGGCAGTCAGCCTGCTCTACCCGGTGCTTCTTCGGATCGGCGCGATTCAGGGCCAGATTGTCCTCAGCCCAGCTGACATAAGTCTTCGACATATCCAGGCTTAGCGAACGGCTCGCGCCACCCACCGCCGCATGCACTGTCGCTGCACCGGTGTAACAGAACAGATTCAGGAACCGTTTGTTAACCGCATGCTGCTGAATCCAGTGACGCACAGGCCGGTGATCCAAAAACAGCCCGGTATCCAGATAGTCCTTCAGGTTCACCTTAAGTACACAGCCGTACTCGTGCACCTTGAAAAACTCACCGCTGGCCGCCTGCTTCTCGTACTGATTAGTACCTGTCTGACGCTGGCGCTGCTTACACACCATGTTCTCACGCTCAATATCCAGAGCCTCCGGGATCACCGCAAGGGCTTCCGCCAGGCGTTCACGGGCTGAGCGCTCGTCTACCGACTTTGGCGCCGCATACTCCTGAACGTGTACCCGCCCCTCATAGACATCGATAGCCAGGGCAAACTCCGGCATATCCGCATCGTATAACCGGTAGCAGCCAATGCCCTGCTTTCTCGCCCACTGGCCGATGGTCCTCATGTTCTTCTTCAACCGGTTGCGCAGCATAGCGGCGCGCTCCTCGCTGGCAATACGAGGCGTGACCTCTCCGGGAACGTTGGGCTCCCTCGGGGTCATGGCGCTGACCTCATCCACCTGAAACAACAGCAACTGAGCCGGCAACTTCCCGTTGAACAACCGATACTGCTTGTAACTACGCAGACCAATGGACTTACCGAACTCCGGCGCACCCGTAAACACGCCGAGACGCCAGCCGGGCACGGTCCGTTTCACTGTGTCGCCCAGAGCCCGATAGAGGGCTCCCAGTTCCTTGCGCTCACTCAGACGCTCGCCGTAAGGGGGATTGGTCAACACCAGTCCCTGTTCCGACCACTCAGCTTCCAGTTGCAGGGCATCCACAGGGCAGGTTTCAACGTGCACAACGCCCTCCAGCCCTGCCCGTTGAATGTTTTTCCAGGCTGCCTCAATCACCCGGCTGTCCTGATCAAACCCGGCCAGCCTGGGAATGCGGCCCTGCTTGCCTTCGTGGGCACGACGCTCCGCTTCCTGCCGGAGAGACAGCCAGAGATCAGGCTGATGGCCCGGCCAATGCTCAAACCCGAACCGTTCCTGCTTCCGACCCGGAGCCATATCAAGCGCCATCATGGCGGCTTCAATCACCAACGTGCCGGAGCCGCACATGGGGTCTACGAAGTCACCGGCGGCGGCGATCTCTGGCCAGCCTGCTCGTATCAGCAGAGCCGCTGCGAGATTTTCCTTCAGCGGCGCAATGCCTTTGTCGGTCCGATACCCCCGCATGTGCAGACTGTGACCGCTGAGGTCGATGCCGAGCGCCAACCGACCCCGGTTAAGGCGGGCCGATACAGTTACATCAGGATTTTTGGCATCCACCGAGGGCCGTGGGCCACCATTGGCCTGGAACCGGTCAACAATGCCGTCCTTGACTCGCTGGGCGCCATACTGGGTGTTGCGGATGGCATCGTTCTGCCCCAGGAAGGTAACCCGAAAACTGCCCTGTACCGGAATGTGCTGCTGCCAGTCCATGTGCACCACGCCGTCATAGAGCTCATCGCCACTGGTGGCACCAACTTCATTTATGTGAAGGATCACCCGGTTGGCCAGGCGCGACCAGAGACAGGCCCGGTAACCGCTCTCCAGGGGACCTTCCACCCAGACGCCGGCCGGTGCATGGCGCACGGTGTCCAGCCCGAACGTGTTGAGCTCGTCCGCCAGAAGGTATTCCACGCCTTTCGGGCAGGTTACGAAAAAGACAGATTTGGACAAGATCAACTCCTGGTTCATTGGCGGCTTGGGGGTAAGTTTCGGGAATAGCAGCCGTTACCGGATTCCAGCGCCATTCGTTATTTCATAAAACTATAAAAAAGTCGTCACATAGACGAAATAAATAGTGTACATCCGCGCGAGCTTCGAATTACCTTGTAAATGACGCGTCGTTCCGGAAGGCAAAAACCTTCCGTTAACAGGATCCTGACTGCTCTGGCTTGAGCTGACAATAGTGGGTTATCCCTGAGTGGATAACACTCGTCATGGCCACTGCAGATGTGTACACGCTTGTTCTGTTAATCCATCAGTGAGGAACGGCATGAAAAGACAGAAAAGAGACATGTACGCTCGTGCATATAAGCGGGGTTATCTCGCTGGCGTGTCCGGTAAATCCAAAGAAAGCTGCCCGCTCGAACAAGCGGAAGTCCGCCAGGAATGGCTGAACGGGTGGCGAGAAGGCCGTACAGATCAATGGGAGGGCATGACCGGCGTATCCGGCATCCACAAACTGGCCAATGTTACGACGGCGTAACGCCTGAACTAACCCCGACTATCTTAATCTGATCTTTTTCCACACAATTTGACGCAGTACTCAGAGCAACCCAAACGGGGCCTCCCGCCCCGTACCATGCGATGAAGCGCCACGGGGTTCATTCCCCGCAAGGGCCCGCTCTGCGGGCCCATCTTCGTTTTATGGCACTCAGATTATTTCACCTGGATTATTTCACCTGCCTGATGGCTTCCACCGCTTCCCGAATCAGATCTGGACCACGGTAAATAAAGCCGGTATACACCTGCACCAGTTTTGCGCCTGCACGAATCTTTTCCGCAGCGCTCTCGCCATCAATAATGCCACCCACTCCGATAATTGGCAGGGAATCACCCAGCTCAGCGTAAAGCCCCCTGATGACTCTCAGAGAGGCCTCGCGAACCGGTGCACCACTGAGGCCGCCAGCTTCGTCGGCATGGCGATGGCCTGCAACGGCATCGCGGTTGATGGTGGTGTTGGTCGCGATCACACCGTCCAGACCGGTTTCCCGCAATGCGGTAGCGACAAACCGGATGCCCTCGTCGTCCATGTCCGGAGCAATTTTCACGGCCACAGGCACGTACCGGCCATGCTGTTTCTCACATTTGAGCTGCTCATCCTTGATCGCCACCAGCAGACCCTTCAGGGAATCACCGAATTGCAGATCGCGAAGCCCCGGTGTATTAGGCGAGGATACATTCACCGTAATATAGTCAGCCCGGGTATAGACCGCGGAAATGCCCTTGCGGTAGTCCGACTCGGATTCGTCGTTGGGCGTATCCTTGTTCTTGCCCACGTTGATTCCGAGCACGCCCTTATAATGGCGGTTATCCACACGCTCCAGCAGGTGTTCCAATCCTTCGTTATTGAAACCCATGCGATTAATGATGGCCTGATGCTCCGGCAATCTGAACATACGAGGCTTGGGGTTGCCAGGCTGCGCAATTGGCGTAACCGTACCCACCTCTATAAATCCGAAGCCCAGCCCCCCCAGGGCATCGAGATGGTCGGCGTTTTTATCCAGTCCCGCAGCCAGCCCGACCGGGTTCGGAAAGTCCAGCCCCATAACATTTACTGGCAATGAATCTATCTTGGGCGCGAAAGCGCTCAAAACGCCCAACCGTTGCGCAAGATCAAGACCGCTCAAGGCAATATTGTGGGCCTGCTCCGGTGGTAACCGGAAAAGCAGGTTACGGATAACGCCGTACATCTGAAAAACTCCCTTAGTCCAAGTGGGCGGAGTATACCGGAAGTTTTCCACAGCATCCCGGAGCAGAACAAAATCAGCGCTAAATGACTGTATGATGGCAGTCTCACAACCTTTTCCACGGAATCTGTGGATAACCCTGTTGAAAATAGCGGGGCAACGTTTGCCATCCCTTGATAACTGCGCCAGCCTACAGATTGATCATTTTTTGATCAGTTATTTTTATCTTTATTTTCAATATGTTATATGTTTTTCGTATTGCTATCGACAAAACCTGTACAAAATGTTAACCCATCACCATTCTGCAATGATGTGTATAAATCACAGCAATTCCGGGCCTTGAGCAGACCTGCCACAACCGGACCGAATAACGTTATACTGCCTCCTGTCGTCTGATCCGGAGTGCCCCTATGCAACAACCCATCTCCCCCGCACAACAACACCGGGATAACCTGGCAGTTGAAATGAAAGAGGCATCGCGGGTCACGATTATCGGAATGATTCTGGATGCCGTTCTCGGTATCATTAAAGTCGTCGGAGGTACACTTTTTCATTCCCAGGCCTTGTTGGTGGACGGCATCCACTCCTTCACCGATGTCGCCTCGGATCTGGTTGTCCTGGGCGTGATGAAGGTTTCCCGCCAGGAGCCTGACGAGGATCACCCCTACGGCCACCAGCGAATCGAAACCTTTGGCACCCTGGTACTGGGCAGCATCCTCATTGCCGTCGGTGCCGCCCTGGCCTGGGAAAATACCCTGCGCCTCATCGAGGGCGGCGTAGAAACCGTTCCGGGCTGGCCGGTTCTGGTGGCTGCAGCGGCGTCCGTTGTGGGCAAGGAATGGATTTACCGTTACACCCGCCAGGTCGGCCTGGCCATACGGTCAGACCTGATTATTGCCAATGCCTGGCACAGCCGTACCGATGCATTTTCTTCCGTGGTAGTCGTGGTCTCCACCGCCGGGGCGATGCTTGGACTGGTGTGGCTGGATGTGTTTGCGGCCGTGATAATTGCAGGGATCATTATTCACATTGGCTGGAAATTCACCTGGGACAGCGTCAAAGAGCTGGTGGACACGGGGCTCTCTCCCGAAGACACGGAAATGCTCAAGAGCATCGCCCGGGATACCGATGGTGTCCGGAACGTTCATGAACTCCGCAGCCGCCGGATGGGCCATGATATCCTGCTGGACATTCATCTTGTGGTGCGGCCGGAAATCAGCGTCTCGGAAGGGCATCAGATTGGTATGCAGGTAGTCTCTGGAATGAGGGATGCCCTGGACAACATCCGGGACATCAACTTCCACATTGATGCCGAAAATGACGAAGATCAGCCCCCAACCTCGGAACGCCTGCCTTCAAGGGAAGATATCCGGGCCATCCTGGCCCGGCATTTGGGGGAACTGCCCCAGCACAGCCGATTGCGACTTCATTACCTGAAGAACAAGGTGCACCTGGAGCTGTTCCTGGACGAGCCGGAAACAAAGACCCCCTTTACCTCGGAAAATATCCGGGATCAGCTACGGGACTATCCGTGGTTTGGCAGTATCCGGGTCTGGGTAGCTGGTGGCCCCTGAGATCGACCCGGCGCCTGCTAACGGCGCCGATTCTCCTCCATCCGGGACAGGAACTCCTGCATGATCAGGGTGTACAGCTCCCCTCCCAGAAATTTGTCTTCAACACCGGCATCAATGCTCGGGTTGTCATTCACTTCGATCACGGCAACCCGGTTTCCGGATTGCTTGATATCCACGCCATAAAGTCCGTTACCAATCAGCTTTGTTGCGTTCAGCGCGGCCTGAATGACGTTCCTTGGCACCTCATAGGTCGGCATGGTCTCGAAACCACCACTTTCGCTTGCGGATTCGCCGTGCTGGTATATCTGCCAGTGGCCTTTCACCATCATGTACTTGCAGGCGTAGATAGCCCGCCCGCCCAGTACACCGATTCGCCAGTCGTAATCCGTGTACAGGTATTCCTGGGCCAGCACCAGCGCCGACTGCTTGAACAGGTCCCGGAGGCCGGCACGCAGGGACTTTTCATCTTCGGCCTTGGTGACTCCCCTTGAAAAAGCCCCGTCCGGGATCTTGATCACTGCCGGAAAACCCAATTCCCTGATAACCTGCTCAACCGCATCCTTCTGGTCCTTTGAAAGGATCAGAGTCTTGGGCGTCGGAACCTTGTTATTCTTCAGCAGATCCGCCAGGAAAACCTTGTTGGTGCATTTGAGGATCGATACCGGATCATCGATCACCACCATACCCTCGGCATCCGCCTTGCGGGCAAACCGATAGGTGTGGTGGTCAATGGCCGTGGTTTCCCGGATGAAAAGACCATCGTATTCCGGCAACCGCATGTAATCCCGCCGGGTGATCTGTTCCACATTGATACCCAGCTTCCGTCCGGCCTTCACAAATCGTTTCAGGGCAACCTTGTCGCTTGGCGGCATTTCCTCATCCGGGTTCACCAGCACGGCCAGGTCGTAACGGTAGCGACGGCGCGTTCGGGGCTTGCGCCACACCATGCTGCTGAAGCGGTCCAGGGCGGCCGCAAACACGTCCTGTTCATGCTCACCCAGATCCGCCGGGGCCGCCGGTTTCATGGATTCAATCTGCCACTGCTTGCGGCGCTTGAATACGATCTCGAGAATCGGGCAGGGGAAGCGCTCGAACAGAGCCCGGGCAACAGGCTTGAGCTCCGGGTGCTCAGACTGTCCGAAGCAGGTCCGGACCTTCACCTCGTGGGTCGCCTCGCGCTCATCGCTGGCCGGGTTAATGGCCGAACCAGCGGCTTCGAGCCAGTTAATCACGCTGGCGTCCAGCTCTTCCAGCTCCAGGGAAAACAGTCCCTTTCGACTCAGATCGTTCAGAGTCATGACCGAGGGCACCACATGGTGGCCACGGGCCTCCGCCAGCAGCGAGCAGTAGTAGCCCCGGCTCAGGTATTTTGCACTCTGACAAAGGTTAATAACGCGCACCCGGCTGGCAGGTGGCGCCGAGAACTGAAGATATTGATCGAAGGTCAGCACATCTTCACTGGGATAATACGGTGCCCAGTCTTTGGCGCGGTCCACTACAATGAGCAAGCGGGACATTAAAGGCGATCCTCCCTGAAGGTTATTGCCTGTGTTATCTGCCGCAACAATACGCCGGTAACAAAACCGGTACAATCGGCGCATGATGCGTGCTTTTACGCATGTTTGCACACTTTGCGAACCCTGGACTCTCTACCATAATAGCCGGGTCAGGGAAGCCTGCCTGCACGCCCTCAAAGCTCTTCTCAAGGCCGCATTACGATGCCTGATTTCCAGCTCCGACAAGCTTCCAGCATGGACCTTGACGCCCTGGTGTTGCTTGAAAACCGGTGTTTCACCGAGGACCGGTTGTCCCGGCGCAGTTTCCGCCGTTTCCTGGAAATGCCCAGAGACCGGCTGATCGTCGCTGAAGCCGGCGAAGACCTGGTGGGTTACTGTCTGGTTCTGATGAGCGCTGCCACCCGCCTTGCCCGGATCTACTCCATTGCCGTCTCGCCGTCCGTGCGCGGCCAGGGTGTAGGTGAAAAGCTGGTTCAGGAGGCGGAAGAGGAAGCCGTTAAAGCGGGTCGCATCATCATGCGGCTGGAAGTCCGGGAGGACAACCGGGGCGCCATCAATCTGTATAAACGCCTCGGGTACCGCCAGTTCGGAACCTACCGGGACTATTACGAAGACCACGGTGATGCCCTGCGCTTTGAGCGGCGGATCCTGTTCTATGAGCCCTCCCGTGAATTTCAGGCCGTGCCCTATTACCCGCAGACAACGGATTTTTCCTGTGGCCCGGCAGCGCTGATCATGGCCATGGCTGCCCTGGATGAGCAGCAACTGCTCACAACCCTGGAAGAGCTGAGAATCTGGCGAGAGGCGACCACCATCTTCATGCTTGCCGGCCACGGCGGCTGCGGCCCTCACGGGCTGGCACTGTCTGCCTGGAATCGGGGCTTTGAAGCCAGTGCATGGATCAGCATGGAGGGTGCCCTGTTCAAAGACACGGTCAGGAATGAGGACAAGAAACGGGTTCTGGAACTGGTCCACGAAGGCTTCCTGCACGACATCGGCCAGACTGGCATTCAGCTCCACCACGACCCGCTAACCCTGGAAGCCATGGAAGAAGCACTGCACGAAGGTCGGGTACCGGTTATCCTGATCAGCACCTGGCAGCTGAACCGGAGCCGCGTCCCGCACTGGGTGACTGTGTGTGCCATCGACGACCAGTTCGTATACCTGCACGATCCGGAAATAGACGTGGACGCCGGAGAAACCGTCGCCGATAAGCAATACCTGCCCGTCGACAAACGGGTGTTCAGCCAGATGTCCCGCTATGGCCGCAACCAGCCTTTACAGGCGGCTGTTATCGTGGGACCCAAACGGCCGGGCTAACTACCCGGTCCGCAAAGCCGCCTCTTTCAATTCGGAGATATCGTCCCGCAGGCGTGCAGCAGTCTCGAAATCCAGTTCCGAAGCCGCCTTGTACATCTCGTCCTCCAGGCGGGAAACTTCCTTGAGGACTTGCTCGGGAGACCGGTTGCCCAATTTCGCCCGGTACTGCTCCGCTTCCTCCGCCGCCTTCTGACCCGGGCGCTCCGCCTTGCGACGTCCGCGGCCACCACCGCCGGCACCTTCCATGATATCGGCAATCTTCTTATTCAGGCCCTGGGGCGTAATGCCGTGTTCTTCGTTGTGGGCTTCCTGCTTCGCCCGCCGACGACCAGTCTCGTCGATAGCCCGCTGCATGGAACCGGTAACCCGATCACCGTAAAGAATGGCTTTGCCGTGGAGATTCCGCGCCGCCCGGCCCATGGTCTGGATCAGTGAGCGCTCGGAACGCAGGAAACCTTCCTTGTCCGCATCGAGAATGGCAACCAGCGACACCTCAGGCATATCAAGCCCTTCCCGTAACAGGTTGATGCCCACCAGCACATCAAATTCACCCCGGCGGAGATCCCGGATGATCTCCACCCGCTCGACGGTGTCGATGTCCGAGTGCAGATACCGGACTTTTACGTCGTGTTCCATCATGAAGTCCGTCAGGTCTTCCGCCATCCGCTTGGTGAGGGTGGTCACCAGAACCCGCTCCTTCACCTTCACCCGGGTGTGGATTTCGGAAAGCAGATCATCCACCTGGGTGGAGGCCGGACGAACCTCGATTTCCGGATCCAGCAGGCCGGTGGGCCGTACCACCTGCTCCACTACCTGGCCGGTATGCTCGGCTTCGTAGTTGCCCGGCGTCGCAGAGACAAAAATCATCTGCGGCGCGATGCGCTCCCACTCCTCGAACCGCATCGGCCGGTTATCCAGCGCCGAAGGCAGCCGGAAACCGTACTCCACCAGGGTTTCCTTGCGCGAACGGTCGCCCTTGTACATGGCACCGATCTGGGGAATGGTCACATGGGATTCATCCACCACCAGCAACGCATTGGGTGGCAGATAATCAAACAGGGTTGGTGGCGCCTCACCCGGGCGGCGGCCAGAAAGATAACGTGAGTAGTTCTCGATGCCATTGCAGTAACCCAGCTCCATCATCATTTCGATGTCGTACCGGGTGCGCTCCTCAAGCCGTTGAGCTTCCACCAGCCGATTATTGTCCCGCAGTTGCTGGAGCCGCTCATCCAGCTCCACCTTGATGAGCTCAATCGCATCCAGCACCTTCTGACGGGGCGTCACATAGTGGGACTTCGGATAGATGGTTACCCGGGGAACCCGACGCAGAACCTCGCCTGTAAGCGGATCGAAATAACTGAGATTCTCCACCTCATCATCGAACAGCTCGATGCGGATGGCCTCCTTCTCGGATTCCGCCGGAAATACATCGATCACATCGCCCCGTACCCGGTAATTGGCCCGGTGGAATTCAATGTCGTTGCGGGTGTACTGCAGTTCGGCAAGGCGACGCAGGATAAAGCGCTGATCGATCTGATCACCCCGGTCCAGGTGCAGCATCATCTTCAGGTAGGACTGGGGATCACCAAGGCCGTAGATTGAGGACACCGTCGCCACGATGATTGCATCCGACCGCTCCAGCAGGGCCTTGGTGGCAGAAAGACGCATCTGTTCGATGTGCTCATTGATGGAGGCGTCTTTCTCGATAAAGGTGTCCGACGACGGCACATAGGCTTCCGGCTGGTAGTAGTCGTAGTAGGAAACGAAATACTCCACCGCATTGTCCGGAAAGAATTCGCGGAACTCGCCATACAACTGGGCAGCCAGGGTCTTGTTGTGGGCCATGATGATGGTTGGCCGCTGCACCTGCTGGATTACGTTGGCAATGGTGAAGGTTTTACCGGAGCCGGTTACCCCCAGCAGGGTCTGGTGCGCCAGGCCGGAGTGGATGCCATCCACCAGCCCCTCGATCGCCTTGGGCTGATCACCCGCCGGCTGGAACGGTGAATCGACTTTGAACACACCGTCTCTGGTGGAAACGCTGGGCTGATTACTGGCCATAACTGGCGGAAACCTCCGGTAGAACTGAAGCAGGGACAAAACCGCCCCTGCCATCAGAGAAATTTAGCGATACGCTGGCTTCATGATACCATCAGTGCGATCGACGGCTGGGCGAAAATCAGCCAGCAGCTCTGGCGCCCGGCGGTCGCAGCCCTATCAGACGCAGCTTTAAGGAGCGCAAGTTTGAACCTTCAACTTTCCAGCCGAGTACAGGCGATCAAGCCCTCTCCCACCCTCGCAGTCACCAACAAGGCCGCGGAACTCCGCGCAGCCGGCCAGGATATTATTGGCCTGGGTGCCGGCGAGCCGGACTTCGATACCCCTGATCACATCAAACAGGCAGCCATTGAAGCCATCGACAACGGCCAGACCAAATACACTGCCGTTGATGGTACGCCAGCCCTGAAGAAAGCGATTATTGCGAAGTTCAAACGGGACAACGGCCTGGAATACGAAGCCAACCAGATCTTGGTAAGCAGTGGTGGCAAACAGAGCTTTTTCAACCTCGCACTGGCCACCCTGAACAAGGGTGACGAAGCCATCATCCCGGCGCCATACTGGGTATCCTACCCGGATATGGTACTGGTGGCCGAAGGTAAGCCGGTTATCATTGAAACCGGTGCCAAGACCCGCTTCAAGATCACCCCGGAACAGCTGGAAAACGCCATCACCGAGCGTACCCGCCTGTTCGTGATCAACAGCCCCTCGAACCCGAGCGGCATGGCCTACACCCAGGAAGAGTTGCAGGCCATCGGCGAGGTGCTGAAGAAGCACCCGAATATCATGATCGCCACCGACGACATGTACGAGCCGATCCTCTGGACCAGCAAGCCGTTCTGCAACATACTGAACGCGACTCCCGAACTGTATGACCGCACCTTCGTCCTGAACGGCGTATCCAAAGCCTATTCCATGACTGGCTGGCGTATCGGCTACGCGGCTGGCCCGGCGAAAATCATCGGCGCCATGAAGAAGATCCAGTCCCAGAGCACCTCCAACCCGGCCTCTATCTCCCAGGCGGCAGCACAGGCTGCGCTTGAAGGCGATCAGGCCTGCGTCGGCGAGATGGTCAAGGCCTTCAAAGAACGCCACGACTGGCTGGTAGAGGCACTGAACAAGCTGCCGGGCGTAGAGTGCCTGAACGGCGACGGTACCTTCTACGTGTTCCCGAGTTTCCAGGGCGCCATCGACGCCGATTCCAGCGTCAGCACCGACGTTGAGTTCGCCGAGAAACTGCTGACCGACGCCGGTGTGGCACTGGTTCCAGGGTCCGCCTTTGGCTGCCCCGGCCATATGCGCCTGAGCTTTGCCACCAGCATGGAAAACCTGGAAAAGGCTGTCGAACGTCTTCAGAAAGCACTGGGTTAAAAACTTCTGGCCAGGGGTTGACGGGGCGGTATTGCCAACTTAATATACGCGCCTCGTCACACGACGACGTTCCCCGATAGCTCAGTTGGTAGAGCAACGGACTGTTAATCCGTTTGTCGCTGGTTCGAGCCCAGCTCGGGGAGCCACTATTCTAAAAGCCCGCTAATTCTTTGAGTTAGCGGGTTTTTTATTGCCCCGCTTTTGATTCTATCTTTTGTTTTTGAGGTTTACTCCTGCCCTAGCCTGCTCGTTGGCGGGACTGGTGCGGCTGTCATGGCTTTCCAAAACACGCTACAAGCACGTCCGTGTGCGCTTGTTTCGGGCCGTCCATGGCCCTCTACAGTTTTGGAAAGCCATGACAGCCACACCGTTCGACGGTGTACGTATCCGCAAAACAGACAAAACTCTCACAGAAAGCAGATAGTCAGCAGATTGCAGTAGCCCACCGAACTCTGATGCAAGATATATCTGAGGAAGTTAGAAGAGGTGGTGTGGGGCCTCCCTCCCAAAAATGTCTGTGGCCAAGGATGGCCACAGCCAAGCGCACATGGATGTGCTCGTAGCGGTTTTTGGGAGGGAGGCCCCACACCACCAGACTCCAAACCATGCAAGCTAGGAGCCCAAATCAGACAAGAACCTAGAAACTAGGCGCCAATAACCTCAGAGTGAATAGCCTCCAAGGAAGCCAGCGGGTCAGACGCCTGAGTAATCGGACGGCCGATCACGAGGTAATCGGAACCGGCTTTGAGGGCATCTGTGGGCGTCATGATGCGCTGCTGGTCGCCTTTATCGGCCGTCAGGGGGCGGATACCCGGTGTGATCAGTTTGAAGTCGGCGCCCTGCTCGACTTTAAGCTTCGGTGCCTCCTGGGCGGAGCAGACGACGCCGTCGAGGCCGCAATTTTTGGTGAGGGTTGCCAGTCGGGACACCTGTGCTTCCGGGGAATCGGTGATGCCGATGCCGACGAGGTCGTCGGCGTTCATACTGGTGAGGACCGTGACGGCGATCAACAGCGGGCGATCCGCGCCAAAGCTTTCCAGACGTTCCCGACAGGCGGTCATCATTTTCTCGCCACCAGAGGCATGCACATTGACCATCCATACACCGAGATCGGCAGCGGCAGCAACTGCAGCTGAGGTGGTGTTCGGGATGTCATGGAATTTCAGGTCCAGGAATACGTCGAATCCACGCTTCTGAAGCCCTTCCACCAATTGCGGGCCGGAACGGGTGAACAGTTCCTTACCCACTTTCAGGCGGCATTTACCCGGGTCCAGTTTGTCGACCAGCTCAAGGGCAGGATTCTGGGAGGGAAAATCGAGGGCGACGATGATCTTGGGATCGTTAGCGGTTTGCACGTTCACTTGTCCTGCAGAAATTCAGTAAAGGTTTATTCGGCTTCAACACCCTGGATCGGGCGCACGGTTTCCCATTGCTTGCAGCTTGGGCAAAGCCAGTGCAGCTGACGGCCAGAGAAACCACAGCTGACACAGCGGTAGACGGGACGATTGGCGAGAATCAGGTGGCCAATACGGCTCACCAGCCTGCCCTCATCAGTGGTCATGCCCTTCTCATAGCCGGCCATTTCCACCAGCCTGAGCAAGCCACGGACACTCGGGCGGGTTTCCAGTTCCTGCCTGAGCAAGTCGATAGCAGCCGGTCGCCCCGAGGCGCGCTCGACAGACTCCACCAGAGCCAGCAACAAACTGGTGCTCGGGTAGTTTTCGTAAAGCTTGCGCAGTTTTTTCGCCAACCGGCCAATGTCGCCGTGCTCGTGCTCAAGCTTCATGAGCCGGTCGATGGCTTCCGGCCCAAACTCGGGGTTCTGTTCGAATACTTTCAGGCACTGGCTGCCTGCCTCGCGATAGCTGCCCTGACGAACCAGCAGCTTCATCATAATCAGATTGGCTCGCACGCAGGAGCGATCGTACTCAAGCGCCTCCTTGGCCAGTTTCTGGGCAGCCCAACGGTCGTCCTGTTTCAGGGACTCTTCCGACAGCTCGCATGTCAGGTAGGCCAGCACCTTGAACATTGCCGGGTCGGCGTCCCCACGTGTCAGCGTTCGGGCCACTTCGGCAGCCTTTGCCCATTCCTTTTCCTGTTGGTAGAGGTCGATGAGCTGCTGGGAGGAGTGCCGTCCGTAATCCTTGTCGCCCATCAACTGGTGCAGCAATGCCTCGGCGCGGTCAAGCAGCCCCGCGTTCAGGTAATCGCGGGCAAGCTCGAGAGTCACCTGCGGGGAGAATCTCGGGGGTAATTCGGGCCTGGCCAGTAGGTTCTGGTGGATCAGTATGGCGCGATCGGTTTCGCCCTTGTTGCGGAAATGGCTGCCAATGGAGAGGTGGAGACTGACAGTATCCTTGTTGACCGCAAGGGACTGGACGAAATTCTCAACCGCCTGGTCGGAGTAGTTCGTGAACAGGAACTGGAGACGGTCCTTCACCGATTCCTCATCGGAAATCGTTTTGCCGGATCGCCTGTCACCGCTTCCCAGCCGGCCCACAAGCCAGCCAACGGCGACTGCAACTGTCAGCAGCAGCCACTGTAATACGATATCCATTAAAGAGTCCGGTCGTTCTGGGCCCTGGATTTCTCCAATGCCTGCTCGGCGCGATCAAGTCGTTTCTGAAGGGTTCGCCGGGACACCGAGTTGCGAACGGTGGCCAGCATGGTCATCAGCACGCCAACAAGGGCACCGACAACAAATGCCATGATAATCCAGACAGCGACACCATGAGGTTGGGTTTCAAACAGCAGGAAGTTAAGGGAGACTGCCATTTGATTGTTGAGCGAGAATACCAATGCCAGCAGAACCAGGACCAAAACCAACAGAATAATGAGGATCTTCTGCAATCCTGCCATAGCAATAGCACTCCCAAAGGGCTTTTATGCCCGAATTATACGCGTTCCCTGAGCAGCTGTTAAAAGCCTTTCTTCAAGCTGTCGTTGACCTGCTCTCTCAATTCCTTGCCGGGTTTGAAGTGCGGCACATATTTGGCTGGCAACTGAACAGCCTCACCGGTTTTCGGATTGCGCCCGGTACGCGCGGCCCGGTGATGAAGGGAAAAACTGCCAAATCCCCGGATTTCTATTCTCTGACCATCGGCAAGCGACTGGGACATGTGCTCGATGATGGTTTTTACAGCCAGTTCGACATCTTTAACGGAGAGCTGAGTTTGCTTGGAAGCAATCAGCTCGACCAGTTCGGACTTCGTCATGAGGCGTTTCCCTCTTTCATTTTTATTCGGCCGTCGGTTACCGGATTCCCATGACTACCTAGTTTAGCCAAACCAGAAAAAAACACAAAAAAAACGGGCTCTTAGAGCCCGTTTTTTTCGTACCAACCGGAAGATTAGTCCTTGTTGGCGTTTTGCTGCTGCATCTGCTCCTTGATGAGATCACCGATGGTGGTCGCACCAGAGGAAGTTTCCGCAGTTTTGGTCCGCACGTTTTCCAGTGCCTGCTTGTCGTCCTCAACATCTTTGGACTTCACAGACAGGTTGATGATGCGGTTCTTGCGGTCGATGCTGATGATCTTCGCTTCAACTTCTTCGCCTTCCTTCAGCGCGTTGCGTGCATCTTCAACACGGTCACGGCTGATTTCAGAGGCTTTCAGTACCGCTTCAACTTCGTCGTTCAGAGCAATGGTAGCTGCCTTGGCATCAACTGCAGACACGGTGCCCTTAACAATAGAGCCCTTGTCGTTCAGCTGTACAAACTCGGCGAACGGATCGCTCTCGAGCTGCTTGATACCCAGGGAGATACGCTCACGCTCCGGATCAACAGACAGGATAACGGTTTCAACTTCGTCACCCTTCTTGTATTCACGAACCGCTTCTTCGCCAGTCTCGTTCCAGCTGATGTCAGACAGGTGAACCAGACCGTCGATGCCGCCATCCAGTCCGATGAAGATACCGAAGTCAGTGATTGACTTGATCTTGCCGGAGATGCGGTCGCCCTTGTTGAAGTTGCTGGAGAAATCTTCCCACGGGTTGGATACGCACTGCTTGATACCCAGGGAGATCCGACGACGCTCTTCGTCGATATCCAGAATCATCACGTCCACTTCGTCGCCAACCTGGACAACCTTGGACGGATGGATGTTCTTGTTGGTCCAGTCCATTTCGGAAACGTGAACCAGACCTTCAACACCTTCTTCCAGCTCAGCAAAGCAGCCGTAGTCGGTCAGGTTGGTAACGCGTGCCTTGACCTTGGAACCTTCCGGGTAACGACCCTTGATATCAACCCAGGGATCTTCGCCCAGCTGCTTCAGGCCGAGGGAAACACGGTTGCGCTCACGATCGAACTTCAGAACCTTGACGCTGATTTCGTCGCCAACATTAACGATTTCGCTCGGATGCTTGATGCGCTTCCAGGCCATATCGGTAATGTGCAGCAGGCCGTCAACACCACCCAGATCCACGAACGCGCCGTAGTCGGTCAGGTTCTTGACGATACCCTTGATTTCCATACCCTCGGTCAGGGTTTCCAGCAGAGCTTCACGCTCGGCACTGTTCTCAGCTTCCAGAACGGCGCGGCGGGAAACAACCACGTTGTTACGCTTCTGGTCGAGCTTGATAACCTTGAATTCGAGTTCTTTGTTCTCCAGGTGCGCGGTGTCGCGAACCGGACGAACATCTACCAGCGAGCCAGGCAGGAAGGCACGGATGCCGGCCAGATCGACGGTGAAGCCACCCTTGACCTTACCGTTGATGATACCTTTAACCACTTCCTCAGCTTCGAAGGACTTCTCGAGTACCTTCCAGGCTTCTGCACGCTTGGCCTTTTCACGGGACAGACGGGTCTCACCGAAGCCGTCTTCAACAGCGTCGAGAGCTACATCGACAACGTCGCCGATAGCAATTTCCAACTCGCCTTTTTCGTTAAGGAACTGGGAGGCGGGGATAACGCCTTCGGACTTCAGTCCGGCGTTAACGGTGACCCAGTCGTTATCGACGTCTACAACGGTTCCCTGGACGATGGAACCCGGTTGCATGTCAATTTCTTTTAGGCTTTCTTCAAAAAGATCCGCAAAGCTCTCGCTCATTATGAGTCCTATATGATCAACGCAAGTGTACTCCGTGCCACCAGCAACACGGTCTGTTAACAAGTTCCGGACTAAGCCTGTGGCTGGCAGATAGCGCTACATCCGGCATTTCAACGACAAAAAGGTGTAGTCAGGCCTGACCTGCTGCGGCCATACACCTGTCCAACACCTCTTCTATACTCAACCCCGTAGAATCAATGACTTGCGCATCATCTGCGGGCTTGAGAGGGGCTGCGGAACGGTTCATATCCCGTTCATCACGAACCCGTATCTCCTCTAAAAGGGCGTCAATATTAACATCGACACCCGCGTCCTTCAACTGGCTGTAACGCCTTCTGGCTCTCTCCTCGGCGCTTGCCGTCAGGAAAATCTTGACCGGCGCATCCGGGAACACCACGGTTCCCATATCCCGGCCATCGGCCACCAGGCCCGGAGCCTGCCGGAAGTCCCGCTGGCGCTGCAACAGCGCGTCCCGGACCGACTGCATCACGGCCACTTTCGACGCGTTATCCCCGGCGGACTCCGTACGTATATCTGCCGTCACGTCCTGCCCTGCCAGAATAACCCGGACCGGCTCACCCTCGGGCGTGGGTTCGAACGCCACATCCAGCCCGGCAGCCACTTTGACCAGCCCTTCCTCGTCGTCCAGGGCGACACCCTGCCGGACGGCGGCCAGAGCCGTCAGCCGGTACAAGGCCCCGCTATCCAGCAAATGCCAACCCAGCTTCCTGGCCAGCATTTGGGTAACGGTGCCCTTGCCGGATCCTCCGGGGCCATCCACCGTGATCACCGGCGCTCTGTTATCCGCCATTATTCAGCCCCCTCGGCTGAAATATTGATTCCCGTACTCTTTGCGAGCTCCACAAATCCCGGGAAAGACGTTGCCACATTGGCGCAGTCGGTCACGGTAATATCGCCTTTGGCCCGCAGCGATGCCACTGCGAAAGACATGGCAATACGGTGGTCGCCCTGGCTGTTGACGGTGCCGCCGCCAATGGTCTGGCCACCATCAATGATGATGCCGTCCGGCGTAACGGTGGTTTCCACACCCAGGGCGGCAAGGCCGTCTGCCATCACCTGGATCCGGTCACTTTCCTTGACCCGCAGCTCCTCGGCGCCTCGCAGAACCGTTCGGCCGGTGGCGCAGGTTGCCGCGATGAACAGCACCGGGAATTCGTCAATCGCCAGTGGCACCTGGTCTTCGGGAATATCAATACCCTGAAGTTCCGCCGAACGCACGCGCAGATCGGCTACAGGCTCACCACCGATTTCGCGCTCATCCAGAACCTCAATACTGGCGCCCATCCGGCGTAGAATGTTGATCACCCCCACCCGGGTCGGGTTCATACCTACATGGCGAAGGATCAGGTCGGAACCGGGCGCAATGCTCGCAGCCACCAGAAAAAAGGCCGAGGAAGAAATGTCGGCAGGTACGTCAATGTTTGTGGCCGTCAGCTTGCCACCACCACTGACACTGGCCGTCGCGCCGTCACGGTGTACGTGGTAGCCGAAGCCCGCCAGCATGCGCTCGGTATGATCCCGCGTGGGTGCCGGCTCGGTAACCGATGTGCTGCCTTCAGCGTAGAGCCCGGCCAGCAAGAGGCAGGACTTCACCTGGGCGCTGGCTACCGGCATTTCATAATGGATACCGGACAGCTTCTGGCCACCGCGTATCTTCAGCGGCGGGCGACCACCTTCGGCCGTGTCAATCACTGCCCCCATGGCTCGCAACGGGTCTGCAACCCGGCCCATGGGGCGGCCGGAGAGACTGGCGTCGCCGGTCAGCTCAGAGTCAAACGGCTGGGCTGCCAGCAGGCCTGCAAACAGGCGCATCGCGGTTCCGGAATTACCAAGATACAACGGGCCACGGGGCGCCTGCAGCCCATGCATGCCAACACCGTGAATCCGGACGAAGCCATCTTCCGGGCCTTCGATCGTGACACCCATATCCCGGAACGCCTGAAGCGTCGCCAGGCTGTCCTCACCCTCCAGGAATCCCTTAACCTCGGTGACGCCGTTGGCAAGCGCACCCATCATGATGGAACGGTGCGACATGGATTTGTCACCGGGTACCCGGATATCACCGGAAATAGCGCCACCGGGCTGAAGACGGAACCTTACCTGCTTTTCACTGTTTTTTGTCACGTAAGCCTGTCCTGAGAGCATCTTTGAAAAATGTTCACGCGCCGCTTTGGCGCGACTGAAAACCCTTAACAGGGTCGCACTGTCCTGGTTAGCAATGGCCGTGCGCAGCTGTTCCAGGTCGTGAGTAAAATGGTCGATTACCCGAAGAACCGCCTCGCGATTCGAGAGAAAGATATCGTGCCACATCACCGGATCACTGGCAGCAATCCGGGTAAAGTCCCTGAATCCACCGGCCGCATAACGGAAAATGTCCATGTTCTCGTCTTCACCCGCCAGGGTGTCGACCAGAGAAAAGGCAATCAGATGGGGCAAATGGCTGGTGGCCGCCAGCACTTCGTCGTGATAGGCCACAGACATGGTCAGCACTGTCGCGCCACAGCCTTCCCAGAGTCCTTTCAGACGTGCCAAATGCGGCTCACTGACATTGTCCGGAGGCGTAAGAATCACCTTGTGGTTGGCGAACAGCTCCGGACTGGCCGCCCGGATGCCGCTCTTTTCAGAGCCCGCGATCGGGTGGCCGGGAATCACCAGCGGCGAAAGGCCACCAAACACGGCCTCAACATCGGCGACAAAGCTGGACTTGGTACTACCCACATCCGTTAGCACTGCTCCGGGCTCCAGGCAGGAGCGAACTTCTTCCAGAACCGCGCGGGTTGCCCTTACCGGCACCGCAAGCACCACCAGATCGGCACCCTTGACGGCATCAGCCACGGTAGGCGCGGCCTCATCTATAACACCAAGCTCTTTGCCGAGTTGCAGCTCCTCGCCGCGCTGGTCTGCACCAACCACCCTGCCAGCCAGGCCATTACGCCGGATAGCACTGGCCAGGGAGCCGCCAATCAGCCCCAGACCAATCACTGCAACCCGCTTAAAAAGAGGTTCGGAAAGCGCCATGTCAGTCGCTCAGCCCCGAGGATGTCAGTGCCTGCGCCAGCGCGTCGATAAACCGCTCGTTCTCTTCCGGAAGCCCAACCGAGACACGGAGATGGCGCGGCATGCCATAACCTGCAATCGGGCGGACAATCACACCGTGGGCCAGAAGAGTCTGGTATACCCCCATGGCCTGCTCACCCACTTCCACCGCAATAAAGTTGCCGGCAGAGGGAATGTAACTGAGCCCCATGCGATCGAATGCCTGCTCAAGCTGGCGCAGGCCGGCACTGTTCACCTCCCGGGAGCGCTGAAGGTAGTCTTCATCATCCAGCACCGCCGTGGCCGCAGAGAGCGCAACCGTGTCGACGTTAAAGGGCTGACGCACGCGGTTGAGGGTGTCGGCAATGGCTGCGGAGCTGACGCTGTAGCCCACCCGCAAACCGGCAAGCCCCCAGGCTTTGGAGAAGGTCCGGCACACGAGCAGGTTCGGGAACCGGGAAAGCAGTTCCACACCGTCAGGATAGTCGTTACCGGTGAGGTATTCGCAGTAGGCCTCATCCAGCACCACGAGGACCTCGGCCGGAATCTTCTTCAGGAAGGCCTCAATGGCATCGGCCTTGTGCACCGTACCCGTGGGATTGTTCGGGTTGGCGACAAAAACCAGCCTGGTACGGTCGGTGACCGCCGCCGCCATCGCCTCCAGATCATGCCCCCATTCCCGGGCAGGCACGGACACGCCCTTTGCGCCAATGGCCCGGGTCACCAGAGGATAAATGGCGAACGCATACTGGGAGAAAATGACTTCCGAATCGGCATCGGCAAAACAGCGGGTGATGACTTCCAGAACGTCATTGGAGCCATTGCCGAGGGTGATCCGGTCCAGCCCGACACCCAGGCGCCTTGACAGCGCCTGCTTGAGATTGAAGCCGTTGCCGTCCGGATACAGGCACAGTTCAGACAATGCCTGGCGGGCGGCAGAAAGCGCCTTTTCGCTAGGCCCAAGCGGATTTTCATTGCTGGCAAGCTTGATGATTTCAGCGGGATTCAGCCCCAGCTCCCGCGCCAGTTCCTCAATCGGTTTTCCTGGCTGGTAGGGCGACAACGCCTGCACGCCCCGGACCGCCAGACTCTGGTAATCAATGGCCATAAATCGTCCTCGACACTCCGTACTCAAAAAAACTGCCGGTTCGGGTACTCAAAGAACGCCAATCGGGTAGGAACCCAACCGCTTGAGCTCAACGGCTTCGTCCTCCACTTCTGCGAGAACCTTGCACACCTGATCGCCCTCCATGTGCCCTTCAAAATCGATGTAGAACACATAGGCCCAGGTACCACTGGGCGACGGCCGGGTTTCGATACGGGTCAGGCTGAGGCCATGGCGATGAAACGGCTCAAGCAGCTGGTACAGTGCACCCGGCTTGTTTCGCATGGAAACCAGAATGGAGGTCTTATCGTGACCGCTGGCAGGGACTTCTTCCCGGCCGATGATCAGGAAACGTGTGGTATTGTCCGGACGGTCTTCAATGCTGTTGGCCAGTTTTTCCAGGCCATAGAGCTCAGCCGCCATGTCGCCGGCAATCGCCGCCGATCCGGGCTCCGCGCCCGCACGTCGCGCCGCTTCGGCGTTGCTGGAAACTGTCACCCGCTCAATACCATAGCGATGGGTGTCCAGCCACTGGCGACACTGGGCAAACGACTGCTGATGGGAATAGATCCGGGTAATTTCCTGATCCTTGTGCTTCGGAGACACCAGCAGGTGGTGGTGAATCCGCAGTTGCACTTCACCACAGATTTTCAGGGGCGAGGACATGAACATATCGAGGGTATGATTGATCATGCCCTCGGTGGAGTTCTCCACCGGCACCACACCGTAATGGGCAGCGCCGGATTCAACCTCCCGGAATACCGCATCAATCGCGGGCAGCGGCACGCTGATCACCGAGTGACCAAAATGCTTGAGCGCTGCTGCCTGGGTGAAGGTACCCACCGGCCCCAGGAAGGCAATGTGCATGGGCTTTTCCAGCGCCAGGCAGGCCGACATGATTTCCCGGAACAGACGGGCCATTTCCTCACCGGACAATGGCCCCGGGTTCTGCTCCTTGATTCGGCGCAGCACCTGGGCTTCCCGCTCCGGGCGATAGAAAAATACGTCCTGCCCCGGATTGGCTGTGGTCTTGACGTGGGCGACTTCCTGGGCACAGGTTGCCCGGGCGCTGATCAGCTCCATGAGCTTCTGATCAATCTGATCAATCTCGTCCCTCAGCTCTGCGAGCCGGACCTGCTCATCACTCATGGTCAGCCACGCTCCTTCGCAAATTCAGTCATATATTCGATCAGCGCATCAACACCAGCCTCGGGCATCGCGTTGTAAATACTCGCCCGCATACCACCCACCGAGCGGTGGCCGGCCAGGTTCAGCAGGCCACGGGCATTGGCTCCTTTCAGGAATTCACCGTTCAAGGCGTCGTCTGCCAGGGTAAACGGCACGTTCATCCAGGACCGGAAACGCGGTTCAATGGGGTTGGCGTAGAAATCATTGGTGTCGATGAACCCATAGAGCTTTCTGGCCTTGCGCAGGTTCACTTCACCCATGGCCGTTACACCACCCTGCTCTTTCAGCCACTGGAACACCAGGCCCGCCAGATACCAGGAATAGGTCGCGGGGGTGTTGTACATGGACCCGTTATCGGCAATCACCTGATAGTTCATCATGGTGGGGGTCTCCCTGCGGGCCTTACCCAGCAGATCCTTGCGGATAATGACCACCACCAGGCCCGAGGGGCCGATGTTTTTCTGGGCGCCGGCGTAGATCACGCCAAACCTGGAAACGTCCACCGGCCGGGAAAGCATGGATGAGGACATATCCGCCACCAGCGGGACCGACGGGCTCTCCGGAACAAAGTCGAACTCCAGACCGCCAATGGTCTCGTTCGGCGTGTAGTGCAGGTACGCTGCATCTGCACTGGTCTGCCAGGAGGACTGGTCAGGAATCGTGGCAAAACCGCTGTCTTCCGAGCTGGCCACCACGTTCACAGTGCCATAGCGGCTCGCCTCGGCAATGGCTTTCTTGGACCAGATGCCCGTATTCACATAGTCAGCAGCGTTTTTTTCACCCAGCAGGTTCAGGGGAATGGTGGAAAACTGGCTGGACGCCCCACCCTGCATAAAGAGAACGGCGTAATCGTCCGACACGCCGGCCAGTTCACGCAGATCTTTTTCTGCAGTTTCGGCAATCCGGACAAACTCGTCGCTGCGATGGCTCATTTCCATCACCGACATGCCGGTACCGCGCCAGTCGAGCATTTCATCCCGCGCCTGACGAAGCACGCTTTCCGGCAAGGTTGCCGGGCCTGCACAAAAATTATACGCCCTGCTCATGTTGCTGTGATCTCTCAAGTCTTGCTGAATCTGTCTATGGCAGGGCCGGCTTATTCTTCGCCGGCACCTTCACCTTCTTCCGTGCTGCTGTCTGTCGCTGCGTCTTCGCCTTCACCGTCAAGTGCTTCGTCATCGGTTTCAGCAATGCGCTCTACGCCTACCAGGCGCTCATCTTCCTGACCAAGCTTGATCAGACGCACACCCTGAGTGTTCCGGCTCAGAACGGACACTTCGTCGGTACGAGTCCGCACCAGTGTACCCTTATCCGAAATCAGCATCATTTCATCACCATCAAACAGCTGCAGGGCTGTTACCAGGTTGCCGTTCCGCTCAGAGCACTGCATGGCAATAACGCCCTGGCTGCCCCGGCCATAGGTCGGGAATTCGTCGATGGCGGTACGCTTGCCGTAACCGTTCTCACTGGCGGTCAGAATCACACCGCCTTCCTGCGGAATAATCAGGGACACCACATGGTGACCTTCCGGCATCCTGATACCGCGAACACCGCGGGCTGTCCGGCTCATCGGACGCACCGCCCCCTCGGCAAAGCGAACGGCCTTGCCGGCAGTGGAGAACAGCATGACTTCGGCGTCGCCCTCGGTAATGGCAGCGCCAATCAGGGTATCGCCTTCATCAAGGGACAGGGCAATCAGGCCGCTGCTGCGCGGACGTGAGAAGTTCGGCAGCGGGGTTTTCTTGACCACACCGTTAGAGGTGGCCATCAGCACAAACTGGTCTTCCGGATAGTCACGTACTGGCAGGAAGGTGGTGATACGCTCACCCTCTTCCAGTGGCAGGATGTTGACCATCGGACGACCGCGGGAAGCCCGGCTGGCCCGCGGAATCTCGAACACCCGCAACCAGTAGACCTTGCCGCGGTTCGAGAAGCACAGAATGGTGTCGTGGGAATTGGCGACGAGCAACTTCTCAACGAAGTCTTCGTCCTTCATGGAGGTTGCGGCCTTGCCCCGGCCACCACGGCGCTGTGCCTGGTAATCTTCCACGGCCTGGGTCTTGGCGTAACCGCTGTGGGAAATGGTGACCACGAGATCTTCTTCGTCAATCAGGTCTGCAATCGTCAGATCACGCTGGGAGCTGGTGATCTCGGTACGGCGCTCATCACCGAATTCGGAAACAACCGCTTCCAGTTCTTCACGGATAACCTGCATCAGGCGGTCCGGGTCGCCCAGAATTTCCAGCAGGCCGGCAATCTTTTCAAGGATGTCCTTGTATTCGTTCTGCAGCTTCTCGGTTTCAAGGCCGGTCAGGCGGTGCAGACGCATATCCAGGATCGCCTGGGTCTGCTCCGGAGACAGGTAGTACAGGCCGCTACGCAGGCCATAGATTTCCGGCAGGTCGTCCGGGCGACAGGCGTCTTCGCCGGCACGCTCCAGCATGGCCAGGACATCGCCCGGGGCCCAGCCCTTGGCCATCAGCTTTTCTTTGGCTTCCACCGAACTGGGCGAGGCCTTGATCAGTTCGATCATCTCATCGATGTTGGCCAGCGCAACCGTGAGGCCTTCGAGGATATGGCCACGTTCGCGGGCCTTGCGCAGCTCATAGATAGTCCGGCGGGTAACCACCTCACGGCGGTGGCGCACGAACGCATCGAGCATCTGCTTGAGGTTCAGCGTTTTAGGCTCGCCATTGATCAGCGCCACCATGTTGATACCAAACACCGTCTGCAACTGGGTGTGGGCGAACAGGTTATTGACCACCACATCCGGATTTTCGCCCCGGCGCAGTTCGATCACAACCCGGATACCTTCCTTGTTGGATTCATCCCGCAGTTCGGTAATACCCTCGAGGCGCTTCTCTTTCACCAGCTCGGCGATCTTTTCGATCAGGCGAGCCTTGTTCAGCTGATACGGCAGCTCGGTGATAATGACAGCGTCGCGATTGGTTTTGTTATCGTGCTCGATTTCATGACGGGCACGGACATAGATGCGGCCACGGCCGGTGCGATAGGCCTCGACAATGCCCGCACGGCCATTGATGATACCCTCGGTCGGGAAGTCAGGGCCGGGAATGAAGCCCATCAGCTCATCAATAGTAAGATCCGGATTGTCAATCAACGCCAGGCAGCCGTTGACCACTTCCGTCAGGTTGTGGGGCGGAATATTGGTGGCCATTCCCACGGCAATACCGGAGGAACCATTCACCAGCAGGTTCGGAACCCGGGTAGGCAGAACCTCGGGGATCCGCTCGGTGCCGTCATAGTTATCAACGAAATCGACGGTTTCCTTGTCCAGATCCGCCAGCAGGGAGTGGGCGATCTTCTCCATGCGAATCTCGGTGTAACGCATGGCTGCGGCGTTATCACCATCAATGGAACCGAAGTTGCCCTGGCCGTCTACCAGCGGGTAGCGCAGCGAGAACGGCTGGGCCATACGTACGATGGTGTCGTAAACCGCAGAGTCACCGTGAGGGTGATATTTACCGATAACGTCACCCACCACACGGGCGGACTTCTTGTAGGCTTTGTTCCAGTCGTTGTTCAGTTCGGACATGGCGAACAGAACACGGCGGTGAACCGGCTTGAGGCCATCCCTCACATCCGGAAGCGCCCGCCCGACGATAACGCTCATGGCGTAATCGAGGTAGGACTGTTTTAACTCGTCTTCAATATTGACCGGCAGGATCTCTTTGGCTAACTCACCCATCGAGAAAGGTTCCTTTGCGTTATCTGGAAGTCGTATCGGAGCCGTGTCCGGGCCCCATAGTTATGCTTCAACAAGCCGCCAAGTCTATCACAGTCGCACCCTTTCCGGGGCAACTGTGAGGCAGCCCTAATCAAACACCACAGTCTTGTTTTCGAAGGTAATCACCCGGTCTTCGATGTGCGAACGCAGACCGCGGGCCAGCACGTTCTTTTCCACGTCCTTGCCCAGGCGAACCATATCCTCAATGGAGTCACTGTGGGTGATGCGGATGACGTCCTGCTCGATGATCGGGCCCTCGTCGAGGTCCTGGGTCACGTAGTGGCAGGTGGCGCCAATCAGCTTTACTCCCCGGCTGTAGGCCTGGTGGTAGGGGCGGGCACCGGCAAAAGACGGCAGGAAGCTGTGGTGGATGTTAATCACCTTGCCAGCGTATTTTTCACACAGTTCGCCCGGAAGGATCTGCATGTACCGGGCCAGCACCACCACATCCACTTCGTATTTGTGGAAGAGGTCATTGATGTGGGCGAAGGCATCTGCTTTGTTTTCCTTGCTGACTGGCACGTGGTGGTAAGGAATCTCGTGCCATTCCACCATTCTGCGAAGGTCATCGTGGTTGGAAATCACCGCCACGATCTCGGCATTGATCTCCTTGCTGTGCCACCGGTACAGCAGATCTGCCACACAGTGGGATTCCTTGCTGCACATCAGGATGACTTTCTTCGGCTGGGCCGAATCGGCAATGTGCCAGTGCATATTGAATTCACGGGCAATGGGCTCGAACGCGGCACGGAACTGATCCAGGCCAAACGGAATCGAGCTGGCCTTGATTTCGTGCCGCATGAAAAACCAGCCGGTATGGGTGTCCGAGTGGTGACTCGCCTCGGTAATCCAGCCATTGTATGTCGACAGAAAATTACTCACCTTGGCGACAATTCCCACCCGATCGGGGCAGGAAATCACAAGACGATAGGTATGCTCCATGAAAGCCTTTCCTTAACTGAAACCCGGGAAAGCAGGTGCGTCGGGGAATCACCACCGGCATTAACGGCAGGTTAACGATACGCACCTATGAAAATGACCGGCTATCATAGCCTATCTGAACGCCAGAAACGAGGAATGGAGATATGGGCAGAGACCTCTACCAACACACAACCAAAAACCTCGCCAGAGCACGCTCAGGCCGCCTTTCGATTGCAACGACCCTCGCCTTTCTTGTGGTTATCGGGCCGGCGTTCGGGCAGGCCATTCTCGAGGGAGAACGGTTTCACCCCGCCACCGCGAAACAGGGCATGGTAGCAACCAGCCACACCCTGGCCACCGAAGTGGCCCTGGACGTACTCAGGGACGGAGGCAACGCAGTTGATGCCGCGGTCACGGCCGGATTTGCCCTGGCAGTAACCCAGCCCCGCTCCGGCAACATTGGCGGCGGCGGTTTCATGCTGATATCCAGAGGCGATGGCTCAGAGCCGGAAGCCATTGATTACCGCGAGAAAGCGCCCGCCGCCGCTACAGAGACGATGTTTCAGGACAAATCCGGCAATGTGGTCCGCGATCGCAGCCGCTTCACCCATCTGGCCGCAGGTGTCCCCGGAACCGTGGCCGGCCTTGCGCTGGCGCTGGAGCGCCACGGCACTATCTCCCTGGAACGGGCACTGGCTCCGGCCATCAGACTGGCCCGGGAAGGATTTATTGTCCCCCACCGCTTTACCGAAGGCCTGGAACAGGCCCGTGAAAGGCTCGAACGCTGGCCCGCCACTCTTGCCACCTTTTATAGGCCGGATGGCAGCGCCTGGCAGCCTGGCGAGCGGTTTCACCAGCCGGAACTGGCGGACACCCTGCAGCGGATTGCGGATCACGGCGTAAAAGGCTTTTACGCGGGCGAAACCGCCAGGCTGATCGCCGACGAAATGGCCCGGCACGGCGGCCCGATCACCCTTGAGGATCTGAAAGACTATCGCCCGGAGGTCCGCACTCCAGTTCACGGTACCTATCGCGGGTACGATATCTTTTCCATGTCGCCGCCCTCCTCCGGCGGCACTCACATTGTCCAGATCCTCAACATTCTGGAAGGCTTTCCGATGGCCGACTTCGGCCATAATTCGGCCGATGCGATTCATCACATGGCCGAAGCCATGAAGCTGGCCTACGCCGATCGCTCGAAATACCTCGGCGATACCGACTACGTAGACGTACCCCTGGAAGGCCTTACCAGCAAGGGCTATGCAGAAGAACTCCGAAAAACCATTAATTCAGAAAAAGCCCGCCCTGCCAGCGACATCAATCCCGGCCAGCCGGCCGCCTGGGAAAGCCCCGAAACCACCCACTTCTCGGTGGTGGACAAATGGGGCAATGCGGTCTCTAACACCTACACCATCAATTTCAGTTATGGCTCCGGTATCACGGTCGAAGGTGCCGGTTTTCTGCTCAACAATGAAATGGATGATTTCAGCGCCAGGCCGGGCGTGCCTAACGCTTACGGGTTGATCGGCGGTGAAGCCAACAAGGTTGAGCCCGGCAAACGCATGCTGAGCTCCATGTCGCCCACCATCGTCAGGAAGGACGGCAAAAATGTGCTGGTAACGGGCAGCCCGGGGGGCTCGCGGATTATTACCACCACCTTGCAGGTGATCCTGAATGTGATTGATCATGGCATGAACATCCAGACGGCGGTAAGCGTGCCGCGAATGCACCATCAGTGGCTGCCGGATGAGATTCGCATTGAGCAGGGCATCAGCCCGGACACAATTCGCCTGCTGGAAGATCGGGGCCACACCGTTGTCCGTGGTTCGGCAATGGGCGCCATCCAGAGTATTATGATTGATGAAGACGGTACTCTGTACGGTGGCGCAGATCCAAGGCGAAGCACATCATCAGCCATGGGCTACTGATGACCGTAATTGACCAGGGTCACTGACCTGACCGGAGGCATTATGTATCTTTCTGTACAACTAAGCTGTTATCCCCTGAAAGAAGAGTATAAACAGCCTATACGGGACCTCATCGCCCGGCTCGAGCAAACCGGGCTGGAAGTTTATCCCGGGCGCATGAGCACGGAAATTTTCGGCGGCTATGATGAGGTTATGAAGGTTCTCTCGGATACCATGAAATGGTCATTCGAGACTTACGGCAAATCCGTCTTCGTGGCAAAGATCATGGAGGGCGACCGGAGACCGAAATGACAGCACCGAACGGGCCAGGCAATCCGCAAAAGCCGGAGAACAATCCGCAACCGGCGATACCCAACCAGTACTCGTTCCTGTGGCTCAGTGCCGCCATTTTCCTGATGGTGCTCTGGCTGCAGGACGGTGGGCAGCCACGGCTTCAGGAACTGGCCTATTCCGACTTCAAAACCGCGGTGGTGAACGATCAGGTTTCAGAAGTCACACTCAAGGAAGAGGCTATTACCGGCCTGTTTACCGACAGTGGCGCGGCGTCATTCAGTTCTGACAACCCGTCCAAGGCAAGCACGCCGGGGTTTCACACCATACGCCCGCCCATGGAAGATCCCTCGCTGCTGAGCCTGCTGGAGGAACGCCAGGTGACCATCAGGGCGATGCCCTCGGGCCTGCCCTGGTGGCAGGAGCTGATTCGTGGATTCCTGCCCTGGATACTGCTGCTGGCGCTGATGTTCTGGTTCTGGGGCGCAGCTCAGAAGCGTATGGCCCAGGGGGGCGGCCCCTTTGATTTCAGCCGCTCGAAGGCCCGGAGAGCCCGCAAGGAAACCTCTACAGCCACACTCGATGATGTGGCCGGCATCGAGTCTGCCAAGCGGGAAATCGCGGAGATTATCGACTTCCTGAAATCCCCCGAAAAATATCGGGCCCTGGGCGCCATTATGCCCAAGGGTGTTCTGCTGGTTGGCCCGCCTGGCACCGGCAAGACCCTGCTGGCCAGGGCCATCGCCGGCGAAGCAGAAGTGCCCTTTTACAGCATCAGCGCCTCGGAATTTATTGAAATGTTCGTGGGTGTGGGCGCGGCCCGGGTGCGGGATATGTTCCAGGAAGCCCGGAAGGAAGCGCCAGCTCTGATCTTCATCGACGAGCTGGACGCCATCGGCCGCTCCCGGGGCGCCGGCCTGGGCGGTGGCCACGATGAGCGGGAACAGACCCTGAACCAGATCCTGACCGAAATGGACGGCTTCGAGGCCCACGAAAATGTTCTGGTACTGGCCGCCACCAACCGGCCCGATGTTCTGGACAGCGCTCTGCTTCGCCCGGGCCGGTTTGACCGCAAGGTCACCCTGGACCGGCCCCACAAGGACGCACGCACCGCGATCCTGCAGGTTCACGTTCGCAAGGTGCCGCTGGCCAGTGATGTCGACCTGGAGCAGCTGGCCGCCCGGACCATCGGTTTCTCCGGCGCAGATCTGAAGAACCTGGTGAACGAGGCCGCGCTCACTGCAGCCCGGGAAAACCTCCATGAAGTGAACGCCCACTGCTTTGAGGTCGCCCGGGACCGAATTATCCTTGGCGAGGAGCGGGATGCCCGGCTGTCTCCCGAAGAGCGAAAAGCGGTGGCCTATCACGAATGTGGCCACGCCATCATGGCCTATTACATGCCCAACGCCGACCCGCTCACCAAGCTCACTATCATTCCTCACGGCATGGCCATGGGTGTCACTGAACAGACCCCGAGGGAAGACCACTACACCTATACGGAAAGCTATCTGAAGGATCGAATCAAGGTAATGCTCGGAGGTCGCTGTGCGGAAAAACTGGTTTATGGCGAAGTAAGCACCGGAGCCCAGAACGACCTGAAGGAAGCCACGACACTGATTCGCCGCATGATTGGCCAGTGGGGGATGAGCGAGAAGATCGGCCCCCTCGGCCTGAGCATCGGAGAAGAGCATGTATTCCTCGGCCGGGAAATGGGGCTGCCAAGAGAGTTCAGTGAAAAAATGGCAGAAATGATCGATGGGGAAATCCAGTCACAACTCCTGGCACTGGAGAAAGCGACCCTGGACTTTCTGACTGAGCACCGAAACCAGCTCGAAGCGCTCGCCAAAGCGGTACTGAAAAACGAAACCCTGTCTGCTGAGGATGTCGAGGAAATCCTCCGCAAGGAAGATGCCCGCAAAATTGCCTGACCGGCCGGGTCAGACCTGGCCCAAGAGGTCATGACTGAACAGCGCCATGCAGAAACCCACCACGGCTCCCAGTGGTGGGCCCCAGTGGTGCTCGAGCCTGGATTGCGGAGCGATATCCTGAAAAATCAGGTAGAGAATACCGCCCGAAGCCACCAACATGATCGCGCCCAACGCAATGGGGCGCTCAGACAGGAAGAAATATCCGAGCAAGCCGGCCAGCGGCCCCGTAATCACGAGGCAGCCCATGAATCCCAGAGTTTTCCGGGAAGTATAACCCGGCAGACTGGATATCTCCCGATAGGCGTTGAACCCTTCGGGCAGATTCTGCATCGCAATCAGTACCGCCATGAGCACTGCGGTTTCAGGACTCACCACCGCAAGCCCGCCCAGCGCGGTCGCTTCCGGAATGAAATCCAGCATCACACCCATCAGCTGCGGGGAGTCCCGGCGCTGCAGGCCCAGAATACGTTCAATAACAAAGAACAGAAGCCCGCCGGCGATAATGGCAGGGATTGCCCAAATAGAGTCCCCCATACTGGATTGGCCTTCCGGGATCAGAACCACCGAAACCGCCCCAAGCAAGATGCCACCACCCAGAGCAATCAGGAAATGGCGGAACTCCTCTTCCAGCCAATTGGGGCCGATCCGCTCAAAACTGGCAAGCAAACCGCCCAGTGGAATGCAGGCACCGGCAAGAATGGTTAGACCAACAATGTAGAGAATATCCGGGAACATCAGAGAATCTGACCTTTCGAAAAACGAGGGGCTTTCATGGAGTGACCGTTACCGGAAGATTCAGGGCCTCCAGCAGCTGCTCCGCGCCGGGTTCCCGAAGCAAGGTACATTCCCGGCTGAGCACCAGCTGGGCCGCCTTCTCCTGACGCAAAACCTGGGCAACGGTAACAGGATCGGTCGCTGGAAGCGACCGTACACGAAGGTCTGACTCCCGAATACCGAGGTCCTGCCTGATGGCCTGAAAGGCTTCCGGTGGCATCTCCGAATCCGAACCCAGTAACAGCGTCACAGGCTGATGGGAATGCCTGACAGCCTCTGCCGTCGCCCTGATAGCGCGGCGATTTGCATCCTCGTGGTCATTGAGAAAGACCACAACCCTACCCTGTGGCAAAACCCGTCTTTCACACCAGAGCAATACCCTGCCCGGCGACCTGCGAAGAAGGCCCCTCGCAGTGGAGCCCAGCCGCGCCCCCGGTGCCGAGGACCAGCCAACTCGACCAAGAACCAGAAGATCCTGGGGCCCCGCCAGCGCGAGCACCTCTTCAACAACACTACCACGGGCAATGCTCAGAGTATGCCGGCCACCGTAGTGGGCCACGGCGCCAGCAAGAGCACGACGAGCCCGGCTAGCCAACCTCTGCATGCGCTGCTCAAGCTCGGTCGGATCAAAGGGCCGGCTGACGCCGGACTCCGAGCCGACCTCTCTGGCAAAACCATAGCCCGCACTGCGCAGCAGGTTCAGTTCCTCAACGAACACACCCAGCACATCGGCACCTGTATTCGCAGCAATTTCTGCCGCTGCCTCCAGTGCGGCGCAACTCATTCTGGAGCCATCCAGCAGCACCAGCACACGTCCGGCTGCCGTGCCGGGGTTAGCCTGATCTGCAGGTGCGTCAGTCACTGTCCTTGCCCCCACTGCTGTTCGCGTCTGCGTTGTCATCCCGCTTCTTACTGGCTTCAGCGAACCTCGCCAGCCGCTCGGCAACCCGCCGGTTGAAGCTGTTCTCGGGAAAATCCCCGCTACTGTCGGGTTCCCCGGCCTCCAGGCCGGTTAAAAGCTCAATGGCCTGATTGATGTCAGAGACTGGATAAATCCGGAACCGGTCCTCGGCAACCGCCTGGCGCACGTCCGCTCTGAGTATCAGATGCTCCACATTACTCGCCGGCAGCAAGACCCCTTGCCCCCCTATGTCACCAGCCTCCCGGCAGACCTCAAAAAAGCCCTCTATTTTTTCATTGACACCACCCACCGCCTGAACCTCACCATGCTGATTCATGGATCCGGTCACGGCAAAGGACTGCTTCAGCGGAACCCGGGAAATTGCGGAAAGCAGCACACAGGTTTCCGCCACCGAGGCGGAATCCCCCTCTACGCCGCCGTAAGACTGCTCAAAAGCCAGGCTTGCCGACAGGGACAAATCACCCTCGCCCGCATAACGGCTCGCCAGAAACCGGGAAAGAATCATCACAGCCTTGCTGTGAATCGGACCACCCAGCTTGGCCTCTCTCTCTATATCCACAACCTGACCTTTCCCCGGCCGGGCCGTTGCCGTAATCCTCGCCGGCTGCCCGAACATGGTAGCGCCAAGCCTGAGCACCGACAAACCGTTGACCCGGGCCACTTCCTCACCTTCCGTGGCTATCATCACAATGCCCCGGCTGATCTGCTCCCGGCTTCGCTCCCGAACCCGGCTGGCACGGTATTCCCGCTCATCGATGGCCTGCTGGATGTGGCTGGCTTCAACGGTATCGGCACCGGACTGGCCAGCCCAGTGGTCTGACTCACTCAGAATGTCCCGAAGCACCCGATCGTGGGCGGTCAGCTTGCGCTGATCCGCCGCCAGCCGGCTGGCATGCTCAATCAGCCTCGCCACTGCGTCACGTTCCAGAGCCCGTATTTCGAGTGCTCTGGCCATGGTGGCGATCATCCGGGAATACAGCTCGTAGCAGTCGTCGTTCCGGTCCAGATCATCCTCGAAATCCGCTTCCACCTTGAACAGGTCCAGAAAATCGGGGTCATAATGGGAGAGCAGGTAATACAGCATCCGATCCCCCAGCAGCACCACCTTGACCGAAACCGGAATCGGTTCCGGTTGCAGGCTGACGGTGCTGACAAGCCCATAAAGCCGCTCCAGCGACTCGATCCGGATTTCACCAGAGAGAAGGATTCGCTTAAGACTCTCCCATGCCATTGGCTGGGCCAGCACACGACGGGCGTCGATGATCAGATAACCACCGTTGGCCCGGTGCATGGAACCGCCGCGAATAAGGGTGAAATCGGTGTAGAGATTACCCTGGCGGGCCCGGTGCTCAATCTGTCCGGCCAAGTGCTGGTGATTGGGCAAGTCCTCATAAATGACCGGTGCCCCTAAAGTATCCGCATTGTCCACCAGGAGGTTGACCCTGTAGCGCGCCAGCAAACCGGCCGGGGGACCGTTATCGCTGTCCTGAAAGGCTTCTGCGTGCTCAACCACGTCTTCCCGCACTGCATCCAGGTAGTCAACAACGTCCGGGAGATGCGACCATCGCTCCCGCAGCTCGCCAATGGGGCCACCCAGGGTCAGTTGCACCATTTCCTCATTCAGGGCGTGCACCCGCTCCCGAACTTCCTTCCGCAACCTGGGAATCTGCTGGATGGTTTGCTGGAGTTTCTTTTGTAGCTCCTCAACCTTAGATTCGATCAGCTGCTTCTCTTCATCAGAGAAGGTTTTGTATTCTTCAGGGTCAATCACTTCGCCCTTTCGCATGGGCGCAAAGGTAAAGCCAGCCGGTGTGGTGATCATCGCAATGTTATTGCGGTTTGCCTCCTCCTGGATTTCAAACAGGCCCTGGTGCTGGCGTTTTGCCATTTCTTCCTGCAGTTCCTGCAGCCGTGCCTGGTATTCCTCACTCTCAAAGGCCGCAGGGATGGCCGTGCGCAATTCCTCCGCCAGGTCATCCATGCCTTTCTTGAACTGCTGCCCCTCCCCGGCCGGTAACTGGATGGCCTTCGGACGGTCTGAAAACCGAAAGTTAAAAACATGGCACCAGTCGGGGGGTACCGGCTGTCTCGCCGCATGTTGCGCCAGGAAGCGCTCCGCCAGTTCGTGCTTGCCGGCCCCAGAAGGGCCCAGGACAAACAGATTGAAGCCACTGGCCTGCATACTTGCCCCGAACTCCAGCGCCCTCAGAACCCGATCCTGCCCGCAGGGCTGCTCCAGATCTTCAAGATCGTCCGTGGTGATGAAATCCAGCTTTTCCGTTGGGCAACCGTGGTAAACCTGTTCTTCGGATAACGGGGCGGGTAATGGCATTACATCCTCCTGATGGATTCGACGGTATAGCGAAGTGCCTTGATAGCACCGGACCAGCCCTCTGGCGCCAGCCCTGCTTTCTGCTTCAGGTGGCGAAGAAATTCCTGCGGCTCCGGCAGGCTCTCCCATACCGACGGCAAAAAGGTGGCACGACGATCGCCCTTTACAAGCACCAAGCCATCCGTACCTGGACGCAACTGGGAGAGCAGATCATCCTCGGACTCAGAATACAGAGGTGCGGGCACACTCAAGACCGACACCTGATAGTCCAACAGATCCAGCTCCTGCGCTGCAACCGGGGGAAAGCGGAAGTCCCGAAAAGCCGCAGCAAAGGCATTTTCCGCACAGTCCTGAATAAGGGGGCGCCAGGCCTCCAGAGAACCGACGCAGCCTCTCAAACGGCCAGAGATTGTCAGTGTGACAAAACAGGCTCCGGGCTTTGCCAGCTTTTCGGGATATTCCTCCGGCTCCACCGGCAACGGCTGCCCGCGGTCGAGACCTCGGTAGACAGAGGCTGAAGCCGCCTGTAACAGAGCCTGGCGTTCCTGTTCATTGAGCATGTCAGGCCAGCGCTTCGGTTACAGCATAGGCTCCATAGCCTACGACACGATCCCTCGGCCCAGCCGTGTCACCAGAATTACGCAGATCCAGGGTGGTGACTTTCAGGCCTCTTTTCTGTGCCAGATACAACAGGCCGTTAACCGGGTTTCGCCCGCAGGCATCGTCGTATCCGATATGGCGGTAGTCCAGATTCTCGATGTTTCTGGTGGTATTACTGTCCAGCTCCCGGGCAACCGGGTAGCTGTGGTAGTGGCTCAAATCGGAACTGATGACTATCAGGGTTTCGCCGCCGCCCCAGAGTGTTTCCAGCACTTCGGCCACTTCCTCGGGAGACGTTTCTCCGACAACAAGCGGTACCAGGGTAAAGCGGTCAAAAACCGACTGCAGGAACGGCAAATGCACCTCCAGACTGTGTTCAAGCCGATGAGGCGAATCCAGATACCCGACCTGGGGCAAGGATTGCAGCATCGCCAAGGTGCTTTGCTCCACTTCCACATTGCCCAGCGGTGTCTCGAAGAAATCCGACGTCGGAGCTGCAATACCTCTCAAAGGCACACGATGAGAGGGCCCCAGAAGTACAATCCGGTGTATGCGGTCATGAAGTTGCGCAAGTTGCGCGTACGCGGTGGCGGCAACCGGGCCGGAGAACTGGTATCCGGCATGGGGAACAATAATGGCTTTGGGAGCCGGTCCTTTCACAGGCACCTGTTTCAGGAAACCGTCCACCATGGTTCTGAGCTGGGCAGGATCGTCCGGATAGAACATACCCGCGACAGCGGCTTTTCGTATGTTGGCAGACATAGCTGGTCACCTGCTTAACAGAGCGATCCGGAACGAGCACGCCCTGGCTATGGAAGAAATTGACACACCTTCGTGAGGAAACTATAGATTATTTGAGGCAATTCGGAAGCGAAATCGCGAGGGATCTCACTGTGGGCGATGTACCCGTTCTTCAGGGCCGCGAGGTTGGGTTCTGGCATTGGCTTGATGACGGCCGCATCCAGTGCGACCTTTGCCCGAGGTTTTGCAAACTGCACGAAGGGCAGCGAGGTCTTTGCTTCGTTCGTGGGCGCCTCAACGATACATTGGTGCTCACTACCTACGGGCGCTCCAGTGGTTACTGCATCGACCCGATCGAAAAGAAACCTCTCAACCATTTTCTGCCCGGCACCCCGACCCTTTCGTTTGGCACAGCAGGCTGCAATCTGGCCTGCAAGTTCTGCCAGAACTGGGACATGACCAAATCCCGGGAAACCGATGAACTGGCAGACCAGGCCAGCCCCGAAGACATTGCCCGGGCCGCTCAGGCGCTGGGTTGCAAAAGCGTTGCGTACACCTACAACGACCCGGTGGTTTTCCACGAGTACGCCATTGATGTGGCCAAAGCCTGCCACGAAGTCGGAGTACGCTCGGTTGCGGTAACCGCAGGATATGTAACCGAAGAACCCCGCCGGGAATTCTACCGTTGCATAGATGCCGCCAACGTCGATCTAAAGGCCTTCTCCGAACGCTTCTACCACAAGGTTACCGGCGGGCACCTGCAACCGGTTCTGGAAACACTCGAATATATAAAACTCGAAACCAGCGTATGGCTGGAACTGACTACCCTGCTCATCCCGGGCGAAAACGATTCGGAGCAGGAGCTGAATGAGATGACTCAATGGGTGGTGGAGAAACTTGGGCCAGACGTACCCATGCATTTCACTGCATTCCACCCGGACTGGAAAATGATGGATACTCCACCAACCCCGCCCGAGACCCTGACCCGGGCCCGCCAGATTGCCATGGCTAATGGCGTTCGCTACGCCTATACCGGCAATGTGCATGATAAGTCCGGCGGTAGTACCTATTGCCACAACTGCGGAGAACGACTCATAGGCCGTGACTGGTATGTACTGAGTACCTGGAACCTGACCGGTGACGGCCACTGCAAATCCTGCGGTACCGCCTGTGCCGGTGTATTTGAAGGTCCGCCAGGGCATTGGGGGGCAAGGAGGCAGCCGGTGCGGCTTAGTGATCACCGGGTGTAACTCATTATGCACAGTGGCTCACTCCGCCGATTCGGCGGCTACCTGCGAACTCGATGGATCAACCCGCGCCGGGTCCGGTTCTGGTTGCTCGTGCTGGTCGCCACTTACACCTTGCTGGGTTTTCTTGCGCTGCCCTGGATTGTTCAGTACGTTGCAGTGAACACAGCGAAGGAGGACCTCGGACGCGACCTTCGCATTGAGTCGGTACACGTCAACCCGTATACGCTGACGCTCCAGATCGACGGGTTCGCACTCGATGATACCGACGATCGGCAACTGATCGCCTGGAAGCAGCTGTTCATCGACCTCAGCTGGTCGAGCGTCATCAACAGGGCCTGGATCTTCCAGACAATTCGTCTCGACGAACCGGTTATTCAGGAGGAACGCTTCAGATCGGGTGAAACCCGTCTCTTGCGGCTGCTCCCCGAGCCCGCCAACAAGGTTCCGGAGGAAGACGAGCCCGCTTCACTACCGGCACTGCGGGTAAAAGACCTGGGCGTAGAGGGCGCTGATCTGCGCTTCGCTGACAATCTCCCGGACGAGACGACTCCCGCCGGTGATAAGCCGAACCGGGTGACGCTGGCGCTGCAGGATGTCGGGCTATCCGTGAAGGAATTCTCGCTGCAGGAAGGCGCACGCTTTCCGGTGCGTATGGGTGGAAAGCTCGCGGGAGGCGGTGTGCTCGCCTTCGACGGCACGCTTGGGCTTCGACCGGTCCTCATCCTTGAGGGCGAAGCCCGTATCGATGAACTGGCACTGGCGCAGGCCGAACCGTACCTGCGGCAGCTCGCGGCTGTGCGGATCGACAGCGGGGTACTGAACCTGAGCGGGCATATGCGTACAGAGGCGCAGGAGCCCCTTGCCTTTCAGGGTGCCGCCGGGATCGACGCGCTGAACATTGGCGATGGTTCCAATGACGAACCGCTTATCGGCTGGGACAGCGTCCGGACCGAACAGCTCGATCTGAGTCTCGGAGACAGGCAACTCAAGACTGCCCCCATCACCATTGACGGCCTGTCCGGTCGAGTGGTCGTCCATGAGGATCGGACCACCAATTTCGGACGACTTATAGCGAAGGATACGCCACCCAGCGCTGAGGAGGATGGCGGCGCTGCGCGTTCGAACGAGGGGGCAGACCCGTTCGGTATCACCATTGAGGGCATCACGCTCACCGACAGCACCCTCCAGTTTGCGGATCACTCTCTGCCACTGCCGTTCTCAACGAGCATCCACTCGTTGGACGGACAGATATCAACGCTGAGCTCCACCTCGGCCCAGCCGGCGCAGGTAAATCTGGAAGGCCAGGTCGCAGACTACGGCCTGGCGCGTATCGGCGGTACCGTACATGTCTGGAATCCCATGCGGGAGACCAACCTGGTACTGACCTTCCGCAATCTTGAGGTCCCGGGATACTCTCCCTATACAGTGCAATTTGCCGGCCGCAAGATCGCCGGGGGAACCATGGACCTCGATCTCGACTATAGCATCAATGACCAGCAGTTGGACGGCCGCAACAACCTGGTGCTCCGTGATCTGAAGCTTGGCGAGAAGATGGCCTCTGCCGATGCAATGGACCTGCCGCTCGACCTTGTTATAGCACTGCTCAAGGACCGCAATGGCGTCATCGATCTTGACATCCCGGTGAACGGGGATGTTGGCGAGCCCGAATTCGACATCGGCCAGGTCATCCGCCAGGCACTCAGCCAGACCCTCGTGTCCATCGTCCAATTCCCGTTTCGTTTTCTCGCGAGCCTCGTCGGCGTCGACTCTGAGGAATTTGGCCGGATTGATTTCCCGGAGGGGCGCAGCGATCTCACTCCTCCCCAACGCGAGCGCGTTGCCAAGCTCCGCAATGCCATCAACCAGCGACCGGCGCTGAACCTGGAGCTTACTGGTCCCTTCAACCCGACTCTGGACGGTCCGCACCTGCAGCACGGGAAAGCTGTGGAAGCCCTTCAACAACGCCTGATCGAAGCGGGTCGTGAAGTCCCGGATCCCAGCCTGACGAGCGCGTCCACCCAGGATGTTGTCGAGACGATGTTCGCCACCCTTTACCCGAATACGGATCTGAAGGCAGTCCAGACACGTTTCACCGGGACTCAGGATGGCTCATCGGACCGAACCGGATTTGACGCTCTCGCCTATCGTAACCACCTGGCCGAGCGGGTCATTGCGGCACAATCCGTTACCGACGCCGACCTCAAGGCTCTCGCCAACGCCCGAGCAGCGACGGTGCGGGACGCCTTGGCCGACGTGGGTGCGGATAGCAGCATCTCGGCTGATCGGGTGCGCATTCTGGATCCAGAAGAGGTCGATTCAAAGGAGGGCGGACAGGTTACCATGGAAGTCGGGATCGCCGCGGATTGAGACATGGCAAGCCCGGAAAAGCACACCAACGTCCCGGAGCAATATCTGAGTATTGTTGCCTGACCTGATGATGGCCGCGTTCTGCTGGTGAAGGGACGTCACCGGTTTTATACGGGTGCCCAGTATGAGGTCAGTGGTGTCGGCCCTATGGTGTCGACCGCACAATGGGAACACTTGCTCGACCAATTCGAGACCCATTGCAGTGAGGGGCTGGGGGTTATCACCGGCTCGTTACAGCAGGGCTTGCCGAAGGACCTGTACGCCGAGGCGGTGCGTCGGGTGCGGGCATCCGGGGGGCGTGCGGTCGTCGACTCGCACAATGAGCTGCTACTGCACGCGATCAAAGCCCAACCTTTCCTGATTAAGCCCAACCGTTTCGAATTGGAAGCCCTGGTCGGGCAGCCTCTGACGAATCAACAGGATATCGTTCGGGAAGCCCGCCAGTTGCAGGAGCGGGGCGTGACCTGGGTCTGCGTCTCTATGGGGGCTGAGGGTGCGTTGCTGGTGACGTCGTCAAGTGTCCTTAAAGGCGAAGCGCCTTCGGTCCCCGTGATCTCCACGGTCGGGGCCGGTGATTCGATGGTGGCCGGTATGGCGGGGCTATTGGCGCAGGGCGCGGCGGACCGGGATGCGTTACGTGAGGGCATTGCCTGCAGCGCGGCAACGGTGATGCAGCCAGGGACCGAGTTGTTCGATAAGGAAACGGTTGATCGGCTGCGTGGTGAGGTTCGGGTGACGCAGCTTTCGATGTGAACGGGTAAAAACGAAAAAAACGCGACAGATCTTTTTTAAAGTCAGCCCAGAGGACACTCAAAAAATAAATCCAAAAAATAAATCTGAAAATGGGTGTCCCGCTTTTCCATGTAGATTCATCTCCTTGGTGTGATCGCTACTCACCACATTATTGTCTAATTCCAAGTCTGACTCTCCATAGTCTGTATAACCAAGAGCTTTGCGGCAACTTTGGAGCCGCGAAGCGGTGAAAAAATTTTTCGGCAACAGTGACGGCTGCCGCATTTCGATTGATTTTTGACCAACCCGCGGGGGTCAGGCAATCGCGATTCGTCCCGATCACGTTCGTCAGGTGGGCTCAGGTAGCGAGTCACCGGGATTATCTACCCGGGTGAGGCAAGGCCTCGATAGAGGTCCCGGTAAACGGCAAAGCCCGGGCAGTACCGGCCGAAGCGCAGGAACCACTGTCGACTGCTGGGATTGGTTAGCACTTGTTGACGCCTGCGTATATGTTGATAATATACTTTTATGATCAATTGGGCACAAGTTACTGGCTTTGACTGGGACAGAGGCAACTCTCGCAAAAACGCGGAGAAACATGGCGTCAGCCAGTCTCAAACGGAAGAAGTTTTCTTTAATGAACCGCTTCTGGTGCTGGAGGATTCTAACCACAGCCAAACTGAGGCCCGTTTTCATGCCCTTGGTGAAACTGATGATGAGAGGCTACTCCACATCACGTTCACTCTAAGGCAGCACGGCACGCTAATCCGAGTGATTTCCGCTCGCGACATGCTCCGCAAAGAGAGGGCTGTTTATGAGCAAGCTAAAAAAGATGCCTGAGTTCAAAACAGAAGCGGAAGAACGGGAATTCTGGGAAACTCACGATTCCTCTGACTACCTGGACTGGAGCCAGGCAAAACCGGCCTCTTTCCCGAAGTTGAAGCCCTCAACCAAGACTATTTCACTTCGCTTGCCCGAGGCCCTGCTCGACCGGATCAAAATCGAGGCTAACAAGCGGGATATGCCCTATCAGTCGCTGATCAAGGCCTGGCTTGCGGATGACGTGAACGACAATCGTCGGGCCTGAAGTGCTAACGCCCCGCTCACGCGCCGGTTCGGAGCTGCGAAGCGGCGGGAAATCGGTCGCTGTGCAGCTGATTGTTATGTTCTCCATGACATGTTAGTTTGTGTATGAAAGCAAGAGATCATACACATAGGTGCATCATGAGAACAAACATCGTCATTGACGACCAACTGATGGCTGAAGCACTAAAGGCCTCCGGATACGAAACCAAAAAAGAGGCCGTTGAGCAAGGCCTGAAACTTCTGGTTCAGCGTAGCAAGCAGCAGGAAATCCGAAAGCTGCGGGGCAAGATCAAGTGGGAAGGCGACCTGAATGAAATGCGGAGTGCCGGATGATACTGGTGGATACCAGCGTCTGGATCGACTATTTCAATGGAGTCGAAAACCCGCAAACTGATCTACTGGATGCCTCGATAATCCAAGGATCGGTTGCTATCGGCGACCTTATATTTCTGGAAATACTGCAAGGCATCCGCAACGACAAACAATACCGCCAGACCAAGCAAAGCCTGCTCACGCTGGATCAGTATGAAATGTTTGGCAAAGAAATGGCAGCTAAGTGCGCCGATAATTATCGGGCTCTACGCAAAAAAGGCATCACGATCAGAAAAACCGCCGACGTGATCATCGCGACGTTCTGCATAGAGAAAGAGCTACCACTGCTGTTCCTGGATCGCGACTTTATCCCTTTTGTTGATCACCTTGGACTTGAGCCTGCCCTGAGTGGAACATAATCGGGATAGGGAGGCATCTCACGATGCCCTTCCCCCCACACCACCGGGTATACGGATCACGTACCACGGCGGTTCGGTTGAGCTAGGCTTGGTGAACGCCCCGGTCTGAAGCCATAGCTGGAATGGGAGAAGCTTCCATCCCACTCCGCCGGCAAGACCTGGAGCAACGCCGGTTGAATCAGGCGGTCAGGTCGTCAACGGTCATGCCGTCTATCCCCGCGCTTCCCTTGTTAGCTACCGATCCTCATGCAAGCGACCTTCGACATACTTGTGGAGGATGCTGGCAACAAGTGTTTGGTAGGGAATACCCTCAGCCAGCGCTTTTTTCTGCAGCCCCCGAAGATCCTTGGAAGAAAGCCTGATGTTGATGCGGGCATCTTTCTTGAACATGGCCTCGGCGTACTGTTGATGCCGCGCTTTTCGATCCTCAATATCTGGCGCCCGCTGCAACTCCCCAGCATCGAACGCGTCCGGAATTTCCTGCTCTTCTTTATCCAGCCTGCTCATTTCGGACCTCCCAAATAGGTCTTGGTCGCTTTCCGGCTCGGAATGATCGTTTTCAGAAAAACTTCATCTTCCGATTCTACAAAGGGCACGAGATAGGCGTACCCCTCTATTTCAATCACATGAATCTGCTGGCCCGGATACCGTTCCTGATTCGGATGCTCGAACGCATCCAGGATACCTCCGATCGAGATATGCAAAACCACATCCTCGAATGAGATATTCCTTTCCTCTTGGAGAAGCTTGTTCCTCTCTGAATTCCATGTGATCGGTTTCATGAGCGGACTATAGCGCATTGTGTGCTTTTTGTACTCAAGAGCTAACCTTATTTGTTAGCAGTTTCTGCACGAAGGCGCTCAACCAGCCACACCTTTATGATCGATTGGCGGGTAACACCAATGCGCGCTGCCTCACGGTCCAGCGACTCGACAACCCAAGCCGGAAAATCAACGTTGATTCGCTTTTGGTCCTGATTGACGCGGCGAGCCGAAGAAAGATCAAGATCATCAACGATATCTTCCTGACCTTCCTCAAATTTTTTATCGAAGTCTTTAGCTTTCATAGAGCTCAACCTCCTTCTTGCGAGAGCGCCTGACTGAAATCAGGCGAATACAGCCTACCCTGTAAGTGACGACAGCCGACCAGTGCTTTCCGCCAATATTGCCGATCAGCAAGAACCTTGGCTCATCCTCTGATTTTGCACGGATTTCCAGCAGGTACGGATCTTCCCACAGTTTTTGGGCCGCTTCGAAATCAATACCGTGCTTTTCCAGATTGGCCTGGCTTTTGGTTTCGTCGAGTTCAAACTCATCCATGAGTACAAATTATTCCTTTTTTACTCAGATCGCAAGATGTGGGGAGGAGTAGTGCAACTGCTAACGCTTGTAGCATGCGCGCCCTTGGAAAGGAGCCGAAGGCGCAATGTAAAGGGCGTCCGGTGGCCATCGGCCGCGTACTACAGCGACTGGTTTTATGTGCCAGCGCACTCCGATCTAACTCCTGGCCGCAAATACCCCCAAACACGGATACCCTCTTTTCTTACACTCACCCCGCGCTTGCGCAACTGGCGGTAGCCGGATCGCCCCCATTGCTTCAGGTGATAGCACCGGAGCTTGCGGCGCACCCACTTTTCCAGATTCTGGATCGGCGATTTCACTTGCGCAAAACCGTAGTAGCCTTTCCAGCCCCTCAAGTACACCGCTAACTCGTCGATCACCGTTTGCATGGCCCGACCTCGACGGGTAAACGTGAACCCCGGGAACACTTGCTCCCAGGAGCGACCAACCGCGCTCTTCTCCTCGTTTACCGTCAATTTCAACCGGCGACGAAGATAGTCGGTGAGGCTCGCCAGTACTCGTTGCCCTGAACGCTGGCTTTTGACGTAGATGTTGCAGTCGTCCGCGTAGCGGACGAACCGATGGCCACGCCGTTCCAGATCCATGTCCACGGTCCATCGATACCCATCGTTTATGTAGCGTTGGGCTTACTTCCGGCCGGCACTCCGGAGACATCCCCTCGCGGGTTTGCCCCTGCCCTTCGCTAACCTTCGGCTCTGCGAATACCTGGTATCGGGACTTTCACCCGACAAGTCTGGTGCCATGCCTGGCACACACGCCCGCCAGCATGCGCGGCGGAATTGAGGCGAAGCCGCAATGGAGTAGCCGTCGCCGTGCCTGGCCTTGTTAGGGCCTTTGAATCGGGATAGCATAAAAGTATTGCCACTCGCGGAGGCACCATGACTACCGAAACATTAGACCAGCTACGCTCCCAGATTTCGACTCTCTCCGAGTCGGAGCGTGCGGCGCTGGCGCGCGAGCTCATAATGAGCCTGGACGGTCCCCGGGACGACGCTGTCGAGCAAGCCTGGAACGACGAAATTGCTCGCCGCGTGTCCAAGGTCCAAAGCGGAAAGGCCACGCTACTCAGCCGTGAAGAATTCCGATCAAAGATGCGAGCGAGGTTAGGCCAGTAACAGTGCGAACGGTAAGGATACTGGATGATGCCTCGCAGGAAGCTATAGAGGCTGCAGCATGGTACGAATATGAACAGCCTGGACTCGGAGCCGAGTTTTTCGCTGCCGTTGATGCCGCCATAGACATAATTGAAGAAAACTTCATCCCCTTATCACCTCTCCCCGAAGAAGCTGGCAATACCGGTGCAAAACGACTGATTCTAGAACGCTTCCCGTACGATATAGTCGCGATTGAGTTGCCAGAAGAAACGGTTGTAATCGCCATTGCTCACCACTCTCGAAAGCCCGGCTATTGGCTGGAACGCGGCAAGCCCTAACACCTAAGCATTTAATGGTCGTGCGCAGCATGACCTTTAAATGTCTGTTGGACTAAGCCGCCGGCACCGAAGCTGCCGGGCGACGCATAAGGGTAAAGTAATCGGGAGGCAAGGCTCGGAACGGTGAGGCTGGCTGCCGACGGACCTCAGCACCAGTGAACAT